>Ga0310811_10000279_pt1 | contig 72658 bp, 61 predicted proteins | sample YCmetagenome_FD_207642 | JGI IMG/M metagenome (GOLD analysis project Ga0310811, IMG submission 207642) | Soil microbial communities from experimental microcosm in Duke University, North Carolina, United States - YC | ecosystem: Engineered > Artificial ecosystem > Soil microcosm > Unclassified ... | reverse complement strand
GACGAGACGGATGGTTACTTCATGACTTGCCGGAAGAAGGTGATGGTGTCGGCCATCACGTCGGGCTTCACCAGATTATGGGTGTAATCCGGATAGGTTTTGTAGGTGACGTTTTTGCCGGCTTTTTTGAGGGCGTCGAGGAAGAGCTCGGATTGGGCGACGGGCGCGGTGGTGTCCTTGTCGCCGTGCATGATGAGCACGGGCGGGCAGTTGGCGCCGATCTGGTAAACAGGACTCATCGCGCGGCCGATCGCCGGATCATAAGCGCGATTCGGATAAAGCAGGGAGAAGTCGTCGCGAGGATTGGCACTGGCGTTCCAGTGACCCGTTTCAGGGGTCATGTCGTAGAAGCCGGCCCAGAGCACCACGCCTGAAACGGGTTGGTTGCTGTTAGGATATTTTGAGGAGCCTTCAGTGAGGGCGACCCAGGCGGCGATATGCGCGCCGGCGGAGATGCCGACTACGCCTACCTGGTTGGGATTAATCCGGTATTGCGCGGCATGGGTGCGGAGGTAGGCGATACCATCGAGGCAGTCTTGAAACATGCCGGGGAACTGCGCGTCGAAGACAAAGCGATAGTTGAGCGAGGCGACCGCGAAGCCTTGGGGCAACCAGCGGCCGGCGAGCTCGGGACCTTCGTTTTCCTTGTTACCGCCTTTCCAGGCGCCGCCGTGGATATAAACGATCAAGGGGAACGGGCCTTTGCCTGGAGGCACATAGAGGTCGAGCAGTTGGTTGGAGCTGGGAAGTTTGCCTTGGAAGGCGTGTTCAACGTAAGGCGTGTCGAGGTATGTCGCGGAACCTTGTGGCAGATGCGCGACCCATTTGGCGCGGGTGGAGAGCCCGCGTTTATATTCCTGCACCTTGTTATCGGGGAGGCCGTCGAGCGATATCCCCTTGGGGATTTCGGGGACGGGAGGCGTTTGGGCGACTGCGCCGAGGGGGAGCAGAAAAGTTAAACAACAAAGACTCTGCTTCAGGAAGCGGAGCGCAGATACACGCACATGGGTAACGGGGGGAGTAGCCATGGGCGGCATGGTTATAAGATTAAAGGTTTCATCAATCCTTTAATCGGTGACCCAAGTCAGGGAGAGAAGCCCTGATGACGGAGCGCTTAACTGAAAAATGACGACTCCGGCCCGACCCTTAGTGAGCCGCTTTTGCGGCGGCTTGAGAACGTTCCAAGAATGCTTTCACGGCGGGCCAAGTAATGGCGATGCTTCCCGTGGCATTGGGGTGGGTTCCGTCCGGAACCCATGCGTGATATTGATCGGGCTTCGACTTGAGCAATGCCTGCCAGGTTGAATAGAGATCGATCAGCGGCAGGTTTTTCTCCGCGGCGTAGTGGCGATAGTTATCGTCGTATTGGACCAGATTGGGGCGATGCGTGGCGCTGCCGTGGTTATTGGGTGCATCCCAGGGCAGGTTCATGATCTGAAGGATCACGTCGGCGGAGGGAGCTTGTTTGTGAATGGCCGTAACCATCTCGTCGAGATTCTCGGCGGCCTTTGCCAGCGGCACGCGGGAGTCGAAAGAGTCGTTGTAGGCAAATTCGATGAAAACGAGATCGGGGTTGATCGCCAAAACCTTGGCCTTGAGATTGGCAATCGCCCATTGGGAGTCTTTGCCGGAACCGCTGTTGTTTACGAATGTGACCAGATGAGGATAGGCTTTTTGAAACCAGTGGTCCACGGCGACCGCCCACGCACCGTGAGCTGAAAGGCTGGTGCCGTAGATGAGGACGGTTTGGGGTTTCCCGGCTTCCAGATTTTTGAACACGTTCACGGCCAGTGGCGCATTGGCGGCGTAGCTGAATAGAGGAGCGGTAAGGGCGAGGAGAGTGGCGAGGAGTTTTTTGGGCATAAAACTAAGTGAATCGAGGCTGCGGGTGTGTGCGTCGGATCATGATTTTTGGGCGGAGGATTTTTCCAAAATTTGGCCATCCGTCTGCAGCCGGGTTTTCAGTTTGGAGTAATCGATTTTCTGCACGGGAAGGTTTTCGTCCACGGCGAGCGCCGCGGCAGTGGCGGCGCTCTGGCCTAGGATCATAAATACCGACTCCATGCGAATCGAACCGTAGGCGATATGGGTTGCTGCCAGACAGACGGGAACGATGAGATTCTCACATTCCGGTGCACGGGGAACCATGGTTCGGTAGTCGATTTCATAAGGCCCGCCTGTGCCTGTCTGCACATCGCCTTCGGCTGAGACAAAGCCGTTTGGGTCGACGCAGTATTGGACATTGTGGGAGTCCATTTTGTAGGAGCCCATGCCCACCGACTCATCTGTGACGTGTTTTTTCAGAGTGTCTTCAGAGGCAACGTGATCGTTTACCATGCGGCGGGCTTCCCGTATGTAAAGCTGGGGGCTCCAGTTGCCACTGTCGGTGAACTCGTCTTTGGGAAGGCCCCATTTGGCGAATTGATTTCGGATGGATTCGGGGACGCGCGGACTGTTTTGAAGCGTCCAGATCAGTCCCAACTGCCAGTTTTTATGGGCATCCTCGATTTTTTGGCGGGTGGTGTAATCAGCCTCGGGGTAGTCGTAGTTCATGCCGATGTAGTCGGTGGAAATCCCCGAGTCATTGTTGGAATCGGTCTTCCGGTTCGGAAGGCTGCTGAACTTGAAAAAACGGTCTTTTTGGCCGGCTTCGATGGCGCGGAACAGGAGCTCGTAGTCTTCCTCCTTATAGCCGGCGGGTTTGGCTATGGGTATCCGATTTTCTGGCACGGCCGTCAGGCACATGCGGTAGCAATAGGCTTGGATCTTTTTATCGGCATCCCCGTTTGCGCCGCCGGCGTTCGGGTTTACGCGTGGAAGCAAGCCGCTGGAGGGATCTCCTTTTTTGACATAGGGATCTATTCCTTTCGGGAGTTGGTTGCCCAACTTGCCGGCCTGAATGCCGTTGGCCTGCTCGTGGTATTGGGCATTGGCCTCCCTCCCCACGGTGTAGCTTACACCGGCCTTGGCCATGAGATCTCCCTCGTAGGTGGCGTCTATAAACACGGCGGCGGTGACGATGCGGCCGTTCTCCATGCGGATGGCGGTGATGCGGGGGCCGATTTTTTTGACGCCGTTACGGAGATCCAGCCGGGCCTGTATGACCTCAATTTTATTTTCTACGATGAGAGAGTTGTAGATGTTTTCCGCGACGTGAGGTTCTACGATGGAAGCAACTTCGAGTTCCTGGTTAAAAGCCGGGTTGCCTTGGCCCGCGCCTTTGAATTGCTCCTTGGCCTGGAATTTCCACGCCTCTGGTTTTTGGTAGTATTGCCATACCCGGTGAAAGAAATCCCGGCTAAGCCCGCCGACAGTGTTGATGTCACCGAGGTCGGCGAAACCGAGGCCACCGCTGGTCAGGCCGCCCAGATGTTTGGTCGGTGAGACCAGAATGACAGACCGCCCCATTTTCCTGGCTTGAACCGCGGCGATGACGCCGGCGGAAGTGCCGCCGTATACGCAGATATCGTAGCGGGGTGTGGTTTGGGCGGCGGCAGGGGTTCTTGGCCAAATGAGGGCAGCCATCACGACGAAGGCAATGCGGCATAAAAAGGTCACGGATGGGCGGGGCATAGGTATAATCCATGCACTTTGATTTTGAGCGGTAAACGCTAACCGTTGTTTCTCCCCCTATTGAGGGAGAAAAGGAACTACACTTCAGGCAAGTGCACGATACCCCGCCTGAGGGCGACCGTGACCGCCTCGGTGCGGTCACGAACCTTCAGCTTGGCGAGAATGTTTTTCACGTGTGACTTCACCGTTTCCTCGGTGATGCCAATGAGCCCGGCGATTTGCTTGTTCGCTTCACCTTGCGCGAGAAGCCCGACTATTTCCCGTTCACGGGTGGTAAGGGTCTCGCCTTGATTTCTTGCATCGAGGTGTTTCTCGATTTCCGGCGGGATCCATCGATGTCCACTCATCAAGGCCCGGATGGCGGGTATGATCTGATCTCCCGAGCTGTGCTTGAGCACGTATCCGGAGGCGCCTGCCTCCAATGCGGAGTGGATGTCTTCATCGCCGTCAAAACTGCTTAACACCAGAATGCGGGCGTCGGGATGATCACGGTATATGGCCCGAATGGCATCAACGCCGCTGATCACCGGGATACGAAGATCCATGATGGTTACATCGGGATTTAATTCCTTGAATATACGGATGGCTTCCTCGCCGTTTTGCGCTTCTCCCTCCACCTTCATGTCCGGCTGCTGATCGATGAGGCCGCGAAGGCCGGCGCGCACAATGTAGTGATCGTCGACGACAAGAATTTTGGCAGGGGTATTGGGCTTCACGGGGATCAGGCTTTGGCGGGCAGGGGGATGTCGATGCGGATGGTGGCACCTTGGTTTTCCATGCTTGAAATGATGAGTTGCCCCCCGATGCGCTCAGCCCGCTCTTTCATTCCTACGAGGCCAAAGTGGCCGGTTTTTGTTTCAGGTGCATCCATGCCATGGCCGTTGTCGGTTATGACCAGGCTGATGTGGCTGGAGGTGGTAATCTGCTCGATGGTCAACAGGGTGGGGGTCGCGTGTTTGACGGCGTTGGTCAAAGCCTCCTGACCGATACGGAACAAGTTGTCCACGATGAGCGGAGGGATGCGCACCTTGGGGCCCTTTTGCTTGAGTTCGACCTTGATGCTCGATCCCAGCACAAGCGAGCGCGCGGTTCGCTCCAAGGCTTCACCCAGATCAAAGTGTTCCAAGGTTTCTGCGCGCAAGTTCCAGATGGCCTGACGCATTTCGATATGGCATTGTTGCACGAGCGAGCGGGCGGCGGCCAGGCTTGCCCCGGAGTCTTCCGCCCCGGGCTGGATGCCGTGCAACCGCAGTTGGATGCCGGTGAGCCCCTGCTCAAGAGTGTCGTGCAAATCCCTCGCGAGCCGGTTGCGTTCGGCGGATATCACCCGGCGCTCCCGCATTTCGCCCTCCAGCCGCGTGTTTCTTCTGGCATAGACAAAAGCAAGCAGACTTACGACCAGCAGAACGCCCAGAACGATACTGAGGGAAATCAACAGCCGCTTGACCGTGAAGTAACTGGCGTGCCTTGTGACGACGATATCGGCCGAATCGGGAACCAAAATCTTGAAGGCGGTGGGAGTGCCAACGGCATCCGTCTGAACAATGCAAATACCGCTTACTTTTAACATGCAGCCGGGCTCGAGGCTGGCGGGAAGTTTTTCCGTCTTTTTGAGTTCCGCGGTGAAAATTCCTTGCGGCGCTTTCAACGACAGCACCAGGGAGGATTGTTCGGTATCGGAATCGGCCTGCAAGGGCGCTTGCAGTTGATCGAGAAGCCGGCCTGTCACCGTCACATAATTGGCGTGTTGAAGGCCGTTCATAAGCGTCGCAGAAGTGAATTCGGTCGGCTTTACGGGAGCGCCGGGTTTGGTCGCCGGTATCACCACGGCGTCGGTAAGGATGGGGAGAAACGACTCCATATCCAGGAATCCGGCAACCTCTACCCATTCGCCTGGGTGAAGGTCGGAAGCCCCTGTGGTTTTAACGGTCAAACCGCCTTCTCCATCGTTGAGATAAAGCACGTCGCCTTCCTTGTAGATGATTTCACCCCGAGTGTGCTTGCGGTCGTTGCGGGCCTGCCCCGGGGTGTATTGGAAAACGGCGTGAAGCGAGAGCAGCGGGAGATCCCAGGGGCTTTTATACTGCGGAATTGAGAATGAGGCGTCTTGACCCGAAGCGACGAGCACTTGGATTTCGACCAATTGACTGAAGGCTCCACGGGCTTTTACCGGGGTGGCGATTCCGATGGCGTATAGTTTTCCTGAAATGAGCCGGTCGGGTGGTGTATCCAGATTAAAATTGCTGATTTGGACGGGCAGTCGGGCTCCGCCGGAATCGAGCACCAGGGCCAGCCGATGAGGACCGATCATTTTTCCAGCGCGCACCCAGCCTTCCACTTTGACGCGTTCGCCGTTGAACGTCCCGGTGAGAAGACCGCCTCCGGAGGCGGCTTTGGGGCCGGGCAACGGTTGCGGACCGTGGCTTTCAAATGTAGCCAAGGTGATGAGCGGGGTGAACGAACCACGGGTAAGAACCCCTTGGGTGTCTATCTCGTCCCCCAGATTGGGCCAGACATCCGCTTTGCAGCTTACCTGAATTCCGCCGGTTTGATCTTGGATATAGAAAGTCTTTCCGGCGGTGCGGTCGACCCAGGTGACCACGCCTTTGACGCGAATCCACGATTCCGTGAAGGGTTCGGCCGCGGCGATGGCTTGGGCATGCCTGATGGTTTGTGTTTTCAGCTCCAGGTCTCCTGCGGAACTGGTGGAGTTTTGTGCTGATGAAGTGCCGGCCAAAAACAGAATACCCCAACACAGGCGCCCAATGACGAAGAGGGGCGTTAGTCGTGAGGCAGGCGGCATAGGGGCAATGAATAATGCGGGAAAATTCGTTTAATGATAATCCCCCGAAAGAGGGATTCGGCCGGGGTTGGGAAGTGATAGACTCCTGGGTAGTTAAATAACCACATGCCCCTGAACCGAAGCATAATATGCACAAGCTTTCCCCCTGTCCGTTCATTTCTAACATTCGATTCTTGAGGGCGGGCTGTGGCTGCGCCTCAGCGTTAATGGTGATGATGATCTCCGGGATTAAGCCGGCGTCAGCCGCTCCGTTTTATTGGGATCCTTCGGCAACCAATACCACGGCTGGTTCAGGTAGCGGCGTATGGTCGACTTCGACAGCCAATTGGTATGATACATCTTCACATGTGGCGTGGATCAACGGCACCAGCAATAACGCTTATTTTCAGGGGGCGGATGGAACCTATGCCATTACAGTGGCAGAAGATTTAACGCTTCTAAATCTCAACTTTAATAATTCGGGATACACGTTGGGCGCATCATCTGCGCAGACGATAGCCCTGAATGGCAATATCACCGTCGCGTCGGGCAAGACCGCTACGGTTGGCTCCAATGTCACGATTTCAAGGGCGGCTAATTTTTCCATCAGCGGTGGAGGCACCTTGAATTTGGGCGTTTCAGGCGGTTCGTCCACCGGAGCCAAACTTCTGGACACGCAACTTGCATCACCGGTGACCGCCTACACTCTTTCCATCAGCGGTGGTTCAAAGGTGATCGTCAATAATGGGGGGACTCTTGCGGGCGCGACCTCCTCCTCATCGACGACTCCTTATGGCTCGGCGATTGTCGTTGGTGGTGACTCGGCTGGCGGCGCGTTGCAAGTAGAGTCGGGTGGCGTGGTGAGTGTTGGCAGCAATAACCAACTGATCATTGGCAGTTCAACCAACAGCGGGACGCTCACCATAAACGGTGGCCAGGTGAATGGCGCAACTGCGGTTTCTGGGTCATCTGCGCAGCAGAATACCCTGGGTCTTCGGTTTGGCTCCAGCAATGCGGCAAGCACAAGTGGGACGCGCACCGTCAACCTTAACGGGGGAACCCTGACGGTGGGGCAGGTTTTCGTTTATGCAGCCGGCACTGGAGGCACGGACACCTTCAATTTCAACGGCGGCACTCTTCGCGCCAATGCAAGCACGGCCTCTTTGAGTTTTATATACGGACTCACTCATGCCTATGTAAAATCTGGCGGGGCGATAATCGATACCAATGGCTTTGATATTAACATTACCCAGGCACTTGAGCACGACGTTGGCTTGGGTAGCACAATGGATGGTGGTCTAATTAAGAATGGGGCAGGCAGGCTCGTGCTTAAAAGCATCAGCACCTTCACCGGATCGACCATAGTGAATGCCGGGAGCTTGGAGACCTCCACGACCGGAACATTTGGCGCGGGTAATGTGACAGTGGCTAGTGGAGCTGCATTGGTCATCGGTAACAGCGCGTCCATCGCTGATTCGGCCAATCTGGTGTTCAGCAACACGCTGGGGACTACCATTAATCTCAATTTCTCAGGAACGGAAACGGTCAACACTCTCAGCTCTATCAGTGGTCAATTTGTAGCCACGGGGACGGATTACGATGCGGCCACCCTGAATCATCTATTCGGCGATGTGGCGGTTTTCACCGGCTCCGGATTGCTGACGGTAAGTTCGACTGCATCAATTCCCGAGCCTTCGACCTATGCCTTGCTTTTCACCGGCGCGACGCTGGTCGTGGCCGTGATACGTCGGCGGAAATCGCACGCCAGGCGAATTTAAGCGACCGACTTTCAATTACGTCGAGCGATACTTGAGGATGGCTTCCACACGGCTGCGCACATGCATCTTTACGCAGATGCGCTTCACGTAGGTGCGCACGGTTTCAAGGGTGATGCCCATTTTGTCGGCGACCTCTTTGTAGATGTAGCCGGCGGCGAGAAGCTCAAGGACTTCATGTTCCCGCGGGGAAAGCTTTTCGTTTTCCTGGTCGGGCTTTTTCAGGGTCTGAAAATAATGGACGACCTTGCGTGCAATGTGACTCGAGAACGGGGCGCCGCCCGAATAGACATCGCGAATGGCTTCAAAGAGAACCTCCGGCGGACTGGACTTTAACAAATAGCCGCTGGCACCCGCTTTGAGCGCGCGGAAGATGCTGTCTTCCTCATCATAAATCGTGAGCATCACGATTTCCAATTCGGGCATCTTGGCCTTGAGAAGCTGCACGCATTCGATGCCGGACAGCTGGGGTAATTTGATATCCATCAAAACCACGTCGGGCGGCTCCTTGGGAATCCGATCCAGGGCTTCTTCCGCTGAAGCGACGGCGTAAAGGCACTTGATATCGGGCGTGTCTTGGAAAATGCGGAGGAGCTGGCTGCGCAGGCCAATGTTGTCCTCTACGATCACGATGGTCTTTTTGATGGAGGGAGCGGTCATGCGATGAGAATTTCGAAGGCGATGCGGGTGCCTTGGTTGGCGTGGCTTTGAATGTCTATTTTCCCGCCGATCGCGGCGATGCGTCTTGTGATGTTGTCGAGGCCATTGCCGGCGGGCGTGTTTTCTTCAAAACCCCGGCCATTGTCGGAAATCGCGATTTTCAGGACCGACTCCTCATAACGCATCTGTGCGTGAATTTCAGTGGCTTGAGAATGCCGGACGGCGTTGTTCAGAATTTCTTTTACGGACAATGTGATATTATGCCGGATGGCGCTGCTGATGGGGTGATCGTCCTTGACCGCAGGTGCGTCGATGCGGCAGCGAATGCCGGCGGGTTTGCACTGGGCGGGAATCAACTGGCAGAGGAAGTTGATCAAGGCCTCCAGATTATCGTTTTTGCTGTTAAGCATCCAGACGGTTTCGGACAGGGTTGTCACCAGATCGCGGGTCAGATGGGAGATCTCGTTGAAGTTGGCGTCGACGGCCTCCGCATCTTTGTTCCTGCGGGCGTGTGCACTGAGCAGGGAAATCTGGGTCAGGCGGGAGCCGAGGTCGTCGTGCAGATCGCGGGCGATGCGCTGGCGCTCCTGATCGACCAGCTGGACGCGCTGAAGGTGGCGTTTGAGTTTGGAGCGGATGATGTAGCGGTTCCCCACCACAATGATGCCGGTCAGGCCGGCGACCGCGAACAGCCAGAAGTAAGGGTTTTCCCAGTAAGAGACGGGAACTTGGACATCGAAGCTCGTGATGGCGCCTTGCGGGACTCCGTAGATGTCGAGCGACTCCACGTCGAAGCGGTGATGGCCCGCGGGCAGGTTTGCGTATGCGACGTAGTTTTCATCGCCGATCCCGATGTCAAAAAGCTCCTCCCACTCGACGACAACCTTGTCGCCGGGAGCCACGGCGTGACGTTTGTCGCGAGGGGTGCGCCATTCGGCATGACCCTTGATATCGGTATCAACGATTTCGAGGGCGCATGCTTTCTTCCCATTCTCATTAAACTCAATGATCTTGGCCATCGTCGGCGATGCGCCGTCGGGCATCCACTGGCGACGGGGGTCGGCCATCCCCGCCTCGGGACCCAGGGAGGGCGAGCCTTCCAGGATAATCTCGGGGATTCGCGCAGGGCTTGGTATCCGCGTGACCTGAATGTTTTTCACGATAAAAACACCGATGCCTGCAGGAGGGCCTGCCGAGCTCATGCCAAAGCCGACCGACGCGGCATCATGAGGAGCGGTGAGCGCCGCGCTGCGTGAAGTAAAAGTCGAACGCTCAACGGAATTTCTCCAGCCGGGGCTCGTGCCGACGACCTTGAAGGTATCTTGATGAATCTGATCCCCAGTGGCGTTGTAGAAAGTGACGTTGAACGCCATGTCGCTGGGCTTTTGTATCCAATCAGGATCGACTCCTTCCATCCTATAGCGCGTGCGCACCGCCTTGGCGGGCTGGGCTAGGGTGTCTTGGATTTGGAAAACAATGGAACTGGATTGCGAGGGCAGTTTAACGGACGGTGCGAATTCGGCGTTTTGCTCCCCATCCACCCGGTAATAAACCACGGGGGCGTTGATGGTTCCCGTATCGTCGGCTGCCTTCAAAAAGGAGGCCGTCGAAACAAGAAAAAACAGGATCACTCGCATGGACATGGGGTAACGATTTAATCGTTCATTATGCACGCCATGTCTACGTATTTAAGGCGGGTGTCTGCCGGGGAATGTTGCTCTGCGAGGGGGATGTCCCCGTTTTGGGGACTATCCGGCGGACCAAGGAAATACCGTCCGGAAAACTCTAACGGGCGCGATATTTACTAATGGCCTCGGCCCGGCTGCGGACGTGCATTTTGACACAGATGCGTTTGACGTAGGTGCGCACGGTTTCGGAGCTGATCCCCAGTTTCTCCGCCGCTTCCTTGTAAACGTAACCTGTGGCGATGAGATTCAGGATTTCGCGTTCGCGCGGGGAGAGCTTGTCGTTGTCGGATGCGATTTGTTTTTCCGACTGAAAATACTGCACGACTTTGCGGGCGATATGACTCGAGAACGGTGCGCCGCCGCTATGCACGTCGCGTATCGCGTCAAGGAGCACATCGGCGCGGCTTGATTTCAAAAGATAGCCGCTGGCCCCGGCCTTGAGGGAACGGAAGATGTTATCCTCTTCTTCGTAGGCGGTGAGCATGACGATTTCCGTCTTGGGGAGTTGCGCGCCGAGCTCGGCCAGGCAGTCGATGCCGGACATGCCGGGAAGATTGATGTCCATCAGGACGACATCGGGCGCATTCTGCGGAATTTGAACGAGCGCTTCCTCGGCGGAGGACAGGACATAGAGGCATTTGATGTCGGGTGCGCTTTCGAGGATCTTGATGAGCTGCTTTTGCAGGCGCTCATCGTCCTCCACTATGACAACAGTTTTAGGTTTCATGAGGGTGTGTTGGCCGAAGGGCTGTGGGTCTTAATCAAGCGGAATTTCCAGAGTGATGGTGGTGCCTTTTCCGTTTTGGGTCTCCATGCCGAAGTGTCCGTTGATGGACGCCATGCGTTGGCTCATGTTGGCCATGCCGTTTCCCTGCCGGGTGTCTTGTGCCGGGGCCGGCGGAAGCCCGGCGCCGTTGTCGGCGATGGTGATTTTCAAGGCGCGCGCGTCCGCATGAATACTGAAACGAATCTCGGTCGCCCCCGAGTGTTTGAGCGCATTGGTGACGGCTTCCTTGACGGTGAGGCTGATGTGATGCCTCACCTCGTTGCTGACGGAAATATTTTCGACCAGGGGGACGGCATCTATCCGGCAGCTGACGCCGGTGGGCTTGCAAAGGGTGCTGACCATGCGGCAGAGAAAATCCACCAGTGACTCGAGGTGGTCATTCTTGGGATTGAGCATCCACACCGTTTCGGAGAGTGAGGTGGCCAGTTCTTGGGCCATCTCGGTGATTTCCCGGAAGCTCCCCCGGCTTTCGTCGTTGGAGGAATTGTTTTCGGCATGCGAACTCGCCAACGATATATGGGAGAGGCGCGCGCCGAGATCGTCGTGGAGATCGCGGGCGATGCGCATGCGCTCCTGTTCGATCAGGCGGGCGCGTTCGAGTTGGCTCCGGATGTTGGCCTGGACCAAGTGGCGTCCGATCAAGGTGGCCAAGGCGATGGCGGCGGCGATACACCCGCTCCAAAACCAGGGGTTTTTCCAATAGGGCAGGGGGATTCGGATGCGGACGGAGTATTCCTCGGGAAGCGGCTGTCCGGAAAGACTGACGTCCTGAACGCTGAATCGGTAAGACCCTGGAGCCAGATGATCGTAACTGGCCCAAAGAGGATCGCCCATGCCGTTGTTATAAAGCTCATCCCACTGGACGATCAGTGTTTCGCCGGGAATGACTTGGGGGCCGTTTTGATTGGGCGTATACCAATCGGCGTGCGCGGTGATGTCGTTGTCGACGATCGCAAGCGCGGGGAGGGGGCCGGCAGGTCCTCGCAGTGTGATCGCTTCCGCCATGGATGGATGAATTCCGCCGGCAAGCCAGCCGGGAGCGCTGGTTAAGGAGTCCTGCCCTTCTTGAAAAAAAGGAGGGCTGCTCATCAAAATCGCGGGAAGATCTCCGGAGGCAGTGGTGCGGGTGATTTTAACTTTTGAAATCGCAAAAATGCCGACCGACGAAGAAGGACCGGCTGAGGACATGAAAACGGCGAGATGATCCGCCTTGGGCGGAACGGTGAGGACTTCCCGGCGTTGGCTGAAGGTTGAATTCTCCAACGAGCCGTTCCAGCCGTCACTTTTTCCGCTGGCCAGAAAAGTCTCCTGACTGACCTGATCGCCCTTTTGATTGTAGAAGCGAACACCGAAATACATGAGGCCAACTCTTTGCTGCCAGCCTTTGTCCGTCCTCTCCAATTGATAACGCACCCGGCCGGGTTTGGGGCTCACCAAAAAACGCACCTGTTGAGTGTCCGCAGGGATGTCGATTTCAGGACCGGAAGACGAAATGGGAACCTGAGTCTGGTCGGCGTAAACCTCGATGATGTGTTTGGCTGTTGGATACCGAAGAGGCTCTTGGCTCCACAGGACGACGGGGATGCTCAGCAAAAGACAGAAAAGGCGGGGGGCGCGCACGTGGAGCATCACGATGATGGGTGCGGGGCGTTTAATAAAGCACTCTCTTGTCCCCATCTTTGAGGACTGTGTGGAGATTAGGAGAATATCGCGTAGGCATTTTCCTCTGGGAGCTAAACTGCCGTGTTAACGAGGCCGGTAGTCCCCAAAGATGGGGACTACCGGCAAAACAAGGGTTGAGGTAGTATCCTCAGATGACCCCTGTTAATCGTCGTTATTCCTTTGGTTACCTTGGCGCGGCTTTTGATCGACGCCTCCAGTTTGGAGCTTTGATTGCGGCAGCCGTTGTGCTGCCGGCAGTCTTGTCGGCGGCCGGACAGACGTGGACCAACAGCGATGCCGTCAACCCGCTCCAGTGGGACACCACCTCGACAAACTGGACGGGTGCGGCGTGGACCAACGGAAACACGGCCACGTTCGGGAGCACCGGCGCGGGCACGATCACCGTGGCTTCCGGAGTTTCTACGGCTGGCATCACGGTGAGCTCCACGGGGTATATTTTTCAGGGAGCTACGCTGACGGATACAGGCGGCTTTAGCATCAAGGCCGACACAACCTTCAATAATAATGTAACCTTTGGCGGGACAGGGAGCGTTGATGCGGGGATGACGTTGACGATGAACGGCGGTGCAACTTTTTCTAGCGGCGGCGTTGGGGCGAATGGAACAGCGACGGCTGCAACCATCAATTTTACCGGGGGGGCTTATACTTTCAGCAGCGGTTCCGGTGGGTGGATAAATGGCAACAGCAGCACTACTTTAAACATCAACTACAGCGGTTCGAGCACGTTTTCCACCAGCGGTGGAATCCTTGGCTACGCTGGAAATAATAACATCACATACGACAGTTCCGGATCATCGACCATCGCCGGTCTGTCGATAGCACGTAATGGCAACGCCTCTCTCATTCAAAAACAAGGCACACTGACCGCTACCAGCGGGATTACGGTGGGCTATGGAAGTGGGTCAGTCACCGGCACGCTGGATATCAAAGGCGGCATCTTTGATGCAGGCACCCAAACCATCTCGGTGGCCGGGGGCGCTACCACGACAAATAATGGAATGCTAACCGTGGAAGGCGGCACACTAAATGTCGGGACAATATCGCTGAATTCTGGGACGAATGCCGGAACGAATGGCAGTTCGACCCTTCAGGTGACTTCCGGAACAGTAAATGTTAACACGATCAACCAAGCGAACAGCGGCATCAAGTCGGTGACTCTTTCCGGAGGCACGATCGGGACCAATACTTCGACTTCATCCACTTGGACTCCCGATATAACGTTGGGTGGCAATGTGACGATCCGTGCCGCAACCGCGGCCGCCGCTTCGGCCAACATCACACTGAGTGGCAAGCTTACGGGAACGGGCGGATTCACCAAGACAGGCGCAGGCACGTTGACGCTATCGAACGTCGCCAATGATTTTTCCGGCTCCATCACGGTGTCTGCCGGCACGCTGGCGACTTCTGGATCCGGCACGTTCGGCACGGGCAATATCCGGGTGAATGCCGGCGGCACGCTGACTCTCTCCAACAATGCCTCGATCAGCGATCTCGCCAGTGTGGTTTTCGATAGCACGCTCACCACGGGAGCAAAAATTAATCTGAATTTATCGGGAGGAACGGAAACCATCTATTCGTTGAGCTCGATCAGCGGCACGAGCATCGGGCCGGGAACTTATACGATCGCCCAACTCAACACCGCCTTTGGCAACTTGGGAGTTGATACGGATGTGTTCGCCGGGAACGGATCATTGACGATCATCGCCTCGGCGGTTCCAGAGCCGTCAACGTATGCGGCGATGTTTGGCGCTCTGACATTGGGCGGTGCTTGTTTGCTGCGTCGTCGCAAAGTCTGCATTTGATCGGTGCTTGCTCGGTGAGCCGGTCATGATCCTGTGCTTTTGAGGCCATGACTGCCCGAGAAATTCGCCTACGCTGTCAGCCCTACGGAAAAATTCGTTATAAGCCTGCGTTCGGAGCATCGATAAAAACGCCTATGTCGTCGATCATGGTGTATACGATATCGAGGTAGGCGCGTCTTCTTCCGACATCCGGAGAACCTGTCAGGTCAATGTTCAGTAACCCCACTTTTCCTCTCTGCGAGCACCCGTGCCGCCGTGTTTTTTATCCAACCCTTCTTAACGTGAAAAAATATATTCTCACACTCCTCCTTGCCATTGGTGTGACCGCCCCGTCTTGGGGGCAGTCCGTGTCCGTCACAAACGGCTATCCCGAGCGGGAGGTGATGATGTTGCGCTCTCCGCAGCAGCACGGCGGCTCCACGCCTTGGGCCATGCAGCGGGCCGACGAAGTGCAGGGCGGTGGCGCGGCAGTTTCGACGCCCGGATTTCTGGCCCAGGGATGGCAAACCGCCATCGTGCCCGGCACCGTGCTCAACAGCCTCGTCGCGGATGGTGTTTATCCGGAGCCTTATTACGGGGTTAACAATCAACGCGGCCAGAAGCGCATCCCGGATATCAGCGACAAGGGCGCGGAGTTTTATACCTACTGGTTTCGCAGCGCTTTCACGGTGCCGGACTCTTTCCGCGGAAAGCAGGTCTGGATGCAGTTCGACGGAATCAATTACAAGGCGGAGATCTGGTTGAACGGCCACAAGGTGGGCGACATGGCCGGCATGTTTAACCGCGGGCTTTTTGACATTACGCCGTTCGCGGTGATCGGCGGACAGAATGCGCTGGCCGTGCTGGTGCATCCGATCGACCCGCCGAATGGTTTCAAAACCCCCACCGAAACCGGTGGCAGCGCCAAGAACGAGAACCGCAACGGAGCCGATGGAAAGATCGGCGCCTATGTCACGATGCTGATGACCTGCGGCTGGGATTTCACTTTCAAGGACGGCATCCGCGACCGTAACACCGGAATCTGGCGCGATATCAAATTGTTCACGACGGGTGATGTGCTGCTGCGCAATCCGTTCGTGAAAACCGAGCTGCCCTTGCCCGACCTTTCATCGTCCAAGGAGACCATTCTCGTGGATGTGCGCAACGCGAGTGACCGTCCGCAGACCGGTGTGCTGACCGCAACCATCGCGGAGAATCAGGTTTCGATCCGCCAGACGGTCACGCTCCAACCTCACGAGACCAAAGCGGTTTCCTTTGCCCCGTCGGAATTCCGCGAGTTGGCCTTTAAAAATCCCCGCCTCTGGTGGCCCTTCAACAAGGGTGAGCAATATCTCTATCACCTTCAGCTGACCTTTACTCAAAACGGAGCCGTGTCGGATGCCGTGAAAACCCGCTTCGGGGTCCGTGATATCCGCAGCGATCAAAACACGCCGGACAAGAGCCGCATTTTTTATGTGAACGGGAAACGCATCTTCATCACGGGTGCCAACTGGGTTCCCGAGGCAATGTGCCGCACTTCGGTGGAACGCACCAAAACCGAATTGCTCTACACGCGCCAGTCGGGGGTGAACTTCCTGCGGTTCTGGGCGGGTGGCGTCACGGAGTCCGACGAGTTTTTCGATCTCTGCGATGAACTCGGCATCATGATCTGGACGGAATTCTGGCAAACGGGCGATACGATCCTGCCGGCGGATCCTCAACTTTACCGCGCTAATGTCACCGACACGGTGGAGCGCATCCGCAACCACCCCAGTCTGGCCTACTATGTCTCGGCCAACGAACGCGGGCCCAACAGCATCATCCCGATCAAGGACATCTTGGACCAGCTGGACGGCACGCGTGGCTATCAGCCCGGTTCGGAGACGGATGGTGTGCACGATGGCAGCCCCTACGGCACGTGCAACCCGATGTGGTATTACGAGGACACGGGTTCCGATCGCGGCAGTCGCATCAGCGGGTTCAATCCCGAATACGGCACGCCCATCCTGCCCACTATCGACGCTCTCCGCGAGATGATGGACGAGAAAGATCTCTGGCCGATCAACAAACCGGTGTGGCGTTATCTTGATGGCGATGGCTTCCACGGCATGACCGGTCTCTACGATCAGGCGGTCCGGGAATACGGAGCGTCATCCAATATCGAAGAGTATGCTTGGAAGGCGCAGATGTTCGGTTCGCTCGCTTACAAAACCCTGTGGGAATGTTGGAATGCCCAACGTTTCGATTATGGCGACCGCTTCAGCACCGGCGTGCTCTTCTGGTATCTCAACAGCCCCAATCGCCAAACCTGCGGACGCATGTGGGACTGGTCGCTGGAGCCGACCGCCGGCCTCTACGCCAGCCAGAGCGCGCACGAGCCCCTGCACATCCAGTATGACTTCCTCAAGAACACCGTCGGGGTGAACAACGAGCTTCCGCAAGCCTACCCGGGGATGACGGCGAGCATTCGCATCCTGAATTTCGACATGAGTGAAGTGTATCGTTCCAGCAAACGCTTCGATCTGCCTTCCGATGCCTATGTGAAGGACGTGATGACAGTCCAGTTGCCGGCCAATCTCAGCCCTGTGCACTTCTTGGAACTGTTGCTGACGGATCAATCCGGGAAGGTGGTTTCAAAAAATTTCTACTGGCGCTCCACCCAGCCGTATAAACCGGGCCGCACGTTGACCGGGCCCTTGTTTCAGGGAATGGCTCCGCTCTCGCGACTGTCGAAAGCCGAAGTCGTTTCCACGGTGCGTGCGTTCTCCGAAGGCGGCAAAAACAGCTACGAGGTGACCATTTCGAATCCGTCGAAGAGCCTGGCGTTTATGCTGTGGGTCCGGTTGCAGGATCAGGACGGAAAACCCATCCGTCCCGCGTTCTATTCGGACAACTTTTTCTCGCTCCTGCCGGGCGAATCCCAATCCATCCGGATCGATTATTCCGAAAAGATCGATCCGTCCAAGACACGTGTGCTGGTCGATGGATGGAACACTCCGCGTCGGCTCTATGAAAATGGGAACGTGACGGTGCTTCCGGATATCCGCGTGATCAAGCCGGCGAGCCTTGCTTTGGGTAAGACCGCGACCGCATCCAGCTCTGCGCCCGGTATGAGCGCCTCACTGGCGACCGACATGGATGACAGCAGCCGTTGGTCTTCGGATCGCAAGGACAACGAGTGGATCATGGTCGATCTGGGTGCGCCCGAGAAATTCGCCAGCATCGCCTTGGAGTGGGAAGCCGCCTACGCGACGGAGTATAAATTACAGGTGTCGGATAACGGGCAAAACTGGACCGATATCGTGCACAAGACCGACGGCAAGGGCGGTTCCGAGCTCGTGAAGTTTTCCCCGGTGACCGCACGTTATGTGCGCATGCTCGGTCTCAAGCGGGCGACGGGATACGGTTTCTCGTTGTGGGATTTTGCCGTTTACGCGCCTGCGCCATAAGAACTCCGGAGTTTTACCTGATAGGGGGCGCACGAAGATTTCGCGTGCGCTCTCTTTGCGTGAAGGCAGTGGGATGAGGCGGAACTGCAACGAATGTTACAAAATTCAGATTAACGGTAAGGCGCAGTCATCGGAAAGATCGACCGACTCGTCTCTTTATCACGGGTGCGGCGGACGTTGCCACTACACCAAGCTGCCACCATAAAAACTTTTAGTCTGCGGCTGCTTATCTAAGGTCATCTTTCTTCATGAACTACCCCCTTCTTCCCGTGCGCCGTGTGCTGGGCGCGCTTGTGATGTTTTATCTGCTCTTGGTTGCGCGCAGCCAAGGCGCCGAACCCATGGTGCTCGCGTCCGGCTGGCAAATGCAGGACGCGGCCAAAGTCACCCAGTCAGGTGCCGAGTTATCCCATGCGGGTTTTTCCTCGCCGGGCTGGTATAAGGCGACCGTGCCGGGAACGGTCCTGACAACCCTCGTCGACAACCAAGTCTACGCCGAGCCGCTTTACGGGGAAAACAATCGCCCCGATAAAATCCCCGACAGTCTTTGCCGAACGGACTGGTGGTATCGTGCCGATTTCACGGTGCCCGCCGCCTACGAGGGGAAAAAGATCTGGCTTAATTTTGACGGCATCAACTATGCGGCCGAAGTCTGGGTGAACGGCACAAATGTGGGCACGATCAAGGGCGCTTTCATCCGCGGCCTCTTCGACATTTCATCCCTGGTCGCGTCGGGCAAAAAAGCCTCCGTGGCGGTGCGCGTTTCCCCTCAACCGCATCCGGGTGAACCGCACGAGCACACCATCAGCAAGGGCATGGGCAAGAACGGCGGCATCACCGCCATCGATGGGCCGACGTTTTTGTGCGCCATCAATTGGGACTGGATTCCCGGCATCCGTGATCGCGACACCGGCATCTGGCAAAAAGTCTGGCTCTCGGCGAGCGGCCCCGTGGTGGTGAAAGACCCGCTGGTGACGACGGATCTCCCGCTGCCCCGCATCGACACGGCCGATGTCAGCATTCAGGCGGATGTGCAGAACGTCACCGATCAGCCGCGCCAAGGCGTTTTGAAGGGCCGTTTTGGCGACGTGGCCTTCGAACAGCCGGTTTCACTGGCGCCGAACTCGACACAGACGGTGACGCTCACTCCTGCGAATTGCCCGCAACTGCACCTGACGAATCCCAAGCTCTGGTGGCCGAATGGATTTGGTCCGCAAAATCTCTACACGCTGCACCTTTCCTTTGAAATGGCCGGGCAGGTGTCGGATGCGAGCGACACATCGTTTGGCATCCGCAAGATCACCTATGAGGATCCTTCGTCGGATAACCTGATCTTTGTGGTCAATGGCGTCCGCGTGCTGGCCAAGGGTGGCGACTGGGGCATGGACGAGGCGATGAAGCGCATTCCGCGCGAGCGGCTGGAGGCGCAGATCCGCATGCACCAGCTCGCCAACTACACGATCATCCGCAATTGGGTGGGGCAGAGCACGAGCGCCGATTTCTACGATCTTTGCGACAAATACGGCATCCTGCTGTGGGATGAGTTTTTTCAGCCCAATCCCGGAGACGGTCCCAACCCGACCGATCTTGACACCTATCTGGCCAACGTGCGCGACAAGATCCTCCGTTTCCGCAACCACCCGTCCATCGCCGTCTGGTGTGCCCGCAACGAAGGTTATCCCCCGAAAAACATCGACGACGCGCTGCGCGTGCTCATGGCGAAGCTCGATCCCGTGCGCCACTACCAGCCGAGCTCGACCGACGGGAAGGGCGTGCACTCCGGAGGTCCCTATTCGTGGCGCAAGCCGCGTGAGTTCTACAATTTTTCTGACGGCGAGGCGTTCAAGACCGAGATCGGCAGCGTTTCCATTCCCACGCTTGAGTCCATCCAGGGCATGATGCCGGAGAAGGATTGGCACATCATCAACGACGACTGGGCCGAGCATGATCTCGCCAGCGGTGCCCAAGGTGGAAACAATTATCCGTCCGATCTGGCCCGCCGGTATGGCAAGCCGGCCAATATCGCCGACTTCGTCCGCAAGGCGCAGTTGATGAACTATGAGGCGTTTCGTGCCATGTATGAGGGACGTCAGGCCAAGCTTTTCCAGCCGGTCACCGGTGTGATCACCTGGATGAGTAATCCGGCCCAACCCAGTTTCGTCTGGCAGTTGTATCACTATGACTTGGAGCCGAACTCCGCGCTCTTTGCCGTGCGCAACGCCTGCGAGCCGGTGCACATCCAGCTCAATGAGAAGCTTGGGAACATCCAGGTGATCAACAACCGACCTGAGGCGTTCAACAACGCCAAGGCGACCCTCGCGCTCTATAACTTCGATGGCTCGGTTGCCTATAGGCACGATTTTGACGTCAACGCGGCCGGCAGCGCGGCGACCGATCTTGGTCTTGTGGACTGGCCGGCGAACCTCACGCCGATCCACTTTGTGAAGCTTGAACTGCACGACGCGGCCGGCGGCCTCGTCTCCGATAATTTCTACTGGCGGGCGCGTCCTCCGGCGGTCGATGATCTCACCGGCCTCGACCGGTTGCCGCCTGCTACGTTGACCGCATCGGTTGCCCGGCGCGACGTGAACGGAAAGTGCCTGCTGACGGTCACGCTGAGCAATCCGGGCAAGGGCATCGCCCTCATGGCCCACCTGCAACTTCACCGTGGCGCCGCCGGCGCACGTGTCCTCCCGGTTTATTACACGGACAATTACGTTTCACTGATTCCGGGCGAAGCGAAGACCATCACCATTGAGGCGGCCCTGGCTGATCTGCACGGGGAAAAACCAGTGGTGCTGATCGACGGTTGGAATATCGGGGTGACACCTGTGACTTCGCCGGCCGCCGATGTGGCGCTCAACATCAACGCACAGGTTGATCACTGGCCGGCGACGGGGCTGCGCATCGACTACGGTCCGCTTCAGGACGAGATTCATGTGAACTGCGGCGGGCCTGCTGTGGGGATTTTTCAGGCGGACAACGACTACTCCGGAGGCAATGCTAATGTCTCGGCAGCCAAGATCACCGCCACGACGGCCACTTCCGATCCCGATACGATCTACCAGTCGGAGCGGTGGGGCGGATTCGAATATATCTTTCCGATGAAGTCACTACCGTCGGGGCAGGGCTACACGGTCCGGCTCCACTTTGCCGAAACCAAGTTCGCCGAACCTCAAAAACGGATGTTCAACGTTTCGATCAATGGCAAAAAGGTGCTGGAGAATTTCGACGTTGTTAAAGAGGCGGGCGGCGGGAACAAGGCCGTGGTGGAGGAGTTCACCGGCATCGCGCCCGACGGCAATGGTCTGATCGAAGTGGAGTTCCGCAAAGGGCAGGTGGACAATCCCAAGGTCAGCGCCATCGAAGTCGTGAAGCCGTGATGCTGAGCGGCCACGGTTTTGATCAAAGGTTGCTTGATTGAAGGAGGCGGTAGGCGACACCGCCTCTTTTTTGAATGGGCGTAGGGGTTTTGCTTAGACGGCTCAGGGGGCGTCTTGGCCGAGGCCGGACGTGGGCGCCGACGGGGTGACGACTACGTTGGAGACGAAGGCGTTGGTGATCACGTTGTCGCGCGCCAGCGGGTGGCCGTTGATGACGACGTTTTCCAGAAGGACGTTGCTTATGGCGTGCTCAGCATCGAAGCCCTTGAATTCGATTTTGGCCGTTCCGGAAGCGCAGGTGATGTTTTTGAAAACGATGCCGTCGATGTGGCCTCGTTCGGCGTCGCGGCTCCAGTTGGCCGCGCCAATCCACAAGGAAATCAGGCGCTTCGCGTCTTCCACGCGGATGTTTTCAAAATGCACGTTGCGGATGTGCGCCGAGTCGCAGTGATAAACGCGCAGGGTCCATTCACGGCCCTTGTCGTGAATCACGTCGCAGTCGCGAAATGTGACGCCATCGACGTCTTCGCGGAGTTCCGCGCCGACGCTCAAGGCGTGGGCGATTTCGTTCCAGAGCACACATTTTTCAACGAGGATATTGCCGGCGATACCCTGGCCTTTGTCGGTCTTCACGACGACGAGATCGTCGAACGTGCGGATGAAGCAGTCTGATACGGTGACATCCGTGCTGTTGCAGATGTCGATGCCGTCGGAGTTGGCCCGATAGCCGAGCAGTTTCAGGTTGGTGACGGTGACGTCCTTCGACTTACGGATGGGCACGGTCCAGACGCTGGAGTCGCGGAGGATGACGCCTTCGAGCCGGATGTCGTTACCTTTGACAAACACCAGATGGCGGGAGTGGAGAGGGGAGAGGCTGCCGTCCACGATGCCGCGTCCACGGAAAACGATATGATCGCCTTCGAGTGTAAACGTGGTGCCCTTGGGTTTTCCAGGAGTGGGGACGCCGCGCACGACGGCACCGCCGGCGATGTAGACGGTCTTGCCCGAGCCGACGTGGACATTGTCCACCTCGTGAATGCCCGGGCCGTAGAAAATGACGTTGGGATCATCCGCCTTGGGTTTGTCGGTTTCTATGGGATTGGCGAAAAGGTGCAGCGAGTTGGCCCAGTCGCCGTTGATTTCGAGGGTGAGCTTGGCCGGACCGGCGATGTCAAATGTGACGGTGTTGCCGTTGACGTGGGGACTCACATGGGCGGAGGTGGGCAGCAGTCGGGCGGTTTCTATTTTTTGTGGGCAGGTCACGACCACGCGCGTGCCGCCGGCGATATCGAAGTAGGTGAAGGCGGCCTCGTTGTAATACTCGCCGGAGTGGGCGAGATCATCGACGTTTTTGATGCGTAGGGAGTGGTCGGAGGACGCCACTCGGGCGATGTAGGTCGGAGTATTTTTTCCTCCGACGGTCACGGTGAATTTCTGCGAGAGAGTTTCCCCCTCGGGTGCGGGATAGGTGATGACTTCGCCGGCACGAACGCCCGGGAGCGAAGTGTAGAGCAGGCCAAAAAAAAGCAGGAGCTTGGTCGGGGTAATCATGGGTTGCGGGGGTGGTGACTGAAGGGACGCCGGGGTGGCGGGGCTGAGGTGCGGATTGGAGCCTAAAAGACGGAGTCTGTCGATGGAGCGTCATATTAGGGAACTTAGTCCGCCGAATCCCGTCCCTTGATGAAAGGAATTTTAAATTATGAATCTAAAAGGAAAAACGGCCATCGTGACGGGCGGAAACAGCGGTATCGGCATGGCCATCGTGCTCGAGCTGGCGAAGCAGGGGGCGAATATCGTGATCGACTATGTGTCGCATCTGGAAGCCACGGAAAAACTGGAGCGCAAGGTTCACGCGTTGGGCGACCAGGTCATCGGTGTGAAAGCGGATGTCAGCAAGGTGGCGGAGTTGGAGAACCTGATGGCTGCGGCCATCAAGGCGTTTGGGCATATCGACATCATGGTGAACAATGCCGGGATCGAGACGCGCACCTCGGTGCTCGACACCACTGAGGAGCAATACGAGCGGGTGCTCGCGATCAATTTGAAGAGCGCGTTTTTCGGGACGCAGCTCGCGGCGCGGCAGATGATCAGGCAGGGTGTCGGCGGCCGCATCATCAACATCACCTCGGTGCACGAAGACTGGCCTATGCCGGGCAACACCGCGTATTGTCTCTCGAAGGGTGGCATGCGCATGCTGACACGCACGGCGGGAGTGGAGCTTGCGCCGCATAATATTCTCGTGACCGGGGTCGGTCCGGGCGCGGTGGCGACGCCGATCAACCAATCGACGATGCAGAATCCGGAACTGCTTGAAAAGCTCGACTCGGCGATTCCGCTGGGGCGTATGGCGCAGCCGGAAGAGATCGCTCGACTGGTGGGTTTTCTGGCCGGAGAGGGTGGCAGCTACATGACGGCGACAACTCTCTTTGCCGACGGAGGGATCATGCACAGCAGTCCTGGGCTCTGATTTTCAGTCAGGAAGCCGGCGTAATTCCCGGATTTGTGTTTTCCTCGTAGACACCGCATCTTCCGTGGACGTGGGCGCCATCGAAAAGCAAAAATACCGAATCCTGTTTGTGTGCATGGGGAACATCTGCCGCTCCCCGGCGGGCGAGGGTGTGATGCGTGCGTTGGTTGAGAAAGCGGGCTTGTCCGGCCACGTGGAGATCGCCTCGGCTGGCACCATCGGTCTGCACGCGGGAGAACTTCCCGATGCGCGGATGCGGGCCGCGGCGGCGCGGCGCGGTTACGAGCTCAAGAGTCGCGCCCGGCAGGTCGCGAGCACGGATCTGGATCATTTCGACCTCATTCTGACGATGGATGAGAACAACCGGCGCAACGTGCTGGCGCTGGCCGAGTCCGACGACCAGCGGACACGCGTCCGCCGGTTTGTTGATTTCTGCAGCCAGCACCAAGCCCTCGAAGTGCCCGATCCGTATTACGGAGGCGAGGAGGGCTTCGACGAAGTGCTGGATCTGTTGGAGGATGGATGTCAGGGCGTGTTGGACACGGTGCGCTCGGCGAAGAGTTGATTGCGCCGGTTGGATTGACCCCGAAGCGTTGGTTGGTCATGGGCTTGGACATACCCCTCGCAATTATGAAAACGCTCCGTGTCGCTGGATGTCTGGTGTTGGCCGTGTGTCTGTCGTCTTTGGTGATTGATGCTCAAACGGTGGAGTCCGTGCCGGCGGCATCGCCTGTTCGCACGACTGACAACGTGGAATTCAACATCGGCCCTGTTTATGCCAACGCACCCGAGATGACCGTGCATCCTGATGTGCCGAAGGGCACGATTCACACTTTCACCATGTTGTCCGCGGACAGTAAAATTTATCCGGGGATTTCCAAGACGCAGCCCGGCACCGTGCCCTACAAACGCCAGGTCTGGGTCTACGTGCCGGCCGGTTATGTCGCGGGCACACCGGTGCCGTTCATCGTGGCACAGGACGGCCATGGGTATCTCGGAACTTTGCCGCCCGTGCTCGATAACTTGATTCACGAGAAGCGGGTGCCGGAGATGGTGGCGATCCTGATCAACTCCGGCGGCGGTGATGCCCAGGGGAGCGAGCGCGGATTGGAATACGATACACTTTCGGATCTCTATGCGACTTTCGTCGAGACGGAGATGTTGCCGCGCATCGAACAGGATTATCATGTCACGCTGACCAAAGATCCCGAAGGCCGTGCGACCATGGGAGGCAGTTCGGGAGGTGCCGCAGCCTTTACGATGGGGTGGTTTCGCCCCGATCTTTACCGACGCATCCTTACCTATTCGGGCACCTATGTAAATCAGCAGTCGCCGGTGAATCCCGAGTCGCCGCGCGGGGCGTGGGAATATCACTCCACGCTGATTCCGGGAGCCGACCGCAAGCCGCTGCGCATCTGGCTGGAGGTCGGCGAAAACGACATCGGCGCAAAGCGCGACGAGGCTTCGCTGCACAACTGGGTGCTCGCCAATCAGCGCATGGCCGCCGCGCTAAAGGCCAAGGGCTATGCCTATCGTTATGTTTTCGCCGAGGGTGCGGGGCATGTTGACGGCCGCGTCACCAAACAGACCTTGCCGGAAGCACTGGTGTGGTTGTGGCAGGGCTACGGCAAAAACTAGCCCGGTCGGAATGCAGTTGCCCGGTTATTTTAAGGGAGGGCTGCTTGACCTCGGCTGTCGGGCTGACCAACTCAGGCGCACATGAGCGAACTCCCCGACGACGAAACGTTGTTTCTTAAAAACCTGGTCAAGGCATCCCGCCAACGGGTGCATCATGTGAAGTGGACCGATCGCGACGGGACCGAGCGGCTCACGGTGTTGACTTCGGAGGAAGCATCCCGGCTCAACCGTATCGCCCACGCCCGCAAAGCTTCAAAAACCGAGGTGCTTCGGCAGGCGGCTCATATCCCGGTGAATGGCTAAACGACGGGAGACGTCCGTGCTGGATACTCAATTTTCGGTCAGCGTTTTTCGGCCCATGCGAGTCCGTCTGCTCCCGGACCGGCGTCGATGAGTTTTTCGACGGTCCATGTGTTGGTGTCGATCACGGCGATCTGTTTGCTCGCGTCACAGGAGACATAAGCCTTCGCGCCATCCGGACGGATCAACACCTCTTGCGGAGACTTGGGGACTTCCAGCGAGTGCACGAGTTTTCTGGCGGCCCAGTCGATCACTCCGACCTGATGTTTTCCGGGAATCGCCACGACGAGCCATTTGCCGTCCGGCGTGAAGGCCGTGCCGTAGGCGTGTCCCGTTATGGGGATGGACATCGCCACTTCGTTGGTTGCGGCATCGATCACCACGAGTCGCATGGCAGTCTGGTCCGCGGTCACGACCCAGTGGTCATCGGGCGAGACCGAGATGCGTTGCACATGTGGAGCCGCCTGAATCGTTGTGACCAGGGCCCGTGTTCTCAAATCCAGCACCGACACCGTGCCCGGCGAGACATTCGCCGTGTAGCCGCGGAGACCGTCGTGTGAAAGGGCGAGCATGTGCGACTGCGGTTGTCCGGTGGGGATCGCACCTGTCACGGTGAGTGTTTGGGGATCTATGATGGAAACGGACTGATCCAGCTCCGTTGTGACATAGAGCAGACCGTCGTGCGGGTTGAACAACGGGCAATGCGGTCTCATGCCCTTTCCAAGATCGATGGTTTCGCTGATTTTTTTCGCGTCCAGATCGATCACACGGATCAACTGCCCGTCGGTGCCTTTGCCGCCGACACCGGAGTTCCCGTAGATGGGCACGTAGGCGAATTTTCCTTCCGGCCCCGCGATCACCTCGTGTCCCGTGGTGCCGTCTTCCGCAATTGCCGCGATTTCTTTTCCGGCCTCCGGATCGATGATTGAAAGCGTGTGATTTCCTTTATTGGTGACCAGAAGAAGTCCGGTGGAGGCGGCGTTCAGACTGAAGCCTCCGGATGTCATGGCGATCATGACGAGGCTTTGTGCGAGCAGCCGCAAACGAGGGGTGGCGGGGTTCATGCGCCATGGTCGCGGCCACTTATTCTCAAAGTCAAATGTCCTCCGGCCGCATGCATAACGCATCCCGGGACATATCCTCCGGCAACCTGCCTCAATCCGCTTTTGGAGCGGAGGCTGGCGACGATGTCTGCGGTTTTCCCGGCGACGCGGGAGGGGGCGTTTTCTTGAACGTGGACTTTGGCAGATTCTGCTTCTGCTGAAAACGTTGGCTGGCCTTCAGGTCTTTGATCGTTGGCACATATTTGGCACCCATGGACCCAAGGGCGCCCATAATTTTGTGGCGGGCAACCAGAATCGTTCAGGGCGCGGTTTTGTTCATGGCAACACTGTCCGCACCGCAGGAGCCACGATGTTCCCGAAAAGCTTGATGGCGTGAATCACCCGGGCGTGCGGCAAGGCGGCCACGCTCATTTGAAGGTTGAGGCGGGAGATGCCGCCCAGCGAATCGTTAACGATGCGGATTTTCTCCACCACTGTTTTGGGATCCCCGATAATCAGCGCGCCGGTGGGCCCGCGCACCGCGTCAAACTGAGCCCGCGTGACCGGAGGCCAGCCGCGCTCCCGGCCGATTTCGGTAAAGGCACGCGCGTAGCCCGGATAAAATTCGTCCGCGGCCTGGTCGGTGCTGTCGGCAAGGTAACCGAGCATGTGCAGACCGACCTTGAGTTGTTCCAGCGGGTGTCCGGCTTGGCGCCCGGCCTCGCGGTAGAGGTCGATCAACGGACGAAAACGATGCGGCTCTCCGCCAATGATCGCCACCATCAGGGGCAGCCCGAGGGTTCCGGCGCGAATGAACGACTGCGGCGTGCCGCCTACTCCCAGCCACACGGGAAGCGGTGATTGCAACGGACGTGGATAAACTCCCTGGCCGGTAAGTGGCGCACGATGTTTCCCTGACCAGTGAACGTGGGTTTCTTCGCGGATTTTGAGCAGGAGGCCAAGCTTCTCGGAAAAGAGTGAATCGTAATCTTCCGGATCGAGTCCGAACAAGGGATACGACTCGATGAACGAGCCGCGCCCCGCGACGATTTCGACGCGACCCCCCGAGATAAGATCGAGCGTGGCGAAGTCCTGGAAAACCCGCACGGGATCGTGGGCGCTGAGCACGGTGACGGCGCTGGCGAGCCGGATGCGTTGCGTGCGCGCGGCGGCGGCGGCGAGAATCACGGACGGTGCCGAGTCGAGAAAGTCATGGCGGTGGTGTTCGCCAATTCCAAAAACATCCAGACCGATTTGATCAGCGAGGGCGATTTCCTCCATCAAATGGGCAAAACGCTCTTCGGCGCCGGGCGTCACGCCTGTGAACGGATCGGGGCTGACGGCGACAAAGCTATCGAGGCCGAGTTGCATGGATGTTATGCGCCGGCCGCCGGTTTTCGGACACGGATATGCAGGAAGTAGGGAACGATGCGTGCATCTTGAAGCGACGGATGGGCGACGACAGTTTCTGCCGAAGGGCATGGTTCTGCAAATCGCTCCAGTAGGAATCCTGCTTCGACGAGCAGGTTCAGCCACTCGCTGACGGGGCGGTGAAAACGAGGAACTTTGAATTTGGGCAGCCGGTCGCGTCCCGTTTGAGGAGCGGTGCCAAAGGTCCATTCGTCGATCCGCCCCCGTGCATCCACGAAGTAGTCGCCGAGTTCCACGGCGTAGGCGATGTGGTCTTCGTCACGACAGGTGCGCCGGTGCGGCGGGTTGAAGCAGGGGTGCAGGATGGAGAACTGGAGGAATCCCCCCGGCGCGATCACGCGAAACGCCTCGGCCAGCACGCGCTTCGTCTCGGGAATATCGTGCAGGCTCATGAATGCGGTGGCGAAGGCAAACGCACCCTCGGCAAACGGCAGCTCCACGGCGCTTGCCTCTTGGTATGTGATGCCGAGCGACGCACGCGCTTCCTCGGCGCGAGCGTGACGGATGAAAGTCGCGGCGATGTCGATGGCGGTCATCTTTGCCCCGCGCCGGGCTAGCATGCGGGTGTTATGACCTTCGCCGCATCCGATATCCAATCCCGAGAGTCCGCTTACCGGCGGCAACAACTCGAAAAAGGCCGGTGTGTTCAGGTGGTCGCGGAAAATATCGTGGCCGGCACGTGCCAGTTTGGACCACGCCTCGGCGTTTCCATTCCAGTATTCTCCCGCGGTAACATGATTCATGTGATGGCAGGAAACTGTGTCGCTCCTGATTCCGGCCGCAATCCTCGGACGTTCAGGCTTTTTTCACGAAGCACGCCTTGAGGGCGATGGCCATGCCGTCGATCTTGCAGTCGATCTCGTGGTCGCCGTCCACGAGACGGATATTCTTGGCTTTGGTGCCGGACTTGAGCACTTGCGCGCCGCTGCCGAGCTTGAGGTCTTTGATGAGCGCGACGGTGTCGCCGGCGACAAGGATGTTGCCGTGGGCATCTTTGACGATGCGGGCGGCCTCGGGGGCTTCTTCTTTGGGCCACTCATGACCGCAGGTGGAGCATTCCCAGTGGTCGGGATGGCTGAGAACGTCTTCGAGGGTGCAGGCAGGGCAGGCGGGAGTGGTCATCGTGAGTGGCTTACAAAAAACAGAGGAACCGGCAAACTGCGGGTTCCAGGCCACTTGGAGCAAGCGTGGAAGGGGTTGAGCCGACTATCCTGCAGGGCATGAGCAAAGTCATGCCCTGCGGATTTTTGCCGATTCGGAGACCTGAATTACTATCTGACTCCGACCGTGAAAGATTCCGCGAGACCGATGCTGGTTTGACTGGCAACCAGGGGAGAAGTGCCTGCGTTGGGGGCGGAGACGTATTGATTGTTATTCAGCGCACGGATGGCGATTTTACCGCTGCCGGCATCGACCTCTCGGAACGTTTCCCATGCACCGTAGGAGGTGCGGTTGGCGATCAACGGTGAGGCGCCGGCACTGTCTGCGCAGACGTAGAGGTTGTTGGCCAGTGCGCGAAGAGCGATATTGCCGTTACCCGCATCGACGACCAGATAAGATTCCCAGAGCCCACCCGAAGTCCGGTTGGCGATCAACGGTTTGGTGCCGGCGCTGTCTGCGCAGACATACAGATTATTGACGGCTGCATTCAGGGTCACGGTCTTGCCTGGCACGAGCCGGCGGATTGTTTCGGTATACAACGCGAAGCATTGGATATTGAACAAGAATCCACTGCCGCCGGTATAGACGAGATACACGTTTCTGGTTCCGCTCACGCCACTGACGTTGCAATAGACGTTTTGGTAAGTCTGCCATCCGCCGGTTACCGGCACTGTGCAAGTGCCCACCAAGGTGCCTGTGGGGCTGTCCAAGCGCACTTCGATGTTGCCGCCGGAGCCGGCGCTCGCGATGCGGGCGGCGAACTTCGTGACGCCGGTGAGGTTCATATTATTGTAGGCTGTCCAGTCCGAGCCATTGATATAACCGAGGTCCTGACCGCCTTCCGCACAGGTTTCCGCAGTGACACCCAACATGGAATTATAGCTGGCGGCGGCGAGCGGGCTGATGACCGTGTAGCCGTTTGACTCATTCACCAGTACCATGGCTCCCGTGCTCAGGCCGGTGACCGTATTTTGGCGGAACATGCCCGATCCGGTGAGCGCATCATAATTGGGAGGGGAAATAACGATGCCATCGAAACGGGGGGAGTTGATCGTGTTGTATTGGACTACGATGTTCGAACTGGAGGAGATGGCCATCGCATCATACTGGGCGTTGGTGATGGTGTTTCCGCCGGCAAAGACGTTGGAGACGGTACCGGTGCCCTGGCCGTCGCCACCATTGCCGATCATCATGGCCGGTTGCTGCTGAAGGTAGGCGTTGCCACCGCAACGAACCACCACATTTCCGGTCACCGTCGCTGATTCGAGATTCGAACCGTTGGCGTTGAACTTGCCCACGCCCAGACCGACATACCGGGCGGTATCGCTCATGTAGTTGTCTTTCACCACTTGATTCAGGCCGCCGTAGATCGCCTGGCCCTTGCCACCCCACATCGCGATGGACGTGTTGTTGGTCACGGTGATGTTGGACATGCGGGTGTAGTAAGTGCGGCCGCTGCCAAAATCGTTGTAATCGACTGAATTGATGGCGTGGGCGTCGTCGCCGGTGCCACGGATGAAGTTGTTGGTCGAGGTGAGGTTGGTGCCGATGCCGGCATTAAGGCTGACGTTGTTGAGATTGATACCATCGGCCCAGATGCTTGTAAGACGGCAATTGCGCACCGTGCCGCCGTTGCCCGAAGCCCAGAGGCCGGACATCGTATGTTGCACCCAGATGTTTTCCGTCAGCCAGTTGGTGCCACTCGTATCCATGCCGCCGCCACAGCCATCCACCGAAGCGCGGCTGGTTGCGTTAGTATCGATGGCGAAGTTTCGCAACGTGCAGGAGGTGATGTTGAAAACGGCGCCGAGAGGAGTGGAGTTGGGCAGCGGGAGATTGCGATAAATCGTGCTATACCACATGCCGGCGCCTTGGATGGTGACTCCGGTTGCGGTGAATCCGCCCAGGCTTTTGAAGTAGAAAACGCCTTGGGGTATCCACACGCTCTTACCTTGGGATTTGGCGGCATTGATGCAGTTTTGAATTGCGGTCGAATTGTCGAAGCCGGTGTTGTAGGACACGGCTCCGTAGCTGGTGATCGAAAGCGAGTTTGCGGGCTGGCTCAATGCTGCCGGGAGAGCTTCCAAGTCGACGACATCGATGTGGTAGAACGCCGCGGTGTTTGCCGCATTTTTCTGAAGCCGGATCGTGCTGCCCGGAGCGATCGCGGCTCCGGTAATGGTCGTGTGCATCTCGTCGAAGAACACGCGTGGGTTTCCATCGGCGGGGTTCTGATTGTTGCCGTTGTAGTTGTTGGTTCCGCCTTCGTAGAGCCAGCTTTGCTTGGAGTTCAGCGTGAGCGCCTGACGGAATGCGCCGTTTACATAGATATCCAGAGTGGCGGTGATGCCGCCGCCTGTGGCAGAGTCCGGGATGGAGGCGCGCACATTGATCCCGTTGATGTTTTTGCCGGTGTTGTTGGTCCATTCCACGTATTGGCCGGTGGCGGCGAGCCGCACGTAGGCATGTCCAGACGCCTCAAGCTCGGGGCTCGAATACTGCGTCGTGGGCATGGTGGTCAGGGAAACAATCGTAGCGCCTCCACCGGGTGTTCCGGATTCGGCTTCATAGCTGACAAAAGGGGTTGTGGCTCCGGCGCCGTGGGACTGCTGTGCGAGGCACAGAGCAAAGAGGCCTGCACAGGCCAGTTGAACGATGCGACTAATCTTGGGGTATCCTGATGTTTTCATTATTTCCTAGGGGCGTTGACGACTGAATCTCTGAACGAAAGTTGGTTGGAGAAGATTAGGGGGCAAAAATGGGGTTGGGGAAATCCTCTTGGCGCTGGCTGGCAACGCGTGCTGTCGGGTAGGGGATAAAGAGGTCTTTTACCTCTTCAGTTTGGGGTCGATGGCCTATGAAAACCATCGAAGGGCACTGGCATCTAGCGGGGTGATAAGCTGAGATGATTTTCAGCCGAGAAACAGGGGTAATGAGATTTATAGGGAAACGAAGGCTGAGGATGGGGGTCCGCTATGCCTTCATTATGGGGTAATAATGCAATTCATGATCCTATCTTTTCAAAAAAGAACGGAATCAATCAAAATACTCCAATATATTTCACTGAATGGAGTTTTGCGCTGTATGAATGAGTAGTGAAGGCAAGGTGCGCGATAGAAGCCTTATCGCCGGTTCCGGTTCGGTTTCTCGAATATTTTACTGCCGTTCTGGAAATATGAGCGATTCGGTCGGGCCGATTTCATGAGGAGATCACCTGCAACACGGTCGATGTCTCCCGTTTAGCAAAATTGTAATCCGTCTGGGATGACTTACGGTCTGCGCATGTCTTTTTCCTCGCTGAGTCTTTCCGATCCGCTTCTTCGGGCAGTCGCCGATCGTGGGTATACGATCCCGACTCCCATCCAAGAGGCGGCGATCCCCGCCGTGTTGCGTGGTGGAGACGTGTGGGCGTCCGCTCAAACCGGATCGGGCAAGACCGCGGCTTTTGTCCTGCCAATCATCGAGAAACTGGTTGCGGCAGGTCCGCGCGGGCACGGGCGTTTTGTGCGTGCGCTGATGCTTGTGCCGACGCGCGAGCTGGCCGCGCAAATCGCCGACGAGATCCGCGATTACGGAAAGTATCTTTCGCGCGAATCTGCGCCTAAAACTCTCGTCGTCGTAGGTGGTGTGTCCATCAACCCCCAGATGATGGCGCTGGGCGGCGGCGCGGATATCATCGTGGCAACTCCGGGACGTCTGCTTGATCTTATCGAGCATAACGCGGTCTCTCTCTCGGCAGTTTCCGTCCTCGTGCTCGACGAGGCTGACCGGCTTTTCTCGTTGGGCTTTGCCGATGAACTCGCGCGCATCATCGCTTTGTTGCCCGTCCGCCGGCAGACGCTGCTTTTTTCCGCGACCTTTCCCGCAGCCGTTCGAACATTGGCGGAAAATCTTCTTCAAAATCCGGTTCGCATAGCCATTGCCTCCACGTCTGAAGGACAGCCCGACATCCAGCAGCGTGCCATTGAGGTGGACGTGCCGCAACGCACCCAACTTCTGCGCAATCTGATCGTCCTCCACGAGTGGACCCGTGTGCTGGTTTTCGTCGCCACCAAATACGCCACCGAACATGTCGCCGAGAAACTCTGCCGTCTCGGCATCGAGGCTGCGGCTTTGCACGGCGATCTCAGCCAGGGGGCTCGCACGCAGGCGCTGGCGGATTTCAAGGCTAGCCGGGTTCGCGTGCTCATCGCCACGGACGTCGCGTCGCGCGGCATCGACATCGAGCAGTTGCCCGTCGTGGTGAACTACGACCTGCCGCGCTCGCCGGCCGACTACACCCATCGCATCGGACGCACCGGACGGGCAGGGGAAAGCGGCGTGGCGGTGAGCTTTATCAGTGCCGAGACGGATGCGCATTTCCGGCTGATTGAGAAGCGCAACCGGCTCCACATCGAGCGGGAACAGATCGCCGGCTTCGAGCCGCTTGAAACCATCGTGCCCGCTCCCGCACCGACCGGTGGCATCAAGGGGAAACGCAAAAGCAAAAAGGACAAACTGCGTGAAGCCGCGGGTCTTCCCTCGACGACTCCGACCGGCACGGCGAGACCGGCGGCCGTTGCTCCCGTTCTTGAATCGGGTGAACTGTTTCCTTTCTCACGCCGGCCTCCGCAGCCGCGCCGGACTTGAGATGGTGTTTGGGGCTGCGTAGACCAGCCGCTTCATGCGTTTGGCTCGTTTACGGTGCGAGCATCGGCATCGGGTGCTGAGCCTTGTGGCCGGGCCAGAAAGACAAGTCGTTGGTCACGACGTAAACGACCATGGCCAATAAAATGAAGCAGACCGCCACCCAGAAAAACGGGCTGTGGTGCATGCGCTTCCAGTAAGGACCGTGTGGTGGGTGTTCGAGCTTGTTGTGGGTCATGAGCCCGAGGGGACAGCTGAAGACGTCCGAGGTGTCCGGTTATTTTTCCGCGTGGATTCCGTTAGCCCGCCAAGAGTGTCAGCAAGTCGTCGGGATGCGTGGCTTCGCGTTCTGTCGTGAGATATTTCTGCTTGTCGTGGACAAACACGACCAGCTTCACCGGGTGTCCGTTCGCATCGACGACAAATTCGTCTCCTCCTTCTTCAATCGCGGCGATGGCGGCGGCCTGGGAGAGTTTCCAGCGGGTGCGGTCGGAATTTACGCCTCCGATGGAATCGATGCGTTCGAGAGGGTCGTGGCTATAGGCACGCATTACGGTTGAAACGGCGCGCTGACGGTAGGGTTTGGCCATGGGATTAAAAGAAGGAGGGTGGGGGTTATTCGCGGCTTTGACTGCCACAGTATTTCTCAATGAGCAGAATAGCGACTGCTTAGGTGCCAGCCGCGTAGGGGCTGTTTTAAGTCGGGTTACACCCTATATCTGCCGGACTTTTTTAGACCTATGCTTGGGCCAACAAAGACCGGAGTCCGACTCTTCGGATTCTTTGGCGTCCGGCAGGCGGCCTGTTCTCGGGCGCATCTTACATTCCTTTTTACTATGAAATTAAAATCAAAAATCCTCACCACGGTATTTCTCGCCTGTTGGGCTGCTTCGTTAGCTGTGCGTGCCGAAACCGAGCCATCCCATGATAAATTTGGCGCTGATAAAGCCGCGGCTCCAATCAACCACATCGAAGTCAGAAACCAAGATGGCAAATTCCTCGGTCGCATCAAGGATACGGTCGTCGATTTGAGCAATGGTCGCATTGTGGCGGTATTGGTGGGATCAGGGGGATTCCTGAGCATCGGCCAAAAGATCGTGGCGGTGCCGCCACTGGCGTTGAGCCGCGATCCATTTGAGAATTTCTACATGTTGGATGTCAGCACTGCCGTTTTTAAATCAGCTCCGGCGATTGATCGTTCATATTGGCAGGATACGGACAACAGCGCGCGTATAGCCGCCGCCTATCATCTTTTCGGGCAAGAACCTTATTTTTTGGAAGAAGGGAAAAAGGCGGAAAAGACGGCCGGCCCGACCAAGGTTGCCCTTGGCCCTGTTGAGCGCTCGATCAAACTCATGGGCATGCCGGTCCAAAATCTCCAAAATGAAAAACTGGGGAAAATATGGGGCATGATGCTGGATATTCAGCGGGGTGCCATCGGCGAAGTCATCATTATCTCGTTGGATCATTCCAAAACCAAAAGCGTAGTCCCCGCCACGGCTCTTCAATTTAATGCATCCCGGCAGGCGCTTCTGCTTAACGACAGTGAAGAAGAGTTTGCCAATGAACCTCGTTATTCATTTGCCAAGGCCGCCAACGGTCAAGAAGCCCACTTCAAGGAAGAACCCTACAAGGGCGCGCGCACAACGGCGGCCCTTGAACAGGGCAGTGCCCGTGCCGACACTGACCAGACTGCGCGCATCAAGCGACGGATTCTCAGTGCCAAAATCGAAGCGGGGAACGTGGAGGTCGGCACGGTCAATGGGCGCATTACTTTGCGCGGCAGGGTAAACACCGATGAGGACAAGCGTCGTATCGAAGAGATCGCGGTAAACGCTTCACGCCTGGAGCTGGTCGATGATCAAATGACAGTGGGCAAGCTTGCTGCTGATGCCGAATTGTAATCGGGGCATAGGGGTTTTGCTTTGAGAATTCGGCCGGGGGCGGGCTGAGATGTGCTGTGTCACCCTCACCGGAAATGCGTTTCTGTTTCCGGTGACACTGGAATGGGAAAGGGCGAATGTTTGGTTGGAGACCAAAGGCTTTAAAATCCCATACAAGCGGCCTTGGCTCGGACGGATAAAATGCCACAGTGGTTGATATCCCAACCCCTCATGCCCAATCCTACTTCGGTTGATCTTTTAGCGACGCCGGTGCCGTTTAATCGCTTTTTCCAACGAGGGGTCGGCTCGTGTCACGCTTACCTTACATTGCGCGAGGATTTCCGTGAACATGTGCGTCTGGCGCAGAAGGAGATTGGTTTTGGTGGCATCCGCTTCCACGGGATTTTCACCGAATATGTCGGTGTCGTTCACCACGGGGAGGATGCCGATGGTCCGAAGTTGAACTTTCAAAACGCGACCAAGATATACGAGTTTTTCGTCGCCCAAGGCATGAAGCCCTTTGTCGAACTCGGTTTCATGCCGGTGCGTCTGGCCAGCGGATCGCAGACGATCTTCGACTACCGTGGGAATATAACTCCGCCGAAGGACTGGGCGCAATGGGCACGACTGGTCCGTCGTTTCGTCACTCATCTGGTCGGCCATTTCGGGTTGGCCGAGGTGCTCACCTGGCATTTCGAGGTTTGGAATGAACCCGATCTGCACAATACGTTTTGGACCGGGTCGATGACCGATTATTTCCAGCTCTACGCTGAAACCGCCAAAGCGGTGAAGTCGGTGGACGAGCGCCTGCGCGTTGGAGGACCCGCCACGTCGAAGACCATGTGGGTGCCCGATCTGCTGGCGTTTTGCGCAGAGCAACGCGTGCCGCTCGATTTTATTTCCACGCACCATTATTGCGTCGACGCCGACCTTGTTCGCGGTGTGCCGGAGGGACCGATGTATTACCGGGGAATGAAAGGCATGCGCGGAGATGTGGAGCGGGTGCGCGCCCAGATCGCGGCCTCGGCATTTCCGGACGTTGAACTGCATTTCACCGAGTGGAATTCCTGCCCCGCCCACGAGGATGTCTACGGAAAGGACACTGCGTTCACGGCGGCTTTTGCTCTTCAGACGATCAAGGAGGTTTCGGGACTGGTGGACTCCTACATGTGGTGGACGGTGAGCGATATTTTTGAAGAAAGCGGCCTGAGCCTGCGTCCGTTCACCGGCAAATACGGCCTCGTCAACCAACACGGCATCAAGAAGCCGGTGTTCCACGCCTTCCGCTGGCTCGCGCGGTTGTATGACGGGGAGATTCCGCTTGCCCACGCGTCGGCCCGTGCGACGCGCTCGACGCAAGGCGACGTGCGCGTGCTTGCATGGAATCTGCCTGAGGTCATCGAGACGGATCTTGGTGGCGGTGATTGGAAGACAAAGGGCGAGACGCGGCTCGATTCATTTGTGATCAAAGGACTGAGCGGCCGTTATCGTGTGCGTGTGTGGACGGTGGATGATCAACGTGGCAACGCCCTCCATGCGTGGCGGGCGTTGGGCGCGCCCGATTATCCAAAGGCCGCGGAGATCGCCGCAATGCGTGCCGCCGCCGAACCGGTTTGTCTGCGTGATGATGTGGTGGAGTGTGAAGGGAATCTCACACTTACGCAGGAGTTGGCGCCGTGTGCGGTGGTTTGCTGGGAGCTGGATCGCGTCTGAGCCGGCGAGCCTGAAGATCAGAAGAGGGGGCGCTACGGCGTGGGTCATACTCCACGACGGTTTTTATGGCCCAGGCTGATGTCACCGCTTTGGGGACTATTGGAAGGGCCTTCCAAACTGTATCATGGACGGGTCGGAGCTTTCCAGTCGTTCACTGATTGTCCAGCTGCCCGCTTGATTCGGGGCGTTGGTATTTACCCCACCTCATTTATGAAACCTCATTGGTCATCCTTTGGGCCTTCCCGTTCGTGCTTCGCTGTGTGTGGAGCACTTCTTTCGTTTTCAGCTGCTAATTCATTGTTCGCAGCCGGAAATTCCTGGGTTGGTGGTGTTGATTCAAACTGGGATACGTCCACAGCCAACTGGAGTTCTCCTGCGGTTTGGGCGAATGGGGATTCAGCTGTTTTTGACGGCACGGGGCCAGCCGCAATCAATATCGCGACCGGAGGAGTGACTGTCGGACAAGGCGTGAACGACGACAACTCCGGGGCCGGCAATAACGATATTTTAATCACCGCCGGAAACTACGTGTTTAATGGGGATACCATCACGATGTCCGCCGGATCCGGGGACAATAAAGTCCGTATTCGCGGCTCTTCCACGACCGCCACCTTCAATCAATTCGTGGTATATGCGCCGACTGGCAGTGGCGGGCAGTTCCGTATCGAGCCAAGCGATGGCTCCACGGTGACTTTTTCGGCGGGCATTCAGTCCGGTCATATCAACAGCTACGCCATTGATGTGGGGTCGGAACAGTTGCAGCTCGGGTGGTATGGCAACGGCACCATCAACCTCACCGGCGGAAACTCCTACGCGGGTCAGTTGAGGTCCAGTCAGACCACCAACATGACGGGAACTGCGACGATGAATGCGTCCTACCTGCGCATTGATAATGGAGATTTCACGCTGAACGGAGCCTCGACACGGCTTTCCTTGGAGGAGTCGGGACGTGGTAACGGCATCATCGTGGGCGGCCAGAATAACAGCGCCAACCTTCATGTGATCGACGGGCAGGTTCAGTCCAATGGCGGCATTGTGGTCATGAACATCAGTGCGGATAACAATACCGATCGGACGGCGACGCTGCTGGTTGACGGAGGTCGTGTGACCGCCGGCAATCTCACGGACAACAGCAATAAAGGCGGCCGCACCGGCATCGTGCTTATCAATGGCGACGCCGGTTCGGCCCTCAATGCCCCTACGCAAAAAGCTGTTTTTCAATTAAACGGAGGCGTGGTGAGCACGGTGGCCATCAACTTTGGGGCGACGGTCGATTCGGTCGACAACACCGCACAGCTCAGCACCGGTGGCAGCCCCGTGGGCCAATCGGCCACGATGACGGTGACAGGCGGCGAGCTTTATATCGGGCAATATGGCATCGTTAAAAACGATTCCCTTCTCTCTACATCCATCACGCTGTCTGGAGGCACGGTGGGCGCCATCAATTCAAACTGGTCGTCGTCCATGGATATGACTTTGGGGACCACCAACGGAAACATTACTTTCAAGGCCGCCAATGAAGCCGGTTCGACAGGTTATGACATTGCCCTGTCCGGCGTGCTTTCCGGAAGCGGTGGGTTTAACAAGACGGGTGACGGCAAGCTGACGCTCACGGGTGTCAACACATTCACGGGAGATGTTCATGTCATTGCAGGCTCGCTTCAACTGGGGAACTCGTCCGGATCCGGTTCGTTTTTGGGAGACACCACCAATCTGTATTTGGTGACGGGCACCAGTCTGGTGCTCAGCTTTACTGGCACCGAGACGATCGGCTCGCTTTATCTCGACGGCGTGGCCCAGGCGGCGGGGCTTTATGACAGCACCTCGCTCGCTGCTTTCATCAGCGGTTCCGGCGCGCTTAATGTGACCACTTCGGCCATTCCGGAGCCTTCCACTTACGCATTTGTGGCCGGGCTTACCATGCTTGGCGGAGCACTCTGGCGTCGCAAGCATCGGGCCTCGCTTCCTTGCTGAAAATCTCTCCATGCAGAAGCCCTTCCGGCAATTGCGGAACGTCTTGTTTAAATCCGTAAGTTACAGAGAAAGATCGCCGCGTTTTCGGCGTTTTGAGCCGTCGACCTTCATGCGGGGTGGATATTTCAGTCGCGGAGTGCGTGGTTGGCGATGCACCATCCGGGATCATGTGCGCTGCATTTTCGCCGGAAGAGGAAACCCTGTTTGAAAAGACCGGTGGGGCAGTGCTGAAACGTCTGCGCAAGACGCGCAATCCGGCCGACCTTCTTTCGGTTCTCGGCGGTGCTCGCAAAGAGTTTGAACGCGCGTTTTTGTCGGCTCCGGCCGAGGCGAAGGCGGCGGTCGCATGCCGGGCGGGATGTGACGCTTGCTGTCATGTGCCGGTGGGAGTGCAGGCGCATGAGGTGCTTATCGCGGCCCAGCATGTGCAGACTCATTTTTCGCCGGTTGATCTGGATGAACTGATCGCGCGCGCGTCCGCCCACCGTGAGGCTTTTTCCGGGCGGTCCAGCCTGGAGCGGCTGATGTTGAGAACTCCCTGTGCATTGCTGCGCGAGGGCAGTTGCTCGATTTATGAGGGACGTCCCGAGGCGTGTCGTTCACATCACAGTCACAGCGTGGAAGCCTGCCGCGAGAATCTCGCAAGCGGCCGTGAAGACCGGGATGTGTATATTGCCGGCGTGCGAGGCCGGATGTTTGCCGTGATGCTGGCGATTGACCAGGCGGCCGCCGAGGCTGGGTTTGATGGTCGGGCTTATGATTTTGGATCGGCCTTGCATGAAGCGCTCACCAACAGCCTGTGCGCGGTGCGTTGGATTCAGCGACAGCCGGCGTTTCCAGAGGACTGCCGGGAAGCATCCGAGTCGGGGGATGATGCCGACTCCGGTGTGATGGATGCCGAAGGATATTTTCAGTAAAGGGCACGGCAATGCCTGGCGGGGTGCGGTAGGTTAATGCCCCATACGGCTCCTTGGAGCAACCGGCTATGCTGTTGTTGTGAATATACTGCTGCTCATCGTTGTCCTCCTCCTGCTGTTCGGTGGCGGAGGTTTCTACATCGGGGGCCCGGCCGTTGGTGGCGGAGGGCTTGGCCTGATTATCTTGATTGTTCTCATCGTCTATTTGATGGGCGGGCTGCGCGGAAAAAAGTGACCGATGGCCGTTATATCACCGAAGGCCGCGCCTTGTGATCTTACGGCCCTTAACCGGGAATTTTATGACGCCCTGTGGTCCGATACCCGCATCGAGCGTCCCGAACGCTTCAATACTTGGCCGCTGGTGGCCGGGTTGCTGCCGCAATCGGCGGTTTGTTTGGAGATAGGGCCCGGGCTGCGTCCGCGACTGCCACTGGCCGGCACCTGTTTTGTCGATCTGAGTTCCAGGGCGGTGGCGCAACTGAACATGCGTGGCGGGCGGGCGACGGTGGGCGAGATCACGGCGTTGCCTTTTTCCGACGGGATATTCGATCTGGTGGCGGCGTTTGATGTGATCGAGCATGTGGCGGATGATCGCCGGGTGTTTGGTGAACTTGGACGGCTGCTTAAACCGGGCGGAGTCCTCTTGTGTTCGGTGCCTTTACACGCTTCGCACTGGACGACCTTTGACGCCTGCGTGGGACATGCTCGACGCTACGATCCTGCCGATTTGCGGGTGCTGCTCGACGAGCATGGATTTGAGATCGAGCAAAGCGCGGTCTTTGGCATGCAGCCCAACAACACGAGATTGTTGAATCTCGGTGTGCGGATGCTCAACCGCCGGCGTCGTCAGGCGCTCCGTTGGTATAATTGGGTTTTTATGCCGCTAGGCATGCTTTTCCAGAAGAAGCTGAAGTTCGTTTCCGGCCTGATGGAAACCGCCGGCGTGCATGAGGTGATTTTGGTGTGTCGCCGGCGATAATCCAACGTTGCTCCGGAGGCTCGCGCCGACGCCCATTGACCCCGTTCTTAAAATGCGGAAGAAGGAGCCATGGGATTGAAAATCAAATGGAACGATGACCGGGTGCGCGGGACGGCCACGGCGCTGCTCCTCATCTGCCGTGACCGCTTAAGTCGTGGCGACACCGATGATCTCATTCAGGCATCTCTGGCCGACTACCGCAACGATCCCGCCGGCTACAAGGAGAACAAGGCCACCTGGGCGGACGTAAACGAACTCGGACCGCTCAAGAGCCCCGGACACGTCGCGTATTACCAAAACCTGCTTTCGGCCGTCGATGGACTCCTCAAGAAATTCACCCAAGGAAAGCGTCAGTTTAACAGCCTGATCGAGCTGGATAACTTCCTGGTTTTTACCCTCAAGGGTGTGCGTTGAGCGGGCCGGGGATACTCCCTGATCAACTGGTCGTGCTGGACTTCACCTTGTCGTAGGCATCCTGCGTCTTCACCCAGGCTTGGCCTACTTTGTCTTTTTCCTGATCCCATGTTTCGGCGTTGGCGGTGCTCAACTCCTGTCCGGTGGAGATCAGGTGGATTCGTGAGTTTTGCATTTCCTTCATCGCGAAATCCCAGTCCTTGGTGCTCGTGGTGCCCTTCATGGTGGCGCGTTTGGCGGTGAGTTCCGCGATCTGGGCATCAACCCTGGCTTCCAGCTGTTTCAGGCCTGCCAGGAAATGGACACGCTGGTCGTAGGTGTCGTCTTTGATATCACTCCACTTGGCGACGGCGACCGTGGCATTGGCGGGGGAGCCGTTGTCGGGAGCGGCCTCCGGCTGATTATTGGCAGCGGGTGAAGCGGCTTCGGCCATGGCCTTTTTTTCGGTGCATCCGATGATCAAAAAAAAGATCAAGCTGAAAGCTGCGGTGATAAGCGGTGTGCGGTGTTTTGCTTTCATGGAATTGAAAAATCCTGCGGCCAGATGGGGAGCACCGTTGATGCAGTCCGGACTGACGGTGGTTATGCACGGGCGGACCCATTTGGCGACCGTTGGTTCCTTTGTTCAAATGGGGATAAACCAACCTGGGACTGTCAGACTCGGCCTGTCCGGTCTTGCAGAAAACAGCGGACTATCCGCGAAAACGGGTCAATACTCGGGGGCATGTTGTTCCGCAGAATGCGGAACTTTCACTCAAAAATACCCCATGAAATCATCCCGCCTCCCGAGTCTTTTTTTGTCCCTGTTAATCGGTTTGCTTGTGGCGGTGCCCGCATCGGCCGCCGACTCAACTGGGAAAAGTGCGCTTGAGACGGATCCGGGCGGTTGGGAGGACATCATGCCGTCGCCTGATTTGGCGCATTGGATTCGCGTGGCGGTTCCGGCGACGCATGCGTTGATCCGTGACCAGTGGCATGTGCAGAACGGGATGCTCGTTTGCGACGGTGACGGCGGCCACGACATGCTGCTGCTTGATCGCGAGTTGGCGGACGGTATTTTCCATGTCGAATTCCGCTTTGTGAAGATACCGGGTAAAGCCGGTTACAACAGCGGTGTATTCATCCGCACTTCCCGTGACGGCACTTTCTGGCATCAGGCGCAGGTGGGCAGCTTGTCGGGCGGGTATTTCTTTGGCGTAACCCCGGGTGACAAAGGAAACAGAAATTTCAACGTCGGGGTAAAACCATCCCGCGTCAAAGAAGCAGGCGAGTGGAACACCTTTGAACTGACGGCCCGTGGGTCAAAACTGACATTGTGGGCAAACGGATTTCTCGCGGCGGAGTTTGCTGATTGCGGTCAGGCCAAGGGCTACATCGGACTCGAGGGCGAGGGCTTCGCGATTGAGTTTCGCAATTTGAAACTCAAGGAGCTCCGTTAAAATCCTTGCGCGAGGACATGAAAAAGGCCGTTACGCGTTGCTTGTTTTGAAGGGAACAACGCGTAACGGCCTGGTGCATTTAACGGGATTTTCAGTCGAGTGGGCTGACGGTGACCGAGTCGATGTTCACTCCGCCGTTTCCGCCCGTGAGCTTGATGGTGTTCGTCTTGCCGGGTGTCAGCGGGACGGTGAACGTGGTGTGTCCGCTGTAGTCGTCCCAGCCGCCGGTTGGCAGCGTGTTGAGGAAGGACCAGTCCTTGCCGTTGACCGTGAGGCGCAGTTTGCCGAGGGCGATGCCGGCGTGTGAAATGTCGAGCACCGCGCGGCCGCCCTTGCCGCCGTCAACGTGGACGAATTCGCAGGCCGCACCCGCGAGGTGGAGGTTTTGCACGGCGTTGCCGCCGAAGGTGGCGGCGCCTTCGAGATGCGCGGTGTTGGCGGCGTATTTCACGGCGCGGGGATTGGGCGCCGGAGCGGGGCCGACGCTGGCCGGACCTTCCTTGGTCTGCACGACGACTTGGATCGTGCCATCGGGGTTGAAATGCATTTCGTCCACGCAGATCGAGCGCAGGTTGCCGTGGCCGGTGTTGGAAATGGATTTGTTGTGGTAGAATGCATACCAGTGCCCCTTGTATTCCACGACCGATCCGTGACTGGTGTCACAGTCTGTTGGGGTGAGATAAACTCCCTTGGATGTCCACGGACCGAGCGGACTGTTGCTTGTGGCGTAACGGAGCTGGTTCACCTTGGGGTGGTTGTCCGCATAGGTGAGGTAGTAGATGCCGTTGCGTTTGAAGACCCAGGTCGCCTCGTGGAAGTCCTCAAGGCCTTCCATCGGCTGCATCGGACCGTCAAGTTCGGTCATGTTGTCCTTGAGCTTGCCGCCGCGGCATTTGCGGCCGCCGCCGTAATACATGTAGGCCTGACCGTCGGTGTCGATGAACACGCAGGGGTCGATCATGTCCTCGCCACCGAGGCCCTCGATGTAGCCGCCCACTTTGAAGTCACTCGTGGGCTTTTTGCTGGTGGCCACGCCGACCTTCCACGAGTTGTTCCATTTGCTGTCACTGGGATGTGGGAAATAAAAATAATAGGTGCCGTTTCTATAGACACAGTCGGGAGCCCACATAAAACCACCTTCGGGCCGCCCCCAAGGCACGTCGCTCGCTTGCAGAATCTGACCTTCGTCACGCCAATGAACCATGTCCGCTGTAGAGTAAACATGGTAGCGATCCATAAGATCGCAGCCGCGCGCAGGATCCATGTCGTGCGAGGGGTAAACATAGAGCCGCCCATCGGACCATACACGAGCCGACGGATCGGCGGTGTAGATGCTGGTGATAAAAGGGTTGGCACCCAGGCAGGCCGGTGCGGCCGCCAAGGCTGCACCGCATGCTGCAAGTAGCAGGCGGCCGGTGGTTATTGATTTTTCGAGGCCGGAACGTGTCGTTTTGAACATGAAGGTCTGAGGTTGGAAGGGGAACGTGAAGACTCGGCGGCAGCCGATCAGGGGATCAATCGGTGCAACGTATTCCGCCAAGTATCAAGTTCGAGCACGAAAATCCTGCACTGGTTCCGTTACTCGTTGTCAGTCGGCGCGGCGCTGTGTCTTCGGGGCCGTCCGCAGCGCGCATGAAGTGAATTCACGATGAACGCTTGGAAGCTGCCGGTGCGCTTGAGGCGCAAGTGGTTGTCTAAGCACGCGCCGGTGTTTTTAAAATTGATACAATTGGGCCTTGGCGGGTTGGTGCGCGGTTTGCTTGGCTTCCAAGGCTATTAGCCACGTCCATGCAGTCTAAACAATCCACTTCACACAAGGCCAAGCCCGCCCGCGCTTCCACGCCGCACGTCGACATGGTGTTCGTCGGCGCCGGCATCATGAGCGCCACGCTCGCGACTCTGCTCAAGGAGTTGCAGCCCGATCTGACCATCCAGATCATCGAGGCGCTCGACGACACTGCGGCGGAGAGCTCCAACGCCTGGAACAATGCGGGCACCGGCCATGCCGCGTTGTGCGAGCTCAATTATACGCCGGAAAAGGCGGACGGCTCGATCGATGTTTCCAAGGCGATCCAGATCAACGAAATGTTCGAGATCTCGAAACAGTTCTGGACTCATCTTGCTTCCAGCCACCGCTTGCCCGAGTCCCAGTCGTTCATCACGCAGGTGCCTCATGTGAGCTTTGTTCGGGGTGACGACGTGCCGTTTTTGAGGAACCGGTTCGGGCTGCTTTCCAAGCACCCGTTTTTCGCCGACATGGAATACAGCGAAGATCCGGCGGTGATCGCTTCCTGGATACCATTGGTGATGAATGGCCGGCCGGTGGACGAGCCTGTCGCCGCCACGCGCTCCATGTCGGGCACCGATGTGAACTTCGGTGCATTAACCAAGGGCATGCTCAACTCCCTGGCCAAGCAGCCGGGAGTGACCGTCCATCTCGGCCAGCGGGTGACGGATGTCCGCCGGCGCAACACCACGAACTGGAAGCTCAAGGTCGAGGGCAGGGAGTCCCGTCGCAAGGTGTCGGCCCGTTTTGTTTTTCTGGGCGCGGGCGGTGGTGCGTTGCCGTTGCTCCAAAAGTCGGGTATTCCGGAAGGCCGTGATTTCGGCGGATTCCCCGTCAGCGGACAATGGCTGCGCTGCGACCGGCCGGAGGTGGTCGAGGCGCACTACGCCAAGGTCTACGGCAAGGCGTCGGTCGGTGCGCCGCCCATGTCGGTGCCGCATCTGGACACGCGCTGGATCGACGGCAAGCGCTCGCTGTTGTTCGGTCCTTACGCGGGGTTCACGACGAAATTTTTGAAATCGGGTTCGTTGCTGGACATGCCGGCGTCGATCAAACCGGGCAATTTCGGTCCCATGCTTTGGGCGGGTCTCGATAATGTGGATCTTACGAAGTATCTCATCGGCCAGGTGATCCAGTCCGACGAGCGGCGCTTCTCCGCTTTGAAGGATTATTTCCCGGAGGCGGAACCGGCGGATTGGAAAATCGAATCGGCGGGCAAGCGGGTGCAGGTCATCAAACGCGATGCGAAGAAGGGCGGTGTGTTGCAGTTCGGCACCGAAGTGGTGACGTCCGCAGACGGTTCGATCGCGGCGTTGCTCGGTGCGTCGCCGGGCGCTTCGACAGCCGTCTCGATCATGCTTGGCTTGCTGGACCGCTGTTTCCCCGAGCAGGTGAAAACACCGGCCTGGCAGGAAAAATTAAAAGAAATGATTCCGTCCTATGGACGTTCGCTGGCTGCGGAACCCGAGTTGCTCGCCCGCGTGCGTGACGATGCCAATCGCGTCCTTGCGCTTTTCGGCGGCCTCGCGGTGACGTGCTGATCGGCGGCTTCGACTGCGTGTGTGCAAGCCCAACGCAATGAGTCCGCCGCACGCTCCGAGCCAGCCGAGCGCTGCCGACCACGGGATCGGAGACGTGTCCGTTGCGCCGCAGAGCTCCGGCCCGCCCAGCCCGAGCGCGGTGGCGAGGCCGGCGTAGGCAAGCACGCACAGCAGGCATTTGGGCGCGAGTGCGAACAGTGCCGCCGGCAACAGCCAGCTGAGTGCGCGGCGTCCCTTATCAGGCTTTCGTGGCGACGGCATCGTTGGCGGACTCGTAGCGGTCGTGGTGGCGGAGCCACTCCATGCCGTATTCCAGTCCTTCCTCGTCACGGCCTTTGGGTGTCAGGTCGAGGATGTGGTAGGTTCCCATGATGAACTCCACGCCGCGTCCGTAAGTGGAGTAGGTGTGGTAGATCACGCCGTCGGCGTCGCGTGCGAAGACGCTCACGCCGGGGGCTTCTTCGTGCGGAAAGGGGCGGCGGCCGTAATTGTAGTAAACCATGCCCTCGGCGATCTCTTCCGGTATGAATGAGACATGGTAGTCAAAGTTGAAATCGTTGTCGTGCGAGGAGACCCAGTTGATGTTCCAACCCATGCGTTCCTTGAAGGGGAGAATCGTGTCGATCGGCGCGCGGGAAACGACGGCGAACGCCACGTCGCGGGCGGGCAGATGCACGGCGGCCGCGTTGAAGTGATCCGTCATGAAGGAGCAACTCTTGCAACCCTGTTCCCAGTCGGGGCCGAGCATGAAGTGCTGGATGACGAGCTGGCTGCGGCCGGCGAAGAGGTCGGCGAGGGTGGCGGGACCGGACGGGCCGGCGAAGACGTAGGGCTTGGTGATCTTGACCCGCGGCAACTGGCGGCGGCGGGCGGCGAGTTGGTCTTGGAGGCGGAGGAGTTTCTTTTCTTCGGCGAGAAGTTCGAGGCGGGCGGCGCGCCATTGATCTTCGGAGACGACGGACGGACGGGTGGATGCGGTTGTTTTCATGGTCGGCGGGGATGGTTGGTTGCGGGCAAGGCAGTGGCCTTGGGTGTGATGCTGACGGGAAAATAAACGGGAGCGGGTTACGCGTTCTGCGCGTCGCCGTAGAGTTTTTGGTATTCGGCCTTGAGTCGTTTGTGCGTGGCCCAGAAAGGCGGCGGCGCCGTGTCTTCGAGGATCGAGGTGAGCAGGGCGAAGTGGGTGTGCCAGCCGCCGGCGTAACCGGGAATGGACGGGATGTCTTCGCCGCTGGCGCGATGCGTGAGCACGAGGAGGACGTTCTTTCCTTGCGGGGTGAGCTCGAAGGTGACCTCCGAAGCGTCGTCGAAGGTGTAACTCAACAAGCGGGGCGGCTCGCACCGCAGGATGGTTGAGGGCATCGTGAAACCCTCGGCGTTCATCTGCTTGTATTGCTCGGGCGGCTCCTCGTTCGGCGACAGGTTGTTGTGTTTAAAAACGAGGTCGTTCTTTCCGCCGACCTTGGGCTCGCAGATACCGCCGGCAAACCAGCGGGCGCGTTTTTCGGGAACGGTGAGGTAGTCCCAGATGCGTTCGATGGGACCGGGGAGGGTGCGCACGAGGCGGACTTCGGCCGGGCCGTTGAAGGAGCCGTATTGGTCGTTGGTGTTCATGTGGATTTTTTCCTGGGGGATTTTTTGGCGTTGGCGGCGTCCTCCGCGCGGAGCTCGCGTTCGAGGGCGTCGAGGCGGCCGGACCAGACCGAGCGGGTTTTTTTCAACCAGGCTTCGAGGTCGTCGAAGCCGTCGGGGTTGAGCGCTTGTATGCGGGACTGGCCCTCGGCGCGCGTGCGGACGAGCCCGGCGTCGCGGAGGATATTGAGGTGTTGGGAAATGGCGGGGGCGCTCAAATCGAATTCGGCGACCAGCTCGCCCGAGGTGTGCTCGCGCACGGCGAGCAGCTCGACGATTTTGCGCCGCGTGGGATCGGCGATGGCCAGGAGACTTTGCATGCCGATATAGATTAAGTTTAAACTTAATTAAGCAATAACTAAATTATAGATTATGCGCAAATCCCGCTGGAGAAGGAGATAAGGGTTGGAGTTTCAGGGTGTCGGCCGGTGCCGGATAATCGGCGGTTTGAACTTGGCATTGCCGGGCGAGGGGAGGGCTTCACGATGACGACATGGCTTTTGCCCAGTTGGCCCTTCAATCCGTCGAGTTCTCGCATCCGGGGATGACCACCCCGCTTTTCACCGATTTGACGGTGCAGTTCCCGTCCGGCTGGACGGGTATCGTCGGTCCCAACGGTGCGGGCAAGACCACCCTGTTGAAGGTCGTCACGGGCGAGCTGGACGCACAGGGCGGTTCGGTAAGCCGGCAGGGCCTTGCGCTGTATGTCGCACAACGCACCGATGATCCACCCGAGATGTTCGAAGACTTCATTTGGGCGCCCGACGCCACCGTGCTCAAGGCGCGGCTGCGCGTCAGCGAGGACTGGCCGGAGCGCTGGTCCACGCTGAGTCATGGTGAGCGCAAGCGTGCGCAGATCGCGGTGGCGCTTTGGCGCGAGCCGGCGGTGCTGGCGCTCGACGAGCCGAGCAACCACATCGATGCCGACGCGCGCCGCCTGCTGCTGCTGGCGCTTACGGAGTTCGGTGGCGTCGGACTGCTGGTGAGCCATGACCGCGCATTGCTCGATGAATTGTGCACGCAATGTCTGTTGATCGATCCTCCCGAGGCGGTGATGCGGCCGGGCGGTGTGACCGAGGCGATGGAGCAGCAGGACAACGACGAACAGGCGGCCCGCAGCGCCAACGATGCGCTGCGCCGCACCGAGAACCGCCTCAAGGAAGAGGCCCAGCGCCGGCGGGTGATCGCGGACCAGAAGGCGGCGGCCTCGCGCGGCTCCAAGCAAATCAAAATCCCCGCGCACGACCACGACGGCCGCGCCCAGCGCAACTTGGCGAAAATGTCCGGCAAGGATGCCTATGCGGGAAAAATGGTCGCGCAGATGAACCAGCGCGCTGGCAAGGTCGCCACGCAACGTTCCGAGATCGCGATCAAGAAGCGCTACGAAACCGGCATTTGGGTGGACGGCGCGTCTTTCATGCCGCGCGATTTTCTTTTGCGTCTGCCGGCGGGCAGTCTGCCGTTGGGCGGCGGGCGACAGTTGCATTTTCCAGATCTGGAAATCGGTGGCACGAGTCGTATCGCAATCACGGGAGCCAATGGCCTCGGCAAGAGCACGCTCATCAATCACCTGCTCGGCCACCTGCGGTTGCCCGATGAGAAACTCGTGAGCGTGCCGCAGGAAATCTCCGCAGAGGATTCGCGCGTGCTGCTGGAGGCGATCAAACGCCTGCCCAACGACGAACTCGGGCGGGTGATGATCACGATCAGCCGGCTTGGCTCGCGGCCGGCTCGGTTGTTGGAGAGCGCGCTCCCGAGTCCGGGCGAGGTGAGGAAACTGCTGCTTGCCATCGGCATCGTGCGCGGCCCGCACTTGATCGTGATGGACGAACCGACGAACCACATGGATCTGCCGGGCATCATGTGTCTTGAAGGAGCGCTCGCGGATTGCCCGTGCGCGATGCTGTTGGTCAGTCACGACGAGGCATTCCTCGAAAAAATCACCGGGACCGACTGGCGCTTGGTGCGAGATGACTCCGGTGACACGCGGCTTGAGATCAGGGGGTGAAGTGCTCCGTAAGGGGCTTCGCTACACAATTCATAAAATACGGCCGGTTCTCTTGGCCCGGCTTCATGCCTTGGGCGAACTGCGGAATCCCGGGTCGTTAGGGCAGGGCTGCGCACTGTTTGATACCCGGATTCTCGGAATATTGACCTTCGCCGGTGCAGGCGATTCGATGTCCGTCTTATGCGCTTTCCGTTACCCCGTTGTGTTCATGCGTCGTGGTCTGTTGTGGCCGTCGCGGCCGGCCTGTTCTCGTCACAGGCGGCGGCCGAGTCCGCCAAGATGCCTTTTCAGGACGCCTCGTTGCCCATCGAGCAGCGTATTGCCGACCTGATCGCCCGCATGACGCCCGAGGAGAAAGCCCGCCAGCTCGATATGTATGCCGGCAACGGCTACGTGATCGAGGTCGCCCGCCAGCGCGGCATCGAAAAAGACGCCACCGACCATGGCGACGCGAAGCTCAAGGAAGGTCTCTTCTCCAAATTCGACAACGCGACGCACGCCTCGACCGACGCGACGCTCGTGCCGGAAAACGTGAAGCAGATTCTCGGCGACAAGGGTGTGGGCAGCTTCCACGACATCTACCCGACGCCCGAACAATACAACGTTCTTCAAAAATGGGTGCTCGAAAACTCCCGTTTGCCCATCCCCGCGCTTTTCCTCGAAGAAGGCCTTCACGGATCGCTTCACTTTGATCGCACGAATTTTCCCACGCCGCTGAATCTGGCCTCCACTTGGGACACCGCCATCGCCCGCCAGACCGGCGCGGCCATTGCCTCCGAGATGCGCGCCACCGGTGTGGCGGTTTGCCTCGGGCCGGTGCTCGATCTCGCCCGCGAGCCGCGCTGGGGCCGCGTCGAAGAGACGATGGGAGAAGATCCCTGGCTCGTCGGACGCATGGGCACCGCGTTTATTCAGGGCATGCAGGGCGACTCGCTCGCCGCCAACAACACCATGTGCGCCATGCCGAAACATTTCGCGGGGCACGGTTCACCCGAGGCGGGTCTCAACACCTCGGTCTTGCACGCCGGCGAGCGCGAGATGCGCATGACGATGCTCAAGCCTTTCGAGACCGCCTTCACCGAGGGCGGAGCGCTCACCACCATGGCCGCCTACCACGAGATCGACGGCATTCCCTGCGCGGCGAATCCCTGGCTGCTGCGCACGATCCTGCGGAAAGAATGGGGCTTCCGCGGCCTCGTCCTCTCCGACCTCGGTGCCATCCGCCATATCTATCACCGCTACCATCTCGCCGATTCGGTCGAGGATGCCGTCTGCATCGCGATCAACGCCGGCATGAACATGCAGTTTTTTGATTTCTCCCACGAGGAGTTCCAAGCCGGCGTCGTCAACGGTCTGAAGGCCGGCAAGCTCACGCCCGAAGTGCTCGACGCGGCGGTCGCCGATGTCCTGCGCGTGAAGTTCATCCTCGGCCTCTTTGACAACCCCTATGTCGATCCGGCCCTCGACGCGAAAGTGCGCCGCTGTGCGGAGCACAACGCCCTCAGCCTGCAAAGCGCGCGCGAGTCGATGACCCTGTTGCGCAACGAAAATCACCTTCTCCCGCTTTCGAAATCCCTTACGAGGATCGCCCTTCTCGGGCGCAACGGCGACGAGGCGCAGCTCGGCGACTATGCCGACGGCGCCATCCTCCGCGCCCACGAGTCCATGCTCGGCGCCTTGAAAAAAGCCCTGCCCGCCGCGCAGATCGTCTTCGACAAGGGCGAGGACGTGAAGGCCGCCATCTCCAAAACCGCCGACGCCTCCGTGATCATCCTCGCGCTCGGCGAGTGGCAGGGCGTTTCCGGCGAAGGCCACGACCGCCAGTCGCTCGATCTCCCCGGCAACCAGCAGCAACTGCTCGAAGCCGCCAAGGCCACCGGCAAGCCCGTCGTGCTCGTGTTGCAAAACGGACGTCCGCTCACCATCCCGTGGGCCGCGGAAAACATCCCCGCGATCCTGGAAGCCTGGTATCCCGGTGAGTTTGGCGCCCGCGCCATCGTTGAGACGCTCTTTGGCGACAACAACCCCGCCGGACGTCTCCCTGTCACCTTCCCGCGCACCCTCGGCCAGATCCCGGTTTACTACGGCTTCGATGAAGGTGGCCGTGGTGGCAACTATTCCGACGGTTCGAAAGTTCCGCTGTATTCCTTCGGCTTCGGGCTGAGCTACACGACGTTCAAATACGCCAACGTGAAGGCCGTTGCGACCGATATCGCCTCCGACATAATCGTCACGGCCGACGTCACCAACACCGGCAAGCTCGACGGAGACGAGGTCGCCCAGCTCTATATTCACCAGAAGGTGAACAGTGTGGTCACGCCCAACAAGGCGCTGCACGGCTTCGAGCGAATCCACCTCAAGGCTGGCGAGACGCGCACGGTCACCTTCCGCGTAAAGCCGAAGTCCCTCGAGCTCTGGAACACGAACCACGAATGGGTGGTCGAGCCCGGTGCATTCACCGCCGCCGTGGGCGGTTCGTCGACGGACACACTCGTCACCGAGTTCACCCTTGCCGCGAAGTGATCAAGAAAAGACCGGCGAAGTGACGCAGCCCCTCTTGCCGACCGCGTCATGTCGCCTTTTCCGGCGGGGCGGGCAGACCCCATGCGAATACTGAAGGCCTGCCGCCCCCTTTGGCTCGACCGTCGAAATGACTCACCCCTTCGGCGGCCATTCCACGCCGGCGAGTTCCTTGGGCAGTTGTTTCGGATCAACCGGGTAGATGAGCGAGAGGTCCATCTGGGATTTCGAGCCTTGCAGGAATTCCAGTTCTTCCGGCGCGCCGATGATGAGCCAGAGCACCTCGGCGTCGGTATCGTTGAACACCTGTCGCAACGCGTCCGGGCCGATCCACACGCCGCCGTGGCGCGGCACGGTCAATGTCTCATCGCCCACGCGCAGCCGTCCCGTGCCTTCCAGCACGAAATAAAACTCCTCCGCCCGGATGTGCTTGTGCAGCGTGTTGGCACTCTTGGGCGGCAACCGCCAGAGCCGCGCGCCCATGTTCTCGCTGCCGGTGCGCTCCAGGTAGTCCGCATTGGGAATGCGCATCAGGTTTGACGGCCGCCAGTGGAGATCGTCGGGCTTGATGAGATGATAGCCTTGGATGGGTTGCATGAATTTCCGGATTAGGAGCGCGTGACGCGTCTCCGCAATATTCAAACGAGGGGCAGGCTATCTGTCGGGCCGGGGTAAAAAGTAGCATATAGCGGCCTGACCCCTTCGGCTCGATGGACCCTTTCGGCTCGCCCGGGACAGGGTGGCCTGTGCAAGCAGGGAAAGAGGCTCGGTGGAGAGAGCGTGGATCGAGCGCAGGTCGAATCGCCTACGCTGCGATCAAAATACAACAATACGCGGCCTGATCTTATTGGCTCGATTCTTAGGTTTGTCACCCGGTTCCAACTCTTAATCGGAAGTGGCTGTTCCGATCAGGTTGTTGTTCGTATCTCTGAGTTCAGCGATGAGGATGCCGTCCCTGCTCATGTGCAGGGAGAGCTGGAACTGAACAAGGGACGTCCCCTTGCCAAGTTTCAGGGTGATTCCCGGAGTCGTTGCCGTTTTGGAGGCATAGGCGGCCGAGAATTTCCCTGAAGATTCCACGATCATCATGCCGGACAACTTGAGGGTTTGGGCTTTGGGACTGCCGTTCAGCTTTAGTGAGCCGCTCAGACTGCCCGTCGGGCCGATCTTTACATTGAGAACACCAGGTGACGGGTCACCGACGTTTGCGCCTGCAAGAGGCAGAGTTTGAACTCCGGTCATCTGTGCAGGCAGAGGCACTACCTTCAGCAGGGATTGGCGGGTTTTACCCGTGTGACTGCGATATTGTATGGGAAAGATTCCCTCCTTGGTGGCGCGGCCCGAAACCTTGCGTGTTTTGGCATCGTAGGCTAACCCTGCAGGGAGTTTGGATACTTGGTATTCGCCCTCATTGTGGTCGGGCAATGTTGCATCGATTTCTTGTCCTACAAAGACAGTCCCTTCGGTCAGGAACGGCGTATAGACGGCAACGGCCCAGTATGTGGGGTGGCCTTCATATTGGGCGTATCCTATTATATTGTAGCTGTTGGTTACGCTGTCGTAGCCGATATTTTGGACTATCGCATCGCTGAAATCCCAGCCGGCGGAGGAATTGTTTTGGTCCACGCCTGCGACCAATTCGGCGGCCGTGATCAGGTTGCCGTTTAAAAGATTCCAAAGCCTTGGGGGCATTGAACTGTTTTCTGCGATGCAAAGTTTCCCGTCTGCGGCAAGCTCTTGAACATTTCCGTCGTTTTCCGATAAACCGCCCGAGCGGGTGATAACCCATTGGTTGTTTTTGAGCTCCCATACGACGCGTTTCATGCTGCTATTTGGATTGGATGAGGAATCTCCAATAACCACTGTGCCGTCGGCCGAAATTCCCGAGGCAAAAGCGTAACCCGTTCCGAATTGTGGCAGAATATGCGCTTTCCAAGTTCCTCCATCAAAGTTCCAGACAACGATACGGGAATCTCCTTTTACGGTAGTCTCTCCAAGGATGCTCCAGCCATCGGCTGACATCGCCTTTGCGCTGTTGAAAATCGAGGAAGCATCACTGGGTAATACCGTGTAGTGCCAGCCGTCGTTGCCGCGCATCCATACCATGGGTTCAAAACCACGGGGGCTTAACGCATGGTTGCTTATAATGATGGAGCCGTCGTGCGACAGTGCAGTCATAAAGGTTCGGGATCCATCCGTGGCGATTAGGGCCGAGCCGATCCAAGCTCCATTGATGTGCTCCCAGACACGGCCACTTTCGGATCCATATTCATTGCGCACGGTGCCGATCACAACCTGGCCGTCATCTGATACCGCGGTGGCGTCCGCCTCCAGTCCGCCAGAGTCCAACTCTGTTCGCACCCACTGATTGTTCTCATAGTGCCATAAGGCGGCTACGTTTATGAGATGGTGATTTGCGCGTCCCACCACTGTGCTGGCGTCGGCAGAAATCGCGTTGGCCCAAGTTATGAGGAAGTCATCGTTATCCAGATAGCTGAGTTGCCAGCCGTCGGCCGTGAACCGCCAGATATGAGTGCGGTCTACATGAGTATCCGGATAAAGATCGGAGGTATATCCGTAGATGACCTGCCCGTTGGCAGACATACCGTTCACGCCTCCCGTGGGAAGGTATCCGAGATTGGAAAACGTGGACAGAAGTTCTGCCCTGCCGGCGACGGCTGCCATCGCGAAGACAAGGATGACTGGGAATAAGCGGCGGAAGAGGGGGGGCATGCGGGTGGATGCATTCATGGAAATTACATGCGATATTCGGGATTCGCGGCCATCTCGGGCAAGATTATTGCGATAGATGAGCGGGGTAGAACTCGTCTGATTGAACGTTAGTTTCTTGTCGAATAATCAGTCCGGCAGGCTGGGGAATCCGGGATCAACGAACATCATTCGCCTCCGTCGTATCGCTCCCTCTCCGCGAACTCTGCGTCTCCGCGTGAGTCACTGCCTTCTCGGCTCGTAATCGCCTCGGCGGTTTCGGAATTGGTCACGCGGAGGCGCGGAGAGCGCGGAGGATGGAGGGTTGCCGCTATTTCGTCGAGGAAGGCGTCACCGAGTCCGGTTTGCACGCCATCATACCAATCACGGGCTGCCGTAAGGTCGTGTTCGGCTTCCGGGCGGACAATGAGCAGCCATTTCATGCCCGGCGACGGAGGCGGGCTTCGACTTCGGACCAAGGTGAACCGGCGTTGGGATTGGCGTCGTAGGCGGCTTGAGCCTCGTTGAGGAGTTGTTTTTCGCGGGAGGTGGGGCCGGCAACTTCCTCCATCTGCCAGAGTCGGGCGAGGATGTCGCCGCGGTCTTCCGCCGTGAGCTTGGGCAGTTCGGCGATGATTTCAGCTTTGCTCATGTGGGATACGGTAGCGAAGAGGCGGTGCGGTTCAAGCCAACGGGTGGCGGAGTTTTAAAAGCAAGAATCCCGCCAGCGGCGATGCCGGACGGGATTCGGAGGGGCGGAAATTTAACCACTAATGAACACTAATCGGCACTAATCCGGAGTTCAGAGTTAGTGACCATCAGTGAGAGTTAGTGGTTAACCGGTTTTAGAGCGTCGCGAGGATCGTGTTGAACGTCGCGCTTGGGCGGAGGGCGGCGGAAGCTTTGGCGTTGTCGGGCTGGTAATAGCCGCCGATGTCGGCGGGTTTGCCCTGCACCGCTATCAGCTCGGCCACGATTTGCTTTTCGGCGGCGGTGAGTTTTTCGGCGTAAGGCGTGAACACTTTCTTGAGCTCGGCGTCCTTGGTCTGGGCGGCGAGGGCTTGGGCCCAGTAGAGGGCGAGATAGAAGTGGCTGCCGCGGTTGTCGATGCCGGCGCCGACTTTGCGGGCGGGGCTCTTGTCATACTCCAGGAACTTGCCGTTGGCTTCGTCGAGGGTCTCGGCGAGGACTTTGGCTTTGGCGTGGTTCTGGGTGATGCCGAGGTGCTCGAAGCTGGCGGCGAGGGCGAAGAATTCACCAAGGCTGTCCCAGCGGAGGAAGTTTTCCTCGGTGAACTGCTGGACGTGCTTGGGGGCGGAGCCGCCGGCGCCGGTTTCGAAGAGGCCGCCGCCGTTCATGAGGGGAACGATGGAGAGCATCTTGGCGGAGGTGCCGACTTCGAGGATGGGGAAGAGGTCGGTGAGGTAGTCGCGGAGGACGTTGCCGGTGACGCTGATGGTATCGAGGCCCTTGACGATGCGTTCGAGGGTGAACTGGCAGGCGGCGGCGGGGGGCAGGATGCGGAGGTCGAGGCCGGTGAGGTCGTGGGCTTTGAGGTATTTCTCGACCTTGGCGATGATTTGGGCGTCGTGGGCGCGGGCGGCGTCGAGCCAGAAGACGGCGGGGGTGTTGCTGAGGCGGGCGCGGTTGACCGCCAGTTTCACCCAATCCTGGATCGGGGCGTCTTTGGCCTGGCAGGCGCGCCAGATGTCGCCGGGGGCGACGTGGTGCTTGAGGAGCACCACGGGCTGAGAGTTGAGAGCTGAGAGCTGAGAGCCAGAGTCCGGAATCTGGACGACTTGGACCACGCCGGCGGCGGGGATTTCGAAGGTCTTGTTATGGGAGCCGTATTCTTCGGCGGCCTGGGCCATGAGGCCGACGTTGGGGACGCTACCCATGGTCTTGGGGTCGAGGGCACCGTGGAGGCGGCAGAAGTCGATGACGGTCTGGTAAACGCCGGCGTAGCTGCGGTCGGGGATGAGGGCGAGGGTGTCCTGCTGCTTGCCGGCCTTGTTCCACATCTGGCCGGAGGTGCGAATCATGGCGGGCATGGAAGCGTCCACGATGACGTCGGAGGGGACGTGGAGGTTGGTGATGCCTTTGTCGGAGTTGACCATGGCGAGGGCGGGGCCGGCGGCGTAGGCGGCGGCGATGTCGGCCTCGATGGCGGCGCGGTCGGCGGGGGAGAGTTTTTCGATCTTGGCGACGAGGTCGCCGAAGCCGTTGTTCAGATCAACGCCGAGGGTGGCGAGGGTGGCGGCGTGTTTGGCGATGACGTCTTTGAAGAAGACCTTCACGGCGTGGCCGAAGAGGATGGGGTCGGAGACCTTCATCATGGTGGCCTTGAGGTGGAGGGAGAGGAGGACGTCCTCGGACTTGGCGCGGGCGATGGCCTTTTCGTAGAAGGCGACGAGGTCGGCCTTGCGCATGACGGTGGCGTCGAAGACTTCGCCGGCCTTGAGGGGGGTCTTGTCCTTGAGGATCTGGACGGAGCCGTCGGCCTTGACGAGTTCGATGCGGACGGTGGTGGCGGCGGGCGTGGTGAAGGAGGTCTCGTTGCCGAAGAAGTCACCATCGGTCATGGAGGCGACGTTCGTTTTGGAGGTCTTGGACCAGGCGCCCATGGAGTGCGGGTGGGCGCGGGCGTAGTCCTTGACGGCCTTGGGGGCGCGGCGGTCGGAGTTGCCCTCGCGGAGGACGGGGTTGACGGCGGAGCCGAGGACCTTGGCGTAGCGGGCGCGGGCGTCTTTCTCGGCGTCGGTGGAGGGGGCTTCGGGGAAGGCGGGGAGCGCGTAGCCCTTGGCCTGGAGCTCGGCGATGGCGGCCTTGAGCTGGGGGATGGAGGCGGAGATGTTGGGGAGCTTGATGATGTTGGCCTCGGGCTTGAGCGTGAGGGCGCCGAGTTCGGCGAGGGCATCGTGGGTCTTCTGGGCGGGCGGAAGGACGTCGGAGAAGGCGGCGAGGATGCGGGCGGCGACGGAGATGTCGCGGGTTTCCACGTTGATGCCGGCCTGCTTCGAGTAAGCCTGCACGATCGGCAGGAAGCTGTAGGTGGCGAGCGCGGGAGCTTCGTCGGTGATGGTGTAGATGATCGAGGGAGCGGTGGGCATGTGTGAAGATGGTCTAGAGCTAAGAGGCTAGAGCTTTGAGCCTCGGAAACGAAAAGGAGTCGCGAGCAAAGGGCGGGCGAGGGAGAGGGTCAAAAGCAATTGCGGTGCCGGCACGGGTATGTGCGTGGCTTACGGCGGCGGTAGGGCTGCTGCTAGGCCGACTGGCGAGAGCCGGCGGGCGGAACGCGGAGTTTTTAACCACTAAGGAAATCCGCCAATGGCCGGATTTTTTGGGAGCGGCCTCTCGCCAACCCCGCAGTAGCGGGGCTCGTGGCCTTCGCGGTGGAGCGGAGGCGCGGTCGATGCCGCGGGATGGGCTTCCGGAGATCAGCGGACCTTGGCGGTTAAACCGGTTCGTTACGCTTTGGCGAAGAGGTCGGTCATCGGGAGGTCGAGGCCGGTGAGGGCTTCGTCGGTGAGAGTCTCGCGGCCGGCTAGAATGGTTTCGAGACGGAAACCAAATTCGCCGCTGCCGTAGATCTCGGTGTTTTGATAGCGCGAATCGACGATCCAGAGGCGGGGCACGCGGCTGTCGGAGTAGAGCTGTTTTTTAAGAACGGTGTCGGGGTGGTGATCGCCGGGCTGAAGGACTTCGGCGGCGAGATAGAGCTGTGATGCGGCGCCGCTTACGAGGGCGAGATCGGGGCATATCTCGACGCCGGGGCTCAGGGTGAGCGGCGTGCGGCGGGGGAGGAGACGGAGCGCGGAGTTGGCCGGAAGGTGCGCGGAGATCGCGGCGTGCAGGCGGTCGCAGAGAAGCTCGTGGGGGGCGTTGAGCGCGGCGCGGATGAAGGTCTCGCCGGCGATGAGTTCTTTGTAGGGGGCGGACATGGGAGGATGGGAATAAGCTAAGAGCTGAGAGGCTAGAGTTGAGAGCTTCCGGAAGTCGGAGACGGAGATTTTGGAGTTTTAACCACTAATGGAATCGACCAACGGGCGATTCTTTGGGGCGGCTTCTCGCCAACCCCGCAGTAGCGGGGCTCGTGGCCTTCGCGATGGAGCGGAGGCGCGACTGATGTCGCGTGAAGGAATTATTTTTTAAAGAGGCTGATGAGCCAGAGGAGGAGGGTGGCGCCGCCGGCGGCGAAGAGGATCATGATGAGCTGGCCGTTGATCTGGCGGAGGACAAAATAACCAAGAAAGGCGCCGGCTGTGCCAATGACGAGGTTGGCGATGAGGCCGAGGCCCTTGCGCTTGAGGATGAGCGTGGCGATGCCGCCGGCGAGCAGGCCGATGACGAGGAGCGAAATGGCGGTTTGCAGGGACATGAGGATCAGACGCCGAGGGTGAGTTGCTGCCAGCAGGCGGCGGGGATGTCTTCGGCGCGGCTTTGCGGGTTGCAACCGGATGAGGCGATCAAGGCGAACCAGGCGGCGCCTCCGTCGGGGAGTTTGTCGCGGAGGAGCGAGCCGAGCTGTTTGCGGCGTTGCTGGAAGCAGGCGCGGATGAGGAGCTTCACGTCGGCGGAAAAAACGAACGGCGCGGGCTTGCGGACGAGGTTGAGCAGATACGACTCCACATCGGGCCGGGGATGAAAACAGGCGGCGGCGACCTTGTGGCCGGGGGCGACGTCGTAGGCGGACTGGAGAAAAATGGAGATGGAGCCGAAGAGTTTGGTGCCGGGTTTGGCCATGTAGCGGAGGGCTGCTTCGTATTGCAGCATGAGCACCAGACGTTCGGGCAGGGCTCCTTCCAGCACAGCGTCCATCCACGGGGTGGAAATGGCGTAGGGCAGGTTGGCGACGATTTTGAACGGTTGGTCGGCGGGGATATTGGCGATGGGGTGGTCCATGGCGTCGCCTTGCAGCAGGTGAAGACGTCCGGGATGAAGGGGCAGAACCCTTTGAGTGAGGTAGTGCGCCATCGCGGCATCTTGTTCGACCGCCCAGACCTCGGCGCCCGCCTCGAGCAGTGTGCGGGTGAGCGTGCCGAGTCCGGGACCGACCTCAACGATGCGGTCGCCGGGGATGACTTTGGCGAGTTCGACGGACTTGCGGACGATGTTGCCGTCGATGAGAAAGTTTTGCCCGAGCGCGTGTTTCGGGTGGACGCCGAGCTCGGCGAGGGCTTCCCGGGTTTCGGATAGGGAGAGAGGCATGGGCGGTCAGTCGAGCGTGGAGTCCTCGAGGTGGAATTTGTGGAGCGCTCGGTGGACGGCGGGGGCGAAGATGATCGCGGTCGCGCCGATGAGGGCGATGCCGCAGTAGATGGCGTAAATGCCGGCGAAGAGTTTCGCGGCGTCGGTGTGCAGTTGGGATAACGGGCCCATGCCGGAAAGAATCATGGAGGCGTCGAGGAAAGCGTCCATCCAGGCAAGTCCGCCGATGAAATGATAACCGAGGATGCCAACGAGCAGGGAAACGAGGATGAGCGCCGAGCCCAAGGCTGCGCTGCGGGCCATGCGACGGAAGAATTCACGGCGGGGCAGCAGGTGCGGTTTTTTGGACTCGGTCATGGCGGCAGGCGGATTTTTGAACCACTTATGCGGAAATTGATTTTAAGGGAATGGAGGCGGAATTCCCAAATATTTCCGATTATCAGGGTGAATCAGTGGTTTCTGAATTCCGAAATCAGGGCGGCGGCGTCGGGGGCCTTCATGAGGGCCTCGCCGCAGAGGATGGCATGGGCGCCGCAGGCGTGGACGCGGGCGGCGTCGGCCCCGGTGAAGATGCCGCTCTCGCTCACGGCGATGACGTCCTTGGGGAAAAGCGGGATAAGGCGTTCGCTGAGGCCGAGGTCGCACTTGAAGATGGCGAGGTCGCGGTTGTTCACGCCGATGATCTTCGCGCCGTGTTTCACCGCGCGGTCGAGTTCGGACTCGTTATGAATTTCGAAGAGCGCGTCGAGACCGGCGGCCTGCGCGGCGGTGAAGAGGGTGGCGATCTCGTCGTCGTTGAGTGCACGAACGATGATGAGGATGGCGCTGGCGCCGGCCTCGCGGGCCTGGAGAACCTGGATGGGGTGAACCATGAAGTCCTTGCGGATGCAGGGGATGGCGGGCGGAGCGTCGAAGAAGAGCGTGGTGACGCCGACGAGGTCATCGAGGGTGCCGCCGAAGTATTTCTCGTCGGTGAGGACGGAGAGCGCGCTGGCGCCGGCGGCGCGGTAGTTGAGGGCCTGGTCGGGCGCGGAGAGGGTCGTGGCGGCGATGGCACCGGCGGAGGGCGAGCGGCGCTTGATCTCGGCGATGACGGCGAGCTTGCCGTCGTCTCGGCGTAGGGCAGAGGCGAAGGACGGGGGCTTGGGCAGGGCGGCGTTGAGGTCGGCGAGTTCCTGCGTGAAGACGGGACGCAGCGACGGGGCGATCTCCTGTCGCTTCCAGGCCATGATCTCGGTGAGTTTGTCGGACATACGGGAAGCCAATAGCCGCAAAGAGGCGCAAAAGTCGCAAGAAACAATCCCGCCGACGATTCAGGGTTTACCTTTTGGCGTCTTTTGCGCCTCTTTGCGCCAAGACATGAGCGCTGTTGAAGATCTTCGCAAAACCATCGCCGCGTTGCGCGCCCCCGGCGGGTGTCCGTGGGATCAGGTGCAAACGCATGCCACGCTGACGCGCTGCCTGATCGACGAGGCGAGCGAGCTGCTCGACACGATCGACCGTCTCGACATGCCGCACATGCGCGAGGAACTGGGCGACGTGCTGATGCAGGTGGTGTTTCACGCGCAGCTCGCGGAGGAGGCGGGGCACTTCGATCTGGAAGCGGTCGCGGCCGAGGCCAACGAGAAGCTCGTGCGCAGGCATCCGCATGTTTTTGGCGACGGCGCGAAGCTCGGCACGGCCGACGACGTGATCGTGAAGTGGGAGCAGATCAAGGCCCAGGAAAAGAAAAACGGCCCCGCGCAGTCGGGCGTCTTCAAGGAGCTGCCTCCGCGCCTGCCGGCGCTGATGTTTGCCGAGGCGGTATGGAAGCAAATCGAGAAAAAGGAGCTGCCGGCTGACGGCGCCGTGGATGTGGCGCAAGTGAAGGCGCTCGGCGCGCGGCTCGACGAAGCGACCCTCGGTAAAATGCTTTTTGAAATCACCGCGGCGGCGCGCGCCAAGGGACTCGATCCCGAGGGTGCGTTGCGGCTGCACGCCACGCAGGTCATGCGCGATGTCGAAGCCCGCCTCGCATCCACCTCTGCCTGAGCTGGTCGTCACCGCGTGGTGGACGCCGTTTGCAGATTTCCTCGCGAAGGAGCGCCGCTACTCGCGCTACACGCTGCGCAACTACCAGGGCGCGTTTGAGGATTTTTATCATTGGCTGAACCAGGCGGGGCTGTGGGAGAAAGGCTTCGACAAGCTCAGCGTGCGCGACATGCGCGACTTCGTGATCGAAGGGCAGCACCGGTTCGACCGAAGGACGCTGCACCTGCATGTGTCGGCACTGCGGGCTTTTTTTAAGTTCTGGCTGAGGCACGGGAAGGTGGACCGGAATCCCTTCATCGGCGTGCCGTTGCCGAAGCTGGAGAAACGGCTGCCTAAATTTTTAACCGAGACGCAGATGAAGGCGTTGCTCACGGGGCCGCAGCGGCTGCTGGAAAACGGGAGCGAGACGGCGTTCGTGGCGTGGCGCGACCGGCTGGCGATGGAGTTGCTCTATGGCGGCGGATTGCGTGTGAGCGAACTCACGGGACTCAACTACGGCGATATCGATTTTGCGAGCGGCGTGGCGCGCGTGCTGGGCAAGGGCAAGAAGGTGCGACTGTGTCCGCTTGGACGCGTGGGTATGGCGGTGATGGCGAAGTGGAAGACCGAGTTTGCACGCGACACGGGGCACAATGCGCCGGTGTTGGTGACGCCGAAGCACGAGCGGCTGCCGGTGCGGCAGGTGCAGTTGTTGTTGAAACGCTATCTGGCGCTGGCCGACCTGCCGATGGATCTGACACCTCACAAACTGCGGCACAGCTACGCGACGCATTTGTTGAATGCGGGTGCGGACCTGCGGCTCGTGCAGGAGCTATTGGGGCATGCAAGTCTGAACACGACGCAGGTCTATACGCACGTGAGCGTGGCGCGGCTGCGCGACATCTACGCGAAGGCGCATCCGCGGGCGTGAAGAGAAAGGCCGTCTTCGATCAGACGAAGTCGGGATTTTTTAACCACTAAGGAAATCCGCCAATGGGCGGATTTTTGGGGAGTGGCTACGGCTGATCGCCTACGCTTAGAATCGGAGGTATCTGCTAATCGCAGATGGAGACTGAATTCCTAGAAATTCAGTGATCATTAGTGAAAATAAGTGGTTAACCGATCCGGTTATCAGAGGTCGCGGATGGCGTTGCTCATGACCTCGCAGGCGCGGTCGATGGCGGGGCCGTCGTGGGCGGTGCTGAGGAAGCCGGCTTCGTAGGCGCTCGGCGCGAGATAGACGCCGTTTTCGAGGCAGGCGTGGAAGAATTTTTTGAAGAGCGTCGCATCGCCCTTGAGCGCGGTGTCGTAGTCGCGCACCGGAGTGTCGGTGAAGAAGATGCTGAACATGGACCCGCATTGCGGGACTTGCACCGGGATGCCTTTGGCCCGGGCGGCGGCGCGCACGGCGTCGCGGAGCTGGGCGCCGAGTTGGTCGAGGATTGCGTAAACGTGGTGGTTGTCCAGCAGGCGCAGGGACGCGATGCCGGCGGCCATGGCGAGCGGATTGCCGCTGAGTGTGCCGGCCTGATAAACGGGGCCGAGCGGCGCGAGATAGTCCATGATGTCGGCGCGTCCGCCGAAGGCGCCGACGGGCAGGCCACCGCCGATGATTTTGCCGAGGCAGGTGAGGTCGGGGACGATACCTTCGCGTTCCTGCACGCCGCCGCGAGCGATGCGGAAGCCGGTCATGACTTCGTCGAAGATGAGAAGCGCGCCGTGTCTGGCGGTAATCTCACGGAGGTAGGCGAGGTAGCCGGCGTCGGGCATGATAAAGCCGACGTTGCCGCAGTAGGGCTCGATAATGACGCCGGCGATCTGGCCACGGTTGGCGGCGAAGGCGGCGTCGAGGGCGGCGCGGTCGTTGTAGGGAAGAACGATGGTCTCGCGGGCGAAGGACGCGGGGATGCCGGCGCTGTCGGGGTGGCCGTGGGTGAGGGCGCCGGAGCCGGCCTTGATGAGAAGGGAGTCGGAGTGGCCGTGGTAGCAGCCGGAGAATTTGATGATCTTGTCGCGTTTTGTGAAGCCGCGCGCGAGGCGGATGGCGGACATGGTGGCCTCGGTGCCGCTGCTGGTCATGCGGACTTTTTGAATCGAGGGGATGAAGCGCACGATGAGCTCGGCCATCTCGACTTCGTAGGGATTGGGTGTGCCGAAGGAGGTGCCGTTTTCGAGGGCGGCGGCGATGGCGGCTTTGATTGCCGGGTGGTTGTGGCCGTGGATGGCCGGCCCCCAGGTGCAGACAAAGTCGATGAGCGTGCGTCCATCGGCGGTGGTGAGGGTGGCGCCCTGGGCGGACTGGGTGAAGAACGGCGCGCCTCCGACGGAGCGAAAGGCGCGGACGGGGGAATTGACGCCGCCGGGAATGATCTGGAGGGCGCGGGCGAAGAGTTGGTCGGAGGAGGTGGAAGAAGACATTTCGGATTTTTAAACCACTTATGCGGAAATAATTTTAAGGGAATGGCTCGGAATTCAGACCCCAAAAACGCGACGGGACCATTGGAGGCGGGGTGAGGCTCCGAAGTTGATGAGATAGCCGATGCGTTTGCGGGTTATTTTTAACTCGTTGAGAAGTTGAGCTTCGGTTCCGGAGTGAGCGTGCGCACGGCTTTTAGCTCCACCACGATTTGATCTTCGATGAGGAAATCCGCTTCGTAGTGTTTCTGTAATTTCTGGTCACGAAACCAAACGTCGAGGTGAGGTTTGGAGATGAAGGGAGTGTTTTGTTCGTCCAAAACCATCTCCAACGCTTCTTGATAGACCTCTTCCAAGAAGCCCGGCCCGAGCTCGTTATAGACCGCAAACGCAGCGGCCATTAGGTCATAGCCCTGATCATTCCTGGATTCCTCTTCATTCCTTTCCATAAGTGATCATCAGTGGTTAAAGATTTCTGGCGCTGTTGGTTTATCAACTCACGTATTTTTGGACTATGGGGATGCGGCGGCCCACGCCGAAGGCGAGCGGGGTGATCTTCAGGCCGGGCGCCATTTGCTTTCGTTTGTATTCGTTGAGATCGACCTTGCGGGCGATGTCGTTGACGACGGGTTCGGCGAAGCCTTGCTCAACCAGATCACGGCGCGAGAGACCTTCCTCGACGTAGCCTTTGAGCAACGCGTCCAATACGTCGTAAGGCGGGAGGCTGTCTTGATCGACTTGACCGGGGCGAAGCTCGGCGCTGGGTGGCTTTTCGATGGTGTTGACCGGGATGATTTCGCGCTCGCGATTGATCCAGCGGCAGAGGGCGTAGACCTGGGTCTTGAACACGTCGCTGATGACGGCAAGGCCGCCACACATGTCGCCGTAGAGCGTGCAGTAGCCGACGGCGACCTCGCTCTTGTTGCCGGTGGTGAGGAGGAGGGCGCCGAATTTGTTGGAGAGCGCCATCATGAGCACGCCGCGCAGGCGGGCCTGGATGTTTTCCTCGGTGACGTCAGGTTTAAGGCCGGCGAAGACGGGGCCGAGCGAGGCTTCGGTGGCAGCCACGGCGTCGGCGATGGCGATGGTCTCGAAGCGCAGACCAAGGTTCTCGGCGAGGATGCGGGCGTCGTCGCGCGAGTGTTGCGAGGAGATCGCGGAGGGGAGGGAAACGCCGATGACGTTGGCAGGGCCGAAGGCTTCGGCGGCGAGCACGGCGACGAGTGCGGAATCGATGCCGCCGGAAAGCGCGATGAGGGCTTTTTTGAAGCCGCTTTTTTGGGCGTAGTCGCGGAGGCCGAGCACGAGCGCGCGGTAGATGTCGGCCATGTCGCCTTCGGCAAAGGTGGGCGATAACGCGGGGTGGCGGGGCGTGGGGGTGCCGCGTCCGCACTCGACCTCGACGACGCGCAGCTCCTCGGCGAAGGCGGCGAGGCCGGCGGTGAGATTGCCCTGGGCGTCGGCGACGAGGCTGCGTCCGTCGAAGATCAATTCGTCGTTGCCGCCGACTGCGTTGACGTAAACGACGGGGCAGCCGAGCTGACGGGCGGCGTCGGTCACGATCTGCTGGCGCATGAGGTTTTTCTCGTTGTGCCAGGGACTCGCGGAGAGGTTGACCATCAGGTCGAGGTGCTGCGCTTCCAGAGATTTGAGAGGGTCGGTGTGGTAGAGGTTGCGCGGGGAAAGCTGCGCGTGCGTCCAGATATCTTCGCAGATTGTCAGGCCGACCTTGTGGCCGCCGAGGGTAAGGACGAGCGGCGGGGTGGGCGACGGCTCGAAGTAGCGGTCTTCGTCGAAGACGTCGTAGGTGGGCAGGAGAGATTTGCGGGCGATCTGTTCGACGCGGCCGCGGTGGCAGAGGGCGGCGGCGTTGAAGGAGCGGCGGCCGTTGGGCGCGGAGTTGGCGACGACCGTGCCGATGAGCGCAGGCACATCGCCGATCTCGGCGGCGATGGCGGCGAGGCTGGCTTCGACATCGGGCACGAAGCGGCGTTTGAACAACAGGTCGCGCGGCGGGTAGCCGCAGACCACGAGTTCTGAGTAGACCACGAGTTCGGCGCCTTGGGCGACGAGGGCGCGGTAGGCGTCGAGGATCTTGCGGCGGTTGCCCGGGAGGTCGCCGACGGTGGTGTTGAGTTGGGCGAGGCCGATGCGCATGGTGGGTGAGTTAAAGAACATTGTGGGCGCGGCGGCGTCTGACAACTCACAAGCCGCGCTTGCCCCGATGCGCGTCAGGCCGCAAGACAGGCGGTCACATGACCCAGCCGCGTCTCATCCTCGCCTCCGCTTCGCCCCGCCGCCGCGAATTGCTCGCCGAACTCGGCGTGGAGTTTGACGTCGTGACCGCGCAGGTGACGGAGCACGAGGATCCGACGACCGATCCGCGCGTGATGGTCGCGCACAACGCCGCGCTCAAGGCCGACTGGGTGGCGGAGCGCCATCCGGAGGCGCTTGTGCTCGGGGCGGACACGACGGTGTTTATCGACGGCCATGCGCTCAACAAACCGCAGGACGGAGCCGAGGCGCGGGCGATGCTCCGCCGGCTGAGCGGGCGCACGCACACGGTGTTCACGGGCATCGCGTTGCGCCGGTTAAGGGACGGATTGAAAATCGACACCGGCGAGACCAGCGATGTGACCTTCAAGGTGATCGACGAGGCGGTGATCGAAGCCTACCTCGCCAAAGTCCATACACTCGATAAGGCCGGCGGCTACGCGATTCAGGAGGAAAGCGAGCTGCTCATCGCGAGCCGGACCGGATCGTTGACGAATATCATCGGGCTCCCGGTGGAAACCGTGAAACAAATTTTGACTCAGTGCGGTCTGCTCAAATCCTCTTCGTAAGTCTTTCCCATTTATGATCCAACCGCCGGCCCTGCCGCCAAAGCCTGTCAGGCCGCGTCCCTCATGGACGCGCCTTTCGGCGAACCCGGACGTGCGCTCGGTGCAGATCGCGGTGATTGCGACGATTTGCGTGCACTTGGTGTTGTTGTGGCTGGCGCCGCGCATCGAGTCGTTCGTGGGACATGAAGATATGGGCCGGACGCCTACGGAGGCTGATCGGACGTTTGAGATTCAACTGGCGCCGGATGTCGTCTCGCCACCACCCAAACCGCCGCCGATCAAGTTCGTCGAGGCCAACCCCAACGCGCCCGACAACGTGCCTGACAAGACTGACAACTTTGCTGCGCAAAACCAGCAGGTTGCCCAGGAAAAGCCCACGCCCGATCACAAGAGCGACGCCCCCGCCGTGAAGGGCAAAGATGATCCGGATACCACCGCCATCGTGACCGGCCAACTGGCTGAACCCGCCTTGGCCACGCCGCCCGCGCAAAAGCCGGTCGAAAAGACCGAGACGCCCGAGGAAGCCATCGCCCGCAAGGCGCAGAACCCATTATCCGGCACTGAAAAAATCGAGGGCGACAATCCCGACGGGCTCGGCAGCAACGTCGCCAAAGTTTCCCCGACAGCGAAGCCTTCTCCCCAGATGATCGAGGGTGACGCCAACGCCAAATCATCCGAAGGCAAAACGCACGGCCTCTACTACACAGTCGATGCCAAGCATCCGCAGCCCCGGCCTACTTTGCCTGCAAACGTCATCAAGGCCCGTCCGTCGCCCTTGAGAAATAATGCGCTGGGCACCGACAACGTCGGCGCCGTCTCCTACGATGCGAAGTGGAGCAGCTATGGAGAATACCTTCAAAAGTTCTTGGACACGGTTCAGGTGCAGTGGGACCGTATCCTGTCGCAGAGTGACATCTACCCGACGGCCGGCACGAAGGTGACCGTGGTGTTCACCATGAATTCCGAAGGGAAAATCTCCAGCATCACCAAGGTTGAGGGCTCCGGCGGCAGGGCATCCCAGGACGCTTGTGTGAGCGCCATCACCGCGCGCGATCCCTACGGCGCATGGACCGATGACATGATCTCGGTGCTCGGCAAGTCTCAGGAGTTCACCTTCACTTTTGTCTACGAATAACATGAGCCGCCTTCCCTCCAAATTCTGGTCCGGACTTCCGCTCGGCTCCGGCGTCGAACTCCTCACCCATGATGCCAATGGACTTGCGGCGCTCGCCAAGCCTGCCGGCGTGCTCTCGCATCCCAACATGCACAGCGAGCAGGCTCGTTCGCTCCTCGTCGCTCCCTACACCTTGGAAGGCGAATTTTACGAATGGACGTCCGATGTGCCCGGCGCCGCGCCGCAACGCCTCTATCTGCTCAACCGCCTCGATTCCGCCACGTCCGGCGTGATCCTTGTCGCGACGAGCGAGGCTCTCGCCAAGAGCGTCCGCGAGATGTTCCTGCACAAGCACGTTCGCAAAATCTACAACGCCCTCGTCTTCGGCCAGCCCTCGCAGCCGGTGCAGGTCTGGCGCGATCGCCTCACCGTGAAAAAGAAAGGCGGACAGGTGCGGGCCAGCACCGGCGGCAACATTCCCGCCGAAGCGGAAATGACCGTGCTCCGCCAGCGCCGGCAGGCGGTGCCTCCGCTCGCGCTCGTCCGGCTCGATCCACGCACGGGGCGCAGCCATCAGCTTCGCGTGCAATGCAGCCTGCGCCACCTGCCCATCGTGGGCGACGCGACCTATGGCGATTTTGGCGCCAACCGCGAGTTTGCCAAAGCCACGGGGGAGAAGCGGTTGTTTCTTCATTCGCTGGAGACGCGCTTCGACTACCAATGGGCGGGGCGGACTTACGGTTTTTCGGCGACCGCGCCGCTGCCGAAGGAGTTTCACCAGTTTCTTTGACACCACGGGGTGAATCGACGGAGTGTAGCGGCGCGCGCATGATTCATTCTTGGAGCAACCGTCCTTCCTCCTCCGCCGTGGCGGTGCGTGTTTTTGTTTTCACATCATGAATGTGCCCGCGATTATCGCCTTCTCTCTTTTGGCCACGCCCGTTTTTGCGGTCAGCACCGTGCAGTTGAAAAACGGCGACAGTCTCCGCGGCGATGTCCTCGCGGAAAAGGCCGACCGCGTGGTCGTCGATCTCGGTTTCACCGTCGTCACCGTGCCGCGCGACGAAATCGAGCGCATCACCGCCCAGGAGACCGGCGCCGCCGTGGTCGCCCAGAGCGGCGATCTCTACCGCACGGCGGCCAACCTGCCGGTGCTTTCCGTGAAGGAAAACGTGGACCGCGTGGGCGAGGCGGTCGTGCAGGTGAGGACGCCGGTCGGTCTGGGCTCCGGGTTTTTCATCGATCCTTCCGGTTACATCATCACGAACGAGCACGTCGTCTCCGGAGAATACAACATCTCGGTCACCCAGTTCCGCCGCGGTGAAAAGGGACTGGAGAAAGTCCAGTTCAACAAGGTTCGCATCGTCGCACTCGACTCGCGTCTCGATCTCGCGCTGCTGAAGATCGAGGACGCCGGCTCCACGGTGTTTCCCACCGTGTCGATCAACGAGGCGGGTGCGCTTAACGACGGCCAGACCGTCTTCGCCATCGGCAGTCCGCTCGGCTTGGATCGCACCGTTTCGCAGGGCATCGTGAGCGCGGGCACACGCCCGCTCGACGGGCAGCTCTACATCCAGACGACGACGCAGATAAACCCGGGCAATTCCGGCGGGCCGCTCTTCAACCTGCGCGGCGAAGTCGTCGGAGTGAACAACATGAAGGCGATGCAGGTCGGCATCGAAGGTCTCAACTTCGCGATTCCCGTGGGCGTGCTGAAAGATTTTCTGCGTCACCGTGACGCTTTCGCTTTTGATCCGCGCAACTCCAACGCGGGCTACCGCTATCTCGAACCGCCTCAACCCGTCAAAGCTCCCGCCAAGACCTCCGAGACCGCGAAACCATGATTTCATCCAACTCCATGCTTCACCGTTTTATCCCATGCCTCGCCGTGTTGATTCCACTGTCGGTGTGCGCCGCCCCGGCGGTGCCGCTCGTCAACCTGGTCGATGATCACGCCGCCATCGCGATTTCCATCACCGATGTGCCTGCATTGCTGAAAGGCTGGGACGCGAGTCCCTTCGCCAAGACATGGAACGACCCGCAGGTCTCGAAGTTTTTCGCCCCGTTGCGCGAGAAAATGAAGATCGACGAGTGGGACGCGAAGGCGAAGGACGCCACCGGCTCGACGGTGCGCGAGCTGCTGGCGCTGGCCGACGGCGAGGCGTTGTTCGCCATGCCGTCGGTTGATTTCAGTGCCATGAAAGACATGAAGACCCCGCCGCTGCTCATCGCGATTCACGTCGGCGAGCAGGCGCCCAAGGTGGAGAAGCTCATGGCTGATTCTCTGGTGAAGGAAAAGATGCAGGACCAGACGGAGACTTTCGACGGAGTGACGGTGCACATCATTCCCTCAAAGAAGACCGATGATGGCGACGTGAAGGCTCGTTCGGATGATTTTATCTGGGCGCTTGACGACGGTGTTTGGATCATCGGGCTCCAGAAGGAGCGGGTGTTTGCCGCCATCGATGCGCTTAAGAACGGCGGAGTGGACGCCGCCCTCGGCAAGAGCGTGCATTTCCTGAGCGCACGCGAACACACCGGCGACGACCAGGCGTTGTTTTACATGAATCTCGCCACGGTCTATCCCATTCTGAAAGACGCGGTGGCCGCCAAAAAAACGGCGAACAACGCGCCGAATCCCTTGGGGATCGATCCGGAGACCTTGCTGGGGGCACTCGGGCTGGATGCGCTGGGGGAGATCTATTACGCCGCCCACTTTGGTCCGAAAGATGCGCGCATGGACTTCGGCCTGACTTATACGGAGGAGCGCGGCTTATTGAAGCTGATGTCTTACCAGCCGGGTCCTGTTCCGCAGGCGGACTGGATTCCCTCCAAGTGGCCGGTCGTTTCCATCAGCCAGTTCAGCGTTCCCCAAGCCTACGCGGGGCTGGAGCAATTGCTTGATGCCATCAGCCCGATGCTGTCCGGCATGGCGCAAGGCCAGATCACGGCGCTCAACCGCAAGCTGGGCATCGATCTCAAACGCGATCTCATCGGCAGCCTGGGCAACCAGCTTGTCAGCGCGTATGCATTGCCTTCCGGATTGGACTCCGGCCAGATGCCGCCGTGGGATCAGATGGATCAACTGATCGCCGTCTCGCTCGATAACGTCGACGCTTTCACGCAGGCGATCGAGGCGCTCAAGCAGATGGCGGGCGGTCCCGCCGCCGACCAGCTGTTCACGAAACGCGACTACCTCGGCCAGACGATCTACACCCTTAACACGCACACCCAACCGGGCGCCAAGCCGGTGCGCGGTTTCAGCTATGCGATTGCCAATCGCGTGCTGCTGGTCGGCGTGGGTTCGTCCGCGACCGTCGAGAATG
>Ga0310811_10000278_pt1 | contig 72801 bp, 51 predicted proteins | sample YCmetagenome_FD_207642 | JGI IMG/M metagenome (GOLD analysis project Ga0310811, IMG submission 207642) | Soil microbial communities from experimental microcosm in Duke University, North Carolina, United States - YC | ecosystem: Engineered > Artificial ecosystem > Soil microcosm > Unclassified ... | reverse complement strand
CCGCTGCTAAATGTGGCGGTAAATACTATGCTTGCCGACGGCACCAAAACCCGCACTGCTGCCCAAATTGCTGATACCATTGATTTTTATGGGGCTTTTTTGCAAAACGAATATGGCTTTGACAATTCGGAAGTAACCTTATTTACTTTGAATAAGCACTTGACCGATACACTGCCCATCATAAAAGATATTTTAACCAACGCCATTTTCCCTCAAAAGGAGCTTGAAACTTATGTGCGCAACCAGCAGCAAAAGCTACAGGTAAGCCTGCAAAAGAATGATGTGGTAGCCCGCCGCAGTTTTAACAAAGCACTTTACGGCGATACCATTTATGGTTTTGGTGCAACGGCCGAGGATTACAAGGTACTGCACCGCGATGAAATGCTGGCGCATTACCGCCAGATGTACCAACCGGCAAACTGTACTATTCTCATCGCTGGAAAAATTGAGCAGCAAACGCTCGAATTAATAAAAGAAGCCTTCGGTGCAGGCTGGGAAAATGAAGATGTAAAAGCCGATAACTCACAACCTGCTATTCATTCGGCGGATGAGCACTTTTATTTTACCGAAAAGCCCGACGCACTACAATCAGCTATCCGTATAGGTATGCCGATGATCAACCGTACGCACCCTGATTTTCCATCTTTCCAAGTGTTGAACACGGTTTTAGGCGGCTATTTCGGCTCACGGTTAATGGCCAACATCCGTGAGGATAAGGGTTATACCTATGGCATCGGCTCGGGAGTAAGCTCATTAAAACATGCAGGCGCATTTTTCATAGCTACCGAAGTAGGGGCGGATGTATGTAAAGCTGCTGTTAGTGAAATTGAAAAAGAGATCAATATCCTGAAAACCGAATTAGTGCCGGAAGAAGAACTTGACCTCGTGAAGAATTATATGCTCGGATCATTGCTCGGTAGCCTTGAAAACGTATTCTCGCACGCCGATAAATTCAAGAACCTACATTTCGCCGGCCTGGATTATGATTATTACGACCGCTACACCAATACGGTGAAAACTATTACTTCGGATGATCTATTAGCTTTAGCTAACAAGTATTTGGATTTTGAGAAGTTTTATAAGGTGATAGTGGGGAAGTATTGATAATCTGAAAATGAGTTAATTTGAAGATTTGAAAATAGAATAGATAGGCATCTTATTGTCATTTTCAAATTTTCAAATTGCCAAATCTTCAAATTCATAATTCCGAATTCCCAAATCCAAAATTTATCGTATCTTTGTCCGGCAAATAGAAAATATTTGCCATGCAGTCAAACTCCTCTAAATTTGTTGCCGAAGGTCTAACTTACGACGACGTCCTTTTACTTCCCGCTTACTCTGAAGTATTACCCCGCGAGGTTGATACCAGTTCGTATTTAACAAAAAAAATAAAACTGAACATCCCGCTTGTTTCAGCGGCGATGGATACAGTTACCGAGGCAGCGTTGGCTATTGCCATTGCACAAGCCGGTGGCATGGGTATGCTTCACAAGAACATGAGCATCCAGCGTCAGGCCGAAGAAGTACGCAAGGTAAAACGCTCTGAAAGCGGTATGATACAGGACCCGGTTACTTTACATGAGGGTGCACTATTAGCCGATGCCTTTAAAATAATGCGCGAATACCGCATTGGTGGCATCCCAGTGGTTGACGATAAAGGCAAACTGAAAGGCATATTAACCAACCGCGACCTCCGTTTTGAGAAAGACCCGACCAAGCCGGTAACTCAAATCATGACAAAAGCCAACCTGATAACCGCACCAAAAGGCACAACACTTATCCAGGCCGAAGCTATACTGCAAAACCATAAGATAGAAAAGCTACCCGTAGTTGATGAGCATGGCGTATTGATTGGTTTGATCACCTTTAAGGATATTCAGAAATTCAAAAACTATCCCAATGCCTGTAAAGATGAGCATGGCCGCCTTCGTGTTGGTGCTGCCGTTGGCGTTACTGCCGACACTTTAGAAAGAGTAGAGGCCCTTTATAAAGCAGGAGTGGACGTAATAGCCATCGATACCGCACATGGTCACTCATTAGGGGTTATCAATAAACTAAAAGAAGTTAAAGCCGCTTTCCCTGATCTGCAGGTGATAGCCGGCAACGTAGCCACAGGCGAAGCCGCATTAGCATTAGCTAACGCTGGTGCTGATGGCGTGAAAGTAGGTATAGGCCCCGGCTCAATTTGTACCACCCGTATCATTGCAGGTGTGGGCGTACCACAGCTATACGCCGTTTATGAATGTGCCGAAGCTTTAAAAGGTACAGGTGTACCTGTTATTGCCGATGGTGGTATAAAACACACGGGCGATATTGCCAAAGCCATTGCAGCAGGCGCAGGCTCGATAATGGCAGGTTCACTGTTTGCAGGTGTTGAAGAATCACCCGGCGAAAGCATCATCTACGAAGGCCGCCGTTTTAAATCATACCGTGGTATGGGCTCAATAGAGGCCATGGAATCAGGTTCGAAAGATCGCTATTTCCAGGATGTGGAAGATGATATTAAAAAACTGGTTCCTGAAGGTATTGTAGGCCGTGTGCCCTACAAAGGTACTTTAAGCGAGGTAGTTTACCAATATGTAGGCGGATTACGCGCCAGCATGGGCTACTGTGGCGCTAAAGATATCCCGGCATTGCAAAATGCCAGGTTTGTGCGTATCACCGCATCAGGCATCCGCGAATCGCATCCCCACGATATTACTATCACTAAGGAAGCTCCGAATTATACAAGATAATTCTCCATTGCCATTTCGACCGTAGGGAGAAATCTTATACGAATTGCAAGTCCGCTTACATGATGTATAAGATTTCTCCTCATACCTCGTCTAAATGACAAATCTTTTATAACGCCGATAAAATTTCCATTACAAATTTTATCGGCATTATCTTTTATTCCTATCTTGCTACTTGATACTAATTACCAGATACTCAAAAAGCAATGTCACCCGCAATACTGTTATCGTTCATCATCGGCTATTTTTTGGTGTTGCTGGTTATTTCTTACCTAACATCGCGCAAATCAACCGATAACGATACTTTTTTTGTCGCCAACCGCAACTCCAAATGGTATTTGGTGGCTTTTGGTATGATAGGCACAGCATTGAGTGGCGTTACTTTCATCTCGGTCCCCGGCAAAGTCGGCGCCCCAACCGGTGACCAGTTCGAATATTTCCAGTTTGTATTAGGGAATGCAGCAGGCTTTATTGTTGTAGCTACTGTTTTACTACCGTTATATTATCGCCTCAAACTAACCTCAATTTACGGATATATTGAAGGCGCTTTAGGAGTATGGAGCTATAAAACAGCAGCGGGTATATTCCTGGTAAGCCGCATAATAGGTTCGGCGTTCAGGTTGTATCTGGTAGTTATCGTTTTGCAGAAGTTTATATTCGACACTTACCACATTCCGTTCGCAGTAACAGGTATGATATGCCTGCTACTCATTTGGATGTACACTTTCAAAGGCGGCCTTAAAACCATAATCATTACCGACAGCCTGCAAACCCTGTTCCTGGTATCATCTGTGTTCTTATCCATTTATTTCATTTGTCGCAGTTTGGATATGAACGTCTTTACAGCGTTCGAGGCGGTGAAGAACAGCAGCTACTCCAAAATATTTTTCTGGGATAATTTCATGACCAGCAAGTTCCATTTTGCAAAGGCATTTTTAGGCGGGATGTTCATTACCATAGCTATGGTAGGTCTCGACCAGGATTTGATGCAAAAAAACCTCAGCCTTAAAAATATCGGCGAAGCCAAAAAGAATATGTTCAGCTTTACCGCCGTGTTTGTGGTAATAAATATCTTTTTCCTAAGCGTTGGCGCATTATTATACATGTATGCCGCTAAGTATGGCATTAAGGTTGAAAAAACAGATTACCTGTACCCAACCATAGCCCTGCAATACCTGGGCATTATACCTGCTATGGTGTTTATGTTAGGCTTAACAGCTGCAACCTTCGCTACTACCGATTCAGCGCTTACCGCTTTAACCACCTCGTTTTGTGTCGACTTTTTAGGTTTCACCAAAGGTGATACTATAAACAGCAAAAGCAAAGTAAATACCAGGCATTTTGTGCATATCGGCTTTTCCGTGCTGATGCTATTAACTATCGTGATATTCAATTCCATTAACAACAAGGCGGTTGTTACGGCAATATTTTCGGTTGCTTCGTATACTTATGGCCCATTATTGGGACTTTACAGTTTCGGCCTGTTATTTAAGAACAGGCAGGTGCTTGATAAACTGGTACCATTCATTTGTGTAATATCCCCGGCGGTATGCTATTATTTGAGCATGAATTCAGCCAAATTATTAGGCTACACTTTCGATAATGAACTGATTATTGTAAACGGGCTTATAACTTTACTGGGCCTACTACTTACCTCATCGGCCAAAACAAAACCGGCCTTTAACAATTAATACTTTTTACACTACTATATACAAATTATGACAGGGGATGATAAAATAAGGCGCGCGTTTGAAAATAAGAACTGGCAGGAAATTAAGGTAACCGACTCATGGCAGATATTCAAGATCATGGCCGAGTTCGTTGACGGTTTTGATAAACTGGCCAAAATAGGGCCATGTGTTTCCATATTCGGGTCTGCACGTACACATGTGGATAACAAATACTATGATATAGCAGAAAAATGTGCAACCATGCTTTCAGAGCGGGGCTATGGCGTGATATCAGGCGGAGGCCCGGGTATCATGGAGGCAGCCAATAAAGGTGCTTACGAGGCAGGAGGGAAGTCGGTAGGGTTAAACATTGAACTGCCGTTTGAGCAGTTTAACAACAAATATATCGACCGCGATAAAATGCTCGATTTTGATTACTTTTTTGTGCGGAAAGTAATGTTCATGAAATATTCGCAAGGGTTCATTGTATTGCCGGGCGGTTTCGGAACCATGGATGAAGCCTTTGAAGCCATGACGCTGATACAAACCGGTAAAATAGCACGTTTCCCCATCGTGTTTATTGGTGCCGATTACTGGGGAGGTTTGTTCGATTGGGTGAAAAGTAATATGCTTGAACATGAACATAATATCAGTGCCGATGATTTGAATCTGTACCGTTTAGTAGACACGGCAGAAGAGGCAACTGAACATATTTTTCGTTTTTATGATAAATATGTGCTGAAACCAAACTTTTAGGCCGCTAAATAAGATTGGTTTGATAGTTGCATAGATTGGATAATTAAAAATTATTCAAAAAAATCTAACTATAAAATCATGAGTAATAACACAACCAAACCTGAAGAAAAAGGATTTTTTGAGAAGGTTAAGGAAACAATTGAAAACCTTTGGGACGGTACCAAAGATACCGCCGAAGAAGTAAAAGATAAAGCTGCCGATACTATTGAAAGTGTGAAAGAAAGCGTAAGTGCTAAAAAAGCAACTGTTAGCCATAAGGCAACTGCTGCTAAAAGAACAGTTTCAGCAAAAGCATCATCTGCCGCCACTAAAGCTAAACACACAGCTGCCGATGTAAAAGCAAAAGCCGAAACTAAAGCAAAACAAATAACCGATAAGGCAAAAACTGAAGCTGCTGATGTAAAGGCAAAAGCTACCACTAAAGCCAAAGCTGTTACTACAAAGGCAAAAGCAGAAACCGCACCCGCAAAGAAAGCGGTTACATCTGCTAAAAAATCTGTGGTTGCACGTACAACTGCGGCTAAGAAAAAAGCTGTTGCCGCTAAGTAACAACTCCGCTCAAACCCGCTACTGTATGGAGGGCTAAACAAAAAGGCGGTGAATTTCACCGCCTTTTTGTTATTTTTAAAGTCTCCCCTTCCGGGGGAGATTTAGAGGGGGCTGGTTATCATATCCCAAATTTATAACCCACACCCTTAACGGTCGAGATCACATCGTCGCCCAATTTCTCGCGCACTTTGCGTATGTGTACATCTATAGTACGGTTGGTAACCACTACCGAATCTTCCCAAATATTTTTCAATATCACCTCTCGGGTATAAACTTTGCCGGGTTTTGATGCCAGCAGGTACAACAGCTCAAATTCTTTTTTCGCTAATACTACCTTAACACCTTTTTGGAAAACAAGATATGCTTCACGGTCTATCACCAGGTCGCCAATTTCCAGTTTGTTGTCGGTAACATCTTCGGCAGGGGCATTGCGGCGCAGTATAGCGTTAATACGGCTAACCAAAGCGCGCGGCTTTATAGGCTTGGCTATATAATCATCAGCGCCAACGTTAAAGCCCGCGATTTCTGAATATTCCTCGCTGCGGGCGGTAAGGAAAACCATAAAGGTATTTTTAAACTCGGGCATGGTGCGCATTATACGACAGGCTTCTATGCCATCCATTTTAGGCATCATTATATCAAGTACAATAAGGTCGGGGAGCGATCTTTTAGCTTCGGTAACAGCTTCCTGGCCGTTATGGGCCAAAAATACCTGGTAGCCTTCTTTCTTTAAGTTGTACTCTATCAACTCTAAAATATCAGGTTCATCATCAACAATAAGGATCTTCTGTTTGGATGTATTGCTCATTTGGGGTTAAATTTTGGTATAAAAGTATAACCTTAATAGAAGCAAATAGTTAAGCCAATATTAAGAAATTGTTAAATGTTACGTAATGTTAACAATTTATTGAAGCTTATTAAATGTTTTATTTAAAAATTCTTCAAGATCGGTTCCTCTCACATTTTTTGCAACAATTATTCCGTTAGGGTCGATAATGAAATTAGATGGTATGGCCTGTATATGGTAAAGCACTTCGGTAGGGCCTTCAAAGTTCTTCAGGTCTGACGCATGTGTCCAGCTTAAATTATCAGCGGTAATAGCCTGCTGCCATTTGCTTTTATCCTGATCGAGAGATATGCCTAATATATTCAGGCCCTTAGCATGATAAACAGCGTATTGTTTTACCACGTTCGGGTTTTCCTGCCTGCATGGCATACACCATGATGCCCAAAAATCGAGCATTACATATTTTCCCTTATAGTCCGATAGTTTAATGGGTTTATCATCAATGCCAATAATCGTAAAATCAGGAGCGTGCTGACCGATCGAAAGCGGTTTGGCAGTGGCCATTTGCCTTTCGAACTGCTGCACGCCCAGGTTATCTTTAAAACTATCTTTTATGGCATCGGCATAAGCTATCAGTTGCTGTTCATATTTATCAGGGTCGAGCGATGTAGCGGCATAAAAACCTGCCAGCGAGTTTTTGTTGTCGTTCACAAATTTCAAAGTCGCTTCGCTCTGCTCATTCATTATCACCTGGAACTGCGGGCGGTAGACTTTTATTAGCGAATCAGTTTCTTTACCTATTGCCTGGGCCTTTGCCTGGTAATCGTTATACAGCTTGCTCATTTTATCGCTGTAAACGTTGTTCAACTTATTAAAGTCCTTTATTTTATCAGATTCTTCCGAGCCTGTTACCGTATAAGCTTTTGTGTTATCATTAACATCAGTGCCGAATGTTATCGCATCGCCATTTTTAGCTATAATATCGAAAATACTGCCGCCGACACGGATCTTATATAAGTCCTGGTATGGAGCAACGTGCTTAAACTGGAATTTACCATTTTCGCTGAGTTGGGTCGAATCAACCACTTTTATACCACCGCTATCAGCTTCCATTAAAAATACAGTTTTTAAACTGCCTGGATTGCTTATAGTGCCCGATATGGTGAACGCGCCTTTATCGGCACATGAAAATATAAAAAGGGATATTAGCGTTAATAGCGTTATTCGGTTCTTCATTTATTTTGATTCTAATTCTTTTATCAGTAACTGGTTTGTTTTTTGTGGGTCGATTCGGCCTTTCGAGCTTTTCATTATTTCGCCCATAAACAAACCTAAAACGCCTTTTTTGCCTTTTTTGTATTCTATTACCTTATCAGGATATTTTGCAATGGCATCGTGTATATAACGGTCAACATCGCTGCTATCGTTGCTTATCAGTAAATTTAATTCCCTGGCCAGTTCTTCAGCAGTTTTATCAGGTGATGCTATTAGTGCATGGAATAATTTATGTGAGGCAACGGTATTATTTACTTTACCTGCATCAACCAATTTTATCAATCCTGCAAGCTGTTCGGGTTTAGTGCCAATATCACTAATAGCCACCCCTTTTTCGTTCAGGTACGATTTAACAGGCCCCATTAAAAGATGCACTGCCGCTTTATAATTATCAGTATAAGTTATCAGCTCTTCAAAAAACAATACCAGGTCCCTGTCGGCAGTGATCACCGACGCATCATAGTCTGATAACGCCAGTTCACTCATGTATTTTTTGTAAAGTTCATTCGGTAAAGCAGGCATAGCCTGTTTTATACTATCCACATAAGTCTTATCTAAAAACAACGGCTGCAAGTCAGGCTCCGGGAAATAACGGTAATCGTTAGCCATTTCCTTTGAGCGCAAAACCGAAGTTTCACCTGTATCAGCATTAAAATTTAATGTATTTTGGTCGATGTGGCCGCCGGCTTCAATAATAGCTACCTGCCGTGCAAATTCATGCTCTATAGCACGTTGCACGTTACGTATAGAGTTTAAATTCTTCACCTCGCAGCGGTTGCCATAGGTAGTTTGCCCTTTCAGCCTTACCGAAATATTGGCATCGCAACGCATACTGCCTTCTTCCATATTACCATCGCAAATATCAAGGTAACGGAGTAATTTGCGGGTTTCTGTTAAAAACAGCCCGGCTTCTTCACTGCTGCGCATATCCGGTTGAGTAACTATTTCAACCAATGGTACGCCGGCACGGTTAAGGTCGATCAGCGAATCTTCCGAATGGTTATCATGCATGCTTTTACCCGCGTCTTCTTCCATATGGATATGATGGATAGCAATATCTTTTGAACTGCCATCAGCAAGCCTTACATGTACCGAGCCCCCAATGCAAATAGGTTTCAGGTCCTGGGTTATCTGGTAACCTTTAGGCAGGTCGGCATAAAAATAATTTTTGCGTGCGAAAGTATTATTCAGGTTGATGGTGCAGTTACAGGCAATGCCCATTTTAACAGCATATTCAACCGCGCGTTTATTCAAAAACGGTAGCGTACCCGGGTGCCCCAGCGATATGGGGCTGATATGATGATTTGGCTCGGCGCCAAAAGCAGCCGAATCCGGTGAAAATGCTTTGCTTAAAGTAGATAACTGCGCATGAACCTCTAACCCAACAACCAACTCATATTTGTCGCTTATCCCGCTTGTGAGAACTGTCATAAAAATAAATACCGGCAATAACCCGGCTTGTCAATTTCCAAATATAGGGTTATTAGTGGTTATGCGAATAAAATTTTGACAAGTGCAGTTCTATCATACAGGAATACGAAAATTCCCCCTTAACGGGGGATGGAAAATTTATTTATTAGCAAATATATACCTTATATTTATAGCGCTGACTTTATTAAATGTACCATAAGAAATGCGTAAAAACCTTACCCTAATTTCTGCAGCTTGCTTAATGGCATCTGCAACCTTCGCCCAAACACCCGATGCGGCATCAAAAAACACTCAACCCGTATCAAAAAGCCGTGTATTACAGGTTGATTCGGCAGTTGTAACCAAACACCAGGTAACCATAAAAGGGCAATTAATATCATATACTGCCACAGCCGGTTGTATGCCTATCTGGGATGATGACGGCAGGCCTGTTGCAGGAGTTTTTTATACTTATTACGAACGCGATGGTATTGCCGACAGGTCAAACAGGCCATTAGTGATCTCATTCAACGGCGGCCCCGGCACACCTTCGGTTTGGATGGAGATAGGCTATACCGGCCCAAGGGTATTGAATACCGACAGCGAAGGCTATCCTGTGCAGCCCTACGGCATCAGCGAAAACCACAATTCTATTCTGGATATAGCCGATATTGTTTATATCGACCCGGTGAATACAGGCTATTCGCGCATAGTTGATAAAAATACCCCCGGTACTAAATTTTTCGGGGTAAATGAAGATATAAAATACCTTGCCGAATGGATTAACACTTTTGTTACCCGTAAAAACCGCTGGGCATCGCCTAAGTTTCTAATAGGCGAAAGCTATGGCACCACCCGCGTATCGGGCCTGGCGCTTGAACTGCAAAACTCGCAATGGATGTATTTGGACGGCGTTGTACTGGTATCGCCAACCGATCTGGGCATTAACCGTGGCGGCCCGGTGCAATCAGCTTTAAAACTGCCTTATTTCGCGGCTACAGCCTGGTACCATAAAGCACTATCTGCCGATTTGCAGCAAAAAGAGTTAACCGACTTTTTGCCAGAAGTAGAGAACTTTACCATTAATCAACTGATACCGGCCATATCGCGGGGAGGATTTTTGGACAGTACCGAGAGGATAAACATCGCCGCTAAGATTGCGCATTACAGCGGCCTTTCTGAAAAAGTGGTGCTGGATAATAACCTGGATGTTTCATACGACCTGTTTTGGAAGGAACTTTTACGCGACAAGGGCTTTACTGTTGGGAGATTGGATTCGCGTTATAAAGGCATTGACAGGCAGATAGGGGGAAGCACCCCGGATTATAACGCCGAGCTTACGGCCTGGCTGCAGGAGTTTACCCCATCAATAAATATTTATTTACGGGATGAATTAAACTATAAAACCGACTTGAAATATAACATGTTTGGTAACGTATGGCCCTGGGACAACAACAACGACCAAACCGGCGAGAATTTAAGGCAGGCCATTGCCCAAAACCCATTCCTGCATTTACTGATACAATCGGGCTATTATGACGGCGCCTGTGATTATTTCAACGCTAAATATAGCTTATGGCAAATAGATCCGAGCGGTAGGCTTAAAAATCGCCTGCAATGGAAAGGCTATAAAAGCGGACACATGATATATTTAAGAAAAGAAGTGTTGCCAACCGCGGCGGACGACCTCAGGAAATTCATAGAAACATCGACGCCCAAACCGGGACAGGCGGCGAAGTATTAATACACCCGTAAAGACGCGATACTTGCGTCTTGTAATTTCCATTAATGTAGAGACGCAATAATTTGCGTCTCTATTTTTTTATAACCAATTTAAACATGGTGTGTTAATAGTGGTACACATCAAAACACTATGAATTGGCACATTGGCTGTTCCGGCTTTCATTACGACCATTGGAAATTAAAATTTTACCCGGAAGGCCTGGCGAAAACAAAGTGGTTCGACTATTATTGCCGGCACTTTAGCACGCTGGAGCTTAACGTAACATTTTATCGTTTCCCGGCATTGTCGGTACTGCAGGGCTGGCACCAGAAAAGCCCGGCTGATTTTCGTTTTTCGGTTAAAATGTACCGCGGTGTAACTCATTTCAAAAAATTCAATAATACCACCGACCTGATAACTCGTTTTTATGATACCGTTAACGACGGTTTGCAGGAAAAACTCGGCCCCGTACTATTTCAAATGCCGCCAAATTTCATTTATAGCGATGAACGCCTTGCCCGTGTTCTGAACAACCTCAACCCCGCATTTATCAACGTGTTCGAACCGCGCCACATAAGCTGGTGGCAGCCGCTGGTGTATGATGAGCTGGCTAAGAAAAATATATCTTTTTGTGGCATGAGTCACCCAGCATTGCCTCATGATGTTATACAAAATACACCCGAGATCTATTACCGTTTCCACGGTGTACCGTTACTCTACACATCATCATATTCCACTGAATTTTTGCAAAAGGTAATTAGCGAAATAAAAGCTAACCCAGTAGCAAAAGAGGGTTGGTTTTATTTCAACAATGATTCACAGGTCGCGGCTGTTGAGAATGCAAAAAGAATGATAACCCTTCTGTAGAGACGCGATACCTCGCGTCTCTTGTACATTCATAGACGCGAAGTATCGCGTCTCTACAGTGCGTTAATTATCATCAGTGTGATGATGTCTTTTCTTTTTCTTATGGGAAGTTGTTTTCTTTTCTTCTGTATGATGCCGTTTCTTTTTAGAGGAAGATGAAGAAGATTTACTGCTCTTTTTTGATGAATTGTTTGAGCTGTTATTACTTGATGAAGAATTCTTTTTTGTACTTGAAGATTTATGGCTCTGTACCGCAACCGGCGCAGAAGATGGTTTAGCAGGCTGGCTAACAGTTTGTTTAGCATTACTAGCTGAATCAGTACTTAAAGTTTGCACGGTAAATTCATTATTGCGCAAACCATATTGCAGTAGTCGTTTTTGGCCGGTTGGTTTAGTATCTTTTCCGTCACCATCATATATCGGGAACTGGCGCATGAACTTGCCATCCTGTATGTAAAAGTTATCATCACCGCGGTAGCCTTTACGCTGGGATTTAGTCAGTTTAGGAAAATCGAGTTTATCGGCCCGGCCGTTGGTAAACTCAAAGGCATATATTATGGCATAGTTTGATGTATCCTTTGCTTTGGCCTGTATCAATATCTCGGGGTTGCCGTCCAAATCCATATCCGAATTGTAAACATCAACTAACGAGCCTTCCAGATCGCCGGTAGTAGTGGTATATTTTATATTGGCCGAATCAGAATGCAATATGGCAAACGCGCCAACATCCTTTGAGCCTCGACCCCAGCTTACTACATCAAAGTCATTGCCCGGCGATACCTCTATCAGCTTATGAAACCTAAAAGGGTCCATTACAGCAGGTTTAGCAGGCGCAATAACGGCGGCAGGTGGTTTAGGCGCCTGCTGCGCACAGCCGGCCGCTATAACGCATATCATCAGCATAAAAAAATAAAACCTGTTATACATAGTTCAATATAAGCTGTTTAATTATACATTTCATCGGGCGACAACTCGCCTTTAGGCTTACCCGGTATGCTCAAATATACATGAAGCATACCCGATGTTCCAACATTAAAATACTTTAATGTAAACTTATGGTAACCTTTTTGCAATGGAACTGACCCGCCTTGCTCCAGTGTGCCATGTTTTCCATCATTATTCACAACGGGGACATCATCTATCAGCAACTCTGAGCCATCATCCGACTGTGTTGAAAAACCATAAACATCGCTATTATCAATACGAATAAAACCTGTATAAATTATACCGTAAGCAGGTACATTTTTCTTAATGGCTGCCGCGCTAAAGCTTTTCACAATGCCGGTATCAACCGCAGCAGCGGCATCAAGTTCATTTACGCTGTTAAATGTGCCGGTAAACAAACGGTAGCTTAATCCGCTTACATTCCCTGTATAATTCACAGGCGGTAATGGCGACTTATTATACATAACCGTGTGCGTAACCGTACTTCTTTTTCCCGATGGTGTAATAACAATAGTTTCCAGTTCACGATACTGGTCGGGGGGTACATTATAAGTCATAGGTATGGTGTAGGCCATATCCGTTTCGCGCGGCGTATAACCATCAATAGTATAATAAACCGTGGCCCCCTTTACCGGCGATTGTAGCTTTACATTCAGCTGCGAGCCAAACATTATGGTATCCTTTGCACCAATAGCGGTAGGTACACGGTAATCAAAACCGTTTTTATCAAATTTTGCTAAATGATAGGGCAGGCGCACATTGGCAAAATCATTATAATTTTTGTTGGCTAATGGTGTCCAGGCCACTTCGCTTAAGGCAAGCATACGCGGCAGCACCATATATTCCACTTTATTTTCTGTAGGGATGTATTCTGTCCATAAATTAGCCTGCACACCCATTATATATTTTTGCTGTGCGGGCGTTAATGCAGCAGGCGTAGGATTATAGCTATATGTTTTTATTAGTGGCGTATAACCGCCTATGCTTAAAGGTTCATCGCCTAATTTACCTTGTAAAGCATCCAGATATAAACCGCCGCTGCCGGGTGTCATGATCACATTATGGCTTTGCTGTGCGGCTGCAATGCCACCAGATTCACCGCGCCAGCTCATTACTGTAGCATTTGCCGATAATCCGCCCTCTAATATCTCATCCCAGCCAATAATACTGCGGCCTTTCGAATTCACAAACTTTTCAATGCGCTCTATAAAATAGCTTTGCAGCTTATCTTCCTTGCTCGATCCGCGGTCATCCTTCAAATCCAATTTCTTACAAAGTTGCTGGCAGAATTTCGAATTCTTCCAGGCATCCTTTGGCGCTTCGTCGCCACCAATATGTATGTAGTGTGACGGGAAAAGATCCATCACTTCGGTCAACACATCTTCCAAAAAGTTGAATGTTTTATCAGAAGGGCAATAGGTATCATGAAATACGCCCCATGTTTCCGATACTTTATAAGGGAACGACGGGTCGCAGCTCAATTCAGGGTAAGCAGCAAGTGCAGCGGATGAATGACCCGGCATTTCAATTTCGGGCACTACATTTATATAGCGGTCGGCGGCATATTTTACTACATCGCGTACCTGGTCCTGGGTATAAAAACCACCGTAAGGGGTGTTGTCAAATTGCTGTGGGGTGCGGTCGTGGTAATTGCCTATCAGGGTTTGCGCTCGCTGGCTGCCGATTTCCGTCAGGCGCGGATATTTCTTTATCTCGATACGCCAGCCCTGGTCGTCGGTCAAATGCCAGTGGAAATTATTGAGCTTGTAAGCTGCCATCAGGTCGATGTATTTCTTGACAAATTCCACAGAAAAAAAGTGGCGGCAAACATCCAGCATCATCCCACGGTAACCAAAACGGGGGTAATCCTCAATTTGTACGCCGGGTAGCTTTATAGTAGCCTCATTATCGGCAGGTATTAGTTGTATCAAGGTTTGTATGCCATAAAACAGTCCCGCGCCTTTCCCTGCAATGGTTATTCTTTGCGGGGTGATGGTTAGGCGATAACCTTCTGCCGGCAGGCTATCGGTTCCTGCTGAAGTAAGCACCAAACAGTTGGTAACGTTCGTATTTGCATCGGCCACCGGCTGTATATTCAGCATTTTTTTGTTGTGCAGGTAATCTGCCAAAAATAGGACTGCTTTATTGTTGGGGCTGTCGGCCAGGAACTTGGTTTCACGGCTTAAAATGAATTCGCCGGTTGTTTTTTTGAGCGAAACAGGGGCGGGGATAATACCCATATTTGGTCCGGTGTCCTGTGCGTTGGCGAATTGTGTGATGATAAGGAAGGCAAATAACAATTTAAAGACGTTTTTAGACATAACAGATCAGCGGGATTTTTAGATACAACCGTGAAGGTAACAGTTTTTAAAAAAATGTGGGACAATGGTTTGTAAAAAACAGGCTATAAAAAAACCATTCGCTTAGGCGGATGGTTTTTTAGCTTTTTCTGTTTTTGCAGTCGCTTCTTTTTCTGATGCAGCTGCTGCTGTTTTTTTTACATGATGCGGGCGTGTTTTACCAAATGAACCGATGGCAATTTTGCCTTTGCGTGTTTTTTTATCTCCTTTTCCCATAGTGTATGTTTATTTTATTAATAAAGATACAACCACAATTTTGTTTTACATACTTTAATAAAAGTATTAAGGCTGCTCAACATAATAAATCCCCGGTATTTTTGTACCAGGGATATATAAATATTACCTAAAAATTTATCAAGCAGTTACCATATGCTCTTTTCCGGCTAAATAACGTTCGGCCTCGATAGCTGCCATACAGCCTGTGCCGGCAGCGGTTACAGCCTGGCGGAAGATATGGTCCTGTGCATCACCGCAGCAAAATACACCTTCGACATTAGTTTGGGTTGAATCCGGGTGCGTAATGATATAGCCCGTTTCATCCATTTTCAGCCAGCCTTTAAACAGGTCGGTATTAGGCTTGTGGCCTATGGCGACAAAGAATCCTGTTACATCCAGAGTAGTTTCTTTATTGGTTTTATTGTTGATCACTGTTACGCCGGTAACGCTTTGCCCGTCGCCTATGATTTCCTTTGTTTCAGTATTGTATAATACCTCAATATTTGGCGTATTCATTACACGGTGCATCATGGCTTTTGATGCGCGGAACTCATCGCGGCGAACGATCATACTCACCTTACGGCACATTTTGGCAAGATAAGTAGCTTCTTCGGCAGCGGTATCACCGGCACCCACTATAGCCACATCCTGCCCGCGGAAGAAGAAACCATCGCACACAGCGCAGGCCGATACGCCAAAACCGCTGTATTTTTGCTCTGAATCCAATCCCAGCCATTTGGCTGATGCCCCTGTTGAAATGATAACTGTATCGGCTAAAATTGTTTTCACCTCATCAACTACCACTTTATGCGGCATGGCCGAAAAATCAACCGAGCTTACATAGCCATAGCGTATATCTGCACCCAGGCGTTCGGCCTGTTTGCGGAAATTCTCCATCATATCAGGGCCCATAATACCTTCAGGGTAACCGGGATAATTTTCAACCTCGGTAGTTTGCGTAAGCTGACCGCCTGCAAGCAAACCGGTATACAATATGGGTTTAAGATCAGCACGTGCGGCATAAACAGCAGCAGTATAACCGGCAGGGCCGGAGCCTATGATAAGGCATTTAACATGTTCAAATTCTTCAGACATGGATATATTAAAATTGAGTAGCGAAGTTACGAAAAAAGGAAGTTCGGTTAGTCAGTTGTTGGTAAACATATAGAATGTTAATACTTGAACATCAAATGGAAATCATTGATCGTCATCTTTTACGGGCTTCCCAATACCCATCGTATTTAAACCTCTGCCAATATCATTTGCATGTTTAGAATAGCCATCAAGACGATGACTAGCGTTCATATCATCAATATCTTCTTTGCTCAACTTCTTGTAAAGAGTGTAGACGTAGGTATTTATATAAGGTTTGTCATTATATATTGCCGGTTTAAATTTTCCTGTTTTTAAAATGGCCGCAGTTATTGCCTGTATTTTTTTTGCTGATATATTAGTTAGACTTTGTACATTTCCAACCGTTCCGTCAGTATCAACCGTAAACGCAATTTTCAGGGATCGATCTCGATAACCATTTAATATGTCATGTAGCTCGGTCGTCATTACTGAATCGAATTTTGCAGGAGGGGAGATCGAATGCGTATGATATACGGTATTGATCAGTATGTCGTGTTTATAGGTGTAAGTTGTTAAAATATTTTTTGTTGTATCGTAATCTTTCCATTCTCCTTCTCTCATATTATCAATATAATTACCGTCCGTCAAAACACAATGATTACCAAATGGACTATATTCTTGATATAAGCCGTTAAGTTTGCCACTATTAAAGAAACAAGTGAAATAAAGAACATTTCTGAATTTATAAACCATCCAAAGCCCACTTTTCATACCATTTAAATAGCTTCCCTTCCGTGATATATAGCTACTGGTATCAAGATTCGAATAATACGTTCTACCCAAAAAATGGGGTTTGGTATAATAAGTGAATTCGCCGTTTGGAATGGTAAGTAGACTATCCCTATAATAACCTTCCATAGCCAAATCATTTTCAAAACTATATAGTTTTACATGGAACGTAGTATCATTATACTTTTTGAACAGAATATATCCAACAGTCCCGGTTGAATCGGTAGTGTAAGTGCCTTGCTGATTAACAAATGCTTTTGATGTTTGACAAAAGGCCGGCCTTATAACTATCACTAATAAAAAAACGTAAAAAAATTTCATGTGGTCAATAAGATTTGGGCCTTAAATTTAACATTTTTTTAAATATACCGTAAAACACTGTAGACCATTTTTGGGATATTTGCCCTGCAATTATGGAAGACAAAAAGAAGGCGTTAAAACAGTTTATTATTGTAATAATAATTATTGCGGCACTCATTATATTCGTTTTGAATTTGATATTGAGCGATGGCGCTTAGCCAGGCTTATTCCCCCGTATTTGCTTTCAGTACTCTTAAAAAATTCCCTCCCAGTATTTTGTCAATGTCTTTTTCGCTATAGCCCAGTTTTAATAACTCCGCGGTTATTTTAAGGTAATCGGTAACATTATCCATGCCCATAGGGTACGATTCCGCGCCATCGAAATCGGAACCGATGCCCACATGGTCAACTCCGATTAGCTTTGCTATATAGTCAATGTGCTTTATCAGCATACTTAAAGGCGGTCGGAAGGCGTCACTTTCTTTTTTATAAATGGCGAAAAGCCTTTCGGTTGCCAGGTCTTCATCGTGGTATATCTTTGTCAGTGAATCCAACTCGGCCTTATGTTTATTTAGAAAAGGGAAGGATTGCTTAAAGTAATTGCTATCTACAAAACCGCTGTAAAAATTTACAAATACCACACCGTCGTTTTTTGCCAGGGCCTTTAGCTGGTCGTCTTTTAAATTGCGCCTGAATGGGTTTAAGGTGTAAGCGCAGCTGTGCGAAGCGATAACTGGCTTTGTGGTGGTTGCCAGCACATCGTAAAAAGTTTGCTCGCCCGGGTGCGAGAGGTCGATCATTACACCCAAATCATTCAAATGCTTAACTATTTGCTTTCCGCAAGCACTAAGGCCTATGTGCCCCGCTTTTTGCAGACTATCATGGTGGAGCGTTTCATCAGTTGCCGATGTAGCCCATGAAGTACTGTTGTTCCACGTAAGTGTTAAATAGCACATACCACGGTTATGCAGGCTATCGATATAATCCATCCGGTCTTCTATCATGTGACCGCCTTCAACGCCTATCATGGCAGCGAATTTTTTAAGCGCAACCGCATTTTTTAATTCAGCCGAATTGCGAACTAAAGTTATTTTACCGGGATAGCGGTGAAGCAAAGCATAAAGCGAATCGATCTCGCGGTTAGCAAATTTAAACGCTGTCCCTTTGCCGTACTGCGGCCCGCACCAGATGGAGAATACCTGGCAATCCAATCCACCCTGTTTAGCGCGTACCAGATCAAGCTGACCGGTAGTTTGTAGCTTTCCAATGTCTTCGTGGTTTATCAGCTCGTTGGAAAGCACATCATTATGTGTATCAACCAAAATAGCGCGATCATGTATTTGCTGCACGTTTTGTGCTGATGCAGCTAATGTTATGAAAACAAGTAATGGCAGAAGCAATTTTTTCATAATTGAAGATACTAATTTTCAAATTGCCAAATCATTGCATCTTCAAACCAGATCACGTTTGTATTATCCCCACATTAAAGGCCTTTTCAATAGGCGCGTGATTAGCTGCCTCAATACCCATCGATATTACCTTGCGCGTTTCCAGCGGGTCGATAATACCATCAACCCAAAGCCTTGCCGCAGCATAGTAAGGTGTGGTTTGCAAATCATAGCGGTCGCTTATTTGTTTCAGCAACTCAGCTTCGCGTTCGGGTGTAATCGTTTCACCTTTGGCTTTTAAACCGGCCGCTTGTATCTGTAATAGTGTTTTTGCAGCCTGTGAGCCACCCATCACCGCTATTTTGGCAGAGGGCCAGGCGTATATCAAGCGCGGATCATAAGCCTTACCACACATAGCGTAATTACCTGCGCCGTAGGAATTGCCTACAACAATAGTAAATTTTGGCACCACTGAATTTGCTACAGCGTTCACCATTTTGGCGCCGTCCTTTATTATGCCACCCTGTTCGGAACGGCTGCCGACCATAAAGCCGGTCACATCCTGTAAAAACACAAGCGGTATCTTTTTTTGATTGCAGTTCATAATAAAGCGCGTTGCCTTGTCGGCAGAATCAGAGTAGATCACCCCGCCAAACTGCATCTCCTTTTTGCCCGATTTTACCACCTTGCGCTGATTGGCCACAATGCCCACCGCCCAGCCATCAACACGCCCAAGCCCGCAAATAATGGATTGTCCGTATTCAGCCTTATATTCTTCCAGTTCCGAGTTATCTACCAGGCGCAGTATAATGTCCCGCATATCGTACTGCTTATCGCGGCCGTCAGGCAGTATACCGTAAATATCATTAGGCTCCAATTTGGGTGCAGCCGGTTTTATGCGGTCGAAACCTGCTTTGGGGTTTTCGCCTGTCATGCTCATAATATTGCGGATGCTGTCCAGACAAGCCTTATCATTTGGCTGCTTATAATCGGTAACACCCGATATTTCGCAATGCATGGCGGCGCCGCCTAAGGCTTCATTATCAATATCCTCGCCAATAGCCGATTTTACAAGGTACGAGCCTGCTAAAAACACCGAGCCCGTTCCTTCCACTATCATGGCTTCATCACTCATAATGGGCAAATAAGCCCCACCCGCAACACATGATCCCATTATAGCCGAGATCTGGATAATACCCATACTGCTCATAATGGCATTATTCCTGAAAATGCGGCCAAAGTGTTCTTTGTCAGGGAATATCTCATCCTGCAAAGGCAAATAAACACCTGCCGAATCAACCAGGTAAATAATGGGCAGGCGATTTTCCATGGCAATTTCCTGCGCACGCAGGTTCTTTTTAGCAGTAATAGGGAACCAGGCACCTGCCTTCACCGTAGCATCATTAGCTACCACAACACATTGCCTTCCAGATACATAGCCAATACCACAAACTACGCCACCTGAAGGGCAGCCGCCATGTTCGGTATACATGCCATCGCCAACAAAAGCGCCCATTTCCAGCCAGGGTTTGTCCTTGTCTATAAGGTAGGCAATGCGTTCGCGGGCCAGCATTTTGCCTTTCTCTTTCTGTTTAGCCGCAGCCTTCGCGCCACCGCCTTCGTGGATTTTTTTAAGACGCGTGTTTACCTCATAAACAAGCTGTTTGTTTATATCCTCGTTTTTATTGAACTCCAGATCCATAATTGGTTTATATAGGAAAAGCGCAATTTAAAATAAATTGGGGGAGGAAAAGATAGGACAAGCGCGATTTTTTTGCCACACAATGTTAGAAAGGTCTTTTGCAAACCCACTTGTATTTAAATTTACAGTATTGATTTTTCTGCATTAAACACTAAGTTTACCATCATGAAAAGCTCAAATCCTTATTTCATTCTGGGAATATGCATTGCGATAGGCGCGGGAGTTGGGGTTGCATTGCACAATATAGCCATAGGTGCCGGTGTAGGTGCCGCTATTGGTGCAGGATTGATAGGCACAACATTGCAGAAGAATAGGAACAATAAAAACTAAAATATATATAACTACATGCTGCCTAAAAAAATAGTATTACTGTTTGTAATTGCCGGTTATGCCTTTGCCGCATCGGCCCAAACATCCGACACCTTATTTAAACCCGCCAACATTCTGAAAACTATGGAGCGCGTGGCCGACTGGCAACTCAATACCTGGCAGCAAAAAGGCCAGCGCTGGCCCAAATACGACTGGACAAACGCCACTGGTTACACCGGGTTACTGGACCTTGGGAAGTTAAGCAAGGACGATAAATACATAAAATACCTTGTAGGAATAGGCCACGACCTAAACTGGAACACAGGCCCGCGCAGGTTGATGGCCGATGATTATTGCATTGGGCAAACTTATGCCAATTTATATATGATGTATAAAGATGATAAGATGATAGCCAAATTCCGTGCCCAGGCTGACACTATTGCGGCATTACCGCATACTGAATCATTGGCCTGGAAACATAATATACAAATGCGCGAATGGGCCTGGTGCGATGCCATGTTTATGGGGCCCACCAGTCTGGCTTATCTTTCAACCGCCACCGGCGATCAAAAATACCTGAACACGGCTGTTAAACTTTGGTGGAAAACTTACAATTATCTATACGACCCCAGGGAGCATTTATATTTTCGCGATAGTAGTTATTTTACCAAGCGGGAAAATAACGGGGCGAAGGTGTTTTGGTCGAGGGGGAATGGATGGGTAATGGGCGGTTTGGTGCGGGTAATTGATAATATGCCTGCCACTTATCCTGACAGAAAAAAATTTATTAAGCTTTATAAAGATATGGCTTCACGCATAGCCCAACTGCAACAACCCGATGGCAGCTGGCACGCCTCGTTGCTCGCCCCCGCAAGCTACCCTGTTAAAGAGGCAAGTGGTACAGGGTTTTATACCTACGCGTTGCTGTGGGGGCTTAACAATGGAACACTGGATAAAAAAACCTATTGGCCCGTCGTTCAAAAGGCATGGGCAGCACTATCTGCCTGTGTACAGCCTGACGGTATGCTGGGCTATGTACAGCAAATAGGCGCGGCACCTGATAAAGTAAACGAAAACAGCACCGAGATATATGGCGTAGGAGCCTTCCTGCTTACCGGTACGCAGTTGTATAAATACGTTGAGAACGGTGAGAAATGAAAGCTTTATCGTAATACTTTATAAAATTTAAGACCGGCACAACAATACCATTAATATGTTGGTTATAGTATTAAAGCAGGTTATGGAAAATTTCGAAATATCGGTAAGCTATAAAAATGAGAACCATCATTTTAAGGTGAAGGATTACATGCACCATGAAGGCGACCAATGCAAGTTTGAAGTTTTCCGGAATACGCAATTCATAGCGAGCTTTGAACCCGGCCCGCACAAACATTTGCATATCTGTAAAGATAACGGCCTGCTGCCCGAAGAAATATTAAACCTGATAGCCGACAGGTTAGAAGCATCGCATCTTTAACCCGTTTATTTTACCACATCAAACATAATTCAGGCTGCCCGTATTCCGGTGGTGGTCATACCCTGTATTACAGCCCACCGTCAACAGTCGGCCCTATGTAATAAGTAAGGGAACTACTTCCAGCTTATAAATTTTTAACGGATCGGCTGCAAATACCTTTTTTTATATGGATGAATATTGAAGTTGCATCAATCCTGCAAACAGTGGTTCGGCTTTAATATATTGATCAAGAAAATAAAGTTGGTTTTTAGCCCGTACTAAGTTATGCCCCGGATATTTTACCTGGTAATATATATCATTATTTAAATAATCGGTTAAAAACCTTACCGCTTGCATGTAGATCATGAATTTGCCTGAAAATACAAAGTTTTCTTTTTCAACAGGGGTTAATATGCCTTCCATTTGTTCCATGTAGCCTTTGTAAATGGCGTAAAAAACATCGGGCCGTGCAACTATCTTACTAAAGTCTTTTTCTTCTTCGTTAGCAGGTGAAAGGTAAGTACGGAACATATCGCCAACATCGCTTATGTAATAGCCGGGCATTACTGTATCAAGGTCAATAACACACAACCCTTTATCTTTATCATCAAATAAAACATTGCTCACTTTGGTATCGTGGTGTGTAACCCGTAATGGTATAAGGCTGTTATTTACCAGTTTCTCATAGGTAGATGAAATATCAGCATGTTGTTCTATCTCGATTATTTCTTCCCGGGCAGTTTTCAATAATTCAGGCGTTGCTTGTTTTACTGCCTGCCTGAATTGGTCGATGCGTAATGTAAGATTATGGAAATCAACAAGTGTGTAATTAAGCAGGCTGAGATCAAGCCCGTTAAACAAACGCGCAAAAGTACCGAACTGCTTTGCCGCTTCATAAGCCTCGCCAATGTTGCTAATAGTATTAACTGTATGCGAATTCTTTACAAAAGGAAACATTCTGAAATAATCACCGGCCTGATTTTTAACAATGGAATTGCCTTCAACCGATAATAGTGGGGCTACAAATAAGTAACCCGGAGCGATCCTCGTAATATATTGGTTTAGCGTTTCCAGGTTTTCAGCAATATTATAGGGGTTTTTAAATACCTGGGTATTTATTTGCTGAAGTATATATTCTTTATCCTGGATAGTAACTTTCCATGTATAATTTATAAGGCCCGATTCCAGCCTGTATATATCACAATCGGCAGGATCAAGATCGTAAGCAGTAAGTATATCGTTAAACATTAAAACAAGGTTTATATATCTTTCAAAACAAACCTAATTAATAAACGCACTAATTTGGTGTGCAAACGTTTGAGTGAAATTTAATACAGATTAAAAATAATAACTTTAAAATATCATTGTAATTAAATGAAAATCAAAGTTTTTAAATATATGCTATCCCAGGTATACAAGTTTGAACATTTATTTAAAAATATGCAGTTTGCTTTGTTCAATAATTGGTGGCCAGTAATAGGCATCCATAGGTCAAATTGACCACTTTTTATAGGGTTTAAAATGAAATAATAACGATGCAGCGCCTTTACAAACGTTTGCGTTGCAAACACACTTAATTTAAGGAAGAAAAACCTAACATTTATATCGTTACCAAATTATCGATATGAAAAACCACCTTAGTATTGTCCGTCAGTTATTTTGTCTAAGCTTTTTTTGCTATGTAAGTTACGCCCAAGCACAAACCGCACCATCTGCTAACCAATTAGAAATTAATGATACTGCATCCATAAAGCTGCCTGTTGGCGGTAATACATGGATGAACGCAAACTCAAAGGCGCATATTACTGATTCGGGATTAATGAATTGGGCGGGTGTTAACGATACGGCCGGTATATGGTTACGCATCGAGGCGAAGGGAACTTTACATTTGGCCTGTCGCCTGCGCGTTCCACAAGGTAACAGCGAAATAAGGGTAATGGTGAATAATTCATCATTCAATAAAAAAGTATCAAATAATTCCTATCAAACCATTGATATTGGGAGTGTGGTTATTGCCCAGCCAGGTTATATCTGTATCCGTCTAAAAGGTATCAAACGGTCAGGCTTGGTATATGCCGAAGTTTCGGATTTGGTTCTAAAAGGTTCGGCTTTATCGAACGGCGCGGTGTATGTTAAAAACAACCTGGGCAATTATTTTTATTGGGGCAGGCGGGGGCCATCGGTGCATTTAAACTATAAAGTGCCTGCTGCTATACAGCATAGTGTTGAATGGTTTTATAATGAAGTGACAGTACCTGTAGGCGAAGATACGCAAGGTTCTTATTTTATGTCAAACGGTTTTGCTGAAGGCTATTTTGGGATGCAGGTGAATTCATTAACAGAACGGCATGTGTTATTTTCACTCTGGAGCCCCTTTACTACAAACGACCCTAAAAGCATACCCGATAGCTTGAAAATAAAGCTGATTAAAAAAGGCCCCAATGTACACGCCGGCGAGTTTGGCAACGAGGGCTCAGGCGGACAAAGCTACATGAACTATATGTGGAAAACAGGAAACACCTACTGCTTTTTAACCCACGCACAACCCGATGCAGCAACAAATACCACTGTATTTACCTGTTATTTTAAAGCAGCAAAGGATAGCGAGTGGCAATTAATGGCCAGTTTCAGGCGACCTAAAACTAATGATCATCTTACTCAATTGTATTCATTTTTAGAAAATTTCGATCCGAAATTCGGCAACAGGGAACGCAAAGCCAACTATGGCAATGGCTGGATAGTTGATACAGCCGGCAATTGGTGTGAACTTACCGGCGCCTTATTTACCGGCGATGCCACTGCTAATATAAAGTATCGCAAGGATTATGCGGGCGGTACTGAAAATGATTTGTTTTACTTGCGCAATTGCGGGTTTTTTAATGATTTTACGCCACTAAAAACAATGTTACAAAGGCAACCAGGTGCAAAAGGGCACCCTGTAATTAATTTTAACGATCTGCCTTAAAATAATAATCAAGCGTACACCAACCTGATTTCTACAATGTGGTTTTAAACGTGGGGAATATTCAGCAATAAAACAGTAATTGATTTGTTATGGACAAAGACAAACAAGGACGCCTAACCAATTACTTAGTGTTATTCTCTACTAATTGCGAGTCGATAACGATGTTATAAAATGCGCCTTTATTGGCTGCTGTACGGTCCTTGTTTGCCAAAAGATCGAGCAAAATATCGGTAGCTTTCTGGCCTTGCAAATAGGGGAACTGCTCAACTGAAGCCACAGGTATATGATCCATATAATGAATAAGCGGCAAGTTGGCAAAGCTCACAAATTCAGGCATCACAACCAATCCCATCGATCTTGCTTTCTTTATGGCGAATAGTGCCACATAATCGTTAAAAGTTACAATGGCGGTAATATTCCTTTTATGTGCAAGTAACCCTTCCAAAGCTTTTTCAGTGCCTTCCTGCGTAAGATCGCAATTCACAATAAGCGATGGGTCGTACTTAAGGCGGTTCTTTATCATTGCTTTAATGTAACCTTCCTTTCTTTCGGCAGTGGCTATAAGCGTATTCGGGCCGTTTATCATACCTATGGTACGGTGGCCTTTTTTTAACAGGTAACTTACCGCTTCAATGGTTCCGTTCTCCATGTTGCAGGCAACGGAATGCACGTCAGCTTTCGGTGGTATACGGTCAAAAAACACCACAGGAATATCGTACCGCGACAATTTCTCAAAATGCTCAAATGATGAAGTGTTTTTAGCCAGCGATATTAATAAACCATCAACCCGGTGGTTCATTTTCTCAACCAGCTCAATTTCCTTCTTAACATCGTCATGCGATTGGGCCAGTAGTACCGAATAATTCTTTTTATAAGCCGATTCTTCAATAGCACTAATAGCTGATGAAAAAAATGCTTCGGAAAGTTCTGGAAGTATTACACCAATAATATAAGTTTTGCCTTTTTGAAAGAATATAGCGTTTTGGTTTGGCTCATAATTAAGGTCGGAAGCCAATTTTTTTACCTTTTGCCGGGTGGTTAAACCAATGCTCGGATGGTCGTGCAGAGCCCGTGAAACTGTTGATGCTGAAATATTTAACAGTTTTGCAATCTCCTTTATAGTGGTGGGCTTTTCAGGTATTGACATAAAGGCAATATACAATATTTATAGAAATTAATAAACTTATAGAAGTTACTAAATCCGGAAAAACAGATCAGCAAACAAATCAATATTTAATTGAAATGCTGCTGATTTGTTTTTAATTGAAGTTTAATTTAATGTAGCCGATGTAGCAACAGATTGTGCTGCTGATGCCTGCATATCGTAAACCACTATCTCATTCCGGCCTGCTTTTAGCCACGGAGCAGGGCAATATAAGTTATGCTGCGGCCCACGGTTCCAGTAGCGGCCTAAATTATGCCCATTTACAAACACAACACCTTTGGCATATTTACTTAGGTTAAAATAAGTATCGCCTTTTTGGGTAAGCATAAATTCACCTTTAAAGAAATTACATTTATTATTAGGCGATGCTTTACCGCTTACTTTTAAGGTACTCACAAATTTCTCATCAAGCGGCAATTTGAACATATCCCATTGCATCAAAGTCATGCCGTTAAGTGTAACCCGGTCGGTTATACCCTTACGATCGATAATGTATTGGCCAAAATTGATATGCCCCATGCCTTCAACCAATATATCAAGTACAGGTTCTTTAACCTCGGTTTTAGGTAATTTTACCATCCATTTACCACCATCGCGATATACGCTGTCAATATATTTCCCATTTAAAAATACCATGGCATAATCGTGCGGCTCGTTTATCACAAGCTCGCCACTTTTGTGGCCTATAAGATGTGTGCGATAAAGCACCAACCCCTGGTTTTGATCAAGCGCCTCAAATGTTTTTGGCTGTGCACTGTGTACCGGCTGCGGCAGGTTTTGCCAGATAGTAGTATACGGCTGCATTTTTATTTCGGGGATAGTAATGGTTTTTATAGGTGCGGGTACATCGGGTATTTTATAGCTCACATATTGCTTTATTAAGTTACGCAGCATGTAGAATTTTGGAGTAGTTCGGCCCTGCTCGGTTACGGGCGCATCATAATCATAGCTCGTAATATCGGGTTGGTATTCTTTATCATTGCCAGCATTGGCACCCGCATTATAACCAAAATTGGTACCGCCGTGCACTACATATAAGTTAAACGACTTTTTATTTTTCAGCAGGTAAGTGATATCTTTTTTAAGCCCGGGCGTATCAACAGTTGCCCAATTTTCGCCCCAGTGTGTTAACCAGCCTGGATATGTTTCGCTGCTGAAGGCAGGTACCGTAGGGTCTTCTTTTGTAGCGGCATCAAAATCGCTATCACTTGTTCCGCTGTCTAATCCTATAGCCCCGCCTGCTATATGCCCTGCATCGAGCATATAAGCTGCCGGGCCATCGGCTGTATAAAAAGGGACGTTTATGCCGTTTGTTAGCCAAAGCTTTTTAAGAGCATTTATATAAACCCTGTCGTTGCCATAACTGCCATACTCATTTTCAACCTGTACCATTAAAATAGGGCCACCGTGCGTACATTGCAATGGCGCTACCTCTTTTGCTAAACGATTAACATACCTGGTTAATGCCTGCATATAATGTGGATCCATACAACGCACCTTTAAATCAGGATTTTTTAGCAGATATGTTGGGATACCGCCAAAATCCCATTCGGCACAAACGTAAGGGCCAGGGCGAAGTAATACCCACATACCTTCTTCATGGCACATTTTTATAAACCCGGCTATATTATGGTTGCCGGTTTTAAAATCAAATATACCAGGGGCGGTTTCCTGATAGTTCCAGAAAACATAGGCGGCAATGGTATTGCACCCCATAGCTTTCGCCATTTTTATGCGTTGCCTCCAGTATTCATACGGTATACGTGCAGGGTGCATTTCGCCGCTAATGATCTGGAACGGTTTGCCATCAAGCAAAAAGTTTGAAGGTGTTAAGCTGAATTTATGCGTTTGTTGCGCCTGTGAAAAAATGCTTGCTATAAACAGGCAAATAAATAAAAGGAATTGTTTTTTCATTTTTATGGGTGATGATAAACTTACGCTGAAATTATATATAAAATTATTTACATAAGCCTTGAAAGTTATTTAAAGTAACACAAACGTTTGTTAAAAGTAGTATAAGAACTCCTTAAAATAAATAACCCGCTAAATAATTTTCATTATAAGCGGGCTATTAAACTACAACTATTAACTGGAAAACTAATTATTAAGGCACTCGTGTTACATCAGGAAATTGCAAAACAATTAAATATGAACCCGGTACATATATCCGTATAGGGAAACGCGGGTTTAAACTCCATTTACCATCAGGCTGACCATCGAGATGAAAATGCTGCGTAGGTATCCTGTAATAAATATTATAACCATTACCCAACGAATTTAAAGGGAAGGGGGTAAATGCGAAACTGAAAATCATAGCGTCATCAGTTGTTTTGTATGAAAGGGCATAATCCTGTAATGTTTGCAAATACGGTGGAATAGGGTTAACACCTGAATTTGGCCTTCTTGCAATTTCACCCTTGCTGGGATCAAAAAATGCCCCGTTTTTATCTTCAAATTTCACTGTAACTATGTTCGGCGTATCTGCTACACGGGTAATAGTAAGCGTAGGGTTGGCTGCTACTCCGGTAACACTTTCGTTCCCAACTTCAAATAAATGGTCGTACTGCGTACCCAAAGTTGGAACAGCATCATAAGTAGTGGTATCTTTTAGGATAAAGTCGCCAATTTTGGGGTATACCCTGGTGCCGGCATCATTTGTTATTTGCAGGTCGAACTGGTATTCACCACCAGGGATATTCAACGCGCCAAAGTTTGAAGTTATCTGTCCACTCTGCGGACTGATTGCAATAGCAGGCACATTAACCGTACGGCGTTTATTATTTATCAATGCCAGGGTAGTATCGGTTTTGGGATCATATAACGCTGTCCATATCGGTACAGGATAAACATGTGCAAACATGGTGTCAACATTTTTTCCTGTAGCCTTATCGTAAAAGTGCAGTACCTTACAGGTATAGGGTTGAGAAGTACCATCGCCATTCAAACCAGCGCTTAAAAAATTGCGCCCTTTTGGGATGAGTATCGGGTCAACCTCATAATGTATATATGGGCTTAAAAAACCAACGTTGGTTTTTTTGCAGGCCGATGTTATAAGTAAAGCTACTGATAACAATATAAAGTATATATATTTATGTTTCATGTTGTTATTTTCTAAAATATAAAGTATGTGAATTACTTAGTACATTAAGTTGCCCTGTGGCTGTAGTAAGGCCCGATGTTTGGCACAATATCCTGATAGCAACAGACGGATCCAGGTCAACTGATACTACCGGTGATGGTAACGGCCCTATTACAAGGCTATAATATTCAACCTGGGGGATAGTGTTTACCACAGGGTTGTAACCAAGGTTCGGGTCGGTTGTTTGTTCATACGACACTATAACCCGTGAGCCATCTTTTGCTGTATTTAATACAACCCCGTTTGAAGTAAGTGAAGCATATGTTATAGTTTTAGGTATAATATATGTTTTTATCGAATCGGAAAAAGTAGCCAGGTCATACTTTATCAATGTATCTATAGTGTACTGGGCAAACGGATCTATTTTCTGGGCCTCTAACGTTTTTTTCTGCAGGTATCTGTTTATAGAAAAATCGGTAGGAGCATAAAAGGTTATGCCTTTCTGATTTATAACATCCTTTAATCCTGCTTTATCAACTAACATTAACAGGGTATCGAACATTTTGAACCTGTTACTTTTTAAGTAATCGTAAGTGGTTAAACTTGTTGTTGTACTTTCAAGCTTACCACCAATTATATAGTCTTTTTTGCACGATGCCAGCATAACATTGGCTATGGCAAATGCTATAAGGAGTTTAATTATATTTTTCATCTTTTTATCTGATTTAAAAATTAATTCTGACTTGCCAATGCCCAGTAAGGGTTTTGTGTTAATAATGGATCTTGTGGTAAAAGTGTCCTCAGGTCAAGCGGCCATTGAAAACCGGCGTTGTCGTTGCCCGCCCTGGCAGGCAAATAACCGTCGATCGCATTGTCATAATTTGGGTCGAGTATTAAACCGGTACGGTACAGGTCATAAAACCAGGTTCCTTCGCCAAAAAATTCCCGGCCTCTTTCATCCATAATATCATACATCATTTGTTGAGGATTGGTAGCGGCTATATTATCTAACCCGGCTCTTTGCCTTACTTTATTAACATACAACGCCGCGTCGCCCAAATTGCCCAAATTCGCGTCCGCTTCTGCCTTTACCAGGTAAGTATCCGCCAGGCGTAAAAGCACCATATTATTACTCACAAACGGGTCGGCCTGTTGGGCAGGCTGCTGGTATATTACATTGGCATATTTCACCATCATTGGCGCGCCGGTTTGCAAGCCATAAAATGTTGCTTTTATACGTGCATCATTTGCACCGTTGGACGTTGTATCATACAGATTATTGACAAGGTCGGTGTTTACCCACCAAATAGATGATCCGGGATCTTTTCCGAAAACAAACGGTGCAGCCAAAAATTGCGAGAAAGCCCCACCATTTGCGCTTTGTGCCTCGTTTTGATTCGGCGAATAGATCATATTGATCTCGAAAATGCTTTCCTGGTCATTCCCTTTGAATATGTTTCCGTAGTTTGCGCCCGTCTCAAGGCTGTAACCGCCGTTAAGTATAACACTATCGGCAGCCGCTGAGGCTTGTTTGTAATTCTTTTGCCACAGATATGTTTTTGCCAATAGTGCGAAAGCAGCACCCTTACTTCCCTGTGTCGAAGGGTTTGTTGTTCTGACAAAGTTGTATTTAAAAAGCTTTATGCTGGCTTGCAGATCGCTTACAGCTTGTGCAAAACCGGCGGCTGTAGTGCTGCGGGGTACTGGTTTCGCGTTAATAGGGTCGGTATAGGCTTGTGTAATAATTACAGGCTGGCCCCATACCTGCGATATATAGTAATAGCAGTATGCCCTTACAAAATAAGCTTCGCCTAAAATTTGATTTTTGGTAGCAACCGGGTCATCTGTAAAGCCGCTGGCCGGTATATTTGGCACTTTGCTTAGTATTAAATTACACTGGCTTATTGCCTGGTAAAACGGCGTCCAGTCATTCAATTCTCCTTCATACGGTTCATAAGCAAAATTAAAATTGTAAGCGGGCGCTAAGTCTGCAAGTGTCCAGTTGCTGCCATTGAATATAAATTCATTAGCAGTGGCATCACCCATAACAAAATAGGCCCGGTTATTTGTTAAAGCAATGCGCAACAAACCATAGGCGCCAGCTAAACCGCTTACAGCAGCCTTTTCGGTTACCCAGTAGTTATCATTGGTGGGCGAATCTATAGGCCCTTCGTTAATATATTTTTTGCAGGAAGCTATAAGCCCAATACCGCAAAGCAATATTATTATATATTTATTTATGTAAGTTTTCATTTCTTATCTGATTATTGAAAATTAAAATTGAACAGATACACCTATGGTTGCTTTTTTAGGTACCGGGTAAGTTGCCCCGTCATATACACCAAAAGGGTCTACTTGTTCAGCATCAGGAACAGTTGCTTTTTGGAATGTAGCTACGTTTTCTAACATGGCATAAAAGCGGCAACTGGTAATGCCCCATGCGGTAACTATTTTTTGTGGCAGCTTGTAGCCTATCGTGATGTTTGTGATCTTGAAATAAGCGCCATTTTCATTAAACATAGTCGAAAAAGGGAAAAACTGGTAAAAATAAGCACCACTTGGGTTTAAAGCCGGGAACTTGGCATTGTACCCTGTAGGGTTTTGAGCGGCTAAAGCCGGGTTCCAGAATCCAATAGTATTTAAGTTAGGTATGCCAGCATTAGTGAAGCTGGTAATACCGTTTGACCAGTTATTAAATTGATTTGACTGTAGTGTGTTGATTATGTCCCGGTGTAAGGTAAAGGTTGTACCAATACTCAGTGAGAAATTTTTGTAAGTAAAATTATTATTAAAACCACCGGTTATAGCAGGGTTAGGGTTGCCAGTTGGCACCAGGTCGCCTTGGGCATTACCTTTGTCTTCGTCGCTCCAAACATCATAGTCGCCGTTTACATCTTTCCATATCGGGTAACCAGGTTTAACCGGGTAATATGTTTTGAAATAGGTTAACAGTGCACCTGTGTATGGGTTAACAGGTATTTGCGACTGGGTATTATAAACTCCGGTATAAATCATTTGGTTCATCATATACATGGGTTTACCAACTTCAAATATATAACCAAGTCCAAGGCCCGAATTCGGGTCGCCATAAGTAGCATAAATATTGCGGTTGCCATTTGGCAGGCTAAGTATTTTATTACTGTTATAAGAGAAGTTAAGATTAGTTGTCCATTGCAATTTGCTTGTAGATGGAAGGTTATGCGTATCAATGTTAACCTCAAAGCCCTTATTACCAACTGATAAGCCCGAGTTAGATGTTTGCTGTGTATAACCCGTATAAAATGCTAAAGGAAATGTATAATACATATCGCTTGTAATCTTGTTATAATAATCAAGTGTTACATCTACGTGGTTTTTAAAGAAAGAAGCATCTACGCCCAGATCTAACTGTTTGGTTGGTTGCCAGGTAAGGTTTTTATTGGTTACACCCGAGTTGAAATTTGGCGTGCCAATGGCAACTCCGTTATAATAACCCTGTGTAAGATTGTAGTTATTATAAGGAGCGTAAAAGCTGGTTGGCTCAATACCGTTCACTCCATAACTGCCTCTGATTTTTAACAACGAAAGCCATTTAACATCTTTCAGGTAATCTTCGTCAGACATGATGTAACCGGCACTCACCGATGGGAAAGTACCCCATTTGTGGTTGGCGCCAAAGCGTGAAGATGCATCGGTACGAATGGTTGCATCAAGCAGGTATTTGTCTTTATAATCATAATGAAATTGTGAGGCGTATGATAATAAAGATGCCGCCTGGTAATCAGTTGTAGCGGTTAGGCCAGATTGTGGTATACCCTGCACTACCTGTATATGATCATCAGGGACACCATAACCGTAAATGCTGGTGTTATTATCCACGTCGCGCTCAAAAGTTTGTATGGCAACAATTCCAAAGTGGTGATTTTGGGCTACTGTATCGGTATATGACAATACATTCGAGATGTTTGTAGTTATATAAGTATCGCTCACATTCGAAGAGGACGCTATGGGTGGATTTGCCTGTGTACTTGGCTGGCTGTATTGGTTGCTGTTTGTACTTGGGTTAACAGATGTTTCGGTTTTAAACAACAGGTTTGGCAATATTTGATAATGTAAACCTATGAAAGCGGTAAATGAATCGTTCCTGTCAACATTCCTGATAGCATCATCTTCATTATGGTACCGCGCAACATCAGATGGACTTAGGTAATAAAATGAACTGGGTTGATTATTACCCGCCAGTGGATTAACAGTATGTGGGTAATTCCCTAAGCCTGGTTGCCTGTCAAGCCGCGAGAAGCTAATATTGATTTCTGTGCTGAATTTTTTAGTCACCTGGTACATAATATTGGTACGGAACGAATATCTTTTGAAACCGGTACCATATAACACACCGTTCTCATCATAATCATTTAAACTGAAACGGTAGTTTATCTTGTCGGTTGCTCCGGCAATCGACAAGTCTTCGTTATGGATTATGCCTGTACGATACAGTAAACCCTGCCAGTCGGTAGCGTTATTGAACGCGGGGTTCAAACTATCAGTAAGCATTTGCGGCAAACCTGAAATTGAGTTTACGCCACCTTGTGTTGTTAAAAAATTAATTTTTTCGTTTCTTTCTTCCGAACCTGAAGCCGTAGGCATTAATGCCGGTTTGAATGAAGCACCTGTATAAATATTAAAATTTATCTGTGGTTTGCCAATCTTCGCTTTTTTAGTGGTAATAACTACTACACCGTTAGCACCTCTCGAACCCCAAATAGCTGTGGCAGCCGCGTCCTTTTGTATTTGAATGCTTTCAATATCGTTAATATTAATGCCTGCAAGTACATCGGTAGAAGTGTTGTCGAAGTTGCCCAGGTCTGAAAGACTGGTTGGCACACCGTCAATAATAAATAGGGGGGTGCTTATTGCGTTTGCCTCGTTTAAACTTGTAGATAAAGAAGTGTTACCACGCACCGCAAATGTGTTCCTAACACCGGGCTGGCCGCTAAAGTTCTGGATGTTTACGCCGGTAACTTTACCCTGCAAGGCAATGTCCAAACTTGGCGCCGGAAGATCCTCGATCTCTTTACCCGATATTACAGTTACAGCGGCTGTAGTGGTCCTCTGTTTTGTGGAGTGATAACCAATGACCACCACATCATTCAATTCACTTTTCGAAACAGCTAACGTTACGTCAATAACAGTGCGGCCCTCAACTTTAACTTCTTTTGTAACATACCCTACATATGAGAATTTTAAAACACCATCAGCTGGAACCGAGATGTGGAATTTCCCATTTACATCGGTTGCAACTCCCTGTTTATTCCCTTTAATAATTACTGATACGCCGGGAATAGGGTTGCCATCATCAGAGCCTTTTACAACTCCTGTTACATTTACCTGGCTATAAGCGAGGCCGTAACTGATCAATAGCAAGAAACAAGTCAGAATTTTCTTGTACACATTTGTCATACTTGATTAGATTTAATAATTAATTAATTGTTGGTTGATGGGTTATTAATAACTGATCAGGTATTTTGCAACTACTACAAAAAGCACCTGTGCAAGTAGCTTTATAAGTGGTTGTTTTTCAAATTGCTAGGTCAGCTATCGATAAGTCGAAACTATTGATTAAAAACATTAAGTGTCTGTTGAAACAATGCGCAAACGTTTGTAGTATTAATTTTACAATGGCGAAAAGTACTAACCCATCATATGCAAACGTTTGCATGATTTTTAAATTTACCTGCACAAAAAAATAGCCGCCCGGCAAAGGCAGCTATTTTTTCATAATGTGGTAGCTAAAAGGTAATTATCAGTCTTTAATGATCACTTTTTGAGTTGTTGATAAAGGTAAATAAGATGTTTTTATATGGATAGTTCCATGCCTTTCATCAGCATTAAAATAATACCCGGTTTTTGCTGCGTTGAATTGTGCCCGGTTGTTATATTCTTTTAATTTAAGTTGATTAACCCATACTTGCAATGGGTTAACGCTGCTGTGCACATCTAATAAATACACACGACTGGACAATTGGCCCTTATAATGCCCTTTTTCGGCATTAACAGTTACCTGTATGTTTTTCGCTTTAATAACCTGTATTAACGTGTTGGCGCATGCGCCGTTTTTATAATCACGGGTTTTGCCATCATCTTCATATAAATTAAATGACGTATTACCCTGCGGATAGATAGCCAGTGTTAGGGTGTCAGTTTTCTTTTCACCATCATAGTTCATTTGCGGGTACATAGGTATAATAGCACCTGCTTTAATAAATAAAGGCAGCTTATCCAATGGCGCCGGATAATTGTTTAACCAGGTATTACCGGCTATAGTTTTGCCATCCCAGTAATCATACCATGTACCTTTTGGCAGGTAAATGCTATCGCGTTTTGCCTGGCTTTTGTATACCGGGGCAACCAGTAACCATTCGCCGTTCATAAACTGGTATTGGGCGGCTTTGCCCCAGGTAACAGGGTCTTTTGGATATTCCAATACCATTGCGCGGGTTGTGGGTACACCTGTTTCGTGTGCTACATGGCAATAGGTGTACATATATGGAGTAAGGCGCATTTTAAGATCTAAATATTTACGATTGATGAAGGTATAAGGTTCACCTTGTATGTAAGGCTGCCTGTCCTTTTTTGCCCATCCGCTCATGGCCATAAAAACGGGGGTGAAGCATTTCCATTGCAGATCGCGAACGTAAGTAGAATCACTGCCACCGAATATACCGTCAACATCGCCGGTAGCGCAGTTTTGCGCTGATAACCCCGCGCCTATAACCGTAGGTATATGAAACCGGATGTATTCCCAGTTACCTGATTGGTCGCCTGTCCAAACGGTTGAATATTTTTGCGTACCGGCCCAACCCATAACGCTCCATACAAAGCCACGGCTGTCGCTGTTATTTTCAATGCCATTGTAGGCCGCTTTACAGGCATCCAATGCAAATTTGTATCCGGGCCCAACCCAGGCCACATCCAATTTGCAAACCCGCGAACCATATTGACCCACTTCTTTGGCTATTTTGTCAACGCCGCTTTCGGTCCATAAGCCGGTATAAAAACCGCGTTTATGCAGTTCCATAATAGTTGAATCCAATTTGGTGTAACCGCAGCCATAGCCATCATTAGGCAAAATCCAGCCGCGGGGCATATTGTTGGCTACATATTTATCGGCTACTAAATGTATAACATCGGGGGTTGTGCCTGTTGTACCTGTACCTTTATAATTTTTAGTTTCATCGCCTTTTGCACCACGGTTATAGCAATTGGCATCGCCCATACTTAGCGCCCAGCGCGGCATAAAGAATGGCCGCCCGGTAATTTGGGTATAACCATTCAATATCTGCTTTAATGAAGGGCCGTAAAAATAAAAACAGTCGAACCTGTTCTCATTATGCGAAAATTTGAGTGTATCGGTAAAAGCATATTTACCCACATCAAAGGTATTGCGGAAAGCGCCATAGCCTGCTGTCGACATATAAAATGGGGCGGGATTTGGCCTGCCGCCATTGTCCCAGCCGCCACCTTTTTCAATTAACAGGGTAGTACCGCGGTGCGAGAAATAACCGTTTTGCATGCCGCCGCCATAAAAGTATTCGTTAGCCTGGCGGCGCAGGGTTTGCACCGTTTTATCGCCATATGATAATGGTTTAGTTTCTTCCCATATCATTTTTGTGTCGCTTTCATCATACATGGCAAACTTTAGCGGCTGTTTGTAGGCGCGCAGTACACAGTTTTTACTTTTTATTTGATAGTAGGTGCCTTTATCGGTTGTTGTGATAGTGGGGTTATTAATGATCGCATAGCTTTCAACAATATCATTCCCGGCGGGATTAGTGAATTCGCCATCAGGCCCCATCCATATCCTGAAAATATCATTACTATAAAAAATCACTTTAAATTTATTTTGGTTCGATACTATATCTACTTCATTTTTAACCTGTTTAAACGAGGTTAAATTACCAACCTGCGATTCCTTAGCGTTAATTTTAAGTGCCAGGGTATTGTTTTCGGGCGCTTCATCGCCGGGATAATCTACCATGAATTTTACAAAGTGCGATGACCTGTTTGCAAGATCGGTAGCCGGGAATACCACGTTGTATTCATCTCCGGGCAATAATGGTTTACTTGCCGCGGGAACAATGGCCGTTAACTGCTTTGTATTATCTAATAAACAGGTAACTTTTACGTCCTTATTAACCGACTGTGAGCCATTGTTTTTCAGTATCACGCTTAATTTGTCTTGTTTGCCAAAAACATTATCGTTCTCGGTGTTTGAGGTAATACGCGTTAAGCTAAGATCGGTATTGTGGGCTTCGGATAGTTCAATATCATCTATCATCCAATACCAACTGTAATAACCTTTCCAGTAAAACCGTATATATACCTTAGGCTGATTGGCGGCTATTTTACTAATGTTTAACTCTTCATTTATTGGTGTAAACATATCGGTAGCCGGTGCAACATGATTGGTTACATCATAATCGGTCCAGTTTTTTTCGTCGGTACTTACGCCAACAGTTATAGATGCGTCGGCCCTTTTCATATCAGCATTATACCTAAAGGTTTGCTGAAATTTTAAAATTACAGACGTTTTGCCGGCACAATTGATCGCCGGGGTCTGTATCCACGTGTCGGGGTATTTTTTCTTTTTGTACCATGAGGCCTGGTCTTCGTCAACCATATAACCCGGCTGGAATTGCAGGTAGAATCCCCGGCTTTTTGAAGCGATAGGCGGCGCCTGCTGCTGGTATTGATATGAACCGGGATAAGGCTGGTCGGTTACTATCCATTGTAAATTCTCGCCGCTGTTGTCTACATTTTTCCAGCCATCAGGTAGTTTGTCGGTTTTAAAACTTTCACTCCAAAAAATTTTACTGGCCGGCTTGTTACCCTGCGCGCTGGCCATACAAGCCGAAGCAATAACGAGCATAAGTAGTTGGATTTTTTTCATTTTTTTAATGAGGATATGTGTTTTTTTGATCGATATATGTGGCAAATGAGTGCTTTAGCCGCATGATCAAATATATCCCTTATTAAATCATCAAACATTTATATAACACACGTTTGTGTTAAGTTGATGCTAAACCGATATTGAGGAGCAGAGCCGTAATATTTCATTATTTGGATAAACGCGTTGCAAACGTTTGCGTTTTCATTTTAATGATCTACAGGTGTATACAGGTTGAAAATGGCAATAAAGCCTCATCTGATAACCGTTACATAGCCTGATAATACCTGGTTATTCACCCTGGTATTGATAATATAATAATAAACCCCGGCAGGCACCGGTTTACCATCATAAGTGCCGTCCCAGGCTTTTGGATAGCCGATGGAGTGGAAGAGCTTTGTGCCGAAACGGTTAAAAATATCAACCGTAGCATTTGTATAGGCCACTAAACCGGTTATTTCCCATAGGTCATTTATACCGTCGCCGTTGGGCGTAAAGGCGTTGTTTACTTTTATTTCAGGCGAAACGATAACAAAGGTGGTATCGGTTGTTTGGCAGCCCCTTGAATCAGTTACCGTAAGTACATAGGCACGGTTAATATCGCCGGTTATTACCGGGTTCCGGGCTGTAACATCATTAATATCAATATTGGGCGACCATAAATAGGTTACATTATTATCGCTTACTGTAGGTGTTAAGGTAATAGTATTGCCCCGCAAAACATACCTTGTACCACCGGCATTTAAAGTTGGCGGAGGAATAAATTTGATGGTTACGGTATCTGACGGAATAAAACATTCACCAGCGGAGGTATTTGTTAATACTAATTGTACTGAACCCTTTTGTATATCGGCCGCGGATGGGTTATAATACGTACTAAGCTGGGTTGGCTGATTAAAATTGCCGGTACCATCGGGAGAGCTCCACACCACATTTCCGGATGTTAAATTAGTGCCATTCAATTTTACAGCGGCATCCTGCGAGCAAACGCTTTGATCCGTCCCGGCATTTACAGCAGGTAGCGGCCCAAACTGTATAGTTACACTGGCAGTAGAAATTGCGCAATCACTTTTACTGGTTGTAGCAAGCGTTAACACCACCGAACCATTAGCTTTATCTTCTGGGGTAAACAAATATTGGGCGTTAAGCGCGTCGATGGCTGGTGCGAATGTTCCATTGCCGGAGGTAGACCATTGTCCGGTAGTTGAAGTGCCACCGGTTATTTCCCCTTTTAATGATACTATTGGTGCCAGTTTACAAACGGTGAAAGGATTTGACGGACTCAATATTGTAGCTGTAGAGGGTTTATCTACTTCAACAGTAGTAGTAGCAGGAGGGCTCGTACAGCCGCGAATAGTGGTTGTTAGGGTGTATACACCACTTTCGGCAGTTGTCGCATTCCCAATAACAGGATTTTGATCGGTTGATGAATATCCATTCGGACCTGTCCATAAATAGGTTGCGTTTGCTACTGTGGGTGTGAGCAGTGTTATAGTACTCCCCACACAAACTGGTGAATTATTATGAGCTACCGGTTGAAATACGGTAGGATTAATGCTTACCGTATCTAAAAAAGGTGTACCATTACAACCATTGGCTATAGGTATTATGGTGTAAATAGCAGTAAGGGGTGTGGTGCCGGTATTTGTTAAAGTTTCGTTTATGATTGGTGACGTATTGTTAAACACAGCAGGGTTGGTGCCAACGGCGGGCCTGTTCCAGCTAAAAGTTGCTGTTGATATGTTTGAAGTTATTACATAATCCTCGGGCTGGCCGCTGCAAGCGATGTTTGATGAACTGCTGGTTACTATAGCCGTGGGATTTACGGTTATTGTTACATTAAATGGAGTTCCTGTACAGGTGCTTGTTTTGTAATTAATGACGTAGGTAACGTTGATAGGTGCATTTGTGGTATTAAATAATACCTCTCTTATTACTGATGCAGTTTGCCCCGATACGGCCACATTGCTGATACCCGCAACCGCTGCGCGGGCCCAGGTAAACGTGGTGCCGGAGGTATTAAATGTAATGCCATAATTAGATGAAGTGGCGTTGCATATTGCCGCAGGTGCAGCACTGCTGGTAACAGCAGGGAGGGGGTAAACCGTAACCACATAGTTAAAAGCGGGCCCGGAGCAAGTGCCCGACAATGGTGTAATAACATAGGTTACATTTATGGCCTTACCGGTAGTGTTTATTAAAGTTTCGGCAATGGTTGATGATGTTTGGTTGGTTATAGCAGGATTGCTTATCCCGGCGACAGCTGCCCGGCTCCAGGTAAATGTGGCGGTGGGCACATCTGACGTTATAGCATAGTTCTGCGCGTTGCCGCTACATACGCTCCCAGATATGGCGCTGGTAACATTGGGCACAGGCGTTAGGGTTACATCAACCTGCGTACGAGGGCTTGTACAATTGCCAATTTGTGTTTGAACATAGTAGCTGGTATTAGAGTTTAACACCGGCGTGGTATAGGTGTTTTTGCCTGATAGTTTGTTGCCGCCTATAGCCGCATCATACCAGGCATAGGTGCTGCCAGCGGGCCCGCTGGCAGTTAAAGTGGCCACAGTACCTGTACAGGTTTGTACGGGCGGAGCTGTTGGCGCGGCTGGTATTGCATTAACGGTAACTGTTACCGCTGTACGTGTACTGGTAATACCATTAATTGTTGTTTGTACATAATATGTTGTATTTGTTACAAGCGGCAAAGTTTTAAAACTTGGCCCGGTTGCAAGTAAATTTCCGCCTGTAATGGCATCATACCATTGGTAAGTGCCGCCGGGCGCCGTAGCCGATAATGTAGCTGTACTACCGGCACAAATTGATGCGCCTAACGCAACCGGTGCCGATGGGGTAGCCCTAAATGTGATTATTACGCTGTTCAGCTGTGGTCCGCACGGTCCCGGCGGGTCATTGGACTTTAAAATGAGCCTGGCTACTTTTTCGCCGGGGCCGGGTGTATAAACCGGGTTAAGAATATTTGGATTTGAAAAAGTACCCGTACCACCCGACCAGGTTCCGCTTGTGCCGCCGCCGCCAATACTTCCGTTTAATTGCACAGGTGTGCCTGATGGCACAGTCTGGTCGGGGCCGGCATTAACAAATACTTGCCGGTAGATAGTCACAGTAGCTGTAGCTGTGCTGGCGGCGCAGGTTCCGCTGGCTGGAATAGTATTGGTTACTTTATAAGTACCCGCCTGGCTGTTGGCAAGGTTAATTTCACCGGTACTTGTGTTTTTAAACACCAGTCCCGCAGGCGACGCGGTAAATACGCCCGGTGTACCTATACCACCATAGGTTGGCAGCGGATCAGTACCCGACTGGCAATAAGGCCCGGCATAGGAAAAAGTAGCGTTAGTTGTAGTAACAATTGCTATGCGTGCCTTAGAGATACCGGGGCAAGCTCCATTACCGGTGTATGATACAACGTATTTTCCGGGGGTACTTGCTGCAATATTTATCTCGCCTGTAGTTGTACTTACAAATTTTAATCCGGGGAGATCAGCACTGAATGTCCCCCCCGATGGATTATTGATAACCGGTGTTGGGTTTGCAGCCGTTTCACAATAAGTACCCGAAGAATATTGGAACTGCGGATCGTAACCGGGAATAATGGAAACAGTTACCGGCGCCCGGCTACTTGTACATGTGCCCGAAATAGCTTGTATATAATAAGTTGTGGCCGCGGTTAATGCAGGTGTGGTGTAGGTGTTGCCTGTTTTTAATAATGTTCCACCAACAGGCAAGTCATACCATTGTACAGTACCGGTGGCAGCGCTGGCTGTTAATGTAGCAGGCGTATTATAACAAACAGATGCGTTGCTTGCTGTTGGCGCAGTTGGAGTGGGATTTATTGTTACAATAACAGCTTTCCGGGCGCTTATGCATCCGTTGGCATCAGATGATTCAACATAATAGGTAGTATTAACTGTTAGGGGGGGAGTAACATATACCTGGCCTGTTGATAATAATATACCACCGGTTGCACTGTCATACCATGCATAATTATTGGTTGGGCTGGTGGCCGTAAGTGTTGCCGGACTGCCTGCACATACCGATACATTTGGAGCGGTAGGCATAGCAGGTAGCGGCAACACGGTAACCGTTACAGGTACACGTGGACTTGCACAGCCCTGAAACAGGCGTTGCACATAATAGGTAGTTGTAGCCGTTAATGCCGGAGTTGTGTAAGTTGCCGTATTGGCCAGTGCTACGCCGCCAGTAGCGGCAGCGAACCATTGATAGGTGCCACCCGCCGAAGTAGCAGTTAATGTAGCAATGGAACCTGAACAAATTATTGCGCCTGCAACCGAAGGGGCAGGCAATAAAGGATTTACAATTACATTTATTTGTGTAAGTGTACTTACACATGTGCCGTTAACTGCCTGCACATAGTACGAAGCAGAAGTGGTAAGTTTTGGTGTGGTATAAGTAATACCTGTATAAAGTAGTTTGCCATTAGCGGGGGCATCATACCACTTGTAAGTGCCTACTGGGTTTGCACTTGCAGTTAAGGTTGCACTTGTATTATAACATATAGTAGTTGTTTGCGCGTCGGGCGGAGTGGGCGGTGAATCGACAAATACTTTTACAGGTGTTCGCGGACTCGCGCAATCACCAAGGGTAGTTTGCACATAATAGGTGGTGTTTGCTGTTAATGGCGGCGTAGTATAATCGGGGCTTGATATTAATGATGTTCCGCCTGTGGGCGTAGTGTACCAGTCAAATATCCCTGCAGGTGCATCAGCGTGTAAATTTGCAGACGAGCCTGAACAAATGGTTTGGTTGGCAGAGGTTGGTGGAGACGGTGGTTGCGAAACGGTTGCAACTACCGGTGTACGCACGCTTGTACAGCCATTAATGGTAGCTACCACATAATAAGTTGTTGTGGTATTTAAAGGCGGTGTTGTAAATTCTGGATTTGAACCTACCTGGTTGCCTCCGGCATCGTACCACGTGTAAGTATCACCGCCAGAGGCCATAAGGGTTGCCACACTTCCGGCGCATACTGTTGCACCGGTAACAGTCGGTCTGCCTGTAACTGTAACTAATACAGGAGTTTGTGCGCTTGTGCAGCCCCCTATTGTGGTTTGCACATAAAAAGTAGTTGGCGCGGTAATAGGCCCGGTAACATACGTGTCGCCGCTTGCCAGGAAATTGTTTGATGAATCATACCATTGATAAGTACCGCCGGGAGCTGTTGCTGTAAGTGTTGCAGGGCTGCCTGAACAAACAGTTACTTTTTTTGCTGTTGGGGCATCGGGGGTTGTGCCCGCAACTATTGTTATGCTTTGTTTTACCGGCGTGCAACCTGTTGTGCTATTACTTACCGAAACGGTATATGTCCCTGCTTTATTTACACTTATTGATGCGTTTGTTTCGCCCGTGCTCCAGCTATAAGTATACGGAGGTGCGCCACCCGAGGGTGCGGCAGTTAAAACAACACTGGTACCTGAACATATAGCGGGCGAAGATTGCGAAATAGTAACAGCTGATACACACTGACTATACCCGCGCAATGATATAAACATAAAAAGGCATATCAATATACGGATCTTCATATAACTTGACAGAAGTTTTGCATAGGTGCTATTTTGATGAGCTATCGTCATCATAAAAAAACCATTTTTAACTAATTGTATGGCTTTTTAAATATGATAGAAATTATTTGCCTATAATTTCCTTTTACGAAAAAATCATCAAAGATGTTCACTAAAAGTAGCCATTCTTAGCCTCTTTTTATAGAAAATCGAGAAGATATTCATCTATTGTGACAAGTAAGCACCTTTGAGGAAGAGGTACAGTTTGCTATAGTATTGTCTATTTGTAAAAAAGAAAATTACTGCTTTTGATAAAACAGGCTTAAAATGTAATCCCAAAAACCGTCTTCCGTGGTAATTACTATTTCAAATTGCTCATCTATCAATTCTGAAAATTCTGTTAGTTCCCGACTCATGACTAAATGATTTTATAATACAAAAATAAAGCATTTTTATACCAAAAACCAAATCGGTATTTATTATTTATGAAAAAAGTTAATGCGCATATTTTTGCGCATTAACTTTTATTTATCAGGGGAATTTTACTCCGGGGTAGTCGGCTACATTAGCCAGTGGTATATTTGATCTATAAGTACTGTTTATGGCGTTTATAAATCCGTTTGCTATAATAGCATACCCGCGGGGGGTAAGGTGTACACCATCCAGCGAGAACAGGCCGCCGCTGATGTAAGCCGAACTAAGGTTTACACCGTCAACCACTAAGCCATTAGCTTTAATGTTATTCAAAAAGCTATAAGCATCAAACAATGCTAAGCCTTTGGCAGCCGCTATTGATTTTATAGTGGCGTTGTATGATTGCACATAGCTGCGGGTTAAAGCTACTTCGTTGGCATCAAGTACATATTGGTTATCAATAGGGGTATATGGTGTTAAGCCATATGGCAGCGGGCCGGCAGGGGTGTTAACAGGGGTGCCGATCATGCTTGTTGGAAAAGGAAGTATGATCAGGTCATTAGCTGTTGCTGCGCGTGGCGCGTAAGTATTGCCGGAAACCAGCGCGTTTATATATAGCGCCTGTACAACTGGGTTGGCTTTTTGTACGCCTGCAAGTATCGCCCCTACAGTTACCGTATTAAAGTAAGGGATGGCGGTAACATCGGGTATAGTAGCTACTACGCCTTTCGCGCCATTTTTTGTAAGTACATCAATTGATAGCTCATATAACTGGGCAAATTGTGTTTTATCGGTAAGCACATCGCCTGCGCCGCCGCTTGTAGCATAACCTAATGCGTCGTTATTACCCAACCAGTCTGAAAAAAAGGTGAATGGTTTCGCTGTTACAAAGTCAAGGTAATCAGTGGTATTGGTAGGGGAATCACCTGGCAATAAACGCTCAAAGTAACCATTTAGGTTACCATACGGCGCATATGTTATATTGTATAGTTTAATACCGGGTACCCCGTAGTTTTCAATATCACCGCTATATTTTGTATAAAGGGTTACATTGCCAAAGCCGGGAATGGCTATTTGCCCGCGAATGGCCAGGTCCGTGGTAACAGGCGCGGTAATAGGGCTCCCGGTAGCAGGGTCAAAACCGGTTAATTTCAGGTAGCCCGATCCATTGGCCTGGCTTTGGCTAAATAAAGGCTGGTTGAAAGCGCCGCCGCCAACGCTTTGCATTTCTTTAGCCATAATGGAAGGATAGGAGTTTTGCTGCCCTTCAAGGTATAGGCCCCCGTTTGAGTAACCTGCTGTTAATGAATTGCCCACAGCTATATATCGCGAAAAATCAGCGTTGCCTTTTGATGGCGCAGGGGTATGTATCTCGGGTTTGCAGGCTGCTAAAAATAAAAGGCCCGCTAAAAGATATATTTTAAAGTTCTTCATGTTGTTCAATTTTTTTGATTACCAGTGATATGCCAGCGATATACCGGGTATGTAAACATTAGTTTCAAATGAGCCTGATAATTGCGACTGATTATTGGTTTGGTGGCGCGCCATTAGGTGCTCATATTCAAATGATATATCTACATCCAACTTTTTAGCCAGTGTATAGCCTATACCGCCCGTAACATATGCACGATTGGCGTCAGGGGCCTCTGGGGTAACATAACCATCTTGAACTGCTGTTGTAGCATAACCACCGCCAAAACGCAGGGCCAGTTTGTCATTAGGTTTATACTGCGCGCCGCCGCGTAAGCTAACAGCATCCTGGTAATTACGGGCCGAATAGGTATCCTGTAAAGCAGGCGTATTAGTTTTATAATCAAACGCTAATACCTTGTAAACGTGCCACGAAATAAGATTGGCATCAAATGCCAGCGTCCATTGTTTTGAGGGGTAATAACCTATACCAATAGAGTTTGTTGCCGGTAGGGGAATAGATGCGTTGAAGGTATTGGGCTGCGGAAAGTTAGCTTGTAGCGATGAGGGTACGGTAAATATAGCATCGCCATTATTAATTGTGGTCTTTACTTCCGAACGGTGGGTGATACCTACCGTAATGCCCAGTTCGGTTTTCATGTAAATACCCGCGTTCCACCCATAGCCCTTGCCGGTACCTTTAAGTTCGGCACGTCCGTCCTGCCCCGATGAATTTGCCAACGGTATAGCTTGCGTAAGATCTACACTGCCACGATTATATACAAAACCACCGCCAATGCTTAAATAGTCGGTAAGTTTTACACTTAATGTAGGCTGAAAGTATATCGCTTTAAGGTCAAGACTTTCAAGTACATATTTGCCTGTCCATCGATTGCCCCAATCGGTTAAACCGCCAAAGGGGGTATAAACGCCCAGGCCCAGTTTCCAGCATGATGATTTAGGCCCCCAGGCAAGATAGCCGGTAAATGGGGTAGCTATTTTGTTAGCGGTATGATCCTGCACATTGGTACCGGAAGGATTGAATACCGATTGAAAAACCAGCGGACTTATGCCAGCCTGGAAGTAGTTTTGAGGCAGCATTACCACCGCGCCCGGGTTAAAAAATACCGATGCGCCGTCCTGGGCAAGGCCGGTTCCTGTATGGCCCATACCTATTTGTTTTTCCCCCTCAAGGTTTACCTGGAAACCCTGCGCAAACGAAATTACAGGTATTAGCACCAATACTAATAGTAATAGTTTCTTCATGATTGAATATAATTGGTTTATAATATGCAGTTTATGAGGCCATAATATTGCATGGTTTAAAAAAATAAAATTAGCTTGGTTTTAAAGTAAAAAAAGGGCTATACTGCGGAGATATTAGTCAAAAAGTCGGCAAAGGGTCTATAAATAAAAGGTTAATTATTTACTCCCAACGGCTATAAAATCTTATATTGCATTGATGAGTAAAAAGATCGCACATTTAAGTTTATCGAAATTTGCCGACCTGTACGCCGACAAGCTTATAGGCCCTGATTTTTTTATTACCGATGAAAAACAGCTGCTGAGCCTGAGCGAATACCCATATCGTTCAGATGGTTATATTATAGGTATTTGCACACGTGGCACAGCCGATGTGGAGGTAAATTTGCAGGTTTATCATGCCAAAGCCGATGCCATGCTGCTGGCGACACCTTTCCATATATTGCGGATATATAATAGCAGCGAAGACTTTTTGTGCCGCTTTATCGTCTTTTCAAAAACATTTCTGACAGAGAATAATGTGAACAGCCATTTTTTGGAATCATTTAGTTATTTCAAAAGCGCTTCTATGCCGGTTATTTATCCATCACACGACGAAATAACTATGTTGCTGGATATTTATATGCTGATGAAAAAGAAGCTTGAAAGGGATGGCCATCCATACAGAATGGAAATATCGCGAAGCATATTAACCTCGCTGTTATATGAGGTGCAATCCATTTATGAAAACCACCATGTAATGGTAAAAGGCAAGCAAACCCGCAAGCAGGAACTGAATGTTTTGTTTCAGGAACTGGTTTTCCATCATTATAAAGAACACCGGAACGTACAGTATTATGCCGATGCGCTCTATGTATCATCCAAGCACCTTACTGAAACCATAAAAGAAGTTACCGGCCGCACGGCAGGCGAGTGGATAGATGACGCCGTTATACTCGAAGCTAAAGTATTGTTAAGGAACCACGACATCAGCGTTGCCCGCATAGCCGAGAATGTTAATTTCCCCGATCAGTCTTCATTTGGCAAATATTTCAAGAACCATACCGGGCAATCACCTTCGGATTACAGGGTGGCAATGGCCATTTAATGAGTTGAAAGTTTAAGTTAGAAAGTTAAAAGTCGAAACATCCAAGGCGAGTTTTTTTGACTTTTTACTTTTGAATTTTGACTTAAAACCCTCTTTCCGACTTTTTGACTAATATCTCCGTAATGCGTGCCTTTTTTTTGCGCCGGTCATACCCATAACTTTACTCCCGATTATAAAACCCATATCACCGTATAGGCTCGCCAGGCACATACAGTGATAACAGACTTAATAAACAATTTTATGAACGATACTGAAGCATTAAAAGCTATAAAAGGAGGTGAGTTCCTGGTAAGGGACACGCAGGCTAATGATATTTTCATCCCCGAAGAATGGAACGAGGAACAGCAAATGATTGCGGAAACCTGTACCACATTCCTGGCGCAGCACGTAACTCCGAACTTACAGCGTATTGATGAGCAGGAAGAAGGTTTGATGCCGCATTTAATGGAAGAAGCCGGGCAATTGGGTTTGCTTGGGATTTCTATCCCCGAAGAATACGGCGGTTTTGGTAAAGATTTTAAAACATCAATGCTGGTTACTGAAAAACTGGGCGCTGGTAATTCTTTTTCGGTGGCTTTTTCGGCACATACAGGCATTGGTACATTGCCCATATTGTATTATGGCAACGATGCTCAAAAGGCAAAATATATACCCAAACTGGCCAGTGGCGAATGGAAAGGTGCTTACTGTTTAACCGAGCCGGGTGCAGGCTCAGACGCGAACTCAGGTAAGGCGCGTGCAAAGTTGAGTGATGATGGAAAGTACTACCTCATTACCGGGCAAAAAATGTGGATCACCAATGCAGGCTTTGCTGATATTTTTACCGTATTCGCCAAAATAGATAACGATGAGAACTTAAGCGCGTTTATTGTTGAGAAGGATTTTGAAGGCATCACCCTGAACCCCGAAGAACATAAAATGGGAATTAAAGGCAGTTCTACCCGTCAGGTATTTTTTAACGATTGCAAAGTGCCGGTAGAGAACCTGCTTTCCGAGCGCCAGAATGGTTTTAAGATAGCCGTAAACATACTGAACCTGGGCCGTATTAAACTGGGCGGTGGCACAGTAGGCGCAAGCAAATCGGTTATAACAATGGCCGTTCAATACGCCAATGAACGGGAACAGTTCGGCAGGCCGATCTCAAAGTACGGCGCTATCAGGTTTAAACTTGCGCAACAGGTGATCCGTACTTATTCTTCTGAATCAGCAATTTATCGCGCAAGCGAAAATATGGAACAAGCCACGGAACATTTAATCGAAACCGGTATGGACGCCATAAAGGCTAAACTGAAGGGAACAGAACAATATGCTATAGAGGCTGCGATTATAAAAGTGAACGCGTCCGAAACATTGGACTACGTGGTTGATGAAGGCGTGCAGATATACGGTGGGATGGGCTACAGCGCCGAAGCGCCGATGGACAGGGCTTACCGCGATTCGCGCATCAACCGGATATTTGAGGGCACCAACGAAATAAACCGTATGCTAATGGTCGACATGATGTTAAAACGCGCGCTGAAGGGCGAGCTCGACCTGATGGGCCCGGCACAAAAAGTAGCAAGTGAGTTAATGAGCATCCCTGATTTTGGTAGTTCAGATGATGAGGGTTTATTCAGCAAAGAGAAAAAGTATATAACCGGGTTTAAAAAAGCGGTGCTAATGGTTGCCGGGGCGGCTGTACAAAAGCTGATGCAGCAGTTAGGTAAAGAACAGGAAGTTTTGATGAACCTGGCCGATATGCTTACCGAACTTTATGTAAGCGAATCGACCCAATTACGGGTTGAAAAATTAGTTGGTATGCGCGGTGAAGATAATTGCAAAGAGCAACTGGATATTATGCGGGTATGCATAAATGATGCTGCTGAACACATTTATAAATCGGGCCGTGAAGCTATAAACGCATTTGCCGATGGCGATGAACGCCGCATGATGCTGATGGGCTTGAAACGCTTTACCAAAACCGAAGATTTCAATACCACGCAGGCCCGAAGGAACATTGCCGCGAAACTGATAGAAGAAAATAAGTATTGTTTTTAAGGCGCAATGATAATTCCATCACATCAGTTTAAATAAAAAGCTATGAATGTGTTTTATGAAGGGCAGGTGCTATGGTCGCAAATTGATGCCAACCAGCATTTGCGGCATTCGGCCTATGCCGATTTCGGCGCGCAGGCCAGGCTAACTATGCTGGAGAAATTAGGTTTGCAGCCTGCAGAACTATTTAAATACAAAATTGGCCCCATATTATTCAGGGAAGAACTTTTTTACCTGCGCGAGATCGGTATTAACGACTACATAAAAGTAACCTGTGAATTAATAAAGTCGCGAAGCGATGGCTCACGCTGGAGTATCAGGCACGAAATATACAGGGGCGATGGCATAAAAGCCGCCATAATTATTACCGATGGTGCCTGGATAGACATGGAGAAACGCAAACTTACCGCCCTGCCTGCCGAACTGAACGAAATGTTTATGCATGCGCCAAAAGCAGCGGATTATGTAGATGACATACCTTTAAAATAAACTTCCGAAATTTTGACAAATGTTTCCGTGATTTAACCCTTTAAATACGGATGCTTTACAGGATATTTGTTAGTATAAACCAATACAAAATTATTCAGGATCATACCCAATAGTTTATTGCCATCATAACGGTAAGCCGTATGGTCTGTAACCATTAAAACCTATAACAATATGACCACATTGAAGAAGAAAATAGCGCGTGCAATGCTGATAATGCTTGCCGTAGTAAGCATTAGTCAAATTGTTAAAGCGCAAACTGACCCAATAGAGGGCTTGTGGTACAACGACATTAAAAGCGGTAAGATATTGATAACACGTGCGCCCAACGGTAAATTTTATGGCAAGGTAGTATGGCTAAAAGAGCCGTTGAAAGATGGTAAGCCAAAAGTTGATGAGTTGAATGAAGATCCCAAGTTGCGTAGTCGCCCCAGGCTTGGTTTGCCGGTACTGATGGATTTTGTGAAAGACGGTGATAACAAATACACCGATGGGAAAATTTATGACCCGTTGAACGGTAAAACCTATTCGTGCAAAATGACCTACAAGGGTAAGGAGCTGGATATAAGGGGTTACATAGGTATATCGCTTTTCGGTCGTACAACTACCTGGACAAGAGCGGAGTAATCGCAAATACTTAAACAAGAATACAATACTAATGGATACTAAAAGAGTTATAAAAAAGGTCGCGGTACTTGGATCGGGTGTAATGGGCAGCAGGATAGCCTGTCATTTCGCTAATATCGGGCTACAGGTATTGCTGCTGGATATTGTACCAAAAGATGCCCCGGCCGGTGATAAAAAAGCCAGGAACAAGATAGTTGATGACGCGCTGGCTTTCGCTTTAAAGTCGAATCCGTCACCCATCTATTTAAAGTCGTTTGCCAAACGCATAACAGTCGGCAACTTTGACGATGATATGCCCAAAATTGCCGATTGCGACTGGGTAATAGAAGTAGTGGTAGAAAGGCTGGATATCAAACAACAGGTATTTGAAAAGGTCGAAAAATACCGGAAAGCCGAAACGCTGATCACATCAAATACCTCAGGTATCCCCATTCATTTAATGGCGGAAGGACGGAGTGATGATTTTAAAAAACACTTCTGCGGCACACATTTTTTTAATCCGCCCCGCTATTTAAAACTGCTGGAGATCATCCCCACAAAAGATACCCTAACAACTGTTACCGATTTCTTAATGGCCTACGGTGAAAAATTCCTCGGCAAAACTACGGTACTGGCAAAAGATACACCAGCGTTTATAGGCAACCGTATCGGCGTATTCAGCATCATGAGCCTGCTACATTATGTTGATAAAACAGGGATGACGGTTGAGGAAGTGGACAAACTTACCGGGCCGGTGATCGGTCACCCAAAATCGGCTACGTTCCGCACCAATGATGTGGTTGGTTTAGATACCATGGTGCATGTTGCCAATGGCTTGAGTGCAAACGCACCCAACGATGAAGCGAAAGACTTGTTTACAATCCCGGATTTTGTAAATGGCATGGTCAAAAATAACTGGCTCGGCAGTAAAACAGGGCAAGGGTTCTACAAAAAAGAAAAAGTGGATGGCGCTAACCAGTTTTTCGCGCTCGATCTGAAAACTTTAGAATATAAGCCATCACAAAAAGTAAAATTTCCCTCGCTTGAATTGACCAAAACGGTTGACAACCTGAAAGATCGCCTTAAAATATTATTTGCCGCTAAAGACAAGGCAGGTGATTTTTATCGCGCTACGTTCTATCAGTTATTTGCTTACGCGAGCAACCGCATCCCCGAAATTTCAGATGAGCTATACAAAATCGATGCCGCCATGAATGCCGGCTTCGGCTGGGAAATGGGCCCCTTTGAAAAATGGGACGCCCTGGGTGTTGCCGATACAGTTAAAGCAATGGAGGAGATGCATCACAAACCCGCGCAATGGGTTTATGACATGCTTGATTCCGGTGCAACCTCGTTTTATAAAGTAGAAGACGGTAAGCGTTTATATTACGACATCGCCTCAAAAACTTATAAAACCATTCCTGGTACGGAGCAGTTTATTTTGCTGGACAATATCAGGCCAACACACACCATCTGGAAAAATAGCGGCACTACTATTACCGATATTGGCGACGGCATCATCAACCTGGAGTTCCATACCAAGATGAACACCATTGGTGGTGAGGTGATAGAAGGATTGAATAAAGCCATCACCCTTGCCGAGACAAGCTATAAAGGGTTGGTTATCTCTAATGAAGGCGCAAACTTTAGTGCAGGTGCCAATGTAGGTATCATATTCATGATGGCTGTTGAGCAGGAGTTTGATGAGCTGAACATGACCATAAAAGCCTTCCAGAACGCGATGATGCGGGTGAGGTATTCATCTATCCCGGTTGTGGCAGCGCCGCACCAAATGGCCTTAGGCGGCGGCTGCGAGCTTTGCCTTCATGCCGATAAGGTGGTAGCACACGCCGAGCTATACATGGGATTGGTGGAGTTCGGTGTCGGGTTGATTCCAGGTGGTGGCGGCACAAAGGAATTCGCATTGCGGCTATCGGATGAGTTGCAGGAAGGCGATATCGAACTAAATAATTTCCGCGACAGGTTCCTCACCATCGGCCAGGCGAAGGTATCTACCTCGGCTTATGAAGCTTTTGAATTAGGCTACCTGAAAAAAGGCCGTGATGTGGTGGTTATGTCGCGTAATAGGTTATTAGCCGAAGCTAAACAACATTGCCTGCAATTGGCCGATGAAGGTTATTTACAACCCGTTCAGCGCACCGACATCAGGGTGCTGGGTAAGCAGGCATTGGGCCTGAGCTATGTGGGTGCTAACAGCATGTACAGCGGCAATTACATTAGCGAACATGATGTTAAAATATCGCAAAAGCTGGCTTATGTATTGGCAGGCGGCGACTTATCGCAACAATCAATTGTAAGTGAAGAATATTTGTTAGGCTTGGAAAGGGAAGCCTTCGTATCGCTGTGCACCGAGCGCAAAACGCTGGAACGGATACAATCTATTCTAACAGGTGGAAAAGTACTAAGGAATTAAGTGTAGTATCAAGTAGTTAGTATCAAGTAGCAAGATTGTTTTTCAGTTTTGATACTTGATACTCGCTACTAAAAATCTAAAAAAAATGAATGCATATATAGTAGCAGCAAGCCGTAGCGCGGTAGGAAAAGCTACCCGTGGCGGGTTTAGGTTTACCCGGCCCGATACGCTGGCAGCGGATGTGATAAAACATTTAATGGCATCGGTGCCCAATGTGGATAAGGAGCAGATTGAAGATGTAATAGTTGGCAATGCCACGCCTGAAGCCGAACAGGGTTTAAACGTGGCTCGTTTAATATCCTTAATGTCGCTGGATACAGATAAAGTACCGGGAATGACAGTTAACAGGTATTGCGCTTCAGGTTTGGAAACTATTGCTATCGCTTCTGCCAAGGTACACGCCGGTATTGCCGATTGTATCATAGCCGGTGGTGTGGAAAGCATGAGCCTGTTGCCCATGGGTGGCTGGCGTGTCGTGCCTAATGCTGATGTCGCGCTGGCACATCCTGATTATTATTGGGGGATGGGTTTAACTGCCGAAGCTGTGGCCAGGGAGTATAAAATTGGTCGTGAAGAACAGGATGAATTCTCTTATAATTCGCACCAAAAAGCGTTAAAAGCGATTAGTTCAGGTATATTTAAAGATGAGATAGTGCCGGTAAACGTGACCGAAGTGTATGTGGATGAAAGCGGTAAAAAGAAGAAAAGAGAATTTAAGGTTGACACCGATGAAGGCCCGCGTGCCGATACATCGATAGATGCCTTATCAAAATTAAAACCTGTATTTGACGCGAAAGGCGTAGTTACTGCGGGCAATTCATCACAAACCAGTGATGGTGCTGCATTTGTAATGGTGGTGAGCGAACGTTTTATGAAGGCAAATAAACTGGAACCGATAGCGCGAATGATGAATTACGCGGTTGCTGGCGTACCCCCGAGGATAATGGGTATCGGCCCGTTGGTTGCTATCCCCAAAGTTTTAAAAATGACAGGTATGAAACAACAGGATATCGACCTGATTGAGTTAAACGAGGCATTCGCATCGCAATCATTAGCTGTTATCAAAGGTTTGGACCTTGATATGAATAGGATAAATGTGAACGGCGGAGCAATAGCTTTAGGGCATCCGCTGGGTTGTACAGGGGCGAAACTTTCGGTACAGCTTTTTAATGAGTTAAAAAGGCGCGATAAAAAATACGGCATGGTTACCATGTGTGTGGGCACAGGACAGGGTGCCGCAGGAATTTTTGAATTATTATAAACCATTAGCAAGCATGGAAAAAGCGACAAGGTTATTTGATTGTATGCCGATACAAGCTTCCGCACCAAAAGCCAGCCTTCTGAGTGCTAAGGAAAGCGGTGTTTGGCGTTCTTACAGCACGCAGCAAGTGCATACCATGATTAACCAATTGTCAATGGCGCTATTGGCTATGGGCGTTTCAGCAGGCGATGGCACAAATGAAGGGCGTGATAAGATCGGCCTGATAAGCAATGGCCGGCCTGAATGGGTTATAGTTGATTTGGCGGTACAGCAGATTGGCGCCGTTTTAGTACCGTTATATCCTAATACCAGTACTAAGGAAATAGAACTGATACTGAATGAGGCAGCAGTTAAATACATTTTTGTTAGTGATAAGGAGCATTGCGATAAAGTAACTATCGTTCAGCCTAATACGCCTGCCTTAAAAGGTGTATATTCATTTGATGATACACCTGGCTGTGCCAAATGGACAAGCCTGCTCAAGCCGTTACCCGAAGGCTATGAGCAAACGATAAGCGCTATCAGCAATAAAATAACAGAAGATGACCTGGCGACCATAATTTATACGTCAGGCACTACCGGGCGGCCAAAGGGGGTAATGCTTAGCCATAAGAATATATTGAGCAATGTGATCGATTCTGGCGATGTGCTTGCGCAGATACCGATTGAAAATAAAATAGCGTTCAGCTTTTTACCGATGAACCACATTTTTGAGAAGATGTGTACTTATATCTACCTGTTTTATGGGTTCTCAATATCGTATGCTGAAAATATGGATAGTATCGGCGCAAATATCAAGGAGGTTAAGCCGTATATTTTTACCGCCGTTCCGCGGTTGCTGGAAAAGATATTTGAGCGCATAATGGCGGAGGGGCAGAAGCTTTCAGGTGCAAAGAAGAAGATCTTTCTATGGTCGGTTAAAGTTGCAGAGGAGTTTGAATTGACTGGCACCAGTGCATGGTACAATATTAAACTGGCCATTGCCGATAAACTGGTTTTTAGCAAATGGCGCGCCGCGATAGGCGGTAATTTAAAAGCGATAGTATTGGGTAGTTCGGCATGTCCGTTAAAACTGGAAAAGATATTTACAGCCGCGGGAATGGCGATTTTGGAGGGCTATGGGCTTACGGAAACTTCGCCCGTAATTTCAGTCAATCAATACAGGCTTGATAAACGCAAATTAGGCACTGTAGGGCCCTTATTGGGGAGCGTACAGGTGAAGATAGCTGAAGATGGCGAAATACTTTGCAAGGGCCCTAATGTGATGCTGGGTTATTATAAAAACCCGGAGCTTACTGCCGAGGTTTTGCAGGATGGTTGGTTTCACACCGGCGATATTGGCGAATTAGATGCCGAAGGGTTTTTAAAACTGACCGATAGAAAGAAGGAAATATTCAAAACTTCGGGCGGAAAATATGTTGCTCCGCTGCCTATTGAAACAAAAATGAAGGAAAACCATTTGATTGAACAAATGATGGTAGTTGGGGCAGGAAAGAAATTTACCGCGGCATTGATAGTGCCATCATTTACCAACCTGTTACCCTGGTGTAAGCAAAATGATGTGCCTTATGCATCGAATGAGCAGGTGATAAAAGACAAGAGGGTAGTAGATTTATATCAATCGGCTGTTAATGCCTTTAACCCGGAGTTCAATCATGTGGAGCAGGTGAAACGGATAGTTTTATTGCCTGATGAATGGTCGGTAGATAGTGGCGAATTAACACCAACGGGTAAAATGAAACGGAAAGTGATCATGGAAAAATACACCGCTGAAATAGAAAAAATGTATTCGGACGAAACCAACGAAAGCTATCAACCTGTATAAATTTATTTAACTATGAACACAATACAGGTAAGTATAAGTAACAGACTGGCAACCATTATGCTCGATAGGGGGCGTTCAAATCCCATCAATAATCAGATGCTAACTGATCTTACTTCTTGTATAAAGCAGTTAGATGCCGACCCTAACGTTGGCGGCGTAATCATAACCGGCAAGCCAGGTTTCTTTTCAACAGGTGTCGACCTGATGGAAGCTTACAGTTATAATGAAGAACAGATAAAACAATTTTGGGTAGATTTTTTAGCGCTGCCTAAAACTTTGGTATCATTTAGTAAGCCAATAGTAGCGGCTATAAGCGGGCATTGCCCCGCGGGTGGCTGTGTGATAGCGCTTTGTTGCGATTATAGATTAATGGCCGAAGGACAATTCATTATCGGCCTTAATGAGATTCCCGTGGGCATTATTGTGCCCGATGGCATATTTAACCTGTATGCTTTTTGGTTGGGTAAACGAAAGGCTTATCAATATTTGATGGAAGGCAAGCTGTTGGATGTTGCAACCGCTTTACAATCTGGTTTGATTGATGACATAACTACTGCTGAAGAACTGTTATCATCCGCAGAAAAGAAAGCAAGGTCTTACATGCAATTGAACCCGGCTGTTTGGAGTGCCAGCAAATTAAACCTGCGTAACCAACTCATAACCCAATTAAGCGCCGATAACACCAAAATGCTTAACGCCATGTTAAAACAATGGTGGGCGCCCGAAACACGCATGGGCCTTAAAATGATGATAGAAAAACTAAAGTCAAAATCGGCTTAAAAACCAATAATTATGAATGATACTACAAATTACCAGGGCATGTTACGCGATGATGCCTTAAAAGGGAAAACCATAATTATAACTGGTGGTGGCACAGGTTTAGGCAGGGCAATGGGGACTTACTTTTTAAGGTTGGGTGCTAATGTGGTTATCAGCAGCCGCAAACTGGATATATTGAAAAAAGCAGCCGGTGAAATGATGGCGGAAACCGGCGGCAAAGTTATATCAGTTGCATGCGATGTACGCAAATATGATGAAGTTGAAAATATGCTGCAGCAAGCCGTTGCCACATTCGGCAGAGTTGATGTGCTGCTGAATAATGCTGCCGGCAATTTTATATCGCCTACGGAAAGGTTATCGGCAAACGCATTTTCTGCGGTTATTGATATTGTGCTTAAGGGCTCGGTAAATTGTTCGCTGGCCTTAGGTAAGTATTGGATAAAGGAAAAGATCGCGGGGAATATATTGAATATCGTTACCACTTATGCCTTTACCGGCTCAGCGTATGTAGTGCCATCCGCATGTGCGAAGGGTGGGGTTTTAGCTATGACTCGTTCACTGGCCGTTGAATGGGGCAGGCACGGTATACGCACTAACGCCATTGCGCCCGGCCCGTTTCCTACCAAAGGCGCCTGGGATAAACTGCTGCCAGGCGATATGGCCAAACAATTCGACTTTAAAAACCGGGTGCCGCTTAAACGCGTGGGCGATCACCAGGAACTCGCCAATCTGGCTGCATTTTTGGTGTCGGATTTTTCGGGCTATATTAATGGCGAGGTGATAACTATTGATGGCGGTGAGTGGCTGCAGGGGGCGGGCCAATTCAGTGCCCTTGAAATGGTTCCTGCCGATATGTGGGATATGATAGAACAGGCCACACGGAAATAATCCGGCGGCCTGCTATCGATTAAACTATGGGATAGGTAATTATTAATCTTTGGTCTGAAGGTCGACGATCTTTTTCTGGAGCTTAATAATGTCTTTAGTAAGGCTCTTTACTTTTTTCTGATCGTGCTCCAGTTGCTTTTGGGCGTCATTGGCGTCTTTGGTATCATCTGATGCCTGGCTGGCAGCTTTCTCGGCTTTTTTCGCATCACTTACGCTGCCGCCAACCGCTTTGCTGGAAGCTTTTTTACTTTCTTCCTGTGAATCATGTGATCTGCTCAGCGCGTCCTGCAAATTTTTCTGGTCTGCCGGGATTTTGTTTTGGTATTCAGCCGAGTCGGTTTTAAGCTTGAGCAATTTTTCATTGAGTTTAACAACTTTTGGATCGTTAACTACTTGCGCCGTATCATTTTTTATATCGCCAACAGCAGGTTTAATTGCCGCCTGTGAGTGGAACCAGAAACCTATCAGCACTAAAACAAAGAGTATCTTTTTCATATTTATTGATATATCAATATTTCAATTTGAGTAAGGATCTCTCCGAGGTGGAACACTATTAACAAACCCATTCCTAAAAGCATCTCTACCCACCCCGAAGAGATCATCACATCGGTACAAATAAAACAAATGGGAGAGGTTCGCGCGAAGCCGATTCGACAGATAGGCATTTTCAACCGACAGAATTATTAATAAAACAGCCGGGAATATTTAATTAATTTAGCCAGTATGACATTTGCTGATAAGGTTATTAAGTATAACCGCGAATTGGACTATAATGGGGCAGCGTTACCAGCTGGCATACGCATAATGAACCCATTCAGGGAATTTGAACAAACATTAGTTATTGATGATGCCTTTTACCATAAATATTATAACGATAACAGACCGAGGCACATCATCTTGGGGATAAATCCCGGCAGGTTTGGTGGTGGGTTAACCGGCATACCATTTACAGATCCGAAACGGCTGGTAACAGAATGCCATATTCCATACGTGGGGAAAGTAACGCATGAGCCATCATCGGTATTTATATATGAAATGATAAACGCTTTTGGCGGTGTGGAGGCTTTTTATAAAGGATTTTATATCAATTCGCTTTTCCCGCTGGGTTTTGTTTCGGTTGACGCTAAAGGAAAAGAAACAAATTATAATTATTACGATAGCAAGCAACTGGTAAATGCTGTAAGGGGTTATATTGTAGCTAATATAAAAACGCAGATTGCCTTGGGTGTTGAAACCGATGTGTGCTTTTGCCTCGGCACAGGAAAGAATGAGATGTTTTTACGTAATTTGAACGAAGAGCACCACTTTTTTAAAAGCATTATAGCACTCGAACATCCACGGTTCATTATGCAATATAAGGCGAAGATAAAGCAATTTTATATCGATAAATATATATCGGCATTTAAGGCTGTAAAGAATTAAAAACCAATAATTATGCTGCAAAACAGGGTCGACCCACTTGGGAATATTATCAAAACAGAGGCAAGGGGTTGTTGGATGGGCAACCGTGGCATATTGCATAATGAGGATAAAGAAATACAAAGGTCATTTAAACTGAAAGCCTGGCTAATATGCAAGCTTAAATTTAATGACCGCAAAAGGCAGGTAATGGCGCCCAACCGCTATACCGAATTGTTTTTTATGGATGAAGCTACAGCCTTTGCCGCAGGCCATCGCCCATGTTTTGAATGTCGCAGGCTCGATTACAACCGCTTTAAATCATTTTGGCTAAAGGGAAACCCGGGATATAGATTTGACGAGAAAACATCGTTTCAAAAAATAGATGATATCCTGCATAAGGAAAGGATAGCCCGCGACAAATCAAAAGTGACCTTTGAAGAAAAAGCCAATAAACTACCTGATGGAACCTTTGTGCTGATTAATAATAATCCGCATTTACTTGCAGATGGTAAGCTGTATAAATGGTCGGCCCTGGGGTATGAAAAAGGCATAACGCTAAAAATCGGTGATACACTGACTGTATTAACGCCGCGATCAACAGTAAATGCTTTCAGGGCGGGTTATGTGCCGCAAATGTCGTTACCTGTTTAAATAAGCCGCTTATTCGGGGCGCATAAAATGCTGTCGCAATTTTTCTTCCTCAAGGTCAAGCAGTTCTAACTGCTGGCGGATAATATCATCATTAATGCCTTCTTTCTTATTCAGGTCTTTTAACATGGTACGTTGCTGCTGCATCAGATCGGCCATAATGGTTCGGTAATCACCGTAAAATTTGTCGGCGCGGCCTTCACCGTCTTCTTTTTCCCAGTCTTTCAGCAATTCCATATCGGCGTCGTATCTTAGTTTAAGTGCCTTCACCATATCGTTCGATGCAAGTTGCACAGCATATTTATCGTGCAATATATTTAATGATAAATGCGATATTTTTTTTCTCACTAATTGCCTTTGCTGCTCGTATGATATGGTGTAATCGCGGTCGGGCACATCGGCCCATTTTATAAGCGCGGGTAAAGTAAGGCCCTGTAATACTAAAGTCACCAGTATCACACTAAAAGTAATGAACAATATTAGGTCGCGGTGTGGGAATGCCTGGCCATTATCCAATGCAATAGGTATACTCAGTGCAGCTGCCAACGAAACTACGCCGCGCATGCCTGTCCAGCCGAATACAAGCGGCCCTCTCCAGCCGGGGCGACTGTCGGCCGTAGTGATGTAGCGGCTGATGAACACAGTAAACGCGCTGGCCCCGAAAGTGCTTGCAAACCGGGTAATGATAAGTACGCCTGAGATGATCAGGCTGTATTTGATGCCGGTATGCAAACCATCGGGCCCCAGGCCCTTAATAATAACCGGGAACTCGAGGCCTATAAGCATAAACACAATACCATTCAATACAAATGCCACGGCTTCCCAAACATTAATGCCCTGCAACCTGCTACGGTTGCTCAGGAAATCATCCCTGCGAACCGACAAAAACAAACCACCGCTAACCACGGCCAGCACCCCCGAAAAATGGAAATATTCGGCAGTAACGTACATGGCATAAGGCGTTAAAAAAGTAAGCACGATGTCGATATTACTGGTGGTTGGAAAATAGCGATGGATGGCATAAAATACCAAAGCCACAATAAGGCCGGTAGCAATACCCATTATTATCACCACCACAAAATTAACCGCCGCCTGCCCTAAAGCGAATTGCCCGGTTATTATAGCCGCCAATGCAAAACGGAAAACCACCAAACTGGCAGCATCATTCATTAGGCTTTCGCCCTCAATTATGGTAACGAACCTTTTGGGTACCTTAATATTTTTCAAAATGGCCGAAGCGGAAACAGCATCCGGAGGGGAAATGATCCCCCCCAGCAAAAAGCCTGCGGCAAGTGTAAAGCCAGGTATAATGCTGTGTGAAACCACAGCCACAACGCATGAGGTGATTATCACTATCGGAAAAGCGAAGCTGCTAATTACCCGGCGCCATTTCCAGAAATCCTTCCATGAGGTGTTCCATGCGGCCTCATATAACAACGGCGGCAGAAAGATGACAAAAATAAGGTCGGGCTCAATTTCGATACCACGAAAAAAGGGGACAAACCCTAACAGCAAACCAACCAATACCAAAAGAATAGGGTAGGCTACCTTTATTTTTTGCGATAACATTACCACAAACAGAATAACAGCCGTAAGGCAGGTGTATTGAATTACCAGTTGATGCATGGTGCGATGTTGTGAATTGTGAATATACAATTAATGGTAAAAACATCTCATGGGCTGAGCCATAATTTACAATAATGCTTTCGTAATTCATAACTTTACCATCAGCCAAAAAAACAAAAATGACCTTTATCAAAAACAATGGCGCCAATAATTCCAATCCTAATCAATTGCCGGTTGAATTAAACCTTTCGGATTTTTTATATGAAGCTATTGATACCAAAGATTTTTTAGAGGTAAAAAACTGGGTTAATTACTTTGATACCATTCCTGTCGACCCATATATTGCAGACGGTTACCGTTATAAATCCATCGCATGGTTTAGAATAAAGCACATAAAAGCCGAAGCCATAAAAGCCATTGATGAACATATTGCCGAAGTAAACCGGCTTAGCGGAATGAACCAGACAGAAAGTAAAAAACACCTAAGTACAGGCAAACCCGACTGGCGATCGGATGAAACCGGGTATTGCTGCTGGAACTTGCCCGGTTACGCTATGCAGCAATCCATTAAGTATAACCCTGTGCACGGGGATATGAGGCGGGAATATCCACGGATAAGCAACAGTATCATTGACAGCGACGATTTCCATAAACTACTGGTAAATTATGCCGAATACTTTGGCTGGCGCGATGCCGTTGTGCTGGTGCAGTTTCAGCGGGTTGATTGTTATGCCACACGTAGCGGCTTGCCGGCTGTAGAGGGCTTTCATCAGGATGGCAACATGCACGTGGGGATGTTAGTGGTTAACCGTGATAATATTACCGGGGATTCGGGTGTGAGCCAGTATGTAATGGATAATAACGGCCGCAAAACCAGTGAACTGATATTTAATGAAGTAATACCTGCCGGCCAGCTGATATACTGGAATGACAAGCGTGTATGGCACTACGGAACCGAAATAAAAGTTGCCGATGTTGCCGTAAATCAGGGCAGGGGTATTAGGGATATTGTTTTGTTAAGCGCAAAAGTGCCCCCTGCAAATATGCCGATGGGGCCTTTTCAGGCGAACACCTAAATAAAAAGCCTGCCCCAATAATAGCATTTTTTGAAGGATGCATTAGCTAAAAAGAGTGCCAACTTTTGTAAGGAAACAAACGTATAAGTTGTATTAAATGCGAATTAATTTATTGTCGTGTTAAATTAAATTCAATTTATCAAGGTTAAACATTGAATACGATCATACCTATTCCTTCAAAAATAATTTGCCGGATATTGCTGGTTTGTATAGGGTTGGTTTCGCTTGTTAACATTGCCCATGGCCAATTCCTGCAAGCCAATGTTTCTTACCTTACGCTAAATGATGGCCTTTCGCAAAGCAATGTTAAGTGCATAGTGAAAGACAGGATGGGTTACCTGTGGTTTGCCACAGATGACGGCCTCAATAAATATGATGGCTATAACTTTACCGTTTATAAACATGACCCTAAAGACAGCCGGAGTATAAAGGGAAATAACATTGAAACACTTTTTGAAGACCACACCGGCAATCTGTGGATAGGTACCGGAAACGGATTGTGCTTGTATGACCGAAACCACGATAGCTTCATTAACCTGGTTGCCAATAAAAATAACCCTACCGCACTTTCCAATGATGATGTCCTAAGTTTTTATGAAGATGAGCAACAAAATATATGGATCGGCACCTACTCGGGCCTGGACCTGCTTAACAGGAAGACATTAACATTTAAACATTTCTTTTATCGTAAAAACCAGGATTACCTGTCTAATCACCACATAAATGCTATTGCCGGTGATGGACATGGCAATTTACTGTTGGGTACTGAAGGAGGGTTGATAGTATTTAACAGTAGTAACGGTAGCTATAATCAATTTATACATGATAGAAATAAGCCTAATTCCATAATCAGTAATAAGATACATAGCTTGTTAAATATATCGCGGAGAATTGTTGTGGGAACAGATAGTGGCCTGGATGTTTTTGATGAAGTTAGGGGTATATTCTCTCATTTTAAACATACCGACCATGACATTAATTCAATAGTAAATAATAATGTATTTTCATTGACCTCAGCAGGCAATAACCGGGTATGGGCGGGAACCGAAAAGGGCCTTGATCAACTGGATATGCGTACAGGCATTTTCACCCATTATAAAGACCAAAAGAATAACAAAGAACTTTCCATAGGCAGTATATTGTGCCGTGATAATATATTATGGCTAGGCACATATAACGCTGGTATTATTAAGTATGACAATAACATATCTTCTTTTGCTCACTATTACCGGCATTCGGATTCACCGGGTGAATTAACTGATAACGGTATAAATGCATTTGCCGAAGCTGATAATGGATTTTGGATAGGCACAGATGGGGGTGGGTTAAATTTTTTTAACTCGGCATCAAGAAAGTTCAGCCATAATGAAAAATGGGTGCAGGGGGAAAGTATCCTGTGCCTGTTACGAGATTCAAGGAATAACCTTTGGATAGGCACTTATGATAAAGGGCTTGATGTGCTTGGTCCTAAAGGAGATACCAAGGCACATTTTTCGGCAGGGAATAAGCCGGATGAGATAAGCAACACCGCTGTATTTGCCCTTATGGAAGACCGTGCGGGCGATATTTGGGCAGGCATTGATGGCGGCGGTTTAAATGTAATACATAATGGCAAAATTATCCACCGTTATCGGTATAACAGTAGCGACACCATTAACTGCTTAAGCAATAATGATGTACGTGCCATTTGTCGCGACAAGGAAAATAATATATGGGTAGGCACCTTCGACGGCCTTAACCGGCTAGACCAGGCTACTAATAAATTTCAACATTATAAAGTTTTTAATTCGGGCCTTACCAACAATACAGTATCGGTTATTTTCGAAGACAGCCGCGGCGGGATTTGGGTGGGTACGCTTGGAGGAGGACTAAATTATTATGATAAAAAACATGACCGTTTTTACGGTTATCCTTTACCAGGGGATCTGTATTCATCCATTTGTGGTATAGTGGAAGATAAACAACATTATTTGTGGATAAGCACGGGGAATGGTTTGGTACGTTTCAGGCCCGGTGAAAATAACTTCAGGGATTTTACTACGGTAAATGGATTACAGGGGCGCGAATTTTCGCACAATGCAGCCTTGCTTACAAAAAACGGAGATCTGTTATTTGGTGGGTTTAATGGTTTTAACGTAGTAAACCCTAACAGGTTACCACAAAACAACAACCTTCCGCAACTTGTTTTTAGCGACTTTCAATTATTTAATAAAAAAGTACCTGTAGCCGATAATTCCATCTTATCGCAATCTATTGATCAAACTAAATCTATCAGCATTAATTACGGGCAGTCGGTATTTACTATTGGTTTTACCGCCTTAAACTACACGCTGTCCTCATTAAATAAATATGCATATAAACTGGAAGGTTTCGATGCCGACTGGAACTATGTAGGTACCCAACGCAGGGCCACCTACACCAACCTTAACCCCGGCAATTATACATTTAAAGTAATAGCTGCCAACAACAATGGCATTTGGAACTATAAACCTATTGAGTTGAAAATAACCGTTGTGGCACCTTATTGGATGACGTGGTGGTTCCGTAGTACTATGACAGCGCTTCTGATAGGATTATTATATGGCAGTTACCGTTATCGGATAAAATCGATAAATAATAAAAAATTAGAACTTGAGAACACGGTAAAGCAGCGAACGGCCGAAATAGTACAGCAGGCAGTTGAACTGCAGGATAAATCGGAAGAATTGACAGCCTTAAACGAGGAGCTAAGGGCACAGTCGGAAGAACTGATGGAGCAGCGTGAGCAGGAGCAAAACGCCCGGCTGGAAGCAGAAAGGGCCGACAGGGCAAAAAGTATATTTCTGGCAACTATGAGCCATGAGATACGCACCCCTATGAATGGCGTAATGGGTATGGCGGCTTTGCTATGCGAAACACCTTTAGACAGTGAACAGCGCGAATATGCCGAAACTATACGATTGAGTGGTGAGAGTTTGCTAAATGTTATAAACGATATACTGGATTTTTCAAAGATAGAATCGGGGCAAATGGAGCTTGACCTTCATGAATTTAATCTTAAGCAATGTATAGAGGAGGTGCTACACTTATTCAGTAAGCAGGCTAAGCGGAGTAAGCTGACAGTTAGTTGCCAGATTGACGAACTTATTCCTGCACAGATCATTACCGATCGGCTAAAGCTAAAACAAATTCTTTCGAATCTTTTTAGCAATGCACTGAAGTTTACACACGATGGTGAAATTTCCATACATGTAAAGCTGCTGGCTATCAGCGAAAACGATATTAAGCTGTCATTCGAAGTAAGGGATACCGGTATTGGTATATCTGCCGATAAAATATCGCGTTTGTTTCAGCCTTTTTCACAGGGCGACCAGTCGACCACCAGGAAATATGGAGGCACGGGGCTGGGACTTGTTATTTGTGAACGGCTGATTGAATTACTGGGTGGTTCCATTAATATTGAAAGCCTTGAACATAAAGGTACTTCCATATTTTTCAGCATACACGCCCGCGCTGCCGAAAATATGACTACTAAAAAGGTTCTCACCGAAAAAATTACGGTATCAGCTGATTTCGCGGCGCAATTCCCTTTACGCATATTAGTAGCTGAAGATAATCTTATCAACCAAAAAGTAATCAAGCAAATATTAAGTAAACTCGGTTATCAACCAGTATTGGCATGCAATGGCAACGAAGCACTTGAGATGGTATGCACCAATGAATTTGATGTGATACTGATGGATGTGCAAATGCCTGAAATGGATGGCCTTGAAGCTACACGGATGATACGGCACCAAAAAATAACGCAACCTGTTATTGTAGCTATGACAGCCAGTGCGATGGCAGAGGATAAGGCTGCCTGCCTGCAAGCCGGAATGGATTATTTTGTATCAAAACCCATCGGCTTTAATGAATTATTGCCTACACTAAAAAATGCTTTTGAACACCGGGCAGGCACCGACCAGTCAAAGCATATGCTGAATTAGTTAATACAAAATACCCGGCTTATGCCAGGCACGGGAATTGATTTGTGAAGAGGCAAAAGACCGAAACTTTATCATACATACTTCTTTTGCCGCGGGCTGCCGAAATAATAAAAAGATATCCCCATCACTCAAATTTGTGTAAGCAAAAGTTCAACTTTTGCCAGTCCGATTCCAATGAGTCCGGCGATGATCATGAAAGCATCTTTAAAATAATCATAATGAATAAGATTTTCTCATAATTCATTAATGAAGTACGTAATAGCCTCAAAGCTTTGCGCATATGCTGTTTAACAGTATTCTCAGAAATATCCAGCCGTTTTGCTATTTCTTTAATTGACAAGTATTCCTGCCGGCTAAGCTTAAAAACATTACGGCATTGTGGTGGAAGCTTTTCAATATTAAGTACGAGTTGGCTCTCTAATTCTTTAATCATTAGTGACTGCTCTGTCGAGTCATCTTTTTCCTCAAAATGCATGATGACGTAAGCCTCGTATTTTTTATGAACAAGGCTATGCCTATAGTGGTCCAGTATTTTGTTTTTAAGTATTGTATGCAGGTAACCGATAACCGATGTCAAGTTTTCGGCAGCTTTACCGTAGTTGTAGAATGTTAAAAACGTATCCTGTACAAATTCTTCAGAGACCTCTCTATCATTGGTTTTACGCATGGCAATGGAAAGCAATTGGCCTGCGTATCGCTTGTATAGCTCTTCAAAAGCGAATTCACTGCCTTGCTGCCAAAGATGTATCAACTCTAAGTCGGTATACTTCACAATAGGTCAATAATATTTTGGGTTTAATGCAATTATAACGAAATATTTAATCTGAAATATTTTATAATTAAAAATTTATTAAATAAATAAAAAATATAATAAACGAGTAACACCTGTGGGATAGTTACTCGTCTTGTATTAGTAAGCCCATTATATCTTAACATACAGTTCAACCTGAAATCCCAATGGAGCATCAAAGACTTGAATATTTAATTGAACAGTTTTCCAATGGAAGAATAACTGCTGAAGAACTGCAGGAGCTCAATCAATGGTATGATTCCGTAGACTATGGTTATAAAAGTTTTGATAAATGGATAAATGATGCCGGGGGTGAAAATGAATTGGTAGATGAGCTTTTTAGTCGCTTTGAGCGCATCCCAAAATCCCGTAAGCGGATAACCTATCTGCGACCGGTTTACAGGCTTACCGCTATGGCAGCGAGTATACTTTTGATAATAGCTGTTGGCGTTATATTAAATAATAAAAAGAAGATAAAGTTATCGGCTAATAATATTTCGGAAAAGCCAGTAGTACCTGGCTCTCAGAAGGCTATATTAAAGTTAGCAAACGGAGAAAAAATTATTCTTGATGACCAGCACCCCGGGAAAGTTGCAAGCCAGTACGGGACCTCCATTGTTAAAAATAATAAGGGACAAATAGTTTACAGCAACTCTGCTGATTCGGCAAACCTAACTGATCGGCTATATAATACCATCGAAACACCGAGGGGCGGCAAATTTAGCGTGGTACTTCCTGACGGTACCGTAGCCTGGTTAAATGCAGCATCAACGTTAAAGTACCCGTTGCGTTTTTCAAAAAATGAGCGTAGAGTTGAGTTGACCGGCGAAGCCTATTTCGAAGTCGCGCATAACAAAGATCAGCCATTTAAAGTAATTAGCAAAAATCAGGAAGTAAGGGTATTGGGCACGCATTTCGATGTAAAGGCATACGAAGACGATGATGCTGTTAGCACCACGCTGTTGCAGGGAAGTGTATTAATACATAACAATGCTTTAAATAAATCTAAGTTGCTGGTACCCGGTCAGCAGGCTAATCTTACATTGAACGACATGCAGATAGGCGAAGTAAATGTGCAACAGGTAGTATCCTGGAAAAAAGGATATTTCTTGTTTGACCATAACAATATAAAGGATATAATGAAACTAATCAGCCGATGGTACGACGTTGATATACGATATGTAGATATAGATCAACGTGAAACTTTCGGCGGAACATTTTCCGAGTATTCCGACTTAAAAGAAATGTTGCAAAACCTGCAGCAATTGGGCCATGTACATTTTAAGTTAGACGGCCGGAAAATTATTGTCAGTAAATAAGCCATCAAAAAAAATGCACAGTTAATGAAATATAAACTTTATTTAAGGAAAAGGAGGTATTTATTTCAAAAGTGATACTCTGAAAACAAATGGATTACTAAACCAAGGACGTGCGACCGCCCTTGGTCTGTCAGCATCAGCTGTAATCAGGTAATCAAACCAATGACGTTAACCAATTAGTTTACTTAACCTAACATTCAAATGTATAAAAAAATTACTGAATTACTTTTCAGAAGGAATAGTTATGCCTTTTCCAATTTTATCCTGAAGATGAAGCTAACCATATTTTTGATGATCATAGGTCTTTTACAAATAAAGGCTGAAGGATCGGCACAACAGGTGTCATTAAATGTAAAAAAAGCATCTTTAACGGAAATAATAGCGGCACTCCGCGATCAAACCAATATCGATTTTCTTTTCAATGATAACACGGTAAAAGATTTCAAACCAGTTACCTTAAACCTACACAGCAAGGACATTTTAACGGTACTTGACGCCTGTTTTAAGAATCAGTCCTTATCTTACAAATTAGTTAATCATTCCGTACTTATAACTGAAAAAGAACAGCCAGACAAAAACAAACCTGTACCTGTCTCAAATGTGCCGAATGAGCAACGTGTTACCGGCGTAGTGCGTGACAGCACCACCCATGAAACCATACCCGGTGCCACTGTCCTGATTGACGGGACTAATAAAGGAACGAAGACAGACGAAAACGGCCGCTATAGTATCGAAGTTCAGTCTTCTGAAACAATCATAGATTTTTCATTCGTTGGTTATAATACAAAAAAGGTGATGGTCGGCAACAGAACCATTCTGGATGTAAACCTTTCGGCTTCCCAAAGCAAACTTAACGAGGTTGTAATAGTAGGTTATGGAACAAGGACCAAAGGCGCAATAACGGGAGCGATCTCTACTGTGAAAGCAGAAGTTTTTGAAAACAGGCCGATCAATAATGTTTATGATGCACTTGAGGGTGAAATTCCTGGTGTTACGATAACTACAGGTAGTGGGGCGCCAGGCAACCAACAGTATTCATTACAAGTTCGTGGCTATTCAACTATTAACGGAAGCACACCATTTATCCTGATTGATGGGGTTCCGGGTGATATGAGCAATTTAAGCCCTGCCGATATTTCTTCTGTAACCGTTTTAAAAGACGCCGCCGCGGCTATTTATGGTAACAGGGCAGCAGACGGGGTGATCCTGATCACTACCAAACAAGGTAAAAAAGGGCCATTACTCATTGATTATTCAACAAACGTAGCCGTTAAACAGCCCACAGATTTAAAGAAAATGATGAACACGTCCCAGTTTGCCACGTTCATGAGTAACGGCCTGGAAAATGTCGGCCAAACAGGGTTTCCAAGCTCCGTATTTACCAAAATACAAAACAACGCGCCTGTTGATTCTATCGGATGGAACTATGGCCTATCCAATTACCCCGGTTTTTATGGTAATACCGATTGGAACAAAATTGTGTTTAAGGATGGTATTCAGACCATACACAACCTGTCTATTTCAGGTGGTGGCGACACGCATACATTTTTGCTTTCGGGAAGCTATGATCATGACGGCGGCACTCTCAGATATGGTGATAGCTATGCCAACAGGTACAATCTTAGGTTTAATAACACCCTGCAATTATCCAAAAATCTGGATATACAAACACGAACAGAAATTGTGCATACGCTTACGGATATGCCAACGCAGATCAATGCTACTGATTACAATAGCATCCTATACCAAATACCCAATCAATTCCCTTATCAACCGTTGTATAATCCCCTCGGAGAGTTTTACAGTTATCAGGGCTATCAAAACCCAGCGCTTTACCTTACACAAGGCGGCCAATCAACATTCTGGTTTACCGGCATAAACACCAATTTTCTGGGTAATTACCGTCCGCTTCCGGGCTTGACAATTACAGGCCAGGCAGCAATCAGGTTAAACTTTTCAAACAGCGATCAGTTATATCCTACTTTTATCCGCAACGACTGGTATGGCGGCGTCCAGGGACTTTGGGACTCACCAAATTACGCTACGTATGCTAATTCAAGAACGACGTACCAATTGTATCAGGTATATGCCGACTACAATAAGCAGTTAGGTCAGGATCATCATATAGACCTTACTGTGGGTACTTCGCTTGAAAAAACCAACAACGAAGGCCAGTCTATTACCGGATATAATTTCCCTAATAATGATATACTGACCTTAAACCTGGCTGATAAGACAAATTTAGCCTATATCAATTATACTGGAGATCTTAATAATCAAACGCTGGAATCTTACTTTGGACGATTAAGCTATTCTTTTAAAAATAAATTCATTTTGGACGTAACTGCCCGCTCGGATGCCAGTACCAAGTTTGCCCCTAACGAGCGCTGGAGCCAGTTGTTCCCTTCTGTTGCTTTTGCCTACAATTTATCTGAAGAGCGCTTTATTAAAGACATGAACATTTTTGATCAGCTTAAATTAAGGGCTTCTTATGGTAAGGCAGGAAATCAGGATATTAATGCATTAGGGTTGTTTGATTATACTCCGTTAATTAGTATAGGGGGCGTTTACCCACTTGGTTCGCCAAATGCCGGCCTTCCGGGAGCTGTAGCCTCACCAGCCTCTCAAACAAGAACATGGGAAACTATTACTAATAAGAACATTGGTATTGATCTCCAGGTCTTACAATCGAGGTTAAGTTTTTCATTTGACTACTTCAACAAGATCAACAACGATATGCTGGTTGCAGTAGCTGTGCCCGCTACCTTTGGAGCTACTCCTCCAACAGAAAATCAAGGTAAATTGGTTACCAAAGGTTTCGAAACAACTGTTAGTTGGAGAGATCACATCGGGGAATTGCGTTACAGTGTCATGTTACAGTTAAGTGATAACCACAACAAGCTGGTGCAGCTGAAAAACAGTGACAATTACGTCGAAGGCCTGAACCAGACCCGACAGGGTTATCCAATAGATTCTTACTTTGGGTACGTATATGATGGAATTATCAAAACACAGGCCCAGCTTGATGCTTATAAAAAATTAACAGGTGTCCCTACACGCATCGCCCTGGGTGATGTGATGTATAAAGATGTTGACGGCGACGGTGCACTGACAGAATATGGAGACCCATCCAAAGGTAAGAACGGCGATATGGTTTATTTGGGTAATGCCATTCCAAGGTATACTTATTCTTCAAACATTTCCTTACAATACAAACAACTTGACTTGAGCGTATTTCTCCAGGGCGTTGGGAAAAGAATGGTGCAGTATGGGGGCTCAAATGCAATTCCTGCTGCATTCTACTACAACTCCCTGCAATACTACTTTGGTAAAACCTGGACACCCGACAACCCGAATGCGCAATACCCAAGGTACCTTCCAGGATCTTTAGGGTATGATGATGTCAGGGGTTATGATTATCATACCTCATCACTCACCCTGCAAAATGATGCTTACCTGAGATTTAAAACCATTACGCTTGGTTATAACATTCCTGCAGCATTTGCACAAAAGCTGAAAATGAAATCAGCAAGACTGTATGTAAGCGGTACAAACCTCATTACGATAT
>Ga0310811_10000277_pt1 | contig 72916 bp, 85 predicted proteins | sample YCmetagenome_FD_207642 | JGI IMG/M metagenome (GOLD analysis project Ga0310811, IMG submission 207642) | Soil microbial communities from experimental microcosm in Duke University, North Carolina, United States - YC | ecosystem: Engineered > Artificial ecosystem > Soil microcosm > Unclassified ... | reverse complement strand
GACTTGCAGAGGGCCCCGGCGGAACGATCGGTGCAGATCATCGGCGCCGGAAAGTGGCGTGAGCGCAGCCAGACGCGAGAAGCTCCATGCATCAACCGACATACACGAGGTCGCTCGACCTTCCCGCACTGTGCGCAGCCGAGCGGCTCCTCATCTGGGGATTTCGCGCCAAGGCGCGCAGCGGGACCGCCGTTCCCACCGCGGCCGACATTCAAGAGGTCTACGACCATTTTCGCGTGGGCGATGCCGTGCCCTCACTGGAGGCCATCGTCGAGATCTTTGCGTGCACGGCGCACACGGCCATCGAGGTGCATTGCCCCACATGCCCGAAGATGTCGGAGAGCGAGCGCGGAATCTTGCACGCGATCGCAGCTGCGCAGGGCGAGCGCATCGATGTCGCGCGCGAGCAGTTCGAGAGCTGGCTGCCGCCCGTCGGCGTCGATTGGGCGCTCGCGCCTGTCGGAGGACTTGCAACGATCTTTCGCATGGCCGGTCTCATCCTGCCGGATCGACAGGTCAGGACTCCTCACATTGCGCGGACCATGGCGATGAAGAGCTGGCTGGTCGGAAGCCCCACGTTGCACTGACGGGATCATTCATATGCAGGACAAGCCACAAGGCGTCGAAGGCTGCGACGAATTCTGCCGCACGGCGCTGTCATTGTTCCGGTTCATTGGCGCTGCCTATGCGACCGGCGCCTCCGATTGCTGGGAGGCCGCCTATCGCTTCGCCGACGAAGCGCCCGGCATTTCCGACAGCCCGCTGCTGGTCTCCCGCGTTGCCGCGCTGGTCAGAATCCTGCGCAGCGGGCGCCCCTGCGATCTATGCTTCATGCCACCCTCGTGCCGCCGGCTCTCCAGGGACGAGGCGGACTTGATGCGGCTGCTGACCGTTGCGCGGCGGAGCGAGGCCGGTGAGCTCAAGATCGTCGTCGGCCAGCTGGTCGGGACCGAGAAAGAGAGTGCGGCCACGCAGGCGGTCAACGCGCTTGCGGTCTGCTGACGCCTAGCGATTGCCCTTGCCGAGCACGAGGTCGATGGTGTGGGCGGCGATCTTGCGCAGCTGCGGCTCGTCATCGAAGGCACGTTCGAGAACGGCAAGGCCGCGCGTCACCGTGATGATGTGCAACGCCGCGGTCGCCGGGTTGCCGCTGAACTCACCGCGCTCGGCGCCTGCGGACAGCGCGTCCTGAACCAGAGCGGTGATGCGGGATACCAGGTTCGCAAAAGCCTTCCGCGCGTCTTCGTCGAGCCCTTCGCCTTCAGCCGCGCCAAGCTCCATCAGCCCGCGCGTCGTCGGACAGCCGCGCGGCGGCGAGCCCGAACGGAAGTTGGTGATGGTCAGGTCGAAGAACGCGGTAAGGCGCTTGCGCAACAAGCCCGTGCCGAGCGCTTTTTGCAGGGCGACGAGGTAGTCGCCGGCATAGCGATCATAAGCATGGAGGAACAGCGCCTCCTTGCTGCCGAAGGCATTATAGAGGCTGCCCCGCTGGACTCCGGCGTCGCGCGCAATGTCCGACAGCGAGGTGCCGCGCACGCCTTTGCGCCAGAATTGGTCGAACGCGATGCGCAGGACGTCGTCGTGATCGAATTCGCGCGGCCTCACAGCATGCTCCCGTACTTCGGCAGATATTTGACACGGCGTCAAAAACGTGTTTCTAGACATGGTGTCAAAAACTAATTGGGATTGATAGCTCATTTCGTCAATGGCCCGAACGGCCGGCGCTTGCATGCGCCTGGCCGCACGGCCCCGCATGCAAAGGGACCAGTCCATGCCGCTCCTTCACATCTCCATGCGCGCCGGAAAGCCGGTCGCATATCGGCAGGCGATCCTCGACGGCCTCTATTGCGCCATGCGCGAGGCGCTGAACGTGCCTGACGGCGACGAGTTCATGACCATCAGCGAGCTGTCGCCCACCAACTTCCGCTGCGGCAACGCCTATGGCGTCAACCGCAGCGACGACGCCGTGCTGATCCAGATCACGGTGTTCGCCTCGCGAACCCCGGAGCAGAAGAAGGCGCTGTATCGCCGGATCGCGGAATTGCTCGGCGACAACCCGGGCCTCCGCCCCGAGGACGTGTTCGTCAACGTGCTCGACGCCCCCGCGGAGAACTGGTCCGTCGGACACGGCGTCGCGCAATTCGCGTGAGCGTGCACGTCGAGCCAGGGATGGGTTGCCGGTGGAGGACCAAGACTCAGCCTCCCGCCTGCACGCCGTGGTGACGGTGATAGGCGCTCGGCGTCGGCCAGGTCCAGCCCTTTAGTGCCATTCGGTCCGGCTCGAAGATTTCGATCTTGAGCGGATGACACGCCGCGACGTCGCTGGAATGGGTTGCGCTGCAGTCCCCGCCGGGACAGGCGGACAACGCTCCGAGCAGGTCGATCTCCGCGAAAAACTCGATGAAGTCGCCGGGGCGGACCGGACTTGCCTTCATGAAATACTGATGCGTGTCCTGCGTGAATCCGGTGCACATGAAGACATTGAGCACATCGTGGACATGATGCTCCACTGCAGCGGGATCCATCTTCAATTCGGCGGCAAGCGCGCGGGACAGGTTGGAGTGGCAGCAGAAATCGTAAGTCGAGCCGTTCAGCAGCAGATTGGTGTAGGGATCGCAGCGCGTGCCGATGACATCGTGAATGCCGGCGCCATCAGCGTCGAAGCCGTACCAGCCCAGCGTATCGTGACTGATGGTCGCCATCGGCCGAAGACAAGGCATCGTGCTCCAGAGCCGGTCACCGAGGCCGACATGCGTGCCATGGAGCGCCCGCGTCTTGCCGCTGAAGAAGCGCTCGGTCAGATCGCCCGCGTTCCAGAGATTGAGATCTCCGACCTGAGCGCCTTCGATGCTGACGATGCGAAAGAACTGGCCGCGCGCCACGCGGAAGGCACGGGCATCGCGGGGCGGCACGATCAGTTCGTGTGTCTTGACCATCGTCTGCCGCGCGGATTCGAGCGTAGCCATGTCAGGCCCGGGCATCGTCCCGGCCGGATAGACAATGGCGGGCCTGGCAGCGCGGCGCAGGGCCGCGTCGGCGGGAACGGAGGAGCTATTCCGGGGCATTGTAGGCCTCAAGATGACAGGTGGCGGCTGACATTGGGCGCGATCGACTCTATCGCCTCGCGTCAACCCGAAGCAACACAGCCGTCCATGAGCGCGTCGAGCTCGGCTTTCGAGAGCACACCGAGTTCGGCGATGAAGACGATCCGCGACCGCGGCACGCCTGGTGCGGGCGGATCGCCAGGGGCAAGCGTCGCCCGGCCGCCGGCGAACTGGAACACCATCTGACGCCCGGGCTGCTCGACCGCTTCGAACAGGCCTTTTGCGCGCGCCAGCTTCGGCGCCAAACGGCCGATTGCCTGCTGCAAGCGCGGCAGCGAGAGCGGCCGATCGGAGCTCCAGCTCAGCGTTTCGAAGCGATCTTCTGCCGGACGTTTCGGCCCCAGCTCGCGCGGCGCGGGCGTGCGGTCGCTCGCAGGAAACAGCAGCGCGGACGGAATCTCGCCGTGCTTCGCATCGACGACGACGGCCGGCACGCGCTGCGCGCGGATGGCCTCGCGCATCCGGGCGCCTGCGCCTTCGTCCGCCAGATCCAGCTTGCTGAGAGCCACGATATCGGCGACGCGCAGCTGCGAACGCTGGAGCGCATCGTCGAGGGCCGCCGGCGGCGTCGCCGCGTCCATCACGCAAAGCACCGTTTCCAGCGGCGCCTCGCGCAGGATCACGGGGTCCATCAGATTGCGGACGATGTCGGCGGGATCGGCAACGCCGCTGGTCTCGATGACGATATAGTCGGGCCTGGGATCACGCCGCAGCAAGGTCGAGAGCGTGCGCAAAAGATCGCCCTCGAGCGAGCAGCAGATGCAGCCATTGCTGAGACTGACCACGCCGTCGCTCGCGCCCGCGAGCAACTCCGCATCGATGTTGATTGCGCCAAAATCGTTGACGATGGCGGCAATGCGCCGCCCCTCAGCATTCGCCAGCAGATGGTTGACGACAGTGGTCTTGCCCGCCCCCAGAAAGCCCGTCACCAGGAGAACGGGGACCGGCATCGGTCAGCTCCCAACAACGGGGCGGCGCACGGGCCGGCCGGGCCGCGCATCGACGTCGAGCACGCCGTCGTTGATCAGCACCTGGCCGCTGACCACGAGATGCCGCACACCTTCCGACGCACGGTTCATCGCGGTGAAGGTCGCGCGATCCGACAACTTCTCATAGTCGAACACGACGATGTCGGCATCGGCGTCCTTTGCCAGCCGGCCCTTGCTGCGCATCGCGGGCGTGCTCTGCGACAGGATTTCTGCGGGGATCAGCGCGCATTTGCGCACGCCTTCCAGAAGCGAGATCGCCTTGCGCTCGCGCACCCATTCGCGAATGAATTTGGTGAAGCAGCCGGCCGAGCGCGGATGCGAGGTGGCGTCGTCAGGCAGCGGCCAGGCATCGCCCTTGTAGGTGCTGCCGTCCGACAGCGTCCACGGCATCGCATCGGAGGCGATCGCGCCGCCGGGATAGAGCACCGACATGTCGAGGAGATCGCGATGATGCGCATTGTTCTCGGTATCGAGGATGTGCCAGAGCACCAGCGAGGACGGCTCCTCGGCTTGCGCCTTCAAGAGCTCCTCGCGGTCGTGAAAGCGATAACCGTCGGTCACGCGCTGCACGGAATCGTAGCCGGTGCCGTTGCGCTCGACGAATTGCGGATCGCTGAAGAAGGCGGCCGCCAGCACGGTCGATCCGGTGCCGTAAGGATAGGCCTCGACCGTGATGGGGAGCCCTTGCGCCTGCGCCTTCTCGATCAGCACGCGGCAGCGTTCGATGTCGGTCTTGCTCGACGAATTGAAGTGGCAGATGTGCATATGCGCGCCGGTGGCGCCGGCATAGCCGATCAGGCGGATATAGGCCTCCGCCGCGCTCTCGGGGTCGACGCGCGACATGTAGGCGACGTGGGTGAAGGTCGGCACGTCCTGCTTCGCGGCGAGCTGGCAGACCGCGGTCAGCTCCTGCACACCGGCGCCGGGCGCATAGGCATTCAAGATGCCGATGCCGATACCGCCTTCGTTCAGGCCGCGCGCGAGGCGCTCGAGAATGCCTGCAACCTCCGCATCGCTCGCGACATTGTCCATCCAGCGGCGATCGCGCATGGCGTTGCCGAACGCCTCCAGCGAGCTTTCCGCGTTCGAGCCGGTCATCGCCCCGATACGTGCAAAGGCCCAGTTGGTGGCGGCGCCGTAGTTCAGCACGCGGCCTCGCCTCGCCTGACGCTCATACCAGGACCCGACCGGCAGCACGCCGGCTTCGAGATCGAGCGTCGTCGTCACGCCGTCGAATGCCTGCATGCGGTCGGCCGGGATCGACTGGCCGTGGGCGTGCAAGTCGATGAAGCCGGGCGCGACCACGAGCCCGGACGCGTCGATCACCCGCTCGGCGCCGCCGAGCGAGGAGCCGACCGCTGCGATCTTGCCGTCGACCACCGCCACGTCGCCGACCGCGTCCATTCCGCTCGCCGGATCGACAACCCGACCGCCGGAGACCACCAAACCGCTCATATCGTCACACTCCTCCACGCTGGGAATCGTATCAAGGCAGATTCCGCGGGCGGCGACCACCTCCACCGAGGCGGACGCATCATGCTCGCAGGGAAGATCTTTGGCGCAAACATATATTCAGCGGTGCTTCGACCTCGAAACGACTGAGAAGGTGCTCGCACCGCGGAGCAGGAAGATCGCTATCTTCCGCACAAATCAAGCTGCAGACCTTGTGGAATCGTGCGGACCAAGGTCCCGGTTTTTGCGCCACTGTGCCGGCGTGATGCCCATGTGAGTCTTGAAGGCGCGCTGGAACGCGGCTTCGGATTGATACCCGACCGCTTCCGCCACGGCGCTGGTCGAAAGCGAAGATTTTCTCAGCTCATTCGCTGCGAGAGTCATGCGGATATCGGTCAGGAGATCTGCGGCGGAGCGCCCGAGCTTCTCCTGGAATTGCCGCGCGAGCGTGGCTCGCGACATGCCGCACAGACGCGCGAGCTCGGGCAGCGACCATGCGCGCGCCGGCTCGTTGAAGAGAGCGGCCACCGCCGGCGCAAGGCGCGGATGACCGGCCAAGGCAAGCAGACCGCGCGGCGCATCGTCGGTGAGGCTGGCAAGCCGCAGCACCAGCGCGAACATCGCGCTCGATAGCGCGTTCAACATCGCGCGGCCGCCGAGACGATCCTCTGCGGACTCGCGGCGCATCAGGGCGACGAGGCCGGCGAGTTGACCCGCCGTGTCTCTGTCGCCGGCGTCAGCGCCGGCATGCACGACGAGACGCGGCGGCAAATAGCTGCGCAGCAAGCGGTCGTGCGGGGGCGCGATGGCGAAATGTCCGCACAACAGATCGAGCCGTTGGTCCGAGCCGGGGTTTTCGCTGATCGTGAAATTGAGCGACGCGCGGTTGTGCGCCGGCAGCGGCGCGGCCCCGCTGCCGTCGTGCATGACGTGTCGGGGATTCCCGGGAAGCAGCAGGATGTCGCCGACCTCGAGTTTCAGCGGCCGGCCCCCTGTCGGATCGTCCAGCATCGCCGAGCCGGCAAGCACCGCGTGATACGGGATTTCGTTCGGCTCTCCCGGCCCCTGATCGATGCGCCAGGGCGCACCGTAATTGCAGCGCAGGTCGAGCCGTCCGCGCACCGGCATCATCTCGAACAGCCGGCTCAGCCAATCCATCATGGTCTCCTGATCACCTTCATTTTGAGATGTTTGAGCATGTAATCGAGATTTTCTGGCATTTAAAGTATCAAATCAGAACCCTAATGTCACTCCGCAATCGCTCATCAACCTGAACCAAGGAGTGCGAACATGTCCCGTCTTTCCGTTCCTCATCTCGAATCCGCAACCGGCGCGACCGCTGAAATCTATGGCCAGATCAAGAAGGCGATCGGCAGTGTGCCCAACACCTTTGCCGCGATCGGCGCCCACGGGCCGGATGCGCTCAAGGCCGTCCTGCTTGCCGACAGCGTGCTCGCTTCGGGTTCGCTATCGAAGCGCGACCAGGAAACCATCAAGCTCGTTATCTCCGAGGTCGCCGGTTGCGACTATTGCGTGGCGGCGCACAGCCTGCTTGGCAAGCTCGCGGGACTGAAGCCCGAAGAGTTGCAGCGGATTCGCGAGCGCGGGGCGACCGGCGATGACAAGCGCGATGCGTTGGCCGGTTTCGTCCGCAAGCTCGCACAGACCAGCGGCACCGTCAGCGACGCGGATTTCGCCGCGATCAAGGCCGCCGGCTACAGCGATGCTCAGCTCGTGGAGATCAGCCTCGCCTTCGCGACCACCGTCTTCACCAATGTCTTCAACCGCATCAATGACACCGAGATCGACTTCCCCCCGGTCGCATGAAGCGACCGCGCCCGTCTGATCTCCATGAAAGGATCGCAGCCATGACCAGATTTTCCAACACCGCTGCGGTGTCCAACACCGCTCAAAATCCGATTGTCCGCGCGCTGGAGAGTTCCGGCCTGCTGGCGGAGGATCTCGACTACAACGTCGTCCGGGCCTCCATGGTGATCATGTTTCTCTTCTTCGGCTACCAGAAGTGGTTTCCGTACGAGTTCGAAAGACTGGTCCCGTTCATCAGCAACGGCCCGCTGATCTGGTGGCTCTATCCGGTGTTCGGCCACGCCGGCGCCAGCTATTTCCTGGGGGCATCGGAGTGGACGTTCGGCACCCTGTTGCTCGCGGGCTTCTGGGACAAGCGGCTCGGCATCCTCGGTGCGCTCGGTGCAACCGGCACCTTCATCGCGACGGTCACGATCATTCCGTTCATGCCGGACGGCTGGGACGTCGCCGCGGGAGGTTTCCCCGCGATGACCGGTGACGTGCCCTTCCTCATGAAGGACGTCGTCCTGCTTGCGGTCTCGTTCTATCTCCTGAGGCAGGACCTGGTCCGGCTGATCCGGCAATAATGTTTGGATCAACGCGCAAAAACCTCCGGACCCTAAGGCCCGGAGGTTGCATTTCGGACCAGCCGTTCGTCCCGGTCATGAAGCGACAACCAGCTATCAGGCCAACCTCTGCTCGGCGACGATGCGCACAGGCGGAAACACGACGCAATCCACCACATCAAACATCACTTCGATGCTACGATCGAACGCCCGTGCAAAGGCAATGGCATCATCGCGCCGTTCGTCGGCGATGCCGGTGCCGAGTGTACAATGCGGCGTCCACGCACCGGGCCGGTAATGAGGTCGACAATGCGCTGGATCGATTGTCGCGCTGACAGCGCGATGGATGCGAGCCAAGGCCTCGTCGACCGACGGCTCCGCCCAGAGCACAAGCGGAGACCCTTCGAACCAGCGGATTCGCTCGAACGCGATACGCAGCTGCGTTTCACCGGCTACGGCCGCCAGCATGGCAGTCCATGCGGTCTCTTCGTCGACCGCGGGCCCATCATAGATCGCAAATGTGAAATGCGGACGGTAGCGGAGCGCGCGCATCGATGGCGAGGCCTCGAACGCGCCGACCTGGTCCCACAACCGCTCGATCTCGTCTGCCGAATTGTTGTCGGCTCGGATGTTGATCGCCAATGCCATGAGCTCACCCAGCGGATCGAAAAATCAAATCGAGATGGAAGGTGACTTCGGGAAACGTCACCCCGTCAATGGTCTGCGCAATCAACCGCTGCACAAGCGCGGACTCCTTGAGTAGGTCAAAAGCGCCTCGTGAGTCGCTCGGGTAACCCCAACATACGTCGATCGAACACATTCCTCGATCGCCTCGCCGTGACGACCGAGCAAACTCAGCCCTGCAATCGCGACGCACGGAAATTCGAGTCCTTCGACTCCAGGCGCCAATCCTTCACCTCAAGCACGAGCAGGCCGTTCGCCGGGTGAACGATGATAAAGTCCGGATGCCGGCTGCGCGGGCCTACCGGCAGATTGTGCCAAACGACGGCATTCTCTTCGAGGAAGTCCTTGAGGCGCTCAGCGAGTCGCAGCTCGCCACGTGTGTCGAAGCGCGCGAAGCCGAGGCTAGGGATCAATGTCGCCATGTGCGTCCGAGAGGTTGAGAACCAACTCGGAGCCTAACACGACCCCAACACGCATTGGATCAAAGCGCGCGGGTCCACCCTCCGCAACTTAAGCGCTATCCTAGTGGTGGTTTTCAGAAAAACGGCCGGGCCGGGATGACTTCAACGCCCGGGCCTTCGGCGCATTGAAATCGCTGGCGCTCCCTAGGGGAATCGAACCCCTGTTTCAGCCTTGAGAGGGCTATTTTAGCATTCTTGTAACGTCCACCCGTGTTTTTAACCGTCCGCCCGCGTCCATATACGTGTTTTCTATCAGATAGTTAATTTGACGGACCGTCCATATGTGTCCAGGGGCGTCCATGGGTGTCTATCCACATCGACTGGACACCTACGGGACACTTTTTCGTATCTTTTCGCGGTGTGCACGGCTAAGACGGGCTATGGTGAGAAGCATCCGAAGTGCAAAGCTCGACAGCCGGTCGTCCCGCCTCAAGCTCTCGGCCCGCAAGAAGCCCTACTTCGTGACGATTGGCCAAGGCCTGTCTTTGGGCTACCGGAGGAATCGGACGGCCGGCACTTGGGTGTACCGGAAGGCCGACGGCAAGGGAGGCATGAGAACCCAGGCTTTCGCCTCGGCCGACGACTACGAAGAGTCGAATGGCGGCGACGTGCTCGACTACTTCCAAGCCATCGATCACGCCCGGGGAATGGCGCGGGAGGCTGCGGGCCCCGCCAAGGGTGCCATCAAGGTCAAGGAGGCATTCTATGCCTATCTGCCCAAACTCAAGGGCAAGAACGCCCGCAGCGCACGAACAACCGAGGGGCGCGTCAAGAAGCATATCTTCCCGCAACTCGGCGAGCACAAGGTCTCGGAACTCACCAAGACGCAGTTGGAGACCTGGCAGGCATCCCTGGTCCGCGTCTCGGAGGACAAGGAGGAAGTGCGCAAGTCCAAAGACTCCGCCAACAGGGTCCTCTCGATGCTGAAAGCCTTCCTGAATCACGCGCACGAGGACAAGTCGAACGGAATCCCCTCCGACGAGGCATGGCGTCGCGTGAAGCCCTTTCACAACGTGGGCCGGCCCCGGGACGTGCGCTTTTCTCCCAAGGACGCCATGAGGCTCATCGACGCGATCGAAGACAAGAGTTTTTGCCAACTCGTCGAAGGTGGGTACGGTACAGGGGGACGGTACGAGGAGTTGACCGATGCCAAGGTTCGGCACTTCGATCTCCCGGGCAGGCTCCTCACCGTTTCAGGAAAGACCGGAACGCGCCACATCATTCTGCAGCCCAGCGCCGTGCGGCTTTTGAAGCGAGTCACCAAGGGGCGCTCGGCGGACGACTTTATTTTCGTCAAGTCTGATGGGTCCAAGTGGAAACCTTCCGATCAGGTGCGTCCGATGAAGGCAGCGGTTCGGAAGGCCAGACTAGATCCGGATGGATGTTTCTATTCGCTTCGTCACGCATATATCTCCGAATCGATCGAGATGAACGTCCCGCTGACCGTGATTGCCGAAAACTGCGGGACGAGCGTGCGCATGATCGAGATCACTTATGCGAAAGTGTTGATGGAAAAGAAGCGCAAGTTCGTGGAGCGCGGCGCGCCGCGCCTGCACTGAGGAGACAGACGATGACCGTCATTCAATCGTCCAACGTCGTTCCGCGGGGCGCCATCCGCCTGAGCGAAGCTTTCGATCGCGTCTGTTCGAACATCGCCCCGGACTGGACCGAGCTACCGCAACTCTGCGTCATATGGGACGAAAGTGTCGAGCACGATCTCTCAGGGGAGGAGGAGCGTACCGAAAACCCATACGATCGGGAGTTCGAGATCGTCCATCGAGCCGAGACGATACTTCGATCCGCGCTAACGGAAGGAGTGCTGAGGGCCTACATCCACAATCTTCGCACCGGCGTGGATCTGGAACTGAGGCCCGCGGATTGGCGTCGCTTGGGCGAGACCGTCGGTTTGCCGAGCGATTATACCAGCGAACTCATGCCCGGTCCCGACTGCACGTTGAACGGGATCGCGAACCCCGTGTTTTTTCTCAGGGAAGATTTCGAGAGATGGCTTGATCGAGACGAAACCGGGTTGGCCCTCAACGTCACGCCCCGAAGCGCGGTCGAATCCCGGGCCTTCTCGCTGGAAGAGGTCAGCCTGCGTACCGGCTTGTCACGGAGCAAGCTTTATCAAGAGATCGAACAGAAGCACCTTTTCGCGAGGAAATGCGGCAACCGAACGCTCGTCTTGGAAAGTGATCTGAACGCGTTCTTGAACGCGTTACCGAATGTTCAGGCCGGGACGGCCATTCCAATAACGTAAAAGCTTTACGAGATGTCCGCTGGCTCTAGCCGCGGCGGGCATAGCCGTCGTAGGCGATTTTAAGGCCGGTCCGCCGACAGGACTCCGCCCGGCCCGCGATCGATCGACGGCTCCGCATCCTCTTCAGCTTCGGTCGCTGCAGCGCTAAAGCGCTCGACGACACGAAGATGGGCCAAGATCGCCTGTCGGGCTTGCGTCGTTTGCGCTCCCAGTTCTGGAGGGTGTCCACTTTCATACCGAAGCGCATCGCGAACTGCGCCTAGGTCAGCTCGGGCAATTCTTGCAGTTGGAGAACGTCTCCCCGACCGCTTCCGAGCTGGTTGCCCGTCTTTTTCGGCAGCGAATTGTTCAGGCCGCAGGCGGCAGGTCAAAGTTCTTCGGTCGGAGCATCAGGTCAGCGAGCGTGTACTTGTCCAAGACCGCATTGAACGCATCCAGTCCCTCATGCAGGATTCCACGCAAGCGGCAAGAGCGCGTGATGACGCATTCGTTGCCGGCACCGAAGCATTCGACCAATGTGAAGTCCGGTTCGGTGGCACGGATCACCTCGCCCAGCCCGATCTTGTTCGGCGGCTTCGCCAATGCCAAGCCGCCCGACCTGCCTCGCACCGCCTTCAAATATCCGGCCCTCGTCAGCGTATTGGCGATCTTCATGAGATGCGCCCGCGAGATGCCGTAGATCCCGGAGACTTCCTCGATGGTGATAAGGTTGTCCTTGTGCACTGCGGCGTACATCAGCAACCGGAGCGCATAGTCGGAGAAGTTCGTCAGTCGCATCTTCTGTCCAATGCGTTGGTGAGCCCGGCTATTCGGCAGATCGGAGAAATGGTGAGACGGGCTCGGTTGACCGCAACCGCCATCCAGTCCCGGAGCAGACCCCTGTCTTCCTTCGAGAACGCTGCCCGCCGCCTGACGTCCTCAAGCGTCTCGCCCGGATGACAGCGCGCGAAATCCTCGCGGATCAGTGACTCGAGGAAGGCCCGTTCCTCCTCGCTGGCAGGGCGCACGCAATGGTGAGAGTCGCTCAACATGCGGCCTCCCCGTCTTCAAGGTCGTCGAGGGGGAGAAGACGCAGACGCACACGCCAGACGTCCGGCCCTTGCTCGAGGTACGACCAGCCGCAGCGTGCGCCGTGATGCGCCTCAAGCTGCAGGCGGAGCCTCCTTGGATCGTGATCCACGACGATCTGCAACGACTGATGCGGAGTGAGGTGCTCGAACAGGCGGAAGAGGATCGCGTGACGATGTTGTGGGTCGATGTCCGCGACACGGATTACACGTTCGTAGATGCCCGATTCTGTCACGACATGCGCCCTTCGATCGGCTCGATGGACGCGATTGGCCCTCTTGCCGTGCGTTCAGCCTCGGCGAACAGCGTTTCGACATGCCGAATCAGCCGTTCCGCGACATCGGGCTCGACCAGCCGTTTCAGCGCGCCGTGAAAGTAGGGCTTGAGGATCTTCCCCGTGATGCCCCGCTCCGCGCACATCAGATCGACAATGTTCCGCGCGAGCGACGAAAGGTTCTCGCTCCCCGACGGATCGAGAATGACGTTGAGCGCCTCCTCCACCTGCGGCCAGTTCGATTGCGAAATGTGCGTGAGAACGTTGTTGATGTGCGGATGAGCTCGGAACGCAGCGAATACCCGGAACGCGAGGTCGGCGGTGGAGAGCCGCGCGCGCGTCGTCGGGATGCGATTATTGGGGGCCGCGGCCGAAGGGCGGACGCCGAGAAACGCGGCCGGCACCGGCCGTGCGTCTCGAATTTCAAGTCGGGCAGTAACGGTCATGGGTTGACCTCACGGAATAAAGATATATTCATAATATATCTTTTACGACAACTCGACAAGGAGAATCCGCATGGTCGATAGCCCCCAACGTTACTCGCCCGGGCAATCCCCCTGCTCGATCGAACGGAGCGACGACGCCTTCCTCGTCGACGCCGAATTGATCGAGCAGCTTCTGAACGTCTCGGCCGCCCGCGTGCCGATCCTGATGCGCGAGGGCGCGATAACGAGCATCTGCGAGCGCGGGATCGATGACCATGAAGGCGAGTTCCGCCTCACATTTTTCTACCGAAACCGTCGCGCTCGGCTGAGCACGGATCTCGCTGGACGTGTCCTTCGCAGGTCCGTCATCGACTTCGGTGATCGCCCGATCCCCCGTGCGCTGCACCGGTCAGGCGGCTGAGAGCGAGACCAGTGTCGACATTGGAAGATAGGTGGACGCAAGATGACTGATATCCATTCCGACCAAAGCTTGGACCTCCCGGGTAGCGATCTCGACGTCGCGAAAATGCCCGGACATTGTCGGCCCGGCTCGGCAAGCACCTGTTGCGCCCCCGCGATGGTCGGAGCTTCGAGGTCGTCTGCAGCACGTAGGCGGAATCGGACAGATCGAGCCTGGTCAACCAATTGAGCGCAGCCAAGCCAACCGGGCGATCGCATTCGACGCAAGCCCCTGAAGTAAATCGACCTGCTCTTGGTCGCCGGCTTTTTCTGCCTCCTCGAGATACGCATCGGCCAGAACTTCCGCGATCGACTGAGCGTCATGCTCTGCAAACGCCACCGGGAAGCGGCCTACGCCGACGGCATCGCCAGCCATGCGCAGGGTTTCTTGGCGGATTTCGTCCAAGCGATTTCGGGCCGCTTCCCATGGGTGATGCGCCAGGCGATCGAGAAGCGCCGCGAGCCGAAGTTCGAGAGCCCTTGCATCGATCGCGTCCTGCGGGCCGGCTGATGGAACTGTTTGCCCATCCCGACCTTCGCGAGGATGCTCATGGTGGAAAGCCCGGCGGCGCTCCCGACGGAGGATGGCCACGTGCCCCAATTCCTCATGCGCCATCGTCTCCGCCGCGGACTTGATGTCGGACTGATCTGCGAACGCGGCCATGTATGACCAGAACGCGAAGGCCCGCTCCTCGTTTTGAACCGCCATTGCCAGCGCCTGATAGGGAGTGAGCGAACGGGACGCCTTGATTTCGGCGGTCGCTTCGGCGTCGAACGTCTCCGGCGCCTGCCAGCGGGCAAGGGCCGGATCCGGCGACTTGCCCATCCGCGATTGCGACCAGCGGGTCACGCTGTCGACATGTTCGCGTTCGGCGGCGGCGAGACCCGAGAACACCGCGGCGAGATCGGGCCTGCCCTGTTCCTCCATGGCGGTCGCGAGTTCTTCGTACTTCCGGGCCGCCTCGTTCTCCATCGCGTTGGCGAGGGCAAACAGTTCTTCGAGCGAATGGAGAATCCCCTTAGGGTGATCTTTCAGAAGCAGCGTCCGCGACAGCAGCATGTTCGCCCTCCCACTATTCTACCCGGTGATCGTTTCCGCGATTCCGCGGAGGTCCATAGGCTTGACGACGGTCAGCATCTGCTCCCGGGTATAGAGCAGGCCTCGCCTCTCCCACTCCGTGAGCGAACGACTTACGGAGTAGAGCGTCGTGCCGGCGATGTCGGCAATGTCTTTCCTTCGCAAAGGGAGGGCAATGGTTCTTCCCTGCGGAGCTTCGCGGCCGAATTGATGCAACAGACGAAGCAAGGTGTGAGCCACGCGCCGTTCGACCGACTGGGTCGAAACCTCACGGATGCGATCCTGGAGTTCGTTGAGGCGGCCCCCGATGATCTTCAAGGCATTCAACGCGAGCTGCGGATGCCGTGTCATCAACCTGACAAAATCGGCCTCGCTCCAGCTCGCTTCGACGCATGGCGACATCGCATCGGCGTCGGCGGGATAACGGCGATCCGCGAACGCCGCCCCAAGGCCGAAGATGTCGCCCGGTCCGATGAACCTGAGGACGACTTGGCCTCCGTCACTTCCGGATTGCGAGATGCGCACGCATCCTTGCAGCAGCGCATGCGCTCGGACGCGAGCGTCGCCTTGCGCAAAAATTCTGGTGTCCTTCGAGATCGTCCTACGCCGAGCCGCCCGCCTAGCCTCGTCGAGAGCCCCGGCGGGCAAGCCGCGGAACAATTCGATATCGGCCATCTCGCGCCGGGAAACCGCGAAATCGGAAACGGCCATCGCTTGCTGATACGTCCTTGCACGTTCGTCGATGGCTTCGTCAAAGAAGCCACATTAAATCGTTGTCGATTAAGTTCCATCTAACCCGGTCCGTCGCGACGCTGTTTGCTCCAGCGCAAACCGAAGCGCTTTCTTTGTTGATACCTTGCGGAAGACTTCAACGAAGTGGAGGCGCACCGTGAGGCACGAAGCCACACACATTCCGGTTCGGCAGACAGCGTACCGTCTTGACGACCGGACGACGCGCGCCTCTGTCCGAATCCGGCAAGGTGCCATCGCCGGTGCGAGACTTCTTGCGTGAGCGAGAAGTACCTCCACGGATGGATCGTCGCGCTCGTGCTCGCGATCTCGTTTCTAATTGCGCCCGCTGCGCACGCGGCGCAGGACCTCGCGTCATACCTGGCGAAGATATCGCCAACCGATATGTTTCCGGAGGCCGATCGCTTCGGTTCGCCGCAAGGCGATCCACCCCTGGCGCCCGTATACCGCGGCAGTCAGCTGCAAGGATTCGTCTACCTCAATTCGGACTTCGCAAACGCCACCGGCTATTCCGGGAAGCCCATTCGGATTCTGGTCGGAATCGATCCGAAGGGCGTGGTCAGGGGGATCAGGCTCGTCGAGCACAAGGAACCGATCGTTCTCGTTGGCATCCCGGAGAAGCGTATTCTCGACGCCATCAACAAGCTTGTCGGCGTCGACATGGGACAAGTTGCGCGCGGCGCAGCAGCCGCGCCTCAGGTCGACATCGTCAGCGGCGCCACGGTGACCGTCCTGGTGATGGGCGACAGCATCGTCCGCTCGGCGACCAAGCTGATCAAGAGCGGCCGACTCGGAGTTCAAGGTGGCAACCTCGCCGGCGCGACGCCGCAAGCGTCGAAGGCAATCGATCCCGACAAGAGCGAAGTTCGCAACTGGGAAAGCCTCGTGGGCGACGGCTCGGTCCGTCGGCTCTTTTTGTCGATCGCGGACGTCAACCAAGCCTTCGAAAGGAGCGGAAACGCCGCCGCAGCCGCACATCCGGAGATGGGCGAACCGGGCGACACTTTCATCGATCTCTACGTGGCCGACGTCGCCGTCCCGACCATCGGCCGTAGTCTGCTGGGCGACGACGGTTACCAAAGGCTCGCCGCCCGCCTGAAACCGGGGCAACAGGCGTTGGTTGTGGCCGGGTCCGGTCGCTACTCCTTCAAGGGCGCCGCGTACGTCCGCGGGGGAATCTTCGACCGCATCGAGCTGATCCAGGAAACCAATAGCGTCCGCTTCCGCGACCGCGATCACACCCGCCTCGGTAGCCTCTCCGCCGAAGGGGCACCCGACTTTCCGGAAATCGCGCTCTTCACCGTCCCGCCCGAGCTCGCGCTTGATGCGACCGAACCATGGACGCTGCAGCTTCTCGTGCAGCGCGTGGTTGGCGCCCGGGACAAGGCTCTCGTCACCTTCGATCTCGGCTATGCGCTTCCAGACACCTACCTGAAACGCCAGACTCCGGCCCCTCAAACCGCCACGCAGGCGGCACCGTTGAAACCTTCGGCAGCTCCGGTGACCGAAACGCACGAAGTCGGTACCCCGCCGCCCCCATCGGACGAGGAACCGCTGTGGATGCGGATCTGGCGGGCCAACACCGTCAAGATCGCCGTTGCCGTGGTCGCGCTGGGCGCTCTTACCCTGATCTTCTTCTTCCAGAATTTCCTGGTCCGTCGCCCGACGGTCTATGTCTGGGTGCGCCGCGCCTACCTGCTCTTCATTCTGGTTTGGCTGGGCTGGTACGCGAACGCCCAACTCTCTGTCGTCAACGTCCTGACTTTCGCCAATTCGTTGCTCACGGGCTTCAGCTGGGAATACTTCCTGTCGGCACCCCTGATCTTCATTCTCTGGGCGTCCATCGCGGCGGGCCTTCTGTTCTGGGGACGTGGACCGTTTTGCGGATGGCTCTGCCCCTTCGGGGCCTTGCAGGAGCTTCTCAACAACCTCGCGCAGGCGGTCAGGATCCCGCAGTACCGCGTGCCTTGGGGTCTCCACGAACGGCTCTGGCCCATCAAATACATCATCTTTCTCGGTCTCTTCGGCATGTCGCTGTACTCGACCGCGTTCGCCGAGCAGCTTGCAGAGGTCGAGCCGTTCAAGACCTCCATCATCCTGAAGTTCGCGCGCGAGTGGCCGTTCGTCCTCTACGCCCTCACCCTGCTTTCGTTGGGACTTTTCGTCGAGCGCTTCTTCTGTCGCTATATGTGTCCGCTCGGCGCAGCGTTGGCGATTCCCGGTCGCATCCGCATGTTCGAGTGGCTGCGGCGCTGGCCCGAGTGCGGCTCACCGTGTCAGCGTTGCGCCAACGAATGTCCGGTCCAGGCGATCCATCCGGAGGGACACATCAACGTCAACGAATGCATCTACTGCATGCATTGCCAAGAGCTCTATTTCGACGATCACCGCTGCCCGCACATGATCCAGGTGCGGCTCAAACGAGAAAAGCGCCAGGCGATGTCCTCGCCTTCGATGCGCACGGGCGGCAAGGGTCCAGCCACCGTCATCACCGCCGGAGGCAAGCCCGTCGTGGTGCCATCTACCGATTCGATCAGTCCAGCCTCAACATGAAGAAGCCGAGGAGATTATCATGAGCGACAACGAAAACGGCAAAGGCGTCAGCCGCCGAACCTTGCTTGGGACGACAGCCGCAGCGGCTGGTGTCGGTCTGGCCGGCGGAGCCGCGATGAAGGACGGGGCTGGCCTCGTTTCTCCCGCACTCGCTCAGACGAAGGTAGCGGCGCCGAAAGCGCCGGCTACCCGGCCCGCAGTGCAGAAGTCGGAAGTCGCACCGGGTGAACTCGACGAATACTACGTGTTCTTTTCGAGCGGCCAATCCGGCGAAATGCGTATCGTCGGCCTGCCGTCGATGCGCGAATTGATGCGCGTTCCGGTGTTCAACCGCTGCAGCGCGACCGGATGGGGCCTGACCAACGAAAGCCTCAAGGTACTGACTGAAGGATTGCAGCCGGCGACCCGCGAATTCCTCAAGACCCGGGGCGGAACGTTCACGAACGGCGACCTGCACCACCCGCACATCTCGTTCACCGATGGCACCTACGACGGCCGCTACGCCTTCATGAACGACAAGGCCAACACTCGCGTGGCGCGGGTTCGCCTCGACGTGATGAAGTGCGACAAGATCATTGAGCTCCCGAACCAGCACACTGTCCACGGCCTGCGCGTTCAGAAGTATCCGCGCACGGGCTATGTGTTCTGCAACGGCGAAGACGGCGTGCCGCTGCCGAACGACGGCAAGATCCTCGACAACCCGAAGGAATATCGCTCCATCATGAGCGCGGTCGACGGCGACACCATGAAGGTCGCCTGGCAGGTGATCGTGAGCGGCAATCTGGACAACGTCGATGCCGACTACCAGGGCAAGTACGCCTTTTCGACCTGCTACAACGCCGAGGAAGGCGTCACGCTCGCCGAAATGACGGCCAACGAGCAGGACTGGGTCGTCATCTTCAACATCAAGCGGATCGAGGAGGCGGTCAAGAAGGGCGACTTCAAGGAGATGAACGGGGTGCCGGTGATCGACGGCCGGAAAGGCTCGGCCTACACCCGCTACGTTCCCGTCTCGAACAATCCGCACGGCATGAACACGGCTCCCGACGGAATCCATATCGTCGCCGCCGGGAAACTCTCGCCCACTGTGACCGTGATGGACGTTCGGAAGTTCGACGACTTGTTCGACGACAAGATCAAGCCGCGCGATGTCGTCGTCGCGGAGCCCGAGCTCGGCCTTGGCCCGCTGCATACCGCCTACGATGGCAAGGGGAACGCCTACACGACGTTGTTCCTCGACAGCCAGATCTGCAAGTGGAACATCGACCTGGCCAAACGAGCCTTCAAGGGTGAAAAGGTCGATCCCATCATCCAGAAGCTCGACGTCCACTACCAGCCCGGCCACAACCATTCTTCGATGGGCCAGACCAAGGAAGCCGACGGAAAGTGGTTGATCTCGCTGAACAAGTTCTCAAAGGACCGCTTTCTGAACGTCGGACCGCTGAAGCCCGAAAACGATCAGCTGATCGACATCTCGGGCGACCAGATGAAGCTCGTGCACGATGGCCCCAGCTTCGCCGAGCCCCATGACGCCACCATCGTGCACCGTTCCAAGATCAACCCGATCTCGATCTGGGACCGCGCAGATCCGATGTTCGCTGACGCCGTCAAACAGGCCAAGGCCGACGGCGTCAACCTGGAGGCCGACTCCAAAGTCGTCCGCGACGGCGAAAACGTCCGCGTCTACATGACCTCCACCGCTCCGGCGTTCGGCCTTGAGCAGTTCCAGGTCAAGCAGGGCGACAAGGTGACCGTGTACATCACCAACATCGACGCAGTGGAGGATCTGACGCACGGCTTCTCCATCGTGAACTACGGCATCCAGATGGAGGTTGCCCCACAGGCGACGGCATCGGTGACGTTTTCGGCGGATAAGCCCGGCGTCTATTGGTACTACTGTTCCTGGTTCTGCCACGCCATGCACATGGAGATGAAGGGCCGCATGTTTGTCGAGCCGAAGTCGGTCTGATCGGGGTCGCCGCGTGCGCTCTCTCTCACGATTATTTCCGGCGGCGCTCGTCGCCGCCGGTCTTTCCGGCTTCGCTTCGGCGGAGACGCTGACGGCCGTCCCGGACCGGCCGCTGCAGGACCAGCTCGACCAAGCGAGGGACGGTGACGTCGTCGAGCTCGCATCCGGATTGCACAAGGGTCCGATCCGCATCGATCGATCGGTGATCCTGACGGGAGCGGAAGGTGCCGTGCTCGATGGTACAGGCGCCGGTACCGTGATCACCGTCATGGCTCCCGACGTAGCGATCCGGGGTCTTCGCGTGCGAGGCTCCGGGCGCGATCTGCAAGCGATGGATTCGGGAATTTTTCTGGAAAAGACGGCTCTGCGCGCGCGCGTCGAAGGAAACCGTCTCTCCGGAAACCTGTTCGGCGTGTACGTCCATGGCGCAGCCGGCTCTCAAGTCCTTCACAACGAGATCGAAGGTCTGCGCGATGGTCGCCTCAGCGAGGCGGGCAACGGGGTTTCGCTTTGGAACGCTCCCGGCGTGGTGATCGCCGACAACACCTTTCGCTATGGCCGCGACGGCATCTTCTCGATCTCCAGCCGCAAGGATCGATTCGCCAACAACCGTTTCGAACAGGTTCGATTTGCGATCCACTACATGTACACAAACGACAGCGAGGTCATCGACAACGTTTCGGTCGGCAACCACGTCGGCTACGCCATCATGTATTCCAACCGTCTGACGATCCGCGGAAACGTCTCCGACCGGGATCGCGACTACGGCTTCCTCTTCAACTACGCCAATTACGCCGACATCCGGGGTAACCGAGTGACCGGCGGCCCATTGAGAGCAGTCGCGTCTGCAACCGATGAAGGTGCGGACGACGAGCGAGGCATGATCCCCGAAGCGAACTCGCAACGGAATTTACGGACCGGCCCCGAGAAATGCGTGTTCATCTACAACACCAACCACAACAAGTTCCGCGACAACTGGTTCGAGCGCTGCGCCATCGGCGTGCACTTCACTGCCGGCTCGGAAGGCAACGAGATCACCGGTAACGCCTTCGTGGGTAACGAAAACCAGGTGAAATACGTCGGGACGCGCCACCTCGATTGGTCGACGGGCGGGCGCGGCAACTTCTGGAGCGACAACCCCGCGTTCGACCTCAACGGCGATGGGATCGGCGACACGGCCTACCGGCCGAACGACCTCATCGATCGCGTCTTGTGGACGGCGCCTGCAGCGAAGGTGCTGATCAACAGCCCCGCAGTGCAGGTCATCCGCTGGGCGCAGGCTCAATTTCCTGCCTTGCTGCCGGGCGGCGTCGTCGACAGCCATCCGCTCATGTCCCCGCCCCCGCGCCGCTCGGCCAAGGAGGCGCGATGACCATCCGTGTTTCCGAGGTCGTCAAAGACTACGGGCGCGTGAAAGCGGTCCGCGGAGCGTCGTTCGACCTGAACGAAGGCGAACTGGTCGCGCTGATCGGTCACAACGGCGCCGGCAAGACCACCTTGATGAAGCTGATGCTCGGGTTGATCCGTCCCACGAGCGGTTCGGTGGACGTGCTCGGCGACAACCCGGCCATCGGCCAATTCGCCGGACGGCGGCAGCTCGGCTACCTTCCGGAAAACGTTTCGTTCGACGACGCCCTCACCGGCCGCGAGACCCAGGCGTTCTACGCTCGGCTCAAGCGGGAGCCCGTGGCCGGCGCACTGGCTCTGCTCGACGCGGTCGGGCTAGGAGACGCTTCTCGCCGACGCGTCGGCACCTACTCGAAAGGCATGCGCCAGCGCCTGGGGCTCGCACAAGCGCTGCTCGGACGACCGCGCGTGCTGCTGCTGGACGAGCCGACCACGGGACTGGATCCGGAGCTGCGTCAGACCTTCTACGACATCATCAAGCGCCTGGCGGCCGACGGGACGACCGTCCTGCTGTCCTCCCACGCCTTGACGGAGCTCGAAGAGCGAGCCGGCCGCGTAATCATCATGAACCGCGGCGTCAAGGTCGCCGACGGATCGATCGGCCGATTGCGCAACATCGCCCGGCTGCCGACCAAAATCAGGTTGAAGGTCAGCGGTCTCTCGTCGGGCGAACTGCCGCCCTGGCTGCCGAGCGACGCGCCCTCGCGACGCCTGAACGGCCATGTCGTCGAGGTCGAGGCGGCACCCGACCGCAAGATCGACCTGCTGCACAGGGCGACGGCGGCAGGAACGGCGGTCGAGGACCTCGATTTGCTTCCGCCGACGCTGGACGAGCTCTATGCCCATTTCCTCCGCCAAGCGGGACAGACGCCATGAACGTGCTGATCGTCGCACGGAAGGAAATACGTCAAGCGGTACGAAACCGTTGGGTGCTCGCATCCACCCTGCTGCTTGCCGGACTGGCGTTGTCGCTGACTTTCCTCGGAAGCGCTCCTACCGGCACCGTCGGCGCGCGAACGTTGGACGTGGTGATCGTCAGCCTCTCGAGCCTGACCATCTTCCTGCTTCCGCTGATCGCGCTGCTGATCTCCCATGACGCCATCGTAGGCGACATGGAACGCGGGACCATGCTTCTGCTGCTCAGTTATCCAATCGCCCGCTGGCAGGTCCTTCTCGGCAAGTTCGCCGGCCATCTGGCCGTGCTCGCGTTCGCTACTTGTCTCGGCTACGGAATCGCGGCAGCGGCTCTGGTTTCCGCCGGAAGCCAGGTCGACGCTTACAGCCTCGCGGCCTTCGCCGCGATGATCGGCTCCTCCGTGCTGCTCGGAGCGGTCTTCGTGGCGATCGGTTATCTTGTCAGCGCGTTGGCACGCGATCGCGGCACCGCGGCGGGGATTTGTATCGGATTGTGGCTTCTCCTCGTCCTGATCTACGACATGGCCCTGCTCGGCGCCCTCGCCGTGGACCAGGGCCGCAGCATCTCGTCGACCGCCGTCGATGCGATGCTGCTGCTGAATCCGACGGATGTCTACCGGCTGTTCAATCTGACCGGCTTCGCCAACGTCAGCAGCTTCGCGGGCATGGCCGGACTTGCCCAAGGCACGGCGTTGTCCGCCGGCGCTCTCCTGGTCGCGCTGCTGCTATGGACCGTCGTTCCGTTGAGTCTCGCAGCGACCGCCTTTTCCCGGAGGGAGCTATGACCCGTCGCGGGCTTCTCCTCGCGTTGCTGCTGTCGTCCGCGCTCGCCGCGTGCGACGAGAACCAGACCGCGCGTCAACCGTCGCCGCACCGAATGACCGCAGAAGACATCGGCCACTATTGCGGCATGAACGTGCTCGAGCACCCGGGCCCGAAGGGACATATCTTCGTCACAAGCCTGATCGAGCCGGTCTGGTTCTCGTCCGCGCGGGACGCGCTCGCCTTCACCATGCTTCCGGACGAGCCGAAGGACATCCAGGCGATCTACGTCTCGGACATGGGCAAGGCCCCGAGCTGGGAAAAGCCGGGCCCAGACAACTGGGTGGAGGCGCGCAAGGCGCTGTTCGTCATCGAGAGTCGCGTTGAAAGCGGAATGGGCGGGCACGAGGCCGTTCCCTTCTCGGAGCGGACAGCGGCGGAGAAGTTCGTCGGAGAAAACGGCGGCAGGATCGTCGCGTTTGACCAAGTGCCTCAAGAGTATGTTCTAGCGTCGATCGGCGCCCAGGACGGCGTTTCTGCCGACGACTTGGTGGACGCGCGGCGGCAGCGGAAGGATTGAGGAGAACCCATGCCAGGCATTATCTCCCGCCGACGCCTGATCCGGATCGCAGCCGCTGCGACCGGCCTCGGTCTTCTTCCGAGGAACTCTGCCCGCGCGAGCACGGGGCCCGCCCTCTGGCGAGGGACGATGCTAGGCGCGTTGGCCACCATGGAAATCCATCACGAGGACCAACGGGAGGCGCAGCGGCTCGTCGCGCTGGCCAGCGGTGAAGCGCGTCGTCTGGAGCAGCTGTTCAGCCTGTACTTAAAGAATTCCGCGCTTGTCGAGCTGAACCGGACCGGAATCCTGGTGGATCCGGCCGACGAGATGGTCGAGTTGCTGACGATCTCGCAGCATTACGCGAAGGTCACCGGTGGCCTGTTTGACGTCACGGTGCAGCCGCTGTGGGACCTTTACGCCGGTCATTTCTCGATGAAAGACGCCGATCCGTCCGGTCCGCCGCCAGCGGCGATCCAGGCGACGCTGGCACGTGTCGGATCGGGACGCGTATCCGTGAGCCGCGACCGGATCGTCATGCCGCGGAACATGGCCCTCACCCTGAACGGGGTTGCGCAAGGCTATGTGACCGACAAGGTCGTCGAACTGCTGCGGAGCTACGGCGTCGCCCACAGTCTCGTCGACATGGGCGAGAGTCGAGCCATCGGCTCCCGACCTGACGGCAGCCCTTGGCAAGCAGGCGTGGCGGACCCGGTGGTAGCGGAACGCCTGGACACGGTCATTCCGATCATCGACCGGGCGGTCTCCACGTCCGGGGGATACGGCTTCCAGTTCGATCCACAAGGTCATTTCAACCATCTCTTCGATCCGCGTACAGGCGGCTGCGCAAGACGCTATCGCAGCGTCACCACCGTATCCCACACCGCGGCGGCCGCGGACGCGTTGTCCACTGCATTTAGCTTGATGGCTCCGGAACGGATCCGTGCGCTGCTGCCTTACGTCGACGTCGACCGTGTGCATCTTATCGACCCTGCGGGGACCCCTTCGGAAATCCTCGCTTAAACTCCAGCCAGTTCAACCGCAGAAGGAAACGCCGAATGAAGCGAACTGTACTCGTAGCCCTGTTTGTCGCGGCCGGTCTCGGCCACGCCAGCGCCCAGGACGCCGCGGCCGGCGAGAAGGTCTTCGTCGTCTGCAAGGCATGCCACCAGGTGGGCGACAGCGCCAAAAACGCGGTGGGTCCGGTGCTCAACGGCCTGATCGGACGGAAGTCGGGGTCGGTCGAGGGCTACAGTTATTCGGCCGCCAACAAGAACTCAGGCATCACTTGGGACGAGGCGACGTTCTCCGAATACATCAGGGATCCGAAGGCCAAGATCCCGGGCACCAAGATGGCCTTCGCGGGCATCAAGGATGAGCAGAAGATCAAGGATTTGATCGCGTTTCTGCACACGTTCGACAAGGCGCCCGTCAGGCTGACACAATAGTCAGCCGATAGGACTACCCACGAAAGCAGACCGCACGCCAGCGGCGCGCGATCTCTGCTTGCTTCTCGGCCGCAGCGCTCCCGCGAAGCCAAGTTACCCCGATCCGACCACGCCGGATTGAAGCTCGGAGCCGGACGGAGCTTTCGCACCAGCCGCGTGTTCCCGAAGCAACAGAGGACGAGTGTAATGGCCGTACACCATGCGGGCTCAGGAGAAGTTGTCGACCTTCGGCCGCTCGGGGCCGATCTTCAGATCGCGCGCACGACCGCGATCGTGAAGTCGGACACATTCGAGGCCGTGCGCCTGATTGTCCCTGCCGGTCACAAGATCCCATCCCATCGGGTCGAGGGGGAGATCACCCTATTCTGCCTTGAAGGATCGGTGCGGCTTGGCCTTTCCGACGCGGAAATCGAGCTCTCGGCCGGCCAATGGGTCTACCTTGATGGAGGGGTGACGCATTCCGTCGAAGGACTTAAGGACGCGTCCCTGCTCCTCACCATTCATTTCCAGGCGAAACAGTAGCAAGGTAGCGTTTGAGGCGGGCTGTCCGTCAGCGTGCGCGCGGACAGAAGGGTCCGCGCGCAACACCTGCCCTTAGAAGAAGCCGAGCTTCTTCGGGCTGTAGCTGACCAGCAGATTCTTGGTCTGTTGGTAGTGGTCCAGCATCATCTTATGGGTCTCGCGGCCGATGCCCGACTGGTTGTAACCACCGAATGCCGCGTGCGCCGGATAGGCGTGGTAGCAATTCGTCCACACCCGCCCCGCCTGGATCGCGCGGCCGAGGCGGTAGCAGCGGTTCGCGTCGCGGCTCCAGACGCCGGCCCCGAGGCCGTACGGCGTGTCGTTGGCGATCGCAAGCGCCTCCTCGTCGATCTTGAAGGTCGTGACGGACACCACCGGGCCGAAAATCTCCTCCTGGAAGATCCGCATTTTGTTGTTGCCATGGAATACGGTCGGCTCGACGTAGAAGCCACCCGAGAGATCGCCGCCGAGATCGGCGCGCGCGCCGCCGGTCAGGAGCTGTGCCCCCTCCTTTTTGCCGATGTCGATGTAGGAGAGGATCTTCTCCAACCGCTCGCCGGAGGCTTGGGCACCGATCAGTCGCTACGTTTCGCGGATCGCCCTGCGTGATCGCCTGGACGCGCTTCAAGGCCTTCTCCATGAAGCGCTCGTAGATCGACTCCTGCACTAGCGCCCGGCTCGGACAAGTGCAGACCTCGCCCTGGTTCAGCGCGAACATGACGAAGCCCTCGATCGCCTTGTCGAGGAAGTCGTCGTCCTCGGCCGCCACGTCCTTGAAGAAGATGTTCGGCGACTTGCCGCCGAGTTCGAGCGTGACCGGGATCAGGTTCTGGCTGGCATACTGCATGATCAGTCGGCCCGTCGAGGTCTCGCCGGTGAAGGCGCATCTTGGAGATGCGGGGGCTCGATCCCAGCGGCTTTAGCGCCTTCTCGGCTAAGATAATCAGCAGCAGCCGGGGCCCCGAAGCAGGTCAATTGTTTCTGGTCTTGAAGGCACCTTTCTGAGCGCATCGATCGTGTAGCTGTTGGCGCAATACTCCGAATAGTGTAGAGCCGCCGTCCCAGACTGCATCTCACGGTTACACCGGAGCTTCGTTGCGCAAAGTGCGCATACTAACGTAAGATCGCGCAGCACACCCGGCTCCTTGTGAGCAATCGATCCCTCATCAATCCCGAGCGCCTCGAGCAACTGCGGCAATTCTTTGGCACCTTGCCTGCTATGAGCAACGAGAGTTTCGAGCTCGGCACGCGGGATGCGAAGATCACGCGCAATCGACTCGACCTCTGAGGTACCGAGCGAGCGGACCTCGGCAGAACGGTAAAACTGGCCGAGCCAGTCCGCGACTCTTCCGATCAACTTGCTGGCGATCGATGCCGACCCTATGGCTGTTGTCATGGCGACCTCCCGAAGATTCTTAACAGATGCAGTATTCTGCTGCAGAGCGGCGCCTGCATTGCGCCAGGTCAAACTCGGCAGCAATTCGACCACGGCCAGCTACTCGCCGGCCTCAGGTCGCGCCACTGTCCACCAGGACGACAATGCGGCGGTAAAGATGCCAAGTGGTGTGGCCGAGCACCGGCAGTGTCACCATCAGGCCGAGAAAATACGGCATCGCCGAGACCGCTAAGAGCATAACGATAACCGCAGCCCATCCGATCATCGGCACGGGACTGGCCGCAACCGCGCGTATGCTGGTGATCATTGCCGTCACGAAATCGACATCCCGATCAAGCAGCAACGGGAACGACACTACGGTGAGCGCAAAAAGCATCAGCGATAGGACTGCGCCGACGGCGTTGCCGATGGCGAGGAACAAGAGCCCTTCGTTGGTCGTGAGCACGACCGTCATGAACTCGCGCAAGCTGGAAAATGAGGCATTGAGCCCAATCAGCAGCGCCATCAGGAGCCGCACCTGGTACATCCACACAACGAAGATGAAAAGCGTGACGAAGCCCATCCAACCGATCTCGCCCCGGGACTTCACAGTGGACCATATCGCCGCGACCGAAATCGCCAGCCCATTCTCGCGTCGACGACTCACGTCATAGAGCCCAGTGGCGACAAACGGACCGATCATCGCAAACCCGGCGGCGAGCGGGTAGGCCAGGTAAACAAGACCCAGCCCCAGCAGACAGAGCAATATCGCGATACCGCCCGCTGCATAGAGCGCGCCGAAGACCACCCCGTAGAGTGGCAACGCCTGAAAATCGCGCAAGCCCTCACTCAAGGCTTCGACGATGTCGGCAATCGTGATGCGCCGCACCACGGGATCAGTCTTGCCGGATACCGACGTCATGGACCTCTCCACTCACCGATGCATCTTTATGGCAGGCCCCCATTTGCCCCTGCTTTCACTGAGTCGAGAGCCGCTAACCCCTGGAGCGATCGTGTCTCGTCATCGTCGTCGGCAATCGCCCGCCAGGCGGCGCCGTCGAGATCGTCATACTGGCCGCTGCGAAGCGACCAGAGGAAGGCAGCGAGACCAGCGAGGCCGAGCATCAGCGCCAGCGGCACCAGAAAGACCAGTATCTCCATCACACGATCTCCCGCGCCCGGCTGCGAGCTCGCAGCGAGTTCAGCATCACCAGGATCGAGGACCCGCTCATGGCCGCCGCCGCAATCAGGGGCGTCACCACGCCGCTGATTGCGACCGGCACAGCGAGCACATTGTAGCCGATCGCAAGCCAGAGATTTTGCCGCATCAGATGCAACGCCTGGCGCGCAGAATCGACGGACGCGACAACGGGTGCCAGCGGCCGGCCGAGGAAGACGAGATCGGCGGTGGCCTGGCTGAGATGCGCAGCCGAGATCGGCGACATCGAGACATGGGCCGCCGCGAGCGAGGGCGCGTCGTTCATGCCATCGCCGACCATCAGCACCTTTTTGCCACGCCGCTTCAGCTCTTCGATCCGCGCGATCTTGTCGGCCGGCGTGACGCCGGCGCGCCATTCGGCGATACCGAGCGCGCGAGCCGCCGCGATCACAGCGGCCTCGCGGTCGCCGGATAGGATCTCGATGCCGATGTTGCGCGCTTTCAGCGCCGCGATCACCGACCTAGCGTCCGGACGCAGAGCCTGGCGCACGGAGAGGATGAACTTTTCGGCGCCCCTGCTGAAGGCCACGACAGAGGCTCCGGGATCGAGCGCTGCGCTGCGGGCCAGCGCCCCTGCGCCACAGAAGGATGGACGGCCGAGGCGGAGCTCGATGCCGTCCACCACAGCGCAGACGCCCTGCCCGGCTTCCTCGACGGCACTGAGGATCGGCGACTTTGCGCCGACGGCCTGCGCCACGGCGGCGGCGACGGGGTGATGGCTCGACAGCGCGAGGCAGCCGGCGAGTTCAAGAATATCGGCTGGAATATCGGCCGCGTTGGTCACATCCAGATCGGGCAGCGTCAGCGTGCCCGTCTTGTCGAAGATGACCTGGTCGGCTTCGGCGAGGCGCTCGATGGCATCCCCGGAATTAAGCAGCACGCCCGCCCTGAACATCGCCCCCGAGGCGACCGTCTGCACGGTCGGGATCGCAAGCCCGAGCGCGCAGGGACAAGTGATGATCAGCACGGCAACGCCGGTGACGATGGCATCGTGCCAGCCTGCGCCCGCGGTGACCCAGCCCAGAATGGTGATCAGCGCGGTCGCATGGACGACCGGCGCGTAAAGCCGCGAGGCGCGATCGGCGAGCCGCATGTAGCGCGAGCGCGCCTGCAGCGCGTTGTCGAGCAGCCGCGTGATCTCGGCCAGCAGCGTCGCCTCTAACGCCGCAGAGACTCGCACCCGCAACGTGCCCGAGATGTTCATCGAGCCCGCGTATACCGGCGTGCCCTGCTCCGCCGTGACATAGAGCGTCTCGCCGGTGATCAGGCTCTGGTCAATCTCGGACCGACCCTCGATCACGGTGCCGTCGACCGCGCAGCGCTCGCCGGGCCGCAGCAGCACGATGTCGCCGGAGTGGATCGCGGCGACCGGCACATGCGATATCTCGTCGGGCCCGACGAACTTGGCCGCGGTCTCCGCCTTCAGCGCTGCTAGATTGCCGGCAACCGCGCGGGTGCGCCGCCGCATGTTCTGGTCGAGGAAACGGCCGACCAATAGGAAGGTCAGCAGCATGATCGCCGCATCGAAATAGGCGTGCTCGGCGTGATTGATGGTCTCGACTACGGACATGCCGAGCGCAAGGCACACGCCGATCGAGATCGGCACGTCCATGTTGGTGGTCTTATTCGACAGCGCGCGCCAGGCCGAGCGGAAGAACGGCTGGCCGGCATAGGCCGCCGCCGGCAGCGCGATCAGCGCCGACAGCCAGTGAAAGAAGTCGCGCTGCTCAGGCAGCATGTCCGAGACGTTGCCCGACCAGACCGGGATCGACAGCATCATCACGTTCATGGTGGCGAAGGCGGCGACGCCGAGGCAGCGCAGCAGGAAGCGCGATTCCGCGACCTCGGTCGCCTCCGCGCTTTCGGTCTCGTACGGATAAGCCTTGTAGCCGAGTTCCTCAAGACGATCGATGAAGCGTGCGGGATCCAGCGCGCCTTGCTTCCATTCGAGCGCGACGCGGTGCTCAGTGAGGTTGACGCGCGCCAGCGTGACGTCGGGAATGGCGGAAAGACCGCGCTCGATCTTGGCCATGCAGCCGGCGCAGTGAACGCCCTCGACCGCGAGATCGATGTGCTGAAGGCCTGCGCCCGCGGCGCGGACGTAGTGGGAGAAATCGCGCGACACCTGCATGGGAGGACCTCAGTTCAGGATCACGCGATTGCGCGACAGGAACACGCGCGCCCCCTTCGCATCGCCCTCGATTACGAGGTCCCACTGGCCCGGCGCGACGGAAGCGGCATTGCCGCGATAGATACCGATGCCGGCCTCCGCGAGCTCGACCGCCATATCCGCGCGCTTGTCGGTCGGCCGCTCCAGCCGGCCCGCGAATGTCAATCCGGTCAGCGGCTGCCCCGCCGCATCGCGCGCCTCAACCTGGAGCTCGGCATTGCCGTCGCCGCGCCGCTCGATATGCGCACTCACTTTCCATTTGCGCGCAGCCTGGTCCTGCGCCGCCGAGATCTCGCGGTCATAGGCGAGTCCCGCCGCATAAGGACTATCGACATCGGTGCCCGGCAGCGTTGCGATCGCGAGCTTCATCATCGTAACGTTGACGCCGATCACGATGCCGAAGAAGGCGACCAGCATCAGCAACACCTTGGTTCCGGTCAACGGCTTGGCGGCCATGTCAGTCTCCATATCCTGCGTGCGCCTGCTAAGGCGCGACGAAATTGTCTGTGGTGGATGCAGCCTCGCCGAGTCCGATGTCCGTGACGCGGAAGCGGACCGGAATCGACTTTTCCGGATTGCCCTCGGCCGGCGCCGTGACGAGCAGGCGCAGCTCGCTGGTGGTGTCGCGGGGGATCACGATCATCGGGCGGTCCGGCGTCACGGAATCGACACCGACGACATGGATCGTCGAATTGACCGGGCCGTCGACATCGATCGCGATCACGCGGTCATGCCCGCTCTTGTTCAGGAGCCGCGCGGTGTAGGCATTGCGTATAGACCCGTCGCTGAGCCTGACCGCCACCGGGTTGCGGTCGTGCAGCACGTTGATGTCGAGCAGTGTGCGGGTCGCCAGCACGTAGATCATGATACCGCCGACCGCCGCGATGATCGCGCTGTAGGCCATGGTGCGCGGACGGACGATTCGATAGATCGGCGCCTTGCCTTCCTGGCGGCGGTGGATGTTGATGTCGTTGTCATAGCCGATCAGCCGCTTCGGCCGGCCGATCTTGGTCATGACGTTGTCGCAGGCGTCGATGCAGAGCCCGCACTGGATGCATTCGAGCTGCGGCCCGTTGCGGATGTCGATGCCGGTCGGGCAGACCGCGACGCATTGATAGCAGTCGACGCAGTCGCCGACATGCTCGCCGAGCGCGCGCAGCTCGGCGGCCTTCTTCACCGATGTGCGCTTCTCGCCACGGTCGTAGCGATAGGTGACATTGAGCGCCCATTCGTCGGTGAGTGCGGCCTGGATGCGCGGCCACGGGCACATATAGGTGCAGACCTGCTCGCGCATGTAGCCGGCGAGCACGTAGGTCGTTGCGGTCAGGATGCCGATCCAGGTGTAGGCGATCATCGGCGCCTGAAACGTCAGGAGCTCCTTCACCAGCGTCGGGGCGTCGTTGAAATAGAGCACCCAGGCGCCGCCGGTCCACCAGGCGATCATCAGCCAGGTCGCATGCTTGAGCACGATCTCGGAGAGACGCTTGGGCGTCAGCGCGCCGGCCGATTTGTCCTTCCGCATCCGCTCGCGGCGATCGCCTTCGAAGAAGCGTTCCACCGCATAGAAAAGGTCGGTCCAGACCGTCTGCGGACAGAGATAGCCGCACCAGATGCGGCCGCCGACCGAGTTCATCAGGAACAGCGCGACCGCGGCGACGATCAAGAGGCCAGTGAAGTAGTAGACCTCCTGGGGCCAGAGCTCGATGAAGAAGAAGTAGAAGCGGCTGTTGGGCAGATCGATCAGCACCGCCTGGCTGGGAGCGCTCAGGCCCCTGTTCCAGCGCACGAAGGGAAGGAAGTAGTAGACGCCGAGACAAAAGGCCATCAGGCCCCATTTGATCCGGCGGAAGGTGCCGGAGACGCTCTGCGGGTAGACCTTCTTGCGGGCTACGTAGAGCGGCCCAACGTCGTCATCCGATGTGAGGTCTTTCGGGTTCACGGTCTTGTTCATCGCTCAAGTCGCCTCAGGAGGTGCGATTAAACCTAGACCCGACATCGCTGGGTCAGTTGATCCAGCGCAAAGGGGGGCGATTTTGTTCGCCCCCCGCGTGCCGCCGATCGAGATTTTTCGGGGCTATTTTCCGCCACCCAGCGAGTGGACGTAGACGGCCATCGCCTTGATGGTGGCGGGATCGAGCCGCCCTTCCCATGCCGGCATGACGCCGCCGCGGCCATTCGTGATGGTTTCGATCAGGGTCGCCTCGTCCGAGCCGTAGAGCCAGATCTTGTCGGTCAGGTTCGGCGCGCCGAGCTCCTGATTGCCCTTGCCGCCGTCGCCGTGGCAGGCGACGCAATTGTCAGCGAAAATCTTCTCGCCTTTGGCGGCATCATAGCCCTTCCGGGTCGGGAGGCCCGACAGCGAGCGGACATAATTGGCCACCGTGACGATCTCGTCGCCCTTCAGCACGCCGTCCTTGCCGAAGGCGAGCATCTGGCCCTCATGGGTCTTGGCATGACCCGAGCGTGCGCCGAACTGGATGGTCTGCATGATCTGGTCGAGCGTGCCGCCCCACAACCAGTCGTCGTCGTTCAGGTTCGGAAAGCCCTTGGCGCCGGCCGCACCGGAGCCGTGGCACGGCGCACAATTGTCGCCGAACACGGTCTTGCCCTTGGCACGCGCGAGCGCCAGCAAGGCCGGATCCTTCTCGATGTCTGCCAGTGAGGCCGCGCCCAGCGCCACCATCTTGTCGCCCCTGATCTTGTCGAGGTTGGCGAGCTCGACCTCGACGTCGGCGCGCGAGGAGTAGCCGAGCACACCGCGTGTGTTGCTCGAGATCAGCGGCCAGGCCGGATAGATGATCCAGTAGCCGATCGCCCAGACGATCGTGAGATAGAATGTAATCACCCACCAGCGCGGCAACGGCGTGTTGAGCTCCTTGATGCCATCCCACTCATGTCCGGTGGTGGACCTGCCGGTGACGGAATCGAATTCACCTTGATGATCAGTCATGATTTCTTACTCCTCCCGCAACGGCAGACTGGCTGCCTCATCGAAGGCGGCCTTGTTGCGGGGCCAGAATGCGTAGGCGATGATCGCGAGAAAGATCGCGACGAAGACCGGCGTCCAGATCGTGGTCACGAGACTGGAGGCGAGATTGTCGAGTGTCAGGATGGCTTTCATCGGTATGCCTTCTCAGCGAAGATTGGCTTTCTCGTTGTAGAGCTTGAAGTCGACCAGCGTGCCGAGCATCTGCAAGTAGGCGATCAGCGCATCCATCTCGGTCGGTGTTCCGGGCTTGCCGTCGAAATTGCGCACGACGGCCTTGGCGTAGCGCTTGGTGAAGGCATCCGCGCCGGCATTGTCCGGGTCTGCCTGCGCCTTCATGTCGGCGGCCGCGTTGGCGATCTGGTCGTCGGTATAGGGAACGCCGACGGTCCGCAACGTGCGCATGTGATCGGCGATGGTGTCCGGATCGACCTCCGTCGAGGCGAGGAAGGGATAACCCGGCATCACCGATTGCGGCACGATCGCGCGCGGATTGGTCAGATGGGTGACATGCCAATCGTCGGAATATTTGGCGCCGACGCGAGCAAGATCAGGACCGGTGCGCTTCGAGCCCCACTGGAACGGGTGGTCGAACATGCTCTCGGCAGCGAGCGAGAAGTGGCCGTAGCGCTCGACCTCGTCGCGCAAGGGCCGGATCATCTGCGAATGGCAGAGATAGCAACCTTCGCGGACATAGACGTTGCGCCCCGCGAGCTCCAGCGGCGTGTAGGGCCGGACGCCGTCGACCACCTCGATGGTGCTCTTGAGGTAGAACAACGGGGTGATCTCGACGAGACCGCCGATCGCAATCACGAGCAGGATGCCCACGACGAGGATGATCGAGTTCTTTTCGAAGACTTGGTGGCGTGTCCAGAACGACATGGGAAGCTCCTCATTCCGCCGGCTGAAGAGCGACGGGCATCTGGACTTCCTGCTCGCCGACGCGAACGGTCATCCAGAGATTGTAGGCCATGATCAGCGCGCCGATCAGGAACAGGGCGCCGCCGGCGGCACGGATGATGTAGAAGGGATGCATCGCCTCGACGGTCTCGATGAAGGAATATTCGAGGAAGCCGAGCGAGGTATAGGCGCGCCACATCAGGCCCTGGAGGATGCCGGACACCCACATCGCCGAGATGTAGAGCACGATGCCGAGCGTGGCGATCCAGAAGTGCCAGTTGACGAGCTTCAGGCTGTAGAGGCCCTTGCGATTCCACACCCACGGCACCAGGCAGTACAGCGCGCCGAAGGAAACGAAGCCGACCCAGCCCAGCGCACCGGAATGCACGTGGCCGATGGTCCAGTCGGTGTAATGGCTGAGCGAGTTGACCACCTTGATCGACATCATCGGGCCCTCGAAGGTCGACATGCCGTAGAAGGCGACGGAGACCACCAGCATGCGCAGCACGGGGTCGGTGCGCAGCTTGTCCCAGGCCCCCGACAGCGTCATCAGACCGTTGATCATGCCGCCCCAGGAGGGCATCCACAGCATGATCGAGAAGGTCATGCCGAGCGTCTGCGTCCAGTCGGGCAGCGCGGTGTAGTGCAGATGGTGCGGTCCGGCCCAGATGTAGAGGAAGATCAGCGCCCAGAAATGGATGATCGAGAGCCGGTAGGAATAGATCGGCCGCTCCGCGCGCTTCGGAATGAAATAATACATGATGGCGAGGAAGCCGGCGGTGAGGAAGAAGCCGACAGCGTTGTGGCCGTACCACCACTGGAACATCGCATCCTGGATGCCGCCCCAGGCGATGTAGGATTTCGAGCCCAGGAACGAGACCGGCAGCGCAGGGTTGTTGCCGAGATGCAGAACCGCGATCGTCACGATGAAAGCGAGATAGAACCAGTTCGCGACGAAGATGTGCGGTTCCTTGCGCTTGAGGATCGTGCCGAGGAAGACGAGCAGATAGGTGACCCAGACGATGGTCAGCCAGAGATCGGCGTACCATTCCGGCTCGGCATATTCCTTCGACTGCGTCACGCCGAGCAGATAGCCCGTGCCGGCGATCAGGATGAAGTAGTTGTAGCCGAGCACGACGAACCAGGGCGCGATATCGCCGGCAAGCCGGGCGCGGCACGACTTCTGGACGACGTAGAATGATGTCGCGACCAGGACGTTGCCGCCAAAGGCAAAGATCACGGCCGAAGTGTGCAGCGGCCGCATCCGGCCGAATTGAATCCATTGCAAGTCGAAGTTCAGAGCGGGCCAGGCCAGCTGCGAGGCGATGATCAGCCCGACCAGGAAGCCCGCAATACCCCAGACCATGGCCATGACGGCGGTGAACTTGATCGGTCCCATGTTGTAGTTGGGGCGGCCATTGATCTCGGCAGGCGGCAGCGCCGCCGGGCGATCGTAGTAGCGGTTAACAATGAAGAACATCGCGGCCAGGCTCGCCGCCGCACTCAACCCGGCGTGAAAGGCGAAGGGCGCGTCGACCGCCTTGGCCGAGGCAATCAGGCACAGGAAGGCGGTGACCGCGAAGATGAGCGCCAGGCCGCTTTCGCCAAACGTCATGGTTTTCGAGATGGAGGGCTGGGGCATCGCGGATTCTCTCTGAAAGAACACGCCGCCAGAAACCACATTCACCCTTGCGGGGAATTGATTGAAATCAACTTAGATGGATTTCCGTTCATGTGAGGCGGCTGCAGTTCAGGTGCCCCACCCCTTATGGGAGAGGGCAGCGAAGGCAGTTCCGCAAGCTAGGTTGGGTGACGGTTGGGTTCGGCACAGAGAGCTTTTTGCAGGAAAACGCCCCTTATCCGGCGCCTCAGCCGAAGCTTCGCTTCGGCGTTCCTAAGAACGGCCGCGAAGGCCGCCTATACCGCCTTCTCCCGCAACGATGGAAGAACCCGACTCTCAGTCGCTCGCGGTCGCTTTCAGCGCAGTAATGACATCCTCACGCGCGATGATTCCAGCCAGCTTCTGGGCGCCGTCGAGCACGATGATGCTGCGGATGCGGTGCTCGACCATGATCTGGAGCACGCGCGTCAGTCGCGTGTCGGGGCTGACATAGATGAACTCAGGCATCATGACGTCGCCGACCTTGCGATTCATCAGGTCATGATAGCGCGGCAGCATCTGGCTCGGTGTGAACGAAAAGCACTTCAGGACGTCGAATTTTGTGACGATGCCGACGACCTGACCGTCATCCTCAACCGGATAGGAGTTGAAATCGTCCTGCTCGAACATCTCGCTGAGAGCGAGCAGATCGTGGTCACGCTGCACCGTGCTGACGTTGCGAGTCATGTAACTTTCGACCGTCTGCTCAAGAAATTTATACACCGCGCGTCCTCATCGATCTGTCTGTGCCGCCTGGCCGTCAGTGCGACAGCAGCACGCAGCGAGCGGTCTGCGTGACCAGATATTCCGTGACGCCGCCGAGAATCAGTTCGCGGAAGCGGGAATGACCGTAGGCACCGGCGACGATCAGGCTCGCTCCGATATCACCGGCGATCCTCTCCAATTGCACGGCGGCGGTTTCGTTCCCCGCGGCTTCCGGGACACGTGCCGTCGCGGTGATGCCATGGCGGGCGAGCCAGGCGACGACGTCGCTGACACCGGCCATCACCGCCGGGCGGTCATCGTCCATTTCGGGGATCTCGACGACGACGACGTCCTTGGCCTTGCGCAGCATCGGCAACGCATCGGTCACCGCGCGCCGCGATTCCAGCGTATCCTTCCACGCCACCAGTACGCAGCGCAGATCGAGCCAGTTGATTCGGTCAGGCACGACCAGCAGCGGCCGGCCGGTCTGCATCACCAGTTCCCTGGGACTTACCATCGAAAAGGCATCGGAGAAGGTCGGGCTCTGCCCGCCGCTGACGATGATGTCGGCGCAGCGCGCCTGCGCCAGGACGTATCGTGCGGGAAAATCCATGGCGCTGCGCCATTCCGCGCGCCCGCTGTGCGTCCGGGTCGCGGCACGGAATTGCGCCTCCAGATCGGCAAGGCGCCGCCTGACGGAGCCCTCCTCCTGATCGACCAGCCGCTGGGCCGCGGCGCCATCGGTGAAATAAAGCGGCGATGCGAATCGCGCTGCAGCGATCCCGACGATATCAGCCTCGAATCGTTCGGCCAGCTCGCCCGCGACCTGAAGCCGCGTCGTGTTGAGCTGATCCAGCGCCAGGCTGACCATCACGCTCGCGTATGTCATCGGGAGCCTCCGGTAGGGTGAGCTTTGGCGAAAATTGTAAGCCGGGCCGCAATCCCGCAGAATGAGCTAGATCAAATCGCCCTACGGAGAGCCGCGGGAAATCCACGAATAGAATCAGACATCGGAACTTGCCTCCGGCGCGGCGTTGGGCGAAATTGCCGGTATCCTCGCAGCGCCTCGCCGGCCGCAACAAAATGGGAGTCACGACTTGTCGCCGACCCGCGTGACGCACCCGCCGGACGATCATCGCGGCAAGCATTTCCGGGTCCGGATCGAGGGGTTCGGCGTCGGCACCTGGGATCTCGACCTCACGACGCGTGCGCTGGAATGGTCGGAAACCGCGCGGATGCTGCTCGGGATCGCGCGCGGCCAGCCGGCGAGCTACGACCTTTTGCTGTCGCACCTCGAGCCCGAGGACCGCGCGCGCGTCGAGGCTGCGATCAACCAGGTCACTGAGCGCGGCGGCGGCTTCGACGTCTCGTTCAGGATCGCAGACAATTCCGAACGGGGCAAATGGATCAGGGCCCGCGCCGGCCTGATCAGGGATGATGCCGGCGTCGCTCGCCATCTCAGCGGCATCCTCCTCGACATCGACGAGGAGAAGCAGGTCGAAGAAGCGCTGCGCACGCGCGAGAACCACCTCCGCTCCATCCTGCACACCATTCCCGATGCCATGATCGTCATCGACGGTCGCGGCATCATGCAGTTGTTCTCGACGGCCGCCGAGCGCCTGTTCGGCTGGTCCGAGCAGGAGGCGATCGGCCGGAACGTCAGCATCCTGATGCCGGAGCCGGACCGCAGCCGCCACGACGGCTACATCGCACGCTACCGCTCGACCAGCGACCCGCACATCATCGGCATCGGACGCATCGTCACCGGCAGGCGCCGCGACGGCACCACGTTCCCGATGCATCTGTCGATCGGGGAGATGCAGTCCGACGGCGAGCCCTATTTCACCGGCTTCGTCCGCGACCTCACTGAGCACCAGCAGACCCAGGCAAGGCTGCAGGAATTGCAGTCAGAGCTCGTCCATGTCTCCCGGCTGACGGCGATGGGCGAGATGGCCTCGGCGCTCGCCCACGAGATCAACCAGCCGCTGGCGGCGATCAACAATTACATGAAGGGATCGCGGCGGCTCCTCGCCGGCAGCACCGATCCGAACATTGCGAAGATCGAAAGCGCACTGGATCGTGCGTCGGAACAGGCGCTGCGCGCTGGCCAGATCATCCGACGCCTGCGCGATTTCGTCTCCCGCGGCGAATCCGAGAAACGGGTCGAGAGCCTGTCGAAGCTGATCGAGGAAGCCGGCGCGCTCGGACTTGCCGGCGCGCGCGAGCAGAACGTTCAACTCCGCTTCACTCTCGATCCCGGCGCCGACCTCGTCCTCGCCGATCGGGTACAGATCCAGCAGGTGTTGATCAACCTCTTCCGCAACGCGCTGGAAGCGATGGCGCAATCCTCGCGGCGCGAGCTCGTTGTCACCAACGCCCGCGTCAGCGACGAGATGATCGAAGTGGAGGTGTCGGACACCGGCTCCGGCTTCCAGGATGATGTCATTCCGAACCTGTTTCAGACCTTCTTCACCACCAAAGAGACCGGCATGGGCGTGGGACTGTCGATCAGCCGCTCGATCATCGAGGCTCACTGCGGCCGCTTGGTGGCGGAGAACAACGCATCGGGCGGGGCGACCTTTCGCTTCACCTTGCCGGCAGCGGATGAGACCTGAGCAATGACGACCAAAGGACATGTTTACGTCATCGACGACGACGAGGCGATGCGGGACTCGCTCAATTTCCTGCTGGATTCCTCGGGCTTCCGCGTCACGTTGTTCGACAACGCGCAAAGCTTCCTCGATACGCTGCCCGGCCTCTCATTCGGCTGCGTCGTCTCAGACATCAGGATGCCTGGCCTCGACGGAATCGAGCTGTTGAAGCGAATGAAGGCGCAGAGTTCGCCGTTTCCGATCCTCATCATGACCGGCCATGGCGACGTGCCGCTCGCGGTCGAAGCGATGAAGTTCGGCGCCGTCGACTTCCTGGAAAAGCCGTTCGAGGACGACCGCCTCACCACCATGATCGAGAGCGCGATCCGTCAGGCCGAGCCTGCCGCCAAGAACGAGGCTATCTTGCACGACATCGCCGCCCGCGTCGCCTCCTTGAGCCCCAGGGAGCGTCAGGTCATGGAAGGGCTGGTCGCGGGCCTCTCCAACAAGCTGATTGCCCGCGACTACGACATCAGCCCGCGCACCATCGAGGTCTATCGCGCCAACGTCATGACCAAGATGCAGGCGGGCAGCCTGTCGGAACTGGTGCGGCTGGCGATGCGCGCCGGCATGCTGAAGGATTAAAGCAACCGGCTTGAGGCAGGTCAATACGCCGTCCTCCGACCGTGCTATCCGACCACAATGATCGAGATCGGTTCGCACCATCAGCGGCTGCCCATGGCATCATCCGCACAGCCCATCGTCTACGTGGTCGACGATGACGACGCCGTGCTCGGATCGCTGCGCTTCCTGCTGGAAACCGACGGCTTTGCCGTGCGGACCTTCCGCAACGCCACAGCGCTGCTCAACGCGACGAACCAGCCCGGAGCCGACTGCTACGTGATCGACTACAAGATGCCCGATATCAACGGCATCGAGCTCGCCGGCCGGCTGCGCCAATCCGACCGCGACACCCCGGTGATCCTGATCACCGGCTATCCTGACGGAAACATCTCCGCTCGGGCAGCCGCCGCCGGCGTTAAGGACGTGATTTTGAAGCCGCTTCTCGATGAAAACCTGAGCAAGCGTATCCGTCACGCCATCCGAGACAGACGTGGAAACTAGGCATGACCTCAGAACGCGCTCCGGTACTGCTACATCTCGCTGCGAGGACCGTAAATCCACCTCGGCTCAACGCACTCGCTTGAGCCGTGATCGGTCATGCAGGCCGCGCTCCGAGGGGAGCCGGATCTGAATGCGATTGATCGGCGACGGTGGTGGTCCGAGGCCGGGCTGCCGTTGGCGTGGCGAGTGATGGCAGGAGCAACAAGGCGGCCAGAAGGGGTAGGGCAGATTTCGCGATCATCGGGCGTCTCCGTCGGCGTGAACTCTTCCGATGACGTGACCTGTCCTGGAGACCTGATATTTCCAGGGCACCGAATATTGAGACCAGCGGTATTCCCCGCCCTGCCGCGCTCCGACCTACGGGATTCTACGTACGTAAACCTCCTTAAGATAACGCGCGAAATTTCCGGATTGCGCAAACCCGCATACCAAAGCTCCATCACAACGGAGATGGCGCCAATGCTGACCCAGACGCTCAACACCCAGGCGATCAACACGCAAGTTCTTGGCAAGATTGCCCCGGCCCATAGGGTCTTGGACCTGTTCGGCGCGATCACCGGCCATGCCGGCCTGGTCGCCACCGATTTCTCCTACCGCAAGGACGAGGAGATCTACGGTGAGGACGAGCCAGTCGAATATGTCTACCAGGTCGTCTCCGGCGCCGTCCGCAGCTACAAACTTCTCTCCGACGGCCGCCGCCAGATCGGCGCCTTCCACCTCCCCGGCGATATATTCGGCCTCGAATCCGGCGCCGCCCACCGCCTGGCGGCCGAAGCCATCATCGACACCACGGTGCGCCTCGTAAAGCGTCGCAGCCTCGACCAGGCCGCAGTCACCAACGTTCAAGTCGCTCACAAGCTCTGGTCTATGACCGCAACCAATCTCAGGCACGCAGAAGAGCACATGCTGCTTCTCGGACGCAAGAACGCTATGGAGCGCGTCGCTACGTTCCTCCTCGAAATGGATCGGCGACTTGCGGTCACCGGCATGATGGCGCTTCCCATGTGTCGTCGCGATATCGGCGACTATCTCGGCCTCACGCTGGAAACGGTTTCACGTGCCCTCTCGCAATTGAACGATGAAGGCGTACTCGACTTTGCCGGTGCCCGCCGGATCGTGCTCCGCAAGCGCCAGCACCTGCGCGATTTGGACATCTGAAGGTGAAGAAGCATTGCTCCATCATGACCGAAAGGCGCCTGACCCCCTTCGTCTCCATGATGCGTGCCGATCGGCCAGCGGAGTTGCTCATCGACGGTGACAAGGTGCGCGCAGTCAAGCTGCGCGTCGTCATCCAGACATCGCTCGACCAGCGCGAAGCGCCGAGGGGCACTTATTGTACCAGCAGGTTCGAATCGGACGTCGCCGGGACATGCAATCTCGCATCGCAAATCCCCGCCTCGGATATCTAATGAGGTGACGGAAAGGACGCCTACCCAGGATGTTTAGCGAACTGCTGGTAGGTCGCTTGCGACCTCCTCGCGTACGAGGTCGCCGGCCACCCCTTCCAGTTCGCGCCCGAGTTTCTCGCGAGCCGCCTCTTCGATGCGGGCGGCGAACCCGGGCTCTCGATCCATAAGACCGCGCAAATCAACCGCGTCCAGGATGAGTAGGCGAGTAGCTTGGGTAGTAATGACCGTTGCTGAGCGGTGAGCACGGCGCAGCACGGCGATTTCGCCAAAGAAGTGGCCGGCACCCAGGCGCACCGGTGCGTGCCGCAGTTTGATCTCAACCTCGCCATCGGCGATCAAGTACATGGAATGCGCGGCCTCACCCCGCCGCGTTACGACGGACCCCGCACGTAGCTTCTGAGCTCTCAGCATCTTCATGATCTCCCCGATCTGGGCTGCGCTCAATTCACTGAACAAAGGAATTTTGGCAACGAGACTCCAGGTGACGATGAAATCGCGTCGATGCACCTCGTTGGCGAAGGCCGTAGCAACGATGCCCACAGGCAAAGCGACCATAAGCAAGCCAGCGAAGATCGTGCAGCCCGCGATGAGACGTCCGACCGCGGTAACAGGAACGACGTCGCCATATCCAACTGTACCAAGCGTCACGATCGCCCACCAAAGTGCGTCCGGAATCGTTCCGAATTTGTCAGGCTGGACCGTGCTCTCGGCAAGATGCATCAGCCCGGCTGCGATCAGCGCGGCGCCGAGAAGGATCACAAAGCATCCCGTGAGAGCGCGCCTCTCAGCATAAAGAGCCTCCAACAGCGAATTGATGGCAGGTGAATAGCGCGTCAGTTTCAGGAAGCGCACCAGGCGCAACACGAGCAATGTCTTGAGTTCCGGAGCGGCAAAAGGAGCCAGCAAAAGCGGCAATATGGCAGCAAGGTCGATAATTCCGGCGAGGCTTCCCATGAAGCGAAGCCGCGACCCGATCGCGCCAAAGCGCCGCCAAGGCGCGAACTCCGCCGCGGTCCAGGCACGTGCCAGATACTCCGCACAGAAGATCACTACCACTGAAACTTCGATGGATTGAAAGCCGGACGCATATCGACGCGCGAGCTCGGGAACCGATTCGCATATGGTAGCCAGAAGGCTGACGACGATCGCGAATATCAGGCCGGTATTCACGGCCAAGCTCGCGGAGCCAGGAAGCGAGCCTTGCTCCAAAATCAGGTAGATCTTGCGACGTAGCGTCATAAACCGATCACCGAACGCAACTTGTTCATTGCGCGGAGAAGTCTCGGACCGAATACGACGGTTCTTCCCGAAGCGGATCGTCATGGGACTTTCCGCAAGTCCTTTCTAGGGCGTCTGAAACGATCACCTGCAAGTCATACCGTTGCGATCCGCCTTTAATTTCAGTCGTAGCCCACCGGCCATGGCGTCGCCTAGTAGGTAGAGACGTTCGAAGCGCGCCGCTCGGCAACAGAGATTCGACTTCGTTGCCAGGAGATTTGCAGCCTCCCGGCACCGATTTTCGAACATGGAGCAGAGATCAGGCCGCCTTTCGCTGGCTGCGGTGAATCGCCGACGCAAGTCTGAGCAAGAGGACCATCGAGACATTGCCCTTGCTGCCCTCGATCTGGGCAATGTAGCGCTCCGAAATGCCGGACCTGCGGGCGAGCTCCCGGCGCGACATGCAGCAATGCATGCGCGAGCTGCGCACGCGCTCACCGAGTTCGACTAGGAATTGGATCTCGGAGTATGGCGGCACAGCGCTCCCACCAGGCAACGCCTCACCTGCGAACTCGACGACTTCTTCCAGCATTGATGTGTTCCTGTTTCCACACCCAAGATTGTGGCTAGTTTTCCGGTCCCTTCATTGATGCGGATCAAACAAGGCGCGTGTTACTCGATCAGCATCGGAGCCGCGATCTCGATGCGGTCGTCCTTCTTCATGTCGATGCCGAGCGCAAGCGACCATTTCCCGCTCACCGCGCCCGTTATGCCGACCCGCCACCCGTCCGCGGCGATCCGCTCGGCCGGCGCGGTCAAGCGGCCAAGATGGCGTTCGCCGGCATCAAGGACGAGCAGAAGATCAGGGACCTGATCGCCTACCTCCCTACCTACGACAAAGCGCCGGTTAAATTGTCACAGTAGTCCGGCGATAAGGCTAACCACGCAAAGCAAACCGCGCGTGACGACGCGCGCGATCTCGCTTGGCTTCTCAGGTGCACTCCGCCCTGCGAAGTCGCGGCTGCCCCAAAACCGCACGCGCCGGATCGCGGTCGCGAGGCAACGAAACGAACTGACGGTTGTTCACTACGGGGCTGACCTTCAGGACGCGCGCACGACCGCGATCGTGAAGTCGAGCACATTCGAGGCAGTACGCTTTATCGTTCCTGCTGGGCATAAAATTCCGCCCCACCGGCTCGACGGAGAAATCACCTTATTTTGTACCGAAGGATGCGTGCGGCTTGGCCACTCACACACGTAGACCTAGCTCTCCGCGGGCCAATGTGTGTATCTCGATGGAGGCGTAACGCATTCGGTGGAAGGGCTTGAAGACGCGTCCCTACTTTCTCACCATCCATTTCACAAATCCCTGAGCAGCGTCCGGGCTCTCGGAGCTGGAGCGCAAGTTTCTCAAGCGCCACCCCGCCAAAGAGCGAACCGCGCTCGAAGCTTTGGCTATTCGGATTTAAGGGTGGAGTTCCAGCGCGAACGAGGTTCGGCCGGACTTTGGGTGGCGTCGCCGGATTCTACACTCAAATCCGAATAGCCGAAGACGTGACCGATCTGGTCTGCCGGCGGGAGCCATCTGCTCCCGACTGACGCACGACCCGCTCATTGCCGTCAAGCGAGGGTCAGGCGAACACCGCTTCGCGGTGAACCCGCTCGGCAGTCTCCGCGATCACGTCGATCGCGAGCGCAGGTCTGACAGTCGGTTCGAGACATCGGATATCGGCGGCGAGCTGCCTGGCGAAGTCGACAGCTTGAGATATGCTAGGGAACTCGCGACCCAGAGCATCCTCGATTTCGAGCCTGTCTCGCACGTTGAAGAAGAAGCGCATAGGACCTCCAATCGGTCCATGATTAGAGGACGTCAAACGCACAGATATTGACGCTGATCAAGGCCAGGCCCCGGAGTCGCTTATCGGCCACTCCGGGTCGCCCCCGCGCTCCGCGCCCAACGACCCTGACCCCGATGTGGTCGCCGTTGACCCGGGCCAGTTCGCAGCGCTTATAGGACGGTTCCACGTAGTCATCGGCACGATCCGATGGGCGAGTATGGTTCCGCATCGCCATCTCCCGCGCAAATCGACGATGGTCCCTACCAGACCTTCCGTGAGGGTCCGTTGACAAATCGGCGCTTCCACCACCATTTGCGTGAGCACTCCGATAGGTCACACATGTCAACGCGTCTCTGGTCGACGGCTCCTCTCGTGCTGATCGTCGCCGCTACGGCCATCTGATTGGCATGAAGCTCAATCCTCGGCGGACGAGCTCATCCTGTAACCGCCGGGCTCTCGCTTTGGCCGCGTCCCCGACAAGCCGATACCGCCCGCCGAGCGCATTGTCGGCCTCGACTTCTCGCCGAATGCCGTCATAAAGTCTCAGAATACTCTCATCGCTCAAACGTCCGAAGGAATTTCCTTCGACCAACCTATCGGCTCTGGCGCCCCTTCGAATTCCGTTGAGAATATCATTAATCGAATCGCGCTCGTTCATATCGAAAACTGAATTGATTCCAATGAAGGAGACGATCGCATGTTCGTCCCGGATGGTCCAGTGCGTCTCTCGCCTCAAGCCGCAGGGCTATCGCATATGGCTGAGCATGCTGAGGAGAAAGTCATCGTCCCAACCGGAGCGCTTCATTTTGCGCCGGATGGAGGCGGTGTTCGGATGGGTCCGCAGAATGTTGAGGGCAAGTCTTCGCAGTGTGGGAAGGTGTCGGGAGCATTGTCCTTGCGGGTACGATCGCCGTCCTCGGCGAAGTGCACGTCAAGCTCCCAATGAAGTTGGTTGTCGACGCCCCAATGACTGCGGGTAACGTGCAGCAGCCACTTGGGGGAGATGTATTTGGACAAGAGATAGCGGCGTACAACCGGCGTGTCGGCCGGCTTGCCTCGCAGGCGCCTGCGCAAGATGACGCGCCCCGCGGATCCTGCTCGGGCCGCCTCGATCGTCGCGTTCAGGGCCAGCAGGTTGGTCTGTTCGGCGACGCGGAAAGGCCCGATAGCGACGGTGCGTACGTCACCGTCCCCTGCCAGGCCTGCGCACGCCTTCATTTCCTGAATCCCAAGACAGGTAGCTTACTTGGTCAACGGGGGAAGAGCGAAGGCCGCTGGGTCTAAGCAACGGGCTCGGCCCGCGGCTGACGCGCGACCCAACGCTCGATCTCGCCAACGTCGGCGGAGAGCTCTGTGGCCAAACCGCTTGCGAAGCCGCGCCAGGCCTGAAGGTTGCCCTGTGGCACACCGATCACGACGCGGATATCGCGTTCGATCGCTCTGCCGATCAGATCGAGCAGACCCCCGCCCTCGCACTCGGCCTTGCCGAACTTGTTGAGCACCAGGATGTCCGGTGCGGTTGCAAGGCTATTTTCGATGCGGACCGCTGCTTCCGCGAGTGCTCCCTCGTCCAGTCGGCAGCCGGCCGCGCTCGGTCCGCGGTCTTCGAAGATGGCTGTCCGCTGCCCGGTGGCGAGGTCTTCAAGTTCCACGTCGCAGCGTCGTTCCGGCGCGGCGTCGACCACGTGCTGGAGGACGCCCGCGAGCGAAAGACGGTGACGGCGGCAAGCATCGACGAGGGCTTCGAAGGCGGCTGCGGGATATTTGTTCTGCGGGTAGACGAGCGCCGTCAAGCAACGACGCAGGCTCTATCTTTGCGGCAAAGAACGTGGCGGGCATCTCGAATTCCTTTCCGATCGCGTGCGGGCGAGCCTATGCGTGCCGCAGGAGCTTGACCGCCATGCGGAGCGAATCCGATAAGGCGGTGGCCGGCTGCTCGACAACCAGTCGAAAGCCGAGGTTGGTCGGCGGGACACCAGCCGCGCAGCCGCCCGTCTTCGGATCCCGGATGAAATCCGTCATGTAAGCGCGGTGCGCGCCTTCCACTACGCGCACGCCGCAGTTGGAGTTCGTGACCTTCGCGCGGTTTCCGTCGAGCGAGGCGCGGACGAAGCAGCTGTCGGTCCACTCCCAGACGTTGCCTGCCAGATCGTCGAGACCCTTGCTGTTGGTCCCGAATGTGCCGCCAGGTTGCGGAGCGGTCTCGGTCGGTCTCGAACGGTTGGACTCGGCCTCATAGCGCGCGATCCAGGCCTGGGCGGGATCGGAAGGGTCGACAAGCGGTGGGGCTTCGTCGCGCGCCTTCTCGGCGGCTGCGAAAGTCCATTCCTCGTCGGTCGGCAAACGATGCGTGATGCCCGTCTTCGCCGAGATCCAATTCGCATAGGCGGAGGCATCGTGCCAGTTGATGCCGACCACAGGAACGTCGCGCCGTCCGGAGGACGCTGCGATGCGCGGGCAGGCTCCTTCTGCGACGCAACGGTCGTACTCCGCGACAGTGACTTGGCGTTTCATCACGAACAGGTCTGCGGAAAGTTTGATCTCGCGCAGGGGCCCTTCGACCGGCCTGCCGTCTCGCGAAAAGTCCCCGGCAGCGCGGTAATTGAAGGCGACAGAAGCGAGGCGCCGCGTTCCGTCCAGATCGTGCGAGGGCGCGGTCGACGTGGGTGCGAACGCCACCGCCAGGAGCGGCCCAGCCAAGGCGCTGGCGAGCATTGCGGTCTTCACCTTCAACAGCATCAGCATGAGAATGCACTCTTCGCGAGAACGGCCCGCGGTCGAGACGGCGAGCCGCTTTGTCGACGCCAATTATCGGGTGACGCTCACCGGCTCGGCGGAGCCGAACTGGGCGGGCGGGATCGGACCTGCCGGAGAGAGGGACTTCATCAGGTCGTCGTTCCACTTGCCCTCGACCTTGATGTGGGCGGTGGCGCCCAGTTCGACGGCCTCGATCAGGTTGTGATTGACGTAGGCGTAGACTCCGGGCTCGCGGAAGGTGTAGAGCGCCGCACCCGCCGATCCGCCGCGCACCAGCCAGGTCTCGAGGTCGCGCTCCGGCGGGTTGTTGAACTTGCCGGTCTCCCACACGTAGTCGCCGTGGCCGCCGATGATGTGCGGCCGGGTGTCGCGATTGGCCTCGGAATGCACGATCAGCACGGTCTCGCCGACCTTGGCGGCGAGCGCGTTCTTCCCGGTCAGCGCGCCGACCCTGCCCTCGAAGACCTCGTGGGTCGGGATCAGTTTGCGCATGACCTCCGTGGTGTCGGCGTAGGATTCGCCGATGGTTTCGTAGGTCTTGTATCTGCCGCTTTCATCCTTGGGCACGTAGAGGTCGTTCTCGCCGATGTAGAAGACCTTGTCGTAGTGCAGCGCCTTTCCGTTTTCGTCCTTCAGGCCTTCCCGCGGCAGCACCATCACGGTGCCGTGCATGCCGGAGACGACGTGCCAAGGGATCATGCCCTCGGGCGCGCAATGGTAAATGAAAACGCCGGGACGCGTGGCCTTCCAGCGCAACACCGTCTGCTCGCCGGGATTGACGTGGGTCAGCGCGCCGCCGCCCAGACCGCCCGTAGCGGAATGCAGATCGATGTTGTGCGGCATCGAGTTGGTCGCCGGGTTGACCAGCGTTAGCTCCATGTAGTCACCTTCGTGCAGCACCATCATCGGGCCTGGCATCGAGCCGTTGTAGGTCATCGCCCACATCTTGGTGCCGGCGTCGTCGATAACGACTTCTTTCTCCTGCACCGTGAGCTTGAACTCGACGATCTTGGGTCCAGCCTTGGTGGCTTGCTCGTGGGCATGGACGAAGGGCGGCGCGACCAGTTCGACCTTCTCGCGCGGCAGCTTCAGGTCGTCCGCAGCGCCGGCCAATGCGGGTGCCGCCAAGATCAATGCCGCGATCGCGGCTCCCATCAGGGCGGTCCTTCTCGTCAGCATGATCTTCTCCATCGGTTCTGCCAATTCGACGGTGGGACCATAGCGATGCCGACGCCAGTCTCTTTGCGCTGGAGCAACATTTGCGGCGGATACGACGACGTCGCGGCGTCGCGGAAAAAGTTTGTGCCGTCGCAAAGAGCGGTGCCGCGAACTTGGTTACCGTGGCTGCATGAGCAAGACCGTACTCACCGCCGAAATGCCCGTCGACGACGTGATGCGTCGATGGCCGTCCACGATCCGCGTATTCCTTGACTTCAGGATGAAATGCGTGGGCTGTCCGATCGCGGCCTTCCATTCGATCGACGAAGCGTGCGCGGAGCACGAAGTCGACGCCGCCGTCTTCATGCCGAAGATTCTGGAGGCCGCCGCCTAGGGGCCGCGTCGACGCCCCTGGATGGCCTCTTCGCCCTCGGCGAGACCCTCGAGCCGGTGGGCGTCGCGTAGGATGATGCGTTGCCGCCCGCCCTCTACTAGTCCTTCGGCTTCCCAAGCGCTTAGAATCCGGCTGACCGTGTGCAGCGTGGTGCCGGTCATCTCGGCGATGTCCTGACGGCTGATGGGAAAGTCGATCTCGACGCCCCGGTCGACCTTGACGCCGGCCTGCCTTGCGAGGCGCAGCAGCGCATGCGCCACGCGCTGCTCGACCTGCTCGTTGGATATTTCGATGACCCGGGCCTGCGTATCCTGAAGACGGCTTCCGACCGTCTGCAGCGCGCTGGCCGCGAGGCTCGGATATTTGGCGACGAGGCGCTGCCAGGAGGACGACGGCCAAGCCAGCGCGATGCTGTCGACGGCGGCGACCGCGGTCGCGGGATAGTGCGTCAGGTTCATCGCTTGGGCGACCCCGAACAGTTCGCCGGCCGAGACGTAGCGCACGACCGTCTGCTGTCCCTGAGGCGTGGTCTTCTCGACGCGCAGGTGTCCGTGCAGCAGCAGAAAGAACTGGTTGGCTTCCGCCCCCTGGTCGAAGGCCGCGCTGCCTTTGACGTATCGGACGGAACGCGCTTCGCGCAACAGTTCCTCCTGCCCCTCGGGGGTGAGCCCGGCGAACATGGGAAGCTTTGCGACCAGCGAGCGGTCGACGGCGGCCATCGAGTTCCCCCTTTTCGATGTCGAGGAGATTACCCGGCATCCGAGCAAGCCTCAACGGTCGCCCGCGTTCTAGCCTGGGAGATCCAGGCGGAGCTTGCGCTGGCGCAATCTCGCGGAACGCGAAGAGACCTATGTCCTCCCGCGGGGCCCGGCCATCCCGGGCGAGAGATTTTTGGGAATCAAAAAGATGAAGAAGATCGCGATTGTGGCCGCGGCCATGCTGTTTGCAGGGGCCGCGCATGCCGCCGAGGTCGAGGTGAAGCTCCTGAACAAGGGAACCGAAGGCGTGATGGTGTTCGAGCCTGCCCTCGTCAAGATCTCGCCGGGGGACACCATCAGGTTCGTCGCCACCGACAAGGGCCACAACGCCGAAACCATCAAGGGAATGTTGCCCGAGGGCGCCGAGCCGTTCCAGGGCAAGAACGGCGAAGACGCCGTGGTGAAGTTCGACAGGGAAGGCGTGTACGGCGTGAAATGCTTGCCCCACTACGGAATGGGCATGGTCGCGATGATCGTCGTCGGCGCGCCGGCCAATCTGGACCAGGCCAAAGCCGTGCCGCAGGTCGGCAAGGCGAAGCAGGTATTTGCCACGCTCTTCGAGAAGCTCGAGGCCAGCAAGACCGCCGCCAAGTGAGTTCTGCGGCTATCGCCGCCAGTGCGTCGGATGGACGAGGACCGCCTCGTTCGTCCATGCGTCGTACCGGACGGCGTTTTTTCGCCGTCCCGAAAAGCAAACGGCAGCGCGCACACTGCCGAGTTCGAGATCACAGTCTTCGGAAGCGAGCGCGATCGAAGGCCAACCGCGCGGGGGTGGGCCGCACGTCGAACGCCACGGGCCTCAAAGACAGAACGTCCCACTGAAATCACGCAGGTCGAGTGCGGCGGACATCTATGGCCGCATGAACGCGAAGTCGGTATCGGGATCGCAGTTGTCGGCGACGAAACGCAGTTCGGACTGCACGTCCGCAATGCCCCTGTTGACCAGATATTCGGACACGACCAGGCCCAACAACGCGCGACACAAACCGTCACGATCGAGGCCGGCCGCATCGGCCTGGTTGAGCGCGGCATCAAAGTGAAGCCTAGCGATATTCGTAGCGGACACGTTCGCTTCTCCTTGCCGCTAAACGTCCTCGGCCGTTGCCGAGCAGCAGGAGCAACAATGTGGCTTGGGGTCGGCCAGGACCGTCGTCGGGCTTTCGTCGTCGATCTGGCTTAGGAGATCCGTGATGACGGTTTCAACGAGCTTCCGCTCTATGCCGCTGTGGCTTCGGTCCTTTCCGCGCAGTCTCTCGAAAATCCGCATTATGTCCTCCGTTGATGACGGTGCGGAACTTAACGAAGGCTCAGATGCGCACCTTGCTGCGGATCAAATAGGTCGACGAATTGGGGGGTAGTTTGTGCTCGAACAAAGAGATGCCGGCTCGTCGCGGCCTACGCTGACGTCAAAGATCGGGGAAAGACGTCTATGGCGACGATGCAGAAATTGAGAACTTTCCAAGGGCCTGCGCTGCTGTCGCACGGCTTCCGCCCCTTCTTCCTGTTCGGGGCGATCTATGCCGGCGCCATAATCCCGCTGTGGCTCGTGGCGTTCGCCGGCCACATTTCGCTGTCGACGGCGTTCGCACCGAGGGACTGGCACGTCCATGAGATGTTGTTCGGCTACGTCGGTGCCGTCGTCGCGGGTTTCCTTCTTACCGCGATTCCGAATTGGACCGGCCGCCTGCCCATCCAGGGCGGACCGCTCGCGCTGCTGTTCGGGTCGTGGGTGGCGGGAAGATTGGCGACGTCCTTCTCAGATATCATCGGGTGGCGATCCGCGCTCACGGTCGACTCCGCCTTCTTGGTCCTGCTCGCGGCAGCGGCAGCCCGGGAGATCGTCGCCGGACGCAAATGGAATAACCTGAAGGTCGTCGTCATCGTCTCGTTGTTGTCGGTCGTCAACATCGCCTTCCATCTGGAAGCGCACTTCCGTGGCTTGGCTGAATATGCGACGCGCGGCGGCATCGCCCTCGTCGTGACGCTCGTCTGCGTAATCGGCGGCCGCATCGTGCCGAGCTTCACGCGCAACTGGCTTGCGCGGCGCGAGCCTGGCCGGCTGCCCGTCCCCTTCAACCGGTTCGACGCAGCAGTCATGGTCGTCGGCGTCTGCGCGATGACCTTGTGGGTCGCCTTCCCAACGGGCCCGTCGACAGCCGCCGCCCTCACCGTCGCCGGGGCGCTGCATCTCGTTCGTCTCGTCCGTTGGGCGGGAGAGCGGACCTTCTCCGACCGGCTCGTCCTGATTTTGCACGCCGCCTACGCCTTCGTGCCGGCGGGCTTCTTTCTGTCCGCGATGTCGGCGGCGGACCTGGTCGCGTCCGGAGCCGGAGCGCACGCCTGGACCGGCGGCGCGATCGGTTCGATGACCCTTGCGGTGATGACGCGCACCTCGCTCGGTCACACCGGACAGGCGCTCAAGGCTTCGGCTCTCGTCCAGGCCGTCTACGCCGCCATCTTGATCGCGGCCGTGGTCCGCGTCTGCGCGGCGCTGGAGCCGGCGCACTCGATCCCGCTTCTGATGGCATCCGGCGTCGCCTGGATGTTCGCCTTCTTCGGCTTCGCGGTCGCCTACGCGCCGCTTCTGTGCCGGACACGGAAGTTCTGATTATGATGGGCGCCAGCATATCCCGATGGACGATGACCTACTTCGCGACGGCGCTCGCGTGGCTGTTCGTCGCGCTCGCGCTGATGGTCGCCGGCGTCGGTTATCCCGCCGCCGATATCGCGTCACCCGACACGCTGGTTCTGGTGCACGCGGTCTGCATCGGCTGGCTAAGTCTCGCCATGTGCGGCGCGCTGTTCCAATTTGTGCCGGTCCTAGTCGCCAAGCCGCTTTTCTCCGAGAAATGCGCGCTGCCGGCGCTCGTCCTTTTGAGCGTCGGCCTCGTCCTTCTGCTCGCCGGCTTCCTCTCGCTCGGCGGCCGCCTGCCCCAGGCGATTTGGCTGTTGCCCCTCGGCGCGGTCCTGCTGGTCGCGGGATTCTGCTTGGTCGTGGTCGACCTCGGCCTGACGGCGTGGCTGCGGCCGACGGGACCGGCCCGCTTCGTGCTGGTCGGCTTGGCTTCGCTCTGCGCCACGTTTACGTTCGGAGCGGTCTTCGCGTTCGGGCTGGCGGGGTGGGCAGGATCATTCGGTGGCGCTCTTCTCGCCAGCGGCATCCCGCTGCACGCCATCGCTGGACTCGGTGGCTGGCTCACGCTGACGGCGATGGGTGTCAGCTATCGGCTTCTCGCCATGTTCATGTTGGCTCCGGACGTGGACGACCGCCAGAGCCGCGTCACGCTCGCGACCGGAGCTTCGGCGGTCGCGGTGACGGTCGCCGGCGGCGTGCTGGCGATCTGGCTTGCCGCCGAATCGACCGTGGTGCTCTCGATAGCAGGCCTGCTCGGTCTGGCGTCCGCTGCGCTGTACGGGCGCGACATCGTCGGCATCTTTCGCAAAAGGAAGCGTAGGCAGCTCGAGCTCAACATGCGCATGGCGACTCTGTCGTTCGTCAGCCTAGCCGGAACGGCGTTCCTGGGGCTGGCCCTCGTCTTCTTCGACGCCTTGCCCGCGCATGTCGGAGCGTTCGCCTTTCTGGCGGTCTTCGGCTGGCTGTCGGGCCTGGTGCTCGCCAAGCTGTACAAGATCGTGGCGTTCCTGACCTGGCTCGAGACCTACGGTCCTCTGATGGGTCGCGCGCCGACTCCCCGCGTCCAGGATCTCGTAGCGGAGGCGCGGGCGACGAAGTGGTTCGTCGTCTACTACGCGGCGGTCTGGGTCGGGACGCTGGCGCTGCTCGCCCGCGAGCCCGCGGCGTTCCGCGTGGCCGCCGCGACGATGACCGTCGGCGCAGTCGGCATCGTCCGCGAGGTCATCCGGACCCGACGGCTCGCGGATGTCGCATGCCCGCTGCGGCTCCCGCCCGGCGCGGTCGCGCCTTACCTGCTATTTGCTAGAAACTGAGAGAGGAACATCATGACCCAGTATACCGACGTCGACGTTCGTCCGATCCTGCGCGCCGGGGGCGAACCGTTCTCGGTCATCATGGCCGCGCTCAAGGGCCTCGAGCCTGGTCACGGACTGCGTCTCCTCGCGACCTTCAAGCCCGTCCCGCTATTCGCCGTCATGGCCGACAAAGGGTTCTCGCATTCAGAGCAGCCGCTCGATGGTGGCGAATGGGAGGTCTTGTTCACGCCCGTCGACGTCGCAGCCAAGGAAGAAGTATCCCCTCCGCCCGCGGCGCTCTCGAGCTTCGACGGGTGGCCCGAGCCGACCGTCACGCTCGACAACCGCGACCTCGACCCTCCCGAGCCGATGGTCCGGATCCTCGCGGAGGCGGACAAGCTGACGCCGGGAGCGACGCTGTCCGCGCTGCTGCGCCGGGAGCCCGTGTTTCTCTTCCCGCAACTAGAGAAGCGGGGTTTCCGCTGGCTCGGCGGCTTCACGCCGGACGGATCGACCTATGAATTGACCGTCCGGGCGCCGTCATGACCGACCAGCTTGCCGACCGTGTGCGCAAAGCGCTGCGGGTCGTGATCGACCCGGAACTCGGGGAGAACATCGTCGATCTTGGGTTCGTCTACGGCATCGCCGTCACGGACGGCCGCGTCTGGATCGTGATGACAGCGACGACTCCCGGATGCCCGGCGGCGGGCTTCCTGAGGGAAGGAGCGCAGGCGGCCGCCTCCGCCGTCCCAGGGGTCGTTTCCGCCGACGTGACGATAGTCTTCGAACCGGCCTGGACCCCGGACCGGATCGAGCCGGCCGTCCGGGCGTCGCTCGGCTTCGCCGCAGTTAATTGAAAGGCCGTCGCGGGCAAGGTCGGCTCATTCGCGGAGTTTGCTCCTCGACAACGTCCCGGCCGTCCGGATTTGAGACCGTAGGGAGCAGTCAACTCCCGTCTCAACCGAGGTCGCCGCATGGCACTCACCATCGAGATCGACCATGCCAAGACTCGAGCCAAGGCCGCGGCAGTCGCCGGCCAACCCGTAGTGCCCCAGTCCGTCAGGGGACCGATCCGCCGGATCAAGTGGGGCATCCTGCTGCTGACGCTATCGGTCTACTACGTCACACCGTTTCTCCGCTGGGATCGCGGTCCGAACGCGCCCGACCAGGCGGTGTTGCTCGATTTCGCCAACGGGCGGCTGTACGCCTTCTTCGTCGAGATCTGGCCGCAGGATCTCTACCTCGTCACGGGACTGATGATCCTCGCGGCCACCATCCTGATCCTGACCAACGCGCTCGCGGGCCGGCTCTGGTGTGGCTTTGCGTGCCCGCAGACGGTCTGGACCGATCTGTTCCTGCTCGTCGAACGACGGATCGAAGGCGACCGGCGCCAGCGCCTGAAGAACATCGGTGCCCCGCTGACCGCCAAGCGGACGGCGCAGATCGCGGCGAAGCACGCGGCCTGGCTTCTGATTTCGTTCGCTACCGGCGGCACCCTTATTTTTTATTTCACCGACGCGCCTAACTTGCTGCGGCGCTTCGCGTCCGGAGACGTGTCCGCGAACGCGCTGACGTGGATCGTGGTCTTCGCGGGAACGACGTACGGCTTGGCCGGCTTCGCGCGCGATCAGGTCTGCACCTTCATGTGCCCATGGCCGCGCCTGCAGGGCGCGATCTGGGATCCGAAGGCCTACACCGTCAACTACCGCGACTATCGCGGAGAACAGCGCATGTCCGCCAAGAAGGCCGCGGCGGTCCGGTCCGACGGCAAGCAGGCAGGCGACTGCGTCGACTGCGGCCAGTGCGTCGCGGTCTGCCCCATCGGCATCGACATCCGGGAGGGCCCGAACTTCGCTTGCATTAACTGCGGGCTCTGCGTCGACGCATGCGACGGCGTCATGAAGAAGCTCGGACGCCCACGCGGCCTGATCGACTACGAAAGCTGGGACAATATCGAACGCGGGCGCCAGAAGCAGAAGTCCGTCAACCGCCTGGTGCGCCCCAAGACCATCGGCTTGACCGCGGCATGCGTCGCGCTCGCCACGACGATCACCGTCGCGTTCGCCACCAAGACGACCGCCACTCTTTCGGTCCAGCACGACCGGGATCCGGTTTCGGTCAAGCTCTCCGACGGCTCGCTCCGCAACGCCTACACAGTGAAGCTCCTGAACAAGTCCTCCGGTCCCCACACCTACGCGCTCTCGGTCGCCGGCGTGGATGCGAAGCTCGCCATCGTGGGCGTTCAAGACGGCTTGTCCGTCTCGGTCGGCCCCGAGACATCCGAGACATTGCGGGTGACGCTAACGGCGACTGAGGCCACACAGCGCGACGTGGTCTTCACGGCGCGCGACGAGACCGGCGCGGTTCTCTCAACGAAGGATCGATTCATTGAGCATTGATCGGACGGAGGCCGAATTCCTGGCCGAACTTGGCAGGCGCCTGCGCGGACAACGCAACACGCTCGGCATGTCGCGCCGCGATCTGGCTTGCGCCTCGCATGTCTCGGAGCGTTACATAGCCATGATCGAGGGCGGCAGAGGCAACGTCTCCATTCTGCTCCTGCATCGTCTCGCGTCCGCGCTCTGCCGACCATCGATCGCGGACGACCGTGTCGAAGTCCTTCCGAGCTTGCTCTGCGACAAGGTCGCGTCGGTCGCGATGTGAGACCCTCCGAGTGCAGGCCAAGGCCTGATCGGAGGTCATCATGTTGCATCACGTTCCCAAGATCATGATCGTCGTAGCCGCGGCGCTGGCCTTCGTGGGCTCCGCCCCGACGCTCGCTCAACATCCGGGAGTGTCAGTCAACCAAGCGTGGGGCCGGGCGACGCCTAAGGGAGCGAAGGTCGCCGGAGGCTACCTTACCATCGACAACGGCGGCCCGGTGGCGGATCGGCTGCTATCGGCATCGAGCCCGGCGGCGGCCAAGGTCGAGATCCATCAGATGTCGATGCAGAACGGCATCATGACGATGCGCCCGCTCGAACAGGGTCTCGCGATCCCGCCAGACGCGACGGTGACACTGGCTCCCGGCGGCGACCACATCATGTTCATCGGGCTCGCCGCACCGTTCGAGGAAGGCCAGCGCATTCCGGTCACGCTGAACTTCCAGCGTTCCGGCAAGATCGAAACGTCGTTCGAGGTCGGCAGCGTCGGCGCCAAGGGGCCCCGGCTACAGGTTGTTTCCAAGGTGGTTGCATCCAAGGGAGCGGTGACCGTCCCCGTCGCCCAGCCGGCGAAGCCAATCGCGCCGGCGGGCGACCCCTTCTTCACGCACCTTTGCGGGACCCGCGTGATGGCCGACGTCACTATCACGCCGGGCCGCCGCGGACCGGTCGAGGTCGCCGTCCAGCTCTACGACGGCGACGAGCGACCGCTCACGGTCGATGCCGTCTCGGTGACGCTGACTAATCCCGACAGGAGCATCCCGTCCCTCACCGCTCGCGCCGATCGCGTGGCAGCGGACAAGTGGCGCGTCGACATGACGGCCGCCTCGAGCGGCACCTGGACGCTGGCGCTCGGCATCGACATGAAGAAGGACGACCGTATCGACATCGCCGCGCCAATCGTGATCGAGTGAGAACTCGCCGAAAGATCCGGGCGACACGCTCAAGAAGAAGTGCAAGCGCGGCACGCGTTGAGACGAGAGAGACGACTTTGAACACCTACGATTGGATCAAGGCGCTGCACATCGTGGCGGTGATGACCTGGATGGCGGGGATGCTGCCACTGCCGTGGCTGTTCGTTCTCCATGGCGACGCAGCATTCGGCTCCTGCACGTCCGAATTCCTGAAGATGATCGAACGAAGGCTGCTCAGGGTCGTCGTGAATCCCGCGATGATCGTGGCCTGGATCGCCGGCCCCTACCTCGCATGGTCGGCACACTGGTGGACGACGGGATGGTTCCAGGCGAAGTTCGCGCTGGTGCTCGCTCTGTCCGGCGTGCACGGCCTATATGTCCGCTGGGTCAAGGACTTCGCGGCCGATCTGCCGCGAAGGACCCGCGGCACGTACCTTGGGGCAGCGGCGACCCCCATCGTCGTCATGATCGCCGCCGTAATTCTCGTCGTCGTCAAACCCTTCTGATCCCCGCCGAAGTTGACCTGCAGCAACGTCGAGGAGCTCCAATTCCCGCAATGTCCGCCGAAACGGAAAGGCAGACGATGCGCTCGGATCTCGCAAGACGCTACGGACAGGACCGGCTTCCCCGCTACACCAGCTATCCTACCGCTCCTCATTTCAGCGCCGCGATCGGCGAGGCCGAACATAGCTCATGGCTGAGGTCGATTTCTCCGCGGCAGCCGGCCTCGATCTACGTGCACGTGCCGTTTTGCCGGTCCATGTGCTGGTATTGCGGCTGCCACACCTCCGTCACTAAAAAGGACGACCCGATCGCGATCTACGCATCCGGTCTTCGTACCGAGGCCCACCTGGTCGCGGACAACATCGGTCACCGGCAGCCGATCTCGCACATCCACTTCGGCGGTGGCACCCCGACGATCATGACGCCGGAGACATTCGCCGACCTGGTCGGCGCCCTGCGCTATTCCTACTTCGTGCTGCCCGACGCCGAGGTCGCCGTCGAGATCGATCCGCGAACGCTGACCGAGCCCATGACGGAGGCCTTGGGCTTCAGCGGCGTCAACCGCGCGAGCTTGGGCGTGCAGAGCTTCGACCCCGCGGTCCAGCGCGCCATCAATCGGATGCAGAGCTTCGAGCAGACCGCCCGCTGCGTCGAAGGCTTGCGGAGGAACGGCATCGGCAGGCTCAATTTCGATCTGCTGTACGGGCTGCCGCTTCAGACGGTCGATTCGTGCCTCGATACCGTCGCGAAATGCATTGAGCTTCGTCCAAACCGATTCTCCGTATTCGGCTACGCGCACATTCCCTCGTTCAAGAAGCACCAGCGCAAGATAGACGAAGGCGCTCTGCCCGACGCCATCGAACGGCATCTGCAGTCGGAGGCGATCGCTGAAGCGCTCGTCGATGCCGGCTACGTGCGCATCGGCTTCGATCACTTCGCCCTCCCCGCGGACGAGCTTGCGGTCGCGAAACAGGAAGGTCGGTTGCGCCGGAATTTCCAAGGCTACACCGACGATGCGGCCGACACGCTCATCGGACTCGGTGCCAGCGCGATCGGACGGACACCGCAAGGCTTCGCGCAGAACGTCGTCGCGACGCGCGACTATCTGGCGCGCATCGCCGACGACCGGCTTGCCACCGCCAAGGGCTACGCGTTCACGAGCGACGACCGCTTCCGCGCCGACATCATCGAACGCGTCATGTGCGACATGGCCGTGGATCTGTCCAAGATCGCCACGTCGCACGGGCGCGATCCGAACGCGGCAGTGGTTGATCAATCCCGACTGAAAAGCCTGATCGCGGACGGCGCGGTGACTATGGAGCACGACCGGATCTCCGTTCGTAAAGGCGCGGAGTTCCTGGTCCGGAGCGTGGCGTCCGCTTTCGACGCCCATCTCGCTCACTCCACCGCGACCCATAGCCGAGCCATCTAGGTTCGAAAGGACGCCGCCACAGCTATGCGCCGCCCTCGGTTCGGATTGACCTTGCCGGTCCTGTAGCCACTGATCCAGCTCGTCGCATCCGCGGGCAACCATTCCTAAGTACACCGTACTCCACTCCCGATTTGCGGCCGAGGTTCCAATGCTCAACGCATTTCTGCAAGCTGCCGCTATTCTGCTTCGTGAAGGTCTCGAGGCCTTATTGGTCATCGCCGCACTCGCCTCCTATCTCCGGAAGGTCGGTGCGCGAGACAGATTGATATCGTTGTATGCCGGTGCGGGCGCGGCGGTCGGAGCGAGCGTGGCCGCGACATGGCTGTTCGAGCTCTTCAATGACGGCGCGCACAACGATCTCTTGGAGGCGGGTACCATTCTGGCCGCAGCCGCCCTGATGCTCTACGTCAGCGGCTGGCTGATGTTGCGGCAGGACCCGCGCGTGTGGCAGGGCTTTCTCAAAAGTAAGGCGGACGAGGCGGTTGCCAAACAGACCGGCCTCGCGGTCGCGATCCTGGCTTTTTTGGCAGTCTTCCGTGAGGGCGCGGAGACGGTACTTTTCGTGCACGCTCTTGCAACGACGACCGGCGGTTGGACAGTCGGACTAATCGGCGGTCTCTTGGCCGCGGCTGCGTGTCTCGTCGTGCTATTTTTCGTCATCAACATCGTTGCGCGGAGACTGCGATTACGTCCGCTCTTCATTGCGACGTCCGGGTTCCTGTTCCTCATGGCGATCAAGTTCATCGGCGAGGCAATCCAGGAATTCCAAGAACAGCAGATCATTCCGTACAGCGAATTCGCGGCCAGCGGCTGGTTGTCTGCGATTGGCCTCAATCCGACCCTTGAGGCCTCGGTGGTGCAACTGGCGGTGATCGTCGTCGCCCTGATCACCTTTGCGATGTTCGATCTTCGTGCACGCAGGCGGGCTTCAGGCATCGAGGCGAAGCAGGTGAGGGTATCCTGACGAGCCACCCGCCCCCCGAACATCGGTTGGCCATGCCCAGAATTTTTGATTCCGCTTGGGGGCGAACGAAAGTGGGAATTCGAATCCCGATCCCGAACCAGACGAGGGATGCAAGGGGTCCATCGACCCGTCACGCCGACTGGGAGCGGACCGACCGCACTCGACGGAGCAAATCTGCCGCGTTCCTTGAACCATTGACGACGCTCGCGGCGCGGATAGGCGGATTCCACATCGAAATCCAATAGTTTTTTTGGTCACTGCGTGAGTTGGCGATAGATGGCGGGCAGCGCCGCCGGAAGGCGCTTGATGTTACCGACGATGGCGTAGCCGCCGCGGCCGAACAGCGTCGGAAAATAGCTCTGCGCCGCGGCGTCGATCGTCACCCCGAAGACGGATGTGCCGAGACGCCGCGCCTCCTGGACGGCCTTGCGCGTGTCCTCGACCGCAAAGCGTCCTTCGTAGTGATCGACGTCGTTGGGCTTGCCGTCGGTGAGGACGATCAGGAGCTTCTTGCGCTGCGGCTGCGCGGCGAGCTCGGAAGCCGTATGCCTGACCGCCGCGCCAATGCGCGTGTAGTATCCGGGCTTGAGCGCGCCGATGCGCCTTTCGACCTGCGCCGTCATCGGTTCGCCGAAGGCTTTGACGGTCTCGAGCCGGACCCACGATCGGCGACGCGAGGTGAACGTCAGAATGCTGTGGTTGTCGCCGCAGGCCGCGAGCCCGTGCGCGAGCACAAGGAGCGCCTCCTTCTCGACATCCAGCACGCGGTATCCCTCGACCCATGCGTCTGTCGAGAGCGAGACGTCCACCAGCAGCGTGACCGCGAGATCGTGTCCTTGCGGGCGCATGGCCAGATGAATGCGGTCCAGCGATCCGGAGCCGGCGCGCAGATCGCATCGCGCGCGGACCAGAGCGTCGAGATCGAGGTCATGTCCGTCCGGCTGTGCCCGCAGCAATTCATGACGGGGCCGTAAAGCTTCGAACTGGCGGCGGACCTGGCGGATCCGCCGCAGCATGGCGTCGTCCGGTTGCCAATCCTCTCCGCGTTCGCTCGCCTCCGAAGTCAGGACGCGGCAGTGGTCCGTCATGTAGCTGCCGGTACGATAATTCCATTCGGGATAGAGCAGCCCCGTATCGAGCCGCGCGGCATCGACGGCCTCCGGAGGAAGATCCAGGTCGAACTTCAGCTTGCTCGCGGGCCTACCCTTTCGGCGCGAGATCGCAAGCTCGTCGAGGTCGTCGGCGGCCTTGTGCGCGTCGTCCTCGTCGCTGTCGTCGGACGGTCGATCGACGTTGACCATCTCCGCCATGGCAAGGATCTTCTCGAAGCGATTGAGGATGAAAGAATCGCGTTGAGCTTTCCTGTCCTCCTGCTCCCGGACCGCAAAACGCTTGCGGGTGTCGGGACCGCCTTCCTCGGCCGGGCCCGGCAGCTGCTCGTCGTCATCTCCTTGGGCTGCGACGGCCTCCCGAGTCCAGCAATCACCCCACAACGGACAGGGCAACATCGGCCGGTAGCCGGGCGGCGCCTTCATCATCGCCGTCTCGCCGCCCCCGTCGACGGCGGCCCAGAAAGCTCCTTTCGGAGCTTCCCCGGCCCCGAGCAGCGCCATCACGACCGACTCGACGTCGCGCTCCGCACGGGGCAACGGACGCTGCGGGCGAGCGACTACCATCGCGCCGGCCAGCCGCCGGTATGTTCCGGTCAGTCCCGGAAACCGGGCCATGACAAGCGCGGACGTCTCGCACACGCGCCGCAGCGTCAACAGATCCCGCTGCAGCGGATCGAGCGCGTCGATCGAGGCGACCGGCTGAACAGCGAACCAGGCGGCGAGCCAGCGGTAGAGCTCGGCGTTGAGTTCGCGATCGGCGAAGACGGCGATGCTCTCGGGCAAAAAGATCGTGGCGCCGTCGCGGCCGGGATGATCGAGGGTCTCGTCACCGAGCCCGATGCGTTGTCGCCAGCCGAGCCGGTGCGCGGATTTGCGCGCCTTGGAGCCCGCGATCTGCACGCCCCTTTCGCCGCCGAGGGCTCGAAACATCACCGCGATCCGGCTCCGGACGTCGGCGAGTGCGACCGCATGCTCCGGATGGCCCGGATACGACGCCGTCGAGCCGACCAGGCGGTGCCATGCTCGCCCGACCGTCTCCTCGAGTTCGAGGAAGTCGAGCATGGTTCACCCGATCACGGCTCGGGCGACTTCGACCAGCGCGGCCTTCACGTCCGCATCGTCCGTCAGCGGCTCGATCATGCCTGCGAGAACGGCGTCTCCCACCGAGACGCCGGCGGCGACGAGCGTGGCGCAGTAGACGATCAGGCGGGTCGAGACACCCTCCTCCAGATCGTGGCCCTTCAGCGCGCGAAGCCGCCCCGCAAGTTGCACCAGCGGGCGCACCCGGTCCGTGGGAAGCTCGCTCTCGGCGGAGACCACCGCGATCTCCTGCTCGGGAGGGAGGAAGTCGAATTCGATGGCGACGAAGCGTTGACGCGTCGAGGGCTTGAGCGCCTTCAGAAGGCTCTGGTAACCGGGGTTGTAGGACACGACCAGCATAAAGGCCGGCGGCGCGACGAGTTCCTCGCCGGTGCGCTCCAACGGGAGGATGCGGCGGTCGTCGGTCAGGGGGTGCAGCACGACGGTGACGTCCTTGCGGGCTTCCACCACCTCGTCGAGATAGCATATGCCGCCTTCGCGGACGGCGCGGGTCAGAGGCCCGTCAGCCCACACCGTGTCGCCGCCCTTGAGAAGGTACCGTCCCGTGAGGTCGGCCGCCGTGAGGTCGTCGTGACACGCGACGGTGTGCAGCGGAAGCTCGAGGCGTGCCGCCATGTGCGCGACGAACCGCGACTTGCCGCACCCGGTCGGGCCCTTGAGCAGGACCGGCAATCGATGCCGCCAAGCGTGCTCGAACAACGTACATTCGTTGCCGGTGGGGACGTAAGCCGGAATTTCCCGAACGGGATTGGGGACGGCGTGCAGGGCTGGCTTCATGACAGTTCTCCGGAAGACTCAAGGGACGACGGCCGCGAAGGACGCGGCCGTCGCATCGCTCGTCATTCGGCGGGCTGCAGCGCGGCGGACGGGACGGCCGCTTGGCGCTCGCGTCCCGGCACCAGCACGGCCCAGACGAACATCACGGCCGAGATCACCACGAACACGCCGGACCCGAGGCGGACCCAGTAGAACATCGCGAGCCCGTCCTGCACTTCCATGTAGCTCTGGCCGAGCACCCGCTGAAGATGGACCTGAACCACGCCGGCGAAGGTCAGCGCGAAGGTCATCACCATCATCGCCGTGCACATGATCCAGAAGCTCGCCATGCTAAGCACCTGGTTGTAGGGCGCCCGCTTTTTGATCTCCGGGATCGCGTACGCCATCATCGCGAGGTTCAGCATGACGTAGGCGCCGAAGAATGCGAGATGTCCGTGCGCGGCGGTCACCTGCGTGCCGTGGGTATAGTAGTTTACCGACGACAGCGTGTGCAGGAAGCCCCAGACGCCCGCGCCGAGGAACGCCATCACGGAGCAACCGACCGACCATAGCAGCGCCGCGCGGTTGGGGTGCCTCCGGCCTGCCTTCCAGGTCATCTGCACCGTGAAGATCACCATGGTGAAGAAGGGCGCGACCTCTAGCGTGGAGAACAGCGAGCCGATCCACTGCCAGTAGCCGGGCGCGCCGATCCAGTAGAAGTGGTGGCCGGTACCGAGGATGCCGGAAAACAGCGCCAGACCGATGATGACGTACAGCCACTTCTCGACCACTTCGCGGTCGATGCCGTTGAGCTTGATCATCAGGAAGGCGAGCACGCTCGCCATGATCAACTCCCAGACACCCTCGACCCAGAGATGGACGACGTACCACCAGTACATCTTGTCCACGGCCAAGTTGGCCGGATTGTAGAAGGCGAACAGGAAGAAGATCGCGACGCCCCACAGACCGAACAGCAGGATGTTGGTGACCGTCGTCTTGCGGCCCTTGAGCGCCGTCATGGTGACGTTGAACAGGAACATGAGGCAGACGACGACTATGCCGACCTTGATCGGGAACGGCTGCTCGAGGAACTCGCGCCCCTCGTGGTAGTGGAAGAGATAGCCCACGACCGCGACACCCGCCGCGCAGAAAAACATCCAGAACTGTATCTTGGCGAGCAGAGGACTGAACAGTTCGTTCTCGGTCTCCTCGGGGAGCAGGTAGTAGGTCGCCCCCATGAAGCCGATCAGCGACCAGACGATCAACGCGTTGGTGTGGATCATCCTGACGATGTTGAACGGCAGAACGACGGAGAGCGTGTTCGGCAGGACGTAGATGGTGCCGGCGACCAGGCCGAACGCAACCTGGGCCAGGAAGAGCGTCAGCGCGCCGTAGAAGTACAGCATCGCGACCTTCTGGGTCTGGTATTTCATGAGGGTATCCTCGTTGGGAGATATCGACGCGCGGCGATCAACCCGCCTTGTTCGGCGGCCAGTCCTGGCGCTTGATGCTGTCGGTCCATTGCAGGAAGTCGGCGAGGTCGTTCAGCTCCTGGTCGGTCAGGTTGAACTGAGGCATCTGCCGCCGGCCGGGCGCGCCGCTCGGCTGCGCCTGCATCCAGGCCTTCACCATTTCCTTGGCCGCGGCGGGATCCTGCCGGCCGCCCCATCGGTCCCAGACGTTGCCGACTTCGGGAGCGAAGTAGGCGCCCTCGCCCAGAAGCGTGTGGCAGTTGATGCAGGAGTTCTTCTCCCAAACGTGTTTGCCGCGCGCGACGGAATCCGTCAGCGTCGCGGTATCGGTCGATTTGGTCACCATGTAGTAGTGACTGTGGGCGGTCAGCCCAAGGAAGATTGCGAAGAAGAAGGCGGAGCCGCCGTAGAAGACGTTTCGCGCCTGCGTTTTCGTGAGGCGTTCAGCCATCACCCATCCTTTCCGGCGTTCGTTTGGTTGCGAGCGTGGCGCCAACCTACCCGGCCATCCGGAGGGTTCTTTGTGCCGGCGCAAAGACCAGTCCGGCTGTCGGTCAGATCAGCAGTCTGGCGAAGGAAGCCACCCAGACGAAAGACGTCACGCCGATCACCCAAGCGGTGACGAGACCGCGCCAGACCGGTGACACCGCGCGCAGACCGAGAAAATCCATTAGGATGCGGCGCCCCTTTACGGCGGCGAGACCGAGCACGGTCGCCGTCGCCAAGGGCCCTGCCATCAGTTGCCACGACGCGAGCAGGGTCGCGATCGCGAGACCTGCGAGGACGGTCAGGGTGATCTCAAGGGAATGTCGCTGCTGCATTCTCACCGCACCAGGTAGACGATTGGGAACATCAGGACCCAGACCAGGTCGACCATGTGCCAGAACGAAGTGCCGGTCTCGACCGCCGCCGGAGTCGCGGCCCGTAGGACTACGGTCAAGATCACCATGCCGAGCACGACGTGCAGTAGGTGGAAGCCGGTCAACAGGAAGTACAGCGTGAAGAACGTGCTCGTTTCCATGTCCGCGCCGGCGCTGACCTCACGGCCGTATTCGATGAGCTTCACCGCCACGAATACGCCTCCGAGCGCGATCGCCGACAGTAGCCACTGTCGGCAGGCCCGGCGATAGTGAGTGCGAGCCGCCAGCGCGCCTCGGGCGGCAGCCCATCCGCTGGTCACCAGAACAAGCGTGTTGAAGCCGGCCAAGCTGGGATCGAGCAGTTTCTGCCCGTCCGCGAAGATCGACGGGTGCACGGCCTGCGCGACCGAGAAGGCGCCGAGCAGTAGCCCGAAGATTGCGAGTTCACTGAAGATTAGCACCCACATCATCGGGTCGCCGGGCAGTTCCGCGAGCACGCCCCATCCTTCTTCGAATTCCTGAGCCGTCATCGGCGTTCCGCAGTGGATCCTGTTTACGAACCGGTAGGCAAGATTCCGGGGCCAATCTTTGTGCCCGCACAAAGAAGCTTCCGAACGGCGAAGTAGTCTTCTGCATCGTCACGCATCGCAGGCGGGAGCAGGAATGAGTGAAGCGCAACTGGGTCTTCTCACGGCGGCGCCGATCATCATCGTTTTCGCCGGCGCGCTGCGAGCCATGGGCGTCCTCTCTACCGTCGCCACCGTCTCCGCGACCCTCTTGTCGGTCGCCATCGCCGTCCTTTTGTTCGCCACCCAGTGAAGGGGCCCGACATGAACGCCCACGTTACAGACATCGACGACATCCTATCGAGCACATGGGACCGCAAGCTCGCGCAGGATCTGGCGGGCGAGATCGAAGCCGGTACTGGCGATCGGCGGCAGACCTTCGCCGAGATGCGCCGCTTTCTGGCAGCCAAGGGCTATCGCGAACTGCTGCCGCGCCTGGAGGTCGCTCGCGAGGGCAAGAGCGCCTGCGACGCCCTGATCGCGGTCGCCCACGCGATCCGCCGCTACGCCCTGGAAAGACCGGCGCTATCGGCCGCCGCGCTCCGCATCGCGGCGGCCGATTGCGCCGAATGGCGCGACGCTCACGAGCGTCTTCGCACCTGCATGATGGACGTCTTCGACGAATGCGGGTTGCAGGGTGAAGCCGCCGAAGCCGCATTGACGATGCTTCGCAGTCTGGTTCGGGGCTACGTCATGCATGAAACCATGCACACGCTCGCCGGGGTTGAATCCTACCACGACGCGTTCGACGAGGCCATGCGAGTGTTCGCCGCCGGACTACCGGTTTTTCACCTCCGCGAAGGACCGCGACGTTCGTAGCCTGTGTGCTGCCGGAGTGCCGAGAGCCTTCGGCATAGTTACCTCGCGTGGGCAGGCCGTCATCCACATTTTCGCCGGTGCGGAGCGCGCTGCAACGGTGTCTTCGGCGGCACCGTTGAAGCGGGAAATTGACATGACGATCACAGATCCGACTTTGCTCTGGCGCAATACGCACCAGGGAAGATGGCGGTAAAATTAGGGTCCGATTCGGCCGACCACCAGCATCCACGAAAACGTTGGTGCTCGTGAGGGCGATGACGCCCGACAATCGTCACCGGCTGGATCACATCGCCCACGGTGATCGCCAGGAGGCCGAACTGATCGCTTCTCCAGCCGGAACAAGATGGTGACGTCGGCGTTATGTCCGCTGTTTACGCAGCGTCGGGGGTGCCGCGTGCGCATGCGAATAGCCGTCGTCGGGTTAGCGTGGGGGCTTTTCATCCAGGCTTCTCCGGTTCTCGCTCAAAGTTCTGCCCAGCCACCGGATACGATGGCGGCTCGCGTTGAGGCATGCACGCCTTGCCACGGCAGACAGGGCGAAGGCACCAGCGACGTCTACTTTCCGCGCCTAGCCGGGAAACCCGCCGGCTATCTCTACAACCAGCTCCTCGCGTTCAAGAACGGGCGGCGAAAGTACCCGCCGATGAATTACCTGCTGGAATATCTAGGCGACCCCTACCTACAGGATATGGCCGACTATTTCGCCGAACAGCGGCCACCGCTTCCCGCCCCTTCGCCGGGCGAGGCAAGCCAGCAGGTCGTGCAGCAGGGTCAAGCCCTAGTCGCTCGGGGCGATCCCGCCCGCCAAATTCCAGCCTGCGGCAGTTGCCATGGACCCGGCCTCACAGGCATGGAGCCGGGGATCCCAGGCCTCCTGGGCCTTCGTCCGAACTACATAAGTGCGCAACTGGGCGCCTGGCGCTACGGCACGCGAACGGCGACATCCCCTGACTGCATGCAGCAGGTCGCTGCGCGCCTCACCGAAGCCGACGTCACCGCGGTGGCGGCCTATCTGGCGAGCCGTCCGGCGCCGATCAACGCCGCCCCCGCGCCGAAGGGAGCTTACGTGCTGCCGTTCGCCTGCGGAAGCGAACCGGAATGAGGCGGCGATGATCTCATGCGCACGAATTCTTGGGCTTCTGCTGCTTCCGCTGGTCGCGGCATCGGTGACGCATGCACAGCAGAAAGCCGCCGTCGGGCCCGGCGATCTCGTCAAGCGCGGCGAATACCTAGCCCGCGCCGGCGACTGCATCGCCTGCCACACTGCTCCGGAGGGCCGCACCTTCGCGGGCGGCCGGGCCATGCCGACGCCGTTCGGAACGCTTTACTCGTCCAACATTACCTCGGACCGTGAGACGGGCATCGGCAAATGGACCGCCGAGGATTTTTACATCACGATGCATCGCGGCCGCTTTCCGGACGGTGGCCTGATCTATCCGGCGATGCCGTTCGCGTCCTACACGAAAGTGACCCGAGAGGACAGCAACGCCATCTTTGCGTATCTCAAATCGCTGCCTCCCGTGAACCAAAAGAATCGGGAGCACGATCTCCGCTTTCCGTACAGCAATCGCCAGCTGATCCTAGGCTGGCGTACGCTGTACTTCAACGAAGGCGAGTACAAACCAGATCCTACGAAGTCCGACGAATGGAACCGCGGCGCCTACCTCGTCGAAGGGCTCGGTCATTGCGGCATGTGCCACTCGCCGATCAACGCGCTCGGCGGCACGTCGCAATCGGACGCCTTCAAGGGCGGACTGATCCCGATGCAGAACTGGTACGCGCCCTCCCTCACCTCCAACCGCGAGGCAGGTCTCGGAGATTGGAGCATCAAGGACATCACCGACCTCCTCAAGACGGGCGTTTCGGCGCGAGGCGTGGTCTACGGGCCCATGGCGGAGGTGGTCCACAACAGCCTGCAGTACCTGACCGACGAGGATACGCAGGCCATGGCGGTCTACCTGAAGAGCATCGCCGAGCCGACGTCTCGGCCGCCTGCGAATTCCGCGCTTCCGACGACGGAGAGCAGCCTTCTGATCAGCCTGGGCAAGACCGTGTACGACGCTCGCTGCGCGAGCTGCCACGGCTCACAAGGAGAAGGAAAGCCGCCGCACTGGCCGCCGCTCGCCAACAACCAATCCATCGAGATGGAATCGGCCGTGAACGCGATCCGGATGGTGCTCAACGGCGGCTACCCGCCCGGCACGGAAGGCAACCCCCGCCCCTACGGAATGCCGCCTTTTGCCGGACTTTTGTCCGACAACGAGATCGCCGCCGTGGTCTCCTACATCCGTACCGCGTGGGGCAACCGCGGTGCGCCCGTCAGCGCCCGGGAGGCGAACGAGCTGCGCTCCGCGCCCTTGAACTGAGGTATCGATGATCAACACGGACCTTCCCGAGCAGATCGAGAGCACCGCCGAAAGCCGCGTGGAACGGATCGTTGCCGCCGGACCGGGCGGCGCGCTCGTCCTGGCCGGCATCGCGACCACGATCGTGGTCGCGCTTTGGTTCGCATTCTATCTGCTCGTCTTCCTGCCGCGCGGATCGCTGCAATGACGGTGCAAGAAGATCATCGGAGCGCCGCCGTCGCCGAGCGGATCGAGAAGCGGTGGGCGACGATCTCCGTCATCATCATCGTGGTCCTCGCTCTGCTCGCCGCCGTCGCCGGAATCCATCGATCGACCATGCCCCAGGCACGGGTCGAGACGATCGATCCGAGCCGCCTGCACCTGGCGGGAGAATTCATCGAATCCAACCTCGGGAGCGTCCTCGAATCCAACGGCAGCGTGACGGTGCGCGCCATCGGCCAGCAATATTCCTTCACGCCGGCGTGCATCCTGGTGCCCGCCCAGACGCCGATAACGTTGCGCGCCACCAGCGCCGACGTCGTCCACGGCATCCTGATCCAAGGCACCAACATCAACACGATGCTGGTGCCGGGCTACGTCTCCGAGCAGCTCATGCGGTTCGAAAAGACCGGCGAACGGCTGATGCCTTGTCAGGAGTTCTGCAGCTTCGGCCACGAAGGCATGTGGGGCAAGGTCAAGGTGATCGACAAGGCGGAGTTCGAGTCCAAGGCGAAGAGCGGCGGGAGGCTGAGCTGTGTTGGTGAATAGAAAGCTCATTCTCGCGCATTTCTGGCTCGCGTTCGCCGCGTTCGGGCTCGCCCTCTGTCTGGGGGCCTGGCAGATGTTCATCCGAAGCCCGCTCGGCACCTGGCTCTCCAACCCGGAATTCTACTACCGTTCGCTGACGGCCCACGGCACGGTCATGGGCTACGTCTTTCCCACTCTGGTCGCGATGGGATTCGGCTACGCCATTACGGAGTCCGCGCTGAAGCAGCCCCTCGTCGGGGCGCGCTGGGCGTGGGCAGGCTTCTGGCTGATCGTGGTCGGCGCCATCATGGCGATGATCCCGGTCGCGTTGGGCCGCGCCTCGGTGCTCTACACCTTCTATCCGCCGCTGATCGGCAACGCCTTCTACTACATCGGCGTCGTTCTGGTGGTCGTCGGGTCCTGGATCTGGGTCGCGCTGATGTCGATCAATCTACACATCTGGCGTCGGCAGCACCCCAACGAGCCCGTGCCTCTGGCGATGTTCGCCAACGTCGCCGGATCCTATTTGTGGGCGTGGACGGCCGTCGGCGCTGCGCTGGAACTCCTGCTGCAAATTATCCCGGTCGCGATCGGCTGGCGGACGACCATCGACGCCGGGCTTGCCCGCGTGTTCTTCTCCTGGACACTGCATGCCATCGTCTATTTCTGGCTGATGCCGACCTACATCGCCTACTACACCATCGTGCCGCGCGCGATCGGAGGCCGGCTTTACAGCGACACGATGGCCCGGATCTCGTTCATCCTGTTCCTCGTGGTTGCGATGCCGATCGGCATGCACCACACCTTCGCCGATCCTCAGGTCGGGGCCGGCTTCAAGTTCATCCATTCGACTTTCACGGCGCTGGTGGCGCTGCCGACGCTGCTGACCGTCTTCACTATTTGCGCGTCGGTGGAGATCGCCGCCCGTCTGCGGGGCGGGCGCGGACCGTTCGGTTGGATCGCGGCGCTCCCGTGGCACAATCCAATGATGCTGGCGCTCGCCTTCTCGTTCGTCATGCTCGGATTCGGTGGCGCCGGTGGGCTCATCAACATGAGCTACCAGCTCGACGCGACGATCCACAACACTCAGTGGATTACCGGCCACTTCCACCTGATCTTCGGTGGCGCCATCGTGATCATGTACTTCGCGATCGCGTACGATCTGTGGCCGCATCTGACAGGCCGCGACCTGCCCGATCTCCGATTGATCCGCGCGCAGCTGTGGCTTTGGTTTGTCGGCATGATCGTGACGACCTTCCCCTGGCATTGGGTCGGAATTCTCGGCATGCCGCGGCGCATGGCGTACTACGACTATGCGGACCCGGCCATCGCGCCCCAGGCGTTTTCCGTCACGCTGTCGGCGATCGGCGGGCTCATTCTCCTGATTTCCGGGCTCCTGTTTCTGTTCAATTTGGCGACCGCGCACCGTCAGCCGGCAGCAGAAGCGGGCGCCTATCGCTTCAGCGTTCCCGTCCATCCGGTGCGCTCCGTGCCTATCGCGCTCAACACTTTCGCTATCTGGGTGGCCCTGATGATCGAGCTTACGGTCACGAACTACGGCTATCCCATCCTGTCGCTCGCGGCGCGCTCGGATACTTCGGTGCCCGCGGTCTACGTGGGAGCGCAATGATGAGCACGCGCGAGCTCTTCACGTTCAGAAATCCCTATTTCTCGGCGGCCCTGGGCATTGCCGGTGGTCTATTCGTGTTGACGGCCCTCGTAGGGCTCATTCTGTTGCCATACGCCCAGAAAAACCTGCAGTTTGCGAACCTCTGGGACGCGATCTGCAGCGCGGCCGGACTCCCGCAGCGCCGGGCTTCCGCCCCGACAGCCAAGGTCGGACCAAGGCTGTCCGAGGCGGTCCTGACGCAGAAGACGCTGGTCAAGCCGAGCCAGGAATCGATCGGTCGCGGCGCCACGCTCGCGCAGAGATGCGCGATCTGCCACGGGCCGACTGGCATCAGCCGCGCCGACTCGCCCAATCTGGCGGGACAATACGCGGCCGTGATCTACAAGGAGCTGTGGGACTTCCGCTCCGGAGCGCGAACGAACGCCGTCATGTCCCCCTTCGCCGTGAACCTGACGGATCAGGAGATCACTGATCTCGCCGCCTACTATGCTTACTTGCCCCGCCTGCCGGCCTATCACCCGACACCGCAACTGCAGAAACCCAATATCGTCATCTACGGCGCGCCGATCCGGGGCATCGCGCCGTGCGGGTCATGCCACGGCAGTCTCGACAACAAGACCGGCAGTCCGTGGCTGGAAGGACAGTCGGAAGTCTACCTGAAGGCTCAGCTGCAGGCCTTCGCGTCAGGTGGGCGCGTGAACGACATCAGCCAGCAGATGCGCAACATCGCGCGGGCGATGACTCCGCAGGAAGTGGACGAAGCTGCTGCATACTACGCATCGCAGCCGGCGGAGATCGTGAAGTCGGTCGACTGATATGTCGAAGAGTTCGCCGCTTCGGCGCCTCCAGGGACAGCTCAAGTCGCTTGTCCTGGGACTTTTGCCGGCAATTCCAAGTGCCCATCGTCCTTGCAATCTCGCGGAAGAAGAGGCCGGACGATTTCGCCTCGGCACTTACCGATGGTGGTCAGCGATCACGACGAAGTTTGCGCGAGGACTTCTCCAACGGCGCCGGCAATCCCTAGCCGAAGGACCGGCCGGAAAACCCACTGCAGGACTTCAGCGCGATCCGGGACGGCTCAGGCTCTAAGGAATGACTGAAGCAAGGACGGCATGGAAATGGCTCCGCTTTGCACGCAAGTTACGGTCGCGAGCCTGTTTGAGTGTCAATCGGCTTGCAAATTTGACCCTTCATCGGCGTCCAATTTTGGCTCTGTAGCGGTTTTGGTGCAGCTCTATTATTCAGCGCCGATTAGTCTGGCCTGAAGCAGATCGATTTTCCCGCGGCCATACATCTGGCGTCTGACAAGCTTGAGGCGCGTGATCTG
>Ga0310811_10000275_pt1 | contig 72958 bp, 65 predicted proteins | sample YCmetagenome_FD_207642 | JGI IMG/M metagenome (GOLD analysis project Ga0310811, IMG submission 207642) | Soil microbial communities from experimental microcosm in Duke University, North Carolina, United States - YC | ecosystem: Engineered > Artificial ecosystem > Soil microcosm > Unclassified ... | reverse complement strand
GGACGCTGCGAACTAAACCAGAAGCCACGTCCCAGTCATTTCCGTTGGAGAGCAAAGCGTCGAGGCGAGGCTAGCCGACCACCATCGTAATCTAGGAGTGTCCGACCGTCCGCATCACAAAGAGGCGTTCATCCCACACCACGGGTTGCGGCTCGGTCACAACAATCCGCGTCGCGTCGGGGTGTGCGGGATTGACCAGCACGTTGAACTCTGCACGGACGACGACGGAAGGTACCATCAGGAGCGCGGTACGCGACTCGGTCAGCCAGGCGTCGCCGAACTCCCTTGCCGCCTGCAGTGCTGGCGCATCCCATCCCCCTGGCAACGATTCGGCCGACTGGAGTTCGACGCGAATATCGTCGGGAACCGCTGCTTCAACCCATCCGTGTGTCTTCGGTACCTTGCCGATGCGCGCATGAACAAGAACCTCGAGCATCGCACCGGCGAAGGTCGACGCGGCGTAGATGACCGGTCGCCCCGGGGTATTGAAGCGGCCGCCCACCAGCATCGCGCCGGTGCCGCTCCAGACCGTATGTCGAGTGTCGGCGATTCGAAACAACTTCACGCCGGCAACCCATAAAACAGTTTCCAGAGCAGCTCTTCGACCCGGCGCGCGCCGAGCTCGGTCAGCGCAACATCGAGTGGCGCCCGCCCTTCGAGCTCCGGGTGCGGCGTCGACAGGAATTCCCGCGCGTCCTCTTCGTCGTTCCAGACGTAGGCCGTCGTCGCGACGATCCTGGCCAGCCGCTCAGTCTTTTCCGATTCGTCTGGCGTCAGCCGATCACGACGCCGCTTATAGGTCGCTTCGGGGATGATGCGGGCACGTAGCGCACGCCGGGCGTCAGCGCCCTGCGTCGCATGTTCGACGCCCGCGCGCAGCGCGGACTTGGGCAGTCCGTCGCGGACAAGTGCTTCGAGTTCCGCGAGCGTGTGCGGGACCTGCCGCAGTTCCATGACTGCGGCCACTGCCTCAGGCGTAATCAGTGACATGCGACTCCCGACTAAAGTATCAGTTGATACCCAATCATAGCGCAATTGATACTGTCCGCAAACCCATCTTCAACTAGCAGGCGCCAGCGGGGAGACTGCCGAGACGGCTTCCTCGACATCGTCCGTGCCTGCGAGCATGGCGGCCCCTTATGGCCTACAGAAATCTTTCATACACGAAATGCTCAAGCAATTAAGCATCCGCTCGCGACGGGATGTCGCACCGGATATACGGATAAACCATTTATAGTGCAATGCACAAGCCCGTGTGATCGATAGATGCAACCTGATGGTTGTGTTATACTGCACTGCACAAAATTCGTCCGATCGGCAAGCGCGATCCGACGATCGCGTCCGGCGTTGCCGGGTTGGCGGACCGGGATGCCGCTGAAGTTGAGTCGACACGCCTGTCAGCTACGTCCAGTTTCTGTCTACATCATCAAAATGAGGTCCCTGTGAAATACCTTACCCGCATCGCCGCGTCTGGAGCACTCCTGGTCGTCGCTCTCGGTATCGTCACCTTCGCCCAGATCAAGTTCGCACCGCAATCCGCAGACAACAACCCGGTGGCACGGATCGTCCTGAACGTCGAATCGCAACTAAACGGTTGAGCGACTCCACCGCCGTATGTAGCTCGCGCCCCGCAGGCAAGGAAAAACCCGCCAGGCTCCGAAGAGAACTGGCGGGTTTGAGCTACTGATTTCGGATTCACATGCCAGGCGATGGTAACGGAGTTGACGCCTGCTTAGGCTCCCCCAGCGACCAGTCGGCCTCCGTGTCCACGGCATCCAACACCTTGGCAGCGGCGCCCACTGCCGCATCGGCGAGTACGAAAAAGGCCGCGCCGTCATTGATACCCGATGCGTTGCCCGCGGTCACCGTGCCGTCTTTTTTGAACGCCGGCTTCATCCTCGCGAGCGCCTCCATTGTCGTGCCGGGCTTCACGTGCTCGTCGGTGTCGAATCTCACTTCACCCTTCTTCGTCTGTTTGACGATGGGAACGATTTGCGAGTTAAAACGCCCTTCGGCGATCGCCTGCGCAGCCCGGTGGTGAGATTCCATCGCGAGGGCATCCTGCTGCTCGCGCGTGATGCCCCATTTCGTCACCAGATTCTCAGCCGTGATGCCCATGTGGCCCATACCGAATGGGTCGGTCAACGTGGCGACCACTGTGTCGATCATTCTGGTGTCACCCATGCGCGCGCCGTTGCGCATGGCGGCGGATAAATAGCCGCCGCGGCTCATCACTTCGACCCCTTCGCCGATGCCATAGTCGCAATCGCCTGGCAAAATATTCTGCGCTGCCGTCACGATGGCCTGCAGGCCGGACGAACACAAACGATTCACCGACATCGGCACCGAATCCATGGGAAGACCGGCCTGAATAGACGCCACTCGCGCCAGGTAAGCAAAGCGGGACTCGGTGGGGATCGTGTTGCCGACGGTCACGGAATGGATCGCCGCCGGGTCGACGTAGGAGCGCGTGAAAGTCTCTTTAATGACTGTACCGGCCAATTACGCCGGTTCGATGTCGGCGAGAGATCCGCCGAAAGTTCCGATCGCCGACCGGGCCGCGCCCGGCACCACCACATTACGCTTGCTCACAATGACTCCCGTTGCGATTGATTGACAGAGATTCAGCCGGCCTTGCACCCGCAGGACCAGCAACCATCAGTATTTCAAAAAAAGGGGCTCGCAATCCTTGGCGTCCGGAAAAGGGTTGTGTCGCGATAGGCGATGAGGGTTCAGCAAGCCGGCATCAGTTTAGGATGCCTTATATAATCAGTGAGTAAAATTTAACGGCGACACTGCGGGTTGTGTCGCCACTTATCTGACACTTGCGGATCATGTGCATGAGCTCGATGCCGGAGAGGGTGATGCGCGCGCAGCGGAAATCCTTGAAGCCCATCATCGGTCTGTTGACACGTTTGATCGCGCGATGGTCCTGCTCCACAATATTGTTCAGGTACTTGACCTGTCGGATCCGGATCATTTCCCGTTCGGCGTTCAGGGCATCAAGTACGGCCAGGTTCGCGCCGCCCTTGTCGATGGTGATCGTCTCAGGTTTCTCCATTGTTACCGATCGCCTTTTCGAAGTAACGTCAGGCAGCAACGACGCCTTCGAAGGCGACATTCCGGTCTTCATGTGGTTGGATGAGGCAAATTCTTTCGCAGTGCCTTACTGCAACACTGCCATTTGCGTCGCCTGCTGCGCTGCGCGCCTGGGATGAGGGCCTCACCGCGCGCGCCGCCGCCACGCACTACCTCTCGCACCGCCGCGCCGACGGCCAGTCGTCGCACGCCCTGATCGCCCGGATCCGCCGCACGCTGGGCACATTTGCACGTTCCGTCAGCGCGACGATCTTGCACTGCTGTTTGAACGGGAGACGGCCAGCCCGACCCGGCACGCCGCCGCGGTGGTCCGCGCGATCGACATCCTGCGATCCGTGCCCATGCCGGCGGCGCGCCTGACCGATGACATTTCGCGGAGACTAGCGCCGCGCGCCGTCAGCGCGCTGCAAGCGCAGCGCACCCGCGCCTCACCGTTGGCGCTAATTTTCTCGGGTTTTCAAACCTTTCCCACCAAAACCCGCCTCTCCAAATTTTCCCGCCGTTTAAGTCACCTCGTTTGCGTTCATGAGAATCTAGTCTGTCGCCTTGGAAGCAACTCCATCGCTTCCAAGGCGACAGACTTTTCTTCTCATCCGTCTACGAGGTTGAAATGGACCGCATCGATTCACTTGTTTTAACGCAAAATACGGGCTACACGTCGCTCGAAGAACGATTCAATCAGAACACCGTAAAGAAAACGGAAAGGTTGCCGTTTACGATACAGGTGGTAAGTAACCTGGCTGACCTCGACAAAGCCGTCGAGATGCGTCGCGCCGCCTATCGACGTCACGTGCCGGAATTCGCCGAGACCATGGTCGTCGAGACGTTGGATCGCATGCCCGGCACGGTCGTGCTACTCGCGCAATCGCGTCTGGATGGCGGCCCGCTTGGCACCATGCGGGTCCAGACCAATACGTTCGGTCCGCTGGCCGTCGAACAATCGGTCCGTCTGCCGGACTGGCTGGGTCAGGCAAGCCTCGCTGAGGCGACGAGGCTTGGCGTCGCGCGCGGTCCGATCGGTCGCATGGTGAAGGTGGCGCTGTGCAAAGCGTTCTTCATGTATTGTGCGCAGAATGGGGTCGACTGGATGTTAATTACGGCGCGCTCACCGCTCGATCGGGAATATGAAGCGATGTTATTCGGCGATGTGTACGGCCAGAACGAATTCCTTCCAATGGCGCACGTTGGAGGGTTGCCACATCGCGTAATGGCGAAACCGGTTGCTTTGGTCCGTCAGCGTTGGGCGAAGGTTAATCACCCGTTCTACGGTTTCTTTTTTGAAACGGATCACATTGACATCGACATCACCAGCGCATCAAATCAGAACGCAGCGGGCCATGAGGCTGATTGCGGTGCCCTGACGGATAGCGCCTCAGGTCATCCGTGGCCGCTGAGCGAAACGTAAGGCAAGATGTCCGCCCGAAGAAACTCGGGCGGACAGGAGCTCGGTCGCGTCAGCGCAGTCGTGCTTTCGCGACTGACTATGGCAGCATCACAATGAAACCAAAGTGAAGTCATTGGGGAAGGGCAGCAAATGACACGCGTTAAGTGGGCGTTCCGGGACCGACTGACCGGCTGGGCTTTTCAGCGGTTCTCGGTATACGTAGCGCCATTTGTGATTGTGCTCGGCAGCATCGCAGTCCTGTTCTGGGCGCCGCGCCAATTTGACACGACAGGAATGGTCGCACTCAGCTTTCCCGTGATTCCGGATCCGTCGGCGACACTGTCACCCGCCGCCGCCATTGCCCGCCTACGCGACGCCGCGCCCACTGCACGTTTTAGTACCCATCTCGCAGAAACGCCCTTCTGGTTCATGCTCACCGCGCCTGCTCTGGGCGGTGAAGGCCCCACACTCATCGACCTGCCGTCGCGGCACGCACAGACGCTTTCCTGCTGGCGGACCGGCCCCGTCCCGACGCCGCTAGGCGCGGCCGACCGCCACGGCACGAGTGGAGAGATGCGCGCCAACAAGGCCGGCTTTGCGCTGAGGCTCGACGAGCTCGGCCCTCAAACCCAGATTTTGTGCCGAGGCACCTTCTCCGGACCCGCGTATATCACCGCATCGGCGACGAACGCCAAGGAGCTCGAGGTATCCGCTCTCGACTTCACCCAGAGCGCGTCGCTGATCACTGGCGGCCTGCTGACGCTCGCGATCTTCGTATTCGTTACAGCAATCATCAATCGCGAATGGACTTACGTGATCTTTGCCGCCTGGCTCGTCGGCAATCTCCGGTTGAGCGCCAACGCAATGGGCTTCGATACCGAATGGATGGGCTGGCTCATTCCGCCTGACCATATCGCACTGTTGCGGGAATTCACGTTCGCTTCCTATTACGTGCTGACCACGACGCTCTTTGTGGAGCTGTTTCGCCGCGAGCTGAAAACAATCGGCCTGCGCTGGAGCCTGCACGCCGTGCGATATGGCGGCTGCCTGCTGATGATCGCCGCATGTACGCTGAGCTACGCCCACTTCATTCCCGTGCTTTGGGCGTGCGCCAGCTTCTGCATACTGGTGCTGACCTATTTCCTCGTACAGTTGTTCATCAAGGCGCGCTCACGGACCGTGCTTTGGTATGTCGCGTCAATGGGCATCGTGCTATTCGCGACGCTGTCGCAAGTACTCGCCGCCGCGCTCGGCGTGAAGGCGCTGGCTGGCGCGCTGAGCCCCGTGGTGACAGCACTGTCGTCGAGCATGCTTTGTGCGTTCGCTATTGCGGAACGTATGCGCGAAGAGCGCGAGCGGCGCCGGCAAATGCAGATCGAACTGCGCAACACGTATGACGTCACGCCGATCGGCCTCTTCACGCTGAGCGGGGACAGCGCCTTCCTTCGCGCCAATCCGGCGCTGCACTCGATGTTGGGCCTGCCTCAACAGCACCACGGCGCGCATCGCTGGGCCGACTATTTCGCCCCGGGCGCCGAGCGCGCTCTCGCTGAACTCCTGGAGCGCGACGACTCGGCGTCGATCGAGATCGAGGGTGCAGCCGGCACGAAGACAGAGGCGCGGCGCTACTCGTTGCGAGCGATTCGCGCGAACGGCTTCATCGAAGGCTCGCTCGAGGACGTGACGGACCGCTCGAAAGCGGTGGAGCGGCTCCACTTCCTGGCCGAGCACGACCCACTCACCGGCCTCCTGAACCGTCGCGGTATCGAGCATGCAATCGGCCGGCAAAGCGGCGAAAGCGGCCCGTGGGCGCTCGCGTATCTCGATCTCGACCGCTTCAAGCTATTAAACGACCTGTTCGGCCACGGGACCGGCGACGAGATACTGCGGCATGTCGCTGCGCGCCTCGTCGAGCGCCTCGGTTCCGACGTGCCGATTGGACGGATCGGTGGGGACGAATTCGTCTGCGTGCTCGTGAACATGGAAATCGACGATGCGGTCGCGCGCTGCCGAGAACTCGTCTCGGCGCTAAACTCCGCACCGGTTAATGTCGACACGCGAGCGTTCCAGATCAGAGGATCGGTCGGCGTAGTCGAGTGCTCGCAAGGTGAGCGAGTCCTCGACGCCCTCGCCTATGCCGACCGTGCGTGTCGCGCTGCAAAACGCGGCGGCAATGCGCGGCTCGTCGCACTGCGCAAGGGCGCGCCGGCCTTTGAAGAGCGCGCCGCCGAGATCAGCCTGATCGAGGCGCTGGGACAGAGCCGGTTACCCGAGGGGCTGTTCCTCGTGATGCAGCCGATCATGTCGATGCGCGCACCGACAGAAGCGCTCGACTTTGAAGTGCTGCTGCGTCTGCGCATGCCGGACGGCTCGGTCGCGACCGCCGCGAAACTGATCGCCGCCGCGGAGGACTCCGGTACCATCACCGCGATCGACCGATGGGTACTCTCGACGACGCTCGCATGGCTCAGGGACAACCGCGCGTCGCTCTCCACCACTCGCTTCGTATGCGTGAACCTGAGCGGCGGTTCGCTCAACGACGAACAATTTCTCGACGAGCTGTTCGGGCTGTTTTCGCGTCACGAAGACGTCGTTCATTACCTGTGCATCGAAATCACCGAAAGCGTCGCGCTGCACGATCTCGAGCATACGGAGCGCTTCATCGCGCGCGTCCACGACATGGGTGCAAAGATCGCGATCGACGATTTCGGCGCGGGTCAGACCTCACTTCGTTACCTCAAGAAGCTGTCGGCCGACGCACTAAAAATCGACGGCGAGTTTGTGCGCACGATGTGTAACCATCCGGCCGACGTCGCGATCGTCGAGGCGATCATTAGCCTTGCACGCAATCTCGGCATGCGCAGCATTGCTGAATGGGTCGAAGACCTCGAGACCTTGCACGCACTGAATGAACTGGGCGTCGACTACGTGCAAGGTTTTGCGATCGCGAAACCGCAAGAGGCCGAGGACATTCTCACGGCTTCCTCGGCCGCTAGCTTCGTGACCAATACCGACCTCACACGCTATCTGAATGCGCGGCAGACACAGCGCGGCGGCGCTGATGAACAGCGCATGGAGCGTGAAAGCGCGGCCTGACGCGGCTGGCCACGCCCAGACCACTGGCGCGTTCGCATTCTTCGCCGTGCCGCGTAAGGGGTGGCGGCTCTATACAACCGAGGCGGCCTCGCGGCGCTGGCAGGTTGATGAAGCGGCGACGGTAGAATGAAGTGGTGAAGAAAACGAAATCGCTTTATCACGGTCATCGCTTCCCTGCCGTCGTCATCAGGTGCGCGGTTCGGTGGTATTTCCGTTTCAGCCTGAGTCTGCGCGACGTCGAGGAGGAGTTGCTCGAGCGCGGGGTTGTGGTCACGTACGAAACGATCCGCTGCTGGTGCGACAAATTCGGCGCTGAATTCGCCCGGTGCGCCAAAGCGGCAAGGGCCCCGCCGGGCATAATATGGCATCTGGATGAGATGTCCGTGACGTTGCGCGGCGAGCCGTATCTGTTGTGGCGAGCGGTCGACGAACTCGATGTGCTGGCGCAGCCACCACAGTGCACCGGAAGATCTGTTCGCACTTCCGCAGGGCCCGATAACCACGAGCGAGCGCCACTCTCAGCGATCTGCATGTAGAGGCCACCGCCATCCGCATAATGCCTTGACACCACTTCTTTCGCGACCCGCAGCGCGCTGAGTCCATGCAACTGTGGTGCCGCTATGTTGCCCTCCATTCCTACCCGCAAACCCATGCCGCTATCCATAGCTCATGCGGAAACTGGGTAGGACATCAGTGGAAGCAGCAAGCGCATCTTTACCCATTAACCGCTTTGAAATCGGCGATCTAGAGGATGCTTACGGAGGAAGAATGTAGAGGAACTCGATTGGCTTCCGGAAAATCAACCAAATAACTTCCGTTTTGGACATATCCAGCGGTGAAAACTGAGCTCTTTTGCCGGATCCGTTACTCAAATAACTTCCATTATTGCCAGTTTAAAACCATAAAACTTCCGTCTTTGCGGACTGTGCCCGACCGAGGTGGCGGCCGGTAGCCGAAGGCTTCCGTAAGCGATCATGTTTAATACCGACCAAGCTGAACGTCTCGAGGTCGACCTTTGCGCCCCTTTGGAGGGACCATTGGCCAAGGCCGCTGTGGCTAAAGCGTCAACGTCGGGCTCCCAATTGGTTCGAATGGCTGTTTGATTCAAGCCGGAGGACAGCGAGAGACTTAGCCACGGTGGAAGCACGTTAATCTCACACGCCAATTTGACTCAATCGGAACTCATCATCGCCATCGTGCGGTGAACCGGCGCGCAGCGTATCTCTGCACAAAGCGGGTCGTGTAACAGACCCCGAAACTAGAGAATCCATCAGACAAAAAAATAGGGCAAAATCAAAAGAAAATGAAATTCAGCGGCCGACGCGCCCCTCTCGTCGAGCCTTTCGCTGCGTGCTCGGTATCCCCCTCTTCGTCCAAGTTGGGCAATAAGCTCACGGCGCCGACGTCGTGGTCCCCACTGGCCGGGTCGACTGGACAAGCACGCTCCGACGTCGGTGGCCCGCCCGGTCACAGGACGTCAATGCAGCGCTTGACGCCCGCCTATTCGAGAACTTCGACAATGATTTCTGCAACTCTCTTGCTCATGTACGTCTCCGAAACGCGAGGTGATAGGGAGATAAAACGCTCCAGGGGTGGATACGAACAGCTTTGGTCGTCACGCCCGGGGCCGTTACCTGCACTGCGCCTGCGTTCGGCTTGAATCGAACGTGAACGCCGCGCATTTCAGCGCGCTGACGATGCCAGTGTCCGGCTGCCCGCATCCATCGACACGAGCGGTCCCGCCGTGTGTCGGCCGCGCGATGCGCGCGCAACGGCCTGCCACGAGGCTGGAGCATTGAACGCCCGCCGTGCTGCGGTTTGCTTCAGAGACCTACGTTGCCCCGATCATAGTGAGCCCGAGAGCAACCTTGATGACAAGCTGATCCTGCCGACGGAACCCGGCGGTGGAGGCGGCGACGGCACGTTCGGGATCGGACAGATCCGCAATCGCCTTGGCATCGAAGTCGAACTGAACAAAACTTGATGCCGGGCATGGGCAGCGCAGAGGCGCAAGAATGGCCGGCTGAAGGCCGCAGCAGACCATCAAAGTGCGTGCTCAACGTGGTGACGCATGACCGCACCTGGCTGACGTTCAACTGTTCAATTCAAGCGATGCTTCCGGCGAATCTCGTGGCCAACCGCTCACGCTCGAACGCTTCGACAACGAAATCGACAAACGCTCGTGTTTTTGCTGGCAGGAGCGCTCGCGTTGCGTAATAGATCGAAATCGCCCCGGCGTCCACGTACCAATGCGGTAGCAATCGCACGAGTTCCCGCCGTTCGATAGACGACAGCACGTCTGACACGGACAGCAACGCAACGCCCAATCCGAGAGTCGCCGCTTCACGCATCGCTGCCGGGTCGTTGACCATGATGGTTTCGGCAAGCTCTGCAGCCATTTCATTGCCCGCCGTGTCACGCATCGTCCGGTGACGCACGCGGCCGGTGCGGCTCGAGCGCATTACGATGCCGTCGAGTTGCGCAAGATCTCCGGGATCGGCCGGCGGTACGCGGCCGGCCATGTAAGCCGGAGACGCAACCGCCACGAGATGCGCAGGCGCCAATGCGCGCGACACGACACCCGGTGCGAGATCGAATCCACCGCCCAGCGCTGCATCGTATCCTTCGGCAATCAGGTCGACCTGTCGGTTCTCGAAATGCCAATCCGGACGAACCATCGGATAGCGCGCGCGAAACGCCGGCAGCAGCGGCATGACGTAGGTGATACCAAAGGTCGGCGCCATGCTGACCTTCAGCACGCCAGCCGGCTCACTGCGATCGCTCGCGACGGACACAATCGCCGCCTGCAGTGCGTCCAGATTCCCGCCAATTTCTACCAGAAAGCGCTCCCCCGCCTCGGTGAGCGTGAGCTTGCGCGTCGAGCGCTGGAACAGTCGCACACCGAGATTGCGCTCCAGCAGCGCTACGTTCCGGCTGACCGCGGCGGGCGTCAGCATCAGACGCCGCGCGGCCGCCGAGAAGCTGCCGGTCTCGGCGCTGCGCACGAACGATTCAAGGTTCGCGAGTGTTTCCATACTGAAATATTAAAGCATTGCTTGAAAATAATTCAAGCAATTACCGGGTAATCATTGAGCAATTAATTCGGCAACATGCGCTCATCCCGCCCCGGGAAGTAGACGGCACGCGCACCGCCCGTGCCGGAACAGACATCAACGGTTTTATCGCTTATTCACTCGCTTCATCATCCTTCACCAGGAGCATCGTTATGAGCACCATCGGCATCATCGGAGCAGGCGCCATCGGTTCCGCGTTCGCGAGAGCGCTAGCCGGCAAAGGCATCAAAGCAATCCTCGCGAACAGCCGCGGCCCGGAATCGCTCGCGGACCTCGCGCGCGAACTTGGCCCCTCAATTACGCCGGGAACGCGTGAACAGGCGGCTGCACAGCACATCGTCTTCGTGGCGGTGAACTGGTCGAAGTTGCCGTCCGCGCTTGCCGGGCTGCCGGACTTCGACGGACGGATCGTGATCGACGCGAACAACCCGATCGAACCGCCGCGGTTCGAAGCCGCCGAATTGCATGGCCGGACGTCGAGTGAAATAGTCGCAGATCTCGTGCCGGGGGCACGCGTCGTGAAGGCGTTCAACCATCTACCGGCGCATCTTCTCTCCGACGATCCTCAGGCCGAGGGCGGACATCGTGTGTTGTTCGTCGCGGGAGACGACGCGCCGGCGAAATCCACTGTGAGCGGACTTATCGAGCAACTTGGCTTCTTCAGCATCGATCTGGGTGCCCTCGTCGGCGGAGGGCAACTGTTCCAAATCCCGGGCGGTACGTTGCCGGTGCTCAATCTTGTCAAATTTGCATAACTAATGAAATGGCGCGGCGCACAGCGCCTTTGTGCAAGAGCGCTGGCGTTCCCATGAGTAGCCGCTTGTAACTGCAAACGGCCCATCCCTGTATTGAGTTCGCGTAAGGCCGCTCTACGTCGCTTCAGGATTCGCACGGTGACGTATTGAAACCGCGTGCCCCCTTCTTTCAGGAGCACGCATTCCACCGATGTCCGCGCTTACCGGGCGCGGCGCTGCGTGGCCAGATCGCGACCGATGCGGCGGATCTCGGCCTCGCCTTGCGCCAGCGCGTCTGCGTTCGTATGCACCGAGTAGTAGCCGAGCACCAGGGGATAGGGATGCTTGATAGCGGAGCCGATGACGAACGACGTCGCGTGCTCGGCATGCAACTCAATGGGCGCCCCGTCGGATTCCTCGAACACGGCAAGCTCCCCTGCCTCAATCGGCTCGAATGCGTTCAGCCTCCCCTTGTCGATCGCCAGCCACGAGACGTTGTGCCCGGCAGGCGGTGCGTAGCGCCACGTTTCTCCTGCGTTCAATTCAACGTGGAAGTAGTTGATGCCGTCAGGCGCGCGGATATCGCTTGTCGCCGATCCATGGCGGCCGACGATGACGCGAACCGGCCCATCCCGCTGAACGTCGGCCGGCGCGATGTACTGGCTTTCCGCCGGCGAGTTCTCCTGCGAGGGCGGCAGCGCAACCCAGAGTTGAAAAAGGCGCACGGCTTCGCCCGGCAATACATTTCCGTCGTGCCAGACCCCATTGCCGGCCTTCATCCATTCGAGTCCGCCAGCGTGAAGTTCACCACTCTTGCCGGTCGTGTCCGCATAGGAAATGCCGCCGCTCAGCACGGTGGTGAGTGTGGCGAGACCTGAGTGCGGGTGCATCCCGAACATCGGCTTGCCGGTCGGCACAACAACGGCGTGATCGAGGAACACAAAAGGCTTGATCAACTCGCCGATATCGGAAGGACTGGCGAGACGCGTAATGCCGCCGTGCGCGCTGCCGGTGGTGCGAAATGCGACCCGGCGCGGGGCCAGCGTCGTCTCGGGAATCGGGGTGAGTACGGCTGTGTCGGTGTTCATGGCTCTGCCTCAAGAAAAACGCGATACACGTAAGGTAAGAGCTTGCACTCCATCTGAAAAGCCTATATTTTTAGATTCCAGGTATCGATTGGAGCGATGGATATGCTTGACGGCGTCACGCTAGACCAGCTTCGGACCTTCATCGCCGCGGTCGATGAAGGCAGCTTCTCAGCAGCCGGACGCAAGCTCCGGCGCGCGCAGTCGGTGGTTAGCCAGACCCTTGCGAATCTCGAGGCACAGCTCGAGGTGAAGCTGTTCGATCGCGCAGGCCGCTACCCGCAACTCACCGACGCAGGCAAGAGCTTGCTGCTCGACGCCCGTTCCGTGGCTGACACGATTGATGGTTTCAAGGCACGAGCACGCGCGATGCGCGAAGGTCTGGAGCCTGAACTCTCCGTCGCGATGGACGTGATGTACCCGATGGATAGTTTGACGCGTGCGGCGGCTCAGTCCCAGAAGGATTATCCGCACACGCCGCTGCGGCTCTATGTCGAGGCGCTGGGCGGTGTGATGAAGCTGGTGCTCGACCGGATCTGCAACATTGGCGTGATCGGCACGCTACCGATCGTGACGGATGAACTACAGGTCGAATCCTTGCGTGAGCTGAAACTGGTGACAGTTGCCGGCCCCGCTCATCCGCTCGCAAATAGCCGGGGCATCGTCTCCGCCACCGCAATCAAGAAGCACGTGCAACTCGTACTCAGCGACCGAACCGCGTTGACCGAGGGACGCGAATTCGGCGTACTGTCCGCCTCGACGTGGAGGCTCGCGGATCTGGGGGCCAAGTATGCATTCCTGAAGGCCGGCCTGGGCTGGGGGCATATGCCCTTGCACATGGTCAAGGAGGATCTCGACAGTGGCGCCCTGGTGTCGATTCGCATTGAAGGCCTGCCGCGCGACGTAGCGATGCCGATGAAGGTGGTTTACCGCAAGGACGCGCCGCCGGGGCCGGCCGCTCGCGCCTTCATTGCACAGTTGGGGAAGTAAGCGGTATGACAGCGCCCCGCTGGCGTTGCAGCGAGCGCCGATCCCGGTGAGACGAGCCAGCCGGTCAGCTGGTTGGCCGGTCGTCTCAGCAGATCAGACTTTTAGCGCGCGTTCGCAGGCGAGACACGCAAAGCTGTCCGGCCGGTGAGCGCGTCCAGGCTGAAAGCGCCGGCGCCGAACCAGGTGATTTGCAGCAGACCACCGGCCATCATGACGTTCTTGAGGAAGTGGATCATTTGGTTTTGATCAGCGAAGTTGTGGTGAAAGAACAGCGCCGTGACCACACAGAACACCGCCATCCCCAACGACACAGTGCGAGCCCGGTAGCCCGACAGCAGCAGCAGGCCGCCGCCCAGCTCGGTCACCACGGCAAGAATGAACGCAAGTGGTGGCACGGGCAGACCCATGGCCGCGATGTACCCAACCGTCGCGCCATACGCCGCGAGTTTGCCCAGCCCGCTCATGACAAACGGTGCACCGATCAGAATACGACCCAACAACGGAAGAAATTTAAAACGTTCCATGACTAACTCCTAAATGAATTTACGCAGGTGGATTAAGAGAAAGTGAATTAGCCGGCGTCCACCATCACCAGCTCAGAATCTTCAAGAGCAGAAATTTGTGCCGTGGCGACTTTCGTAATCGCCACGCCATCCAGCGGCCCAACGGGCTCACCATTGACTTCGATACGTCCCGAGGCCACGACGAGATAGGCGCGGCGCGCCGGACTCAATTCGTGTTGAACGCTTTCGCCGGCCTTCAGCATTGCGCCGAACACACGCGCATCGGCGCGAATCGGCAGTGCGCCTTCGTCGCCGGCGAACCCGCTGGCAAGGACGACAAAGCGCCCTGACCGGTCGCTTTCTGGAAACGGCTTGGTGTCCCATGCGGGTTCGCCACCGGCTTTACGAGGCAGCAGCCAGATCTGGTAGACCTTGAGCGGCACTTCGCCCTTGTTGAACTCGGCGTGACGTATACCCGTGCCGGCGCTCATGACCTGGACATCGCCCGCGTGGATCGTTCCTTCGGAGCCCAAAGTGTCTCGATGGCCGAGCAGGCCTTGGCGTACATAGGTGATGATTTCCATGTCACGGTGCCCGTGCATGGGGAAACCGCTGCCGACCGCGATCTCGTCGTCGTTCCACACAATCAGCGGGCCGAGAGCGGCATGGTTGGGATTGCCGTCGGTGCTCACCGCGAAATGGTATTTCGCGCGCAGCCAATCCCGGTTCGCCGTGTCCAGTGAATCCCAACGTCGGTGTGTGAGCATGTCCATCTCCGTTTTCCGCCGCCAATGCGGCGCTTGTCACCTGTGCGACCGACCGGATTCGGTGCGAAAACAAGTGATGCAGGTGATGGGAAGAATGCTATATTCGCAATGAACTCGCGCATATCTCCTACAATGAAACGTTTCGTTGCCATCAGTAGAACGATTAGAAGGAGTGAAGCCCGCCTATGAACGCAATCACTGACCTCAACGATCTTCGGCTCTTCGCAGAGGTGGTCGAGCGTGGGAGCTACACGGCGGCCGCGCGCGGCCTCGGCTTGCAAACATCGAAACTCAGCCGGCGCGTTCGCGCACTGGAAGAAGAACTTGGCGTTCGCCTGCTCAATCGCACCAGCCGGAGTCTTTCCCTGACGGAAACCGGGCGGCAGTTCCACCAGCATTGCCTCGCGCTGGTGGCGGAAGCCAAGGCCGCGAAAGAGATCGTGGAGCGCACGCGCTCCAAGCCGCAGGGCACCGTCCGCATCGCCTGCCCGGTCGCCTTGCTGGAGTCCGGCATCTCCACGATCATCGCGCGCTACGTGCAAGACAACCCTGATGTCCAGGTCCTGCTGGATGCAACCAACCGCCGCGTGGATGTCGTCGAGGAAGGCCTGGACCTTGCCGTCCGGGTCAGGCTGCCGCCGTTGGAGGACACCGATCTCGCCGTGCGCCAGTTGGGTTTGTCAATGCACATTCTGGTTGCCAGTCCCGCACTGGCCGCGCGCCATCCGGCGCCCAGCTCAATCGAATCCGTCAAGGAATGGCCCACGCTTTCTATGGCGAGCAGTAACGAGCGGTTTGTGTGGAATCTGGTCGACGCTGAAGGGCGCGTGACCTCTTGGGCGCACCAGCCTCGCCTCGCCACCGACGACCTGGCGAGCCTTCGAGTGTCGGCGATATCCGGTGTCGGCGTGGCCATGCTGCCGAGAGAGCTGGTTGAGGCCGATATTCAGGCCGGCCGCCTGCAGCACCTGCTGCCAGGCTTGGCTAGCACGCCGGGCCTCGTGCATGCGATCTTTCCCACGCGCCGGGGCATGGTTCCGGCGGTGCGTCACTTGCTCGATGCGCTCGTGGCAGGATTCGAAGGTCAGAACCGGCGGCGCTAGCGCGGTGGGCAGCGCACGATGGCTCGCAATGAGGCCACCCTCCTGTGTAGTTTCAGCGTGCTGTACGCGAGTCGGCGCCTGCCAGCAATTTCTCCGTGAGAAATTCGCCGACGGCATCCAGCGCTTGTGCCGACGCCTTCAGATTTCCAACGCTGCCGGCGAAGCCATGCGGCATCCCCATCCAGACATCGAGCCGGGCATCGGTTCCGGCGGCGATCGCACGCTCGACATAGCTGCGTGAATCGTCGAGTAAGACTTCATCGTCGCCGACGTGAATACGAACGGGGGGTAAGCCGGACAGTTGGCCGTGAAGCGGCGAAGCCAGCGGAAGTTTTGGGTCGGCACTCCCCAGATAGGCCTGCACCAGTTCCGCGACTTGCGGGAGCGTGAAATACGGATCGGCATCCGCGCGCGTCACATAGGTCTCGCCCGAGAGCGTCAGGTCGGTAACCGGCGATAGCGCGGCCACGCCAACAAGCGCCGCCTTGGAGGTTGCGTCGGCGGAAACACGTGCGGCGAGTACCAAGGCAAGATTGCCGCCCGCAGAGTCGCCCGTGATGGCGATCCGGCGAATTCCCCTTTCCCCGAGGCCGCGGTAAGACGCCAGCACATCGTCAACAGCCGCAGGAAAACGATGCTCGGGCGCAAGCCGATAGTCCGGGATAAACGCACTCGCGCCCGCCCGCGCGGCGATGTGCCCAACAAGGTGACGGAAAGCTTTGGCGCTGCCCAGGTTGAACCATCCGGAGTGCAGATGGAGGATCGCTTCCTCAGACCGGGCCTGCGCAGGATGAACCCAGAACCCTGCAATGCCGCCGACCGTGTCGGCTTCGAAGCTCACGTCGTCGCGTGGCGAAACGCGCTCCATCATGGAGTCGAAAGGCTCGCGTGCTTCGATGCCCCTCAGTTTGCCTTTCATGGGAGCGGCCATGGCTCGTGCCGCGGCGGTGATCTTCGCGTCTTCCGGGTCAAGCGGATGGGTTACGACGAAATCCCTCGACGCATCTTCAGTTGTCGAACGTTGCATGCTCAGCTCTTTCGAATTAATGGTTGTCGATGGCACCGGTCTTCGGCCAATGCCGAAGGACGGTCTGTATTCCGGTGAGTTCGATTTCCAGACCCGTGTCGGCCAAGCAGATATCCGCCTGGCCGTCTCATGCGCGCGTCGACGGTCCGAATAGGCCTGAGGTTCAGCCAAACAGCTTGTTGGCCGTCCGGGCGATCAGTTCGCCCTGGTGGCGAGCGCCGGCGAACTCGATCGCGCTCGGCTGGCGTTGACCTTGCCCACCGGCAATCGTCGTGGCGCCGTACGGTGACCCGCCGACGATCTCGTCCAGCGTCATCTGCCCCTGGTGGCTATACGGCAGGCCGACGACGGTCATGCCGAAGTGCAGCAGATTGGTGATGATCGAGAACAGCGTCGTTTCCTGCCCGCCGTGCTGGCTCGCCGTCGACGTGAACGCGCCGCCAACCTTGCCATTCAATGCGCCACTCATCCACAAACCGCCGGCTTGATCCAGGAATGCCGCCATCTGCGACGAGATGCGCCCGAATCGGGTCGGCGTGCCGACGACAATAGCGTCGTAGTTGGCGAGTTCGGCGACGGTCGCAACCGGCGCTTGCTGGTCGAGCTTGAAGTAGGCGGCCTTGGCCACGTCCGCCGGCGCGGTCTCCGGCACCCGCTTGACGTCGACCGCGGCGCCCGTGGAGCGCGCACCTTCGGCGACGGCATCCGCTAGCGCTTCGACATGGCCATACGAGGAATAATATAGAACCAGAACTTTCGACATTTCGATCTCCTTCCTATATCTGCGTGGTACTACGGTGGGAAACCCTAACTCGACGTGAAGGCTACGGCTGAAATGCCTAGACGCATAGCCCCACGGTTGCAACGAATCGTTGCTTTTGGCAGAACGACAAGAATTAATCAACGCATCCGAATGATGGCTGGCAGACGCCCACAAAGCAAAGGCGGCTGAGGCTTTCCACTGATACCGGTGGAAAGCCTCAGCCGCAAATTACGCGATCTTCGAGAATCGCGCTTTTACATCAACATTACAGACCGCTTGCTGCGCCCGAGCGCGATGTTCCGTCAACAGCACCGCCGTAGCCCGAAACAGGCGCTTGGGCTGCGGCATTCTGCGCCGCGACTTTTGCTTCAGCTGCCTGGATGTTCTCCGGGTAGTGAAGCCAGTCATGCGGGTCATAGCCGGCTTTCTCGAGCTGGGCCAGCTCAGCGCGTACCTGCGCACGGCTTACCGGCTGACTGGACTGGGCGAACGATGCGACGGGTGCTGCAATAAGGACAGCAATAAAAACCATTTTGGTGAACGACTTCATGGTGACCTACCTCAACGATTGTTTTGGTTGCGCTTCAGAGCAGCTTCGCTGCCAAGGCTGCACGCAGTCTAAAGGGCAAAAATCATTAGGGTAAGTACTAGTTATTTAACGCTCTGTTGCTGACGCGGCAACAATCGGCCAACGGCGCCGTTGAGCATGCAAGAGCGGATAATGCGACCTCCGCCCTGCCTGCCTACAACATCACGTACCTCCTGATGATGTGGTCAACCAGGGTCGGCAGACGCTGAGCGGCCCGCCGGGAATCGCTGCCGGATCTGGCGTTGCATGTTGCATTTTCCCAAAGCATCATCAACGTATCCACCAACGCCTCGGCATCTACTGCACCTGCGGCAATAGCCAGTCGCGTCAATAGTGCTCGAAACTCCTGGTTAAGCTTGGCACGCGATAGCCTGACAGGATGGTCCTCGTCGGAGAACTGTATCGCCGTCAATTGCGGCTGCCCGGGATGCTGACTATCGGAAGCCAGTGCGACGGCAACATCGATAAAAAGTTCGAGCAAGTGTTGGACCGGCTCCTCTCCGGATCGATGTCCAGCTTCCCGCCATTGCGCACGCTGACGATCACAGAGCAGCTCAGCATAAGCTTGTAGAAACGCCTTGCGCGAGCCGAAAATTCGATAGATGTGGCGCTTACTGAGCCGCGTTTGATCGGCGAGCCGATCGAGGTTCAACGACTCGATCGGTTCGCGATCGAAAAGCGCTACTGCGGCATCAAGAATGGTGTTCCGGAGATCGTCCGTTGCAGCCTCCGGGAGTCTGCCGTTCTTTCGACGGATCGCGGCCCGCCCAACTCGCAATGAGTCGGGTTCACGTTCATCTTGCTGAGCAAATTCATCTACCAATGCTTTCCACATCGTTTAGCTATCCTTTGTGTCAGCAGCCGAACCGGCATCAAAGACTGTTGCAGCGGTTCTTCTAACAAAGCATTTTTGCGAATCACGCGTGATCGACCCAGCAGGCATCGGCTCGTAAGCCGTGCCGCTCTGCGCACGTCTCATCGCATTACTATACGACCGGTAAATATAATGTCAAGTGTGGTTAAACCCTGCAAAACCGTGGCGGTTAGCGCCGGAATCATGAAGCGGCGCAGATCACGCCACGCGGAGGCCACAATCGACAATCATTACTGAAAGCCTTCCAGCACGGTCTTCCCAATAGCCTTTCCTGTTTCGATCCGTTCGTGTGCGCGCCGAGCTTCTTCCCCCACTCGACAGTTTCGGGGCGGGACGCAGAGGCGATGACATCATCGCCCGGCGCGAAGAGCGTGACCTTGCTTCCAACCGCGTCGACCACGCCTGCCGCGTCGTGGCCCAACACTTGTTGGACTGCAATCGGACAGCTATGGCACGTTGACGCTCGGCCACCAACCCAGCTTCATGTACGACATTCTGTCGAACTATCAAACGCCCTTCCTCCTCGGCAACATTCTCACGCTTCATCAAGGCAATCTGGATGAAATTGCCAACTTCTTCCAGTTCAACAATGCAGTGAAATATGTGAGTCCGACCTTTGGCGGGTTCTCCTCGGGGGCGGAATTTGCGTTTGGCAATGTGGCCGGCAATTTCAGCGAGAGCAGAGACTACTCTTTCTTTGTCCAATACAAGGGAGGGCCGCTAAGTCTGGCAGCCACGTACGCGAACGAGAACAACCGCTTTCTGGAGCTTTCCAGTTTTATCGGCCTGCCGTCGCTCTTTGGAACACCACTGCCTCAGGCCGAAGGCGTTGTCGCCAACAAACTCGTCAATTGGGGGCTCGGCGCGTCGTATCAGTTGAAAAATGTGCTGCTGCACGCCACGTTTACGCAGTCGCGCATCACGTTGGCCACCGGCCGCGGTAACGCCAACACCTTCGACGCCGGTGCGAACTGGACCATCGTGCCCGACGATGTCCTCTCGGTTGGCGGATGGGTGGAAAATCTCGACGGCGGAAACTGGAAGACCATTACCGTCTCGAACGCTTACATCCTGTCGAAACGAACCACCGTCTACCAGCAGGTGACCTACCAGCACGCGTCAGGCGCCAATGGCCTCGCCTCATTCGCGGCTGCAGGCGTGGCATCCGGCCGGTCTACAACCGGCGTATCGATTGGTATTCAGCACAACTTCTAGCAGTGCAACGGCCGGATGAGTATCGTCTCTGACGATAGGTTGCATCGAAATGTATAGGCTTCTCTCCGGGCATGCCTTCACGTACCTTTCCTTTCACGAGATCACCCGCCCGGTGGGCGGCATCTTTTTGTGCCGCCCACCGGGCACCTAGTTGATGAGGAATAGCATGCAGAACGTCCATGCCGGTAACGCGGCCATTCCGGCCATAGGTTTTGGCACCTACGGGATGACTGGCGACGACATCTATCGAGTGATTCCTGAAGCCCTTCGTGCCGGCTTCCGTCATATCGACACCGGGCAAATCTACCGTAACGAGGCAGAAATCGGCGACTGCGTCGTCGCATCCGGCATCCCAAGAAGCGACATATTTCTGACGACCAAGGTCTGGGTGAGCAACTACTCAGCAAGACACTTCGATGCGTCCGTCAACGAAAGCCTGCGCAAGCTCAAGACAGACTACATCGACCTGCTCCTGCTGCACTGGCCGGGAGGATCGGATGTGCCTCTCGCCGAACAGATCGGGGAGCTCAATGCGGTCGTTCGCGCCGGCAAGGTCCGGCACATCGGCGTCAGCAACTTCAACCGCGCGCAGATGACGGAAGCGATCCGGCTCTCGGGGGCGCCATTGGTCACGAATCAGTTCGAATACCACCCGTATCTGAACCAGTCCTTGCTTATCGAAAGCACGCGCGAGGCCGGGCTTGCCGTGACGGGATATTGCGGCATGGCGGTTGGCCGCGTGTTCTCGGACCCGACGCTCAAGGAGATTGCCGCTCGCCATGACAAAACCATCGCGCAGATCGTCTTGCGGTGGATTGTTCAACAGCGCGGCGTTGTGGCGCTTTCGAGAACCACGCGGATCGATCGGTTGGCACAAAACCTGGCGGTGTTCGACTTTGAGTTAGATGATGCGGACATGGCCGCAATCCACGCATTGCCGACGGCAAACAGCCGGATTGTCGATCCGCCCGGTCTTGCCCCGCGGTGGGACAGCACGGCAGTCTGACCATCCGGTCTCTGGCGCGATACCGGAAACGAAACAGCGGGATCAGTGATGGTCGGCACGCAGCGGTGACTGTGCAGTGCACAGGTAGCGCCAGCGGAACCGATTTCCTGTACGTCGCTCTCTCTATCATTTCGATTTCCTGATCGATATCGGGCAGCCTGAAACCCACCTCACCTGTGTGGATGTATCCACAATAAGTCCCGCAGATTGACGCCTCCACGCTGGCATACGGAATCATCAATCGAGCCGGTATCGCCCCGACGAAACCCGCAACGGATTGATTCGCAAGCCCATGGTACGGCCGTAACCTTCACGCGTTCATCCCATGGATTGCAAAGCATCATTGCCCCCGATGAAACGTTAAGCCCCCCTTCAAGCCACACACCGGCACATGTGACTTTGCATCAATCCAACCGGGACCACGTGGGCGATTGCATCGCTCACTAAACTTTGCAAACGTAAAACATAACGTATAAGATGAATCCAAGCCGCGGAGGGAATCGCCCCACCCGATGCTAAAGAATTCTTCATAGGAGACAACGGCCATGCCGAAGCGAAAAATTGACACGCACCAACATTTCCTGCCGAAGCTCTACGTGGACGCGGTTGGGCTGGACTTGCTGAATGCGGCGATGCCGGGCGGCGTGGCCCCAACCTGGTCCGTCGAGGCAGCGCTTGCGATGATGGATGAAAACGGCATCGACGAAGGCATCCTGTCGATCTCCTCTGGCCCCACGCTGCCGGATGCGCCCACGTTGCTGAGAAAATGCAACGACCACGCAGCGGAACTCAGAACCCGGCATCCCGGACGGTTCGGCTCCTTTGCGAGCTTGCCGCTGCCCGACGTCGACGCCGCGCTGAAGGAAGTCAGCTATTGCCTTGACGTGTTGAAGGTGGATGGTTTCATTGCCTTTACGAACTACAACGGGCTGTATTTGGGGGACGAGCATTTCACGCCGCTGTGGGAAGAACTGAACCGGCGCGGCACTGTGGTTTTCATTCACCCCAATCAGCCGCCTCACGAAATACCACCGGTCGCTCCGGCGTCCGTGCTTGAGTATCCCTTCGAAACGACACGTACGGCCACCAGCCTGATCATGTCAGGAGCGATGAGCCGCTTCAGGAGCATCCGGTTTATTCTTTCGCATGCGGGGGGAACGCTTCCGTTTCTCGTACCTCGCATCGCCCTCTCCATTTCCATGATGCCCGCGGTGGCCGAGCGCGTGGGCGACACGTTGGCGGCGGTCAGATCTTTCTACTTCGACACGGCGCTTTCCGCCGGCAACGCGCCTCTCAGTGCGCTCACGCAAGTGGCCGACCCCGATCACATTCTCTTCGGGACCGATTTCCCGTTCGCACCGACAAGCGCAATCCGGCAGTTCGGGAAAGTGCTCGACAATATCCAGGTCCCCGGCATCGAGTTGGACAAGGTCTACGGAGACAATGCTGCCCGACTGCTTGGGCGCTAACGGGTTTCCCAACGCGGAGTTCAAGGAAAGACGATGCGTAATATCAACGAAGAGACCATCACCCAGGCGGTGCTTGCGGCAATGGCCGGCTGTAACAACGACAGGCTACGCACGGTAATGACCAGCCTTGTCCAGCATTTGCATTCGTTCGCAAGGGACGTGAAGTTGACCGAGAGTGAATGGGCATACGCCATCAACTTCCTCACCGAGGTCGGCCATATCACGGACGAAAAACGCCAGGAGTTCGTCCTTCTGTCCGACACGCTCGGTTTGTCGATGCTGGTTACGACGCAGAACAACCGCAAGCCGGCCGAATGCACGGAAGCAACCGTTCTTGGCCCCTTCTTTGTTGCCGGCGCCCCTCACTACAGGAACGGCGACGATATCTCTAACGGTGCAGCGGGTCTCCCCTGTTTTGTTGCCGGCAGCGTTCGGGGTCTTTCGGGAGAACCCATAGCCGGGGCAGCAATCGAAGTCTGGCAATCCGATGAAGACGGGTACTACGACGTGCAGTACGGAGACTCGCAGAACCCAAACGTAGAGTTTCAAGCGCGTGGCCGTTTGCAAACGCTGCCAGACGGGCTCTTTCATTTCCGCTCGATTCTCGCCGAGGCCTATCCCATTCCGCACGACGGCCCGGTTGGCCAAATGCTCGATGCGCTCGGACGCCATCCGTGGCGCCCTGCCCACCTGCACTTCTGGATCAAGGCGCCTGGGTATGAGCCGCTGATTACGCACGTGTTCAGGAACGGCGACAAGTATCTCGACTCGGACGCCGTATTCGGCGTGCGCTCGACGTTGATCGTCGACTGGGTCGAGCACTCGCCGGGTACCGCGCCAGACGGCACGGCGATGGACACCCCGTTTTATACGCTCGATTACGACTTCGTTCTGAACCCTGCTGTACACGGGTTATGAACGGGCACATTCTTGCCGGAACCCGCCATGTCACCATCTGAATTCGTCTATAACGGGCGCGGCATGCGTGTCGTCTTCGGGTGCGGCTCACGCAGCCACATCGAACGCGAATTGCACACGCTACCAGTACGCCGTGCTCTGGTTCTGTGCAGTCACGAACAACGCGCATTGGGTGTATCAGTTGCTGACCAGTTGGGTGAACTCGCGGCGGGTGTCTTTGATCGAGCCGCCATGCACGTGCCAGTCGAACTGATCACGGAAGTTCGCACGGTTGTCGCCTCGCTGGAGGCCGACGGCCTGATCGCCGTGGGCGGCGGCTCCGCAATCGGTCTCGCGAAGGGCCTTGCTCTCGAGACAGGTCTGCCCATTCTCGCCGTGCCGACCACCTACGCCGGCAGTGAGATGACACCCATCTTCGGGTTGACCGAATCGGGCCTGAAACGGACCGGCACCGATCTACGCGTATTACCCAAAACCGTTGTCTACGATCCGGACCTGACTCTGACTCTGCCAGTCGGCATGTCCGTGACGAGCGGTATCAATGCGATCGCACACGCGGCAGAAGGTCTGTATTCACGCGACGCCAATCCGCTTACCAGCCTGATGGCCGAAGAAGGCATCGCCGCGCTCGCGCGCAGCTTACCCAAAATCGTCGCACAGCCGAACGACTCATCCGCACGCGCCGATGCGCTTTATGGCGCCTGGCTTTGCGGTGCCGTGCTCGGAAGCGTGGGTATGGCGTTGCATCACAAGCTATGTCATACGCTCGGCGGCAGTTTCAATCTGCCGCATGCGCCCACCCATACCATCGTGCTGCCGCACGCCCTGGCGTACAACGCAGGCGCGGTGCCGGATGCGATGAAACGGATCGCACGGGCGCTCGGCCACGACAGCGCTGCACAAGGTCTGTACGAACTCGCACGCGCGAACGGCGCACCCGTAGCGCTGAGGGAGATCGGCATGCGCGAAGAACAACTGGACCAGGCGGCCGACATTGCCTGCAACAACGCCTACTGGAATCCCCGTCCGTTGGAACGCGGAGCAATTCGCGCCTTACTGCAGCGGGCATTCGACGGTAGCACACCCATTGATAGCTTGTAGAACGAGCTTCTTTTCAACGTGCCGCAAGGTATTCGCGCATGGCGTCACCTACCGTTCCTGAGGCAAGAGATATCGGGGCACGTCGACCGGTTGAACTGAAGCGTACTGAACAGTTGCGCGCGCAGGAAACCCGTTGGGCCATCCTGAATGCGGCTCTTACGGAATTTTCATCGAAGGGTTTCGAAGCCGCGAGCATTCGTAGTATTGCAGACCGGATTGGGATGCAACATCCGCTCGTCACCTACCACTTTCGTTCTAAAGAGATTCTGTGGCAGGCGGTGGCCGAATATGTATTCGAACGGGTCCGGGAGGAGCGCGATACAAGTCTGTCCAGCTTCGGTCCAGCTAGTGCCGTCGAGCGACTCAAGCTTGCATATAGGGCACTGTTCCACTTCACCGTAGCGTTTCCCGAGTTTCATCGTTTCATACTTCAGGAATCGCTAGGGTCAAGCTCGCGGCTGCAATGGCTCGCCGATGCATTTCTGAAACCGCTAATCGGCTGGTTGCTACCGCAAATCCGCGCCGCCCAGGAGGAACACGCGTTACCCAACGTCGAGCCGATTGTTTTCCACTACATGCTGATTAGTCTGACGTCGACCCTCTCGGGCTTCGGTCCGGAATTTTCGGCGACCAGTGATCTATCACCATCCGATCCGGCGCTGGCAGAAGAATATTGGCATACCGTGGAGCAGCTCGTGTTTGGCGCATTTGCGTCACGCTAGAGGGGCTGCTTCCCGCGGCGCGGTATTTGCCGACGCCCGCTCTCTTCTTAACGATCGATCGCCGTCGGCACGAGAACATCAATTAAGTGCCTTGCGCGCCATCAATGCCTTACCCGCGCGCGCACCGTTCTCCCGGCCCATTTGCTGACTCACCCAATCACCAATCGAAACGACGGCGCCCAGATCAATGCCTGTTTCGATGCCGAGGCCATCCAGAAGGTAGAGCAGATCTTCGGTCGCAACATTGCCGGTGGCGCCTTTGGCGTAGGGACAACCACCCAGTCCGCCAACGGACGCATGGAACGTTGTCATTCCGACCTGAAGGGCGCCGAAAATATTCGCCAATGCCTGCCCATAGGTATCGTGAAAGTGGCCGGCGAGACTCGCCAACGGAAACTCCCTGGCAGCGGCCTCAACCACTCGCTGAACCTGGCGCGCCGTACCCACCCCGATGGTGTCGGCAATGTCGATTTCGTCACACCCCAGATCGCGAAAACGCCTGACCATATCGACGACGGCATCAACGCCCACCGCCCCCTGGTACGGGCATCCGAACGAGCACGAAATGCTGGCGCGCAATCGTAATCCCGTTTCTTTCGCCGCACGCGCAACCGGCGCAAATCGTTCGAGCGACTCCGCGACAGAACAATTGATGTTGCGAATGGAGAATGCTTCGCTCGCCGCGCCGAAAATGACGACCTCGTCGACCTTGCTCTCAATCGCGGCCTCGAGCCCTCTCATGTTGGGTGTCAGCGCGGCATACGCGACCCCTGCTGCGCGATCGATTCCAGCCATGACTTCCGCACCGTCGGCCATTTGCGGAATCCATTTTGGCGACACGAAGGACGCAGCTTCGATTCGTTGTAATCCGGTGCCAACGAGCCGATTGACCAGTTCAATCTTGGTGTCGGTTGGTATGAACGTGCTTTCCGCCTGCAGACCGTCTCTCGGCCCAACCTCGACAACGCGTACGCGCTTTGGAAGACCGCTGGTCATGCCCTCCGTCCGACGTTCCGGCTGATTCATAAAAACTCCAGTTCGTGGCGAACGTCGCGCCTCCCGGCGAGACGCTCGCTTCCACTATTTACTTCGAGAGCACGTGCCTCAATGCCCGGCGCAGTTCGGCAGCCGGATCATCCGGCAACGTAAGGCTGCGCCACGCAACGTGATGGTCCGGGCGAGCCAATACGCAACCACTGTCGCCGATTTCACGAACGCGAGCCCAGTCGCCCGTGTGATCTGCATAGGCCTGCCGCGGACCAATAACGTGCACGTCGATCTTCAAACCCAGTTCCTCACCGACCTTTGACGCAGCCTCAACCCATGCTTCGCCGCCAAGACCGGTGAACAGGACGAATCGCCCATGTCCCGCCAGATCGAGCGTGGAGTGCTGGCGTCCGCGGGCATCGAAAATCCAGGCATGCGGCAGACGCGCACCGGGCCAGGTCGTCGCCTGGTAGTACAGCTCACGGTCCCGCGTGAACTCCGGTTCGGCTTGCCCATCGGTCACCGCCGCACTAGAGCGATAGCGTTGGTTCATCTCCACGCCCTGGGCGTCCAGTTCATATCGCTTGAACGCCAGCGCCTCCCGAATTTCGTCGCGCTGTTTTTCGGCAGCTGCCGTAGATCCGCTTCGAGCATGCATATTCGCTTGCAGGACTTCCCCGTCGTTCGATTTGTCAATGCCAAGCGCGCTGTAGAGCGGAGCAAATTCGGCAATCGACTGGTTCGCGCGAGTTACAACCTGCTTGGCGATCGGCGCACGCTCGGCCGAATAGGTATCCAGAAGCGCCGCACCCGCGCGCCCCTTGATGACTTCCGCGAGCTTCCATGCGAGGTTGAACGCATCCTGAATCGATGTGTTGGAGCCCAGGCCGCCGGATGGTGGGTGCCGATGGGTCGCATCGCCCATGCAGAACACTCGCCCCTCCTGCATGCGGGTCGCGTACATGTTGTTCACTGTCCACGTATTCGCGCCCAGCAGTTCGATCTCGAGATCCGGCTTACCCACGAGTTGGCGTGCGATCGTGGTGGCCTTGGCCTCGTCCACAACTGGCGCCGGCTCGTTGATGTCATAGCCCCAAACGATCAACCACTCGTGCCACGGTCGAACCATCCGGATCAGGCCCATCCCGATACCGCCCACTTCCGCTCCCGGCTGCATGATGGGGTACAACACTGCCGGGCGGTGCGCGACGAATTCAGAAAGGTCCGCACGGAACCAGATGTTCATCGATCCCCGCACCCCCATCTGCCCTTCGAAAGGCAGACCTGCATCTTTTGCGACCTTGGAGTTCCCGCCGTCCGCGCCGATCAGGTACTTGGATTTGACCGTAAACTCCTCGCCCGACAATCGGTCACGGCAGCGCGTGAGCACACCCTCGTCAGTTTGCGTATGACTCAGATATTCCGTGCTCATCCGCGCTTCGGTTCCTCGCGAGCACGCCGTTTTGAAAAGCAGCGGCTCCATGAACGTCTGCGGCAAATCGTTCATCTTTGTCGGACTCGACAATTGGCGTTCCGCTCTCGAGAGCGGATGCAGTCCCCAGCTGGGCACCCGGCCAATCTCCTCACCGGTCAGGCTTTCGCAGAAGACCGTTCCGCCCATCAGATCCTGATCGGTCGCATGCAGGTACGCCTCCTGCTCCACCTGCTGGCCGAGGTCGCGCAGGACCTCCATGGTGCGCAGGTTCGTGATGTGCGCTCGAGGCGTATTGGCCAGCCAGCGATACTGGTTGATGACCATGTTGTTGATACCGTACGTCGAAAGCAGCGCGGCACTGGCGGAGCCTGCAGGCCCCGTTCCGACGATGAGTACATCCGTGGTTATTTCATACATTTGACACCTCCAATTGTCATGCCTTCGTGCCTCGCCGTCTCCATGTAATTCGGATAACTAATTCAAGGCGAGCCTACGAGTCTCTGTTTCTACGATCCTGCCGGTTTTCGCTAGCCTGTCAGGCGGTTTTGTGCTCGGTCAGATTGAGATAACGGATCATCTCCTCACGCATGGCAAACTTCTGCACTTTTCCTGTAACAGTCATCGGCAGTTCATTAACAAAGCGAATATATTTCGGCACCTTGTAGTGTGCGATCTGCCCTCGGCAAAAGTCTCTGATGCTCTCCTCAGTCGCCCCTTCTCCTTTTCGAAGTACGATCCAGGCGCACAACTCCTCGCCGTTCTTCTCGTCCGGCACGCCAAACACCTGCACATTCTGTATTTTTGGATGCCTGAAGAGGTATTCCTCAACTTCGCGGGGGTAGATGTTCTCGCCGCCTCGAATCACCATATCCTTCAATCTTCCGACAATATTGCAATATCCATCGGCGTCGATCGTTGCCAGGTCGCCCGTATGCATCCATCCGTCAACGATGCTTTCGCGCGTCTTGGTCTCGTCTTCCCAGTACCCGAGCATGACCGAGTACCCTCGTGTGCAGAGTTCTCCTGTCTCACCGACCGATACAATCTTGCCGTCAAAATCAACGATCTTCACTTCGAGATGAGGCTGGATCCGCCCAACCGTTGTCGTGCGTTTATCGAGCGGATCCGCGGTTCCGCTCTGAAACGACACGGGGCTGGTCTCCGTCATGCCATACGCAATCGTGACCTCGCGCATATTCATCTTTGTCACGACCTGATTCATTGTCTCGACCGGACAAGGCGAGCCGGCCATGATGCCGGTGCGCAGACTGCTCAGATCAAACGAAGCAAAGTCGTGATGCCCCAATTCAGCGATGAACATGGTCGGCACGCCATGCAGTGCGGTACAACGCTCTTCCGAGACAGCTGCAAGGGTCGCGCCGGCGTCGAATCCTTCGCCCGGAAACACCATCTGAGCGCCAACCGAGACGCACGCCAGTACGCCGAGCACCATACCGAAACAGTGATACAGCGGCACAGGAATGCACAGCGAGTCGGCTTCGGACAGCTTCATTGCCATGCCGACAAAGCGCGCGTTGTTGACAATGTTCCGGTGTGTCAGCGTTGCACCTTTTGGGCTGCCGGTAGTGCCGCTCGTGAACTGGATATTGATCGGGTCCTGGCAGGAAAGTGTTTGCTCGACGGCTTCGATTACCTCACGCCCATCGTCACGAAGTGTCGCCTCTCCGCGCTGCATGACCGTGTGGAACGACATGACACCGGATGCGCGCCAGTCACCCACGGAGATCACCGTGCGAAGGTCCGGCAGACGTTCGACCTTCAACTCGTCCGGCTGCTGCGATGCGAGTTCAGGCGCAATGTCGAGCAGCATCGAAATGTAGTTCGATGTTTTGAAGCTCTCGGCGGTAACGAGCGCCTTGCATTTCACTTTCCGCAGCGCGTATTCGAGTTCCGACACACGATAGGCGGGATTGATGTTGACCAGCACGGCGCCGATGCGCGCGGTCGCAAATTGCGTGAGCAACCATTCGAACCGGTTGGGAGACCAGATGCCGACGCGATCCCCTGTTCCGATTCCCGACGACAGAAGCCCTGCGGCAAGCTGATCGACATGTTCGTCAAATTCGCTCCACGTCCACCGTACACCTTGCTCCCGGAATACCACAGCTTGCTGATCAGGAAATCTGCGTGCGGTTTCCCTCAGAAACTGGCCGACTGTAGACTCGCTCAACGGAACATCCGTCGAACCCCGAACGTAGGCAACGCCATCGGCAGGCGCTTCGAGCGTAAGGGAACCGGGTAAGGTGTGCATGAAGCCTTCCTCCATCGTTACTGCGCGTTTCCGCCAAAAACTCCGCTAAGCAGAGGTATGTAGCGATTGCAATGCCGTCGGCCCCTGGCGAGGGCCGACGTTTAAAAGCACGTCATTTCCCGTGAAAAACCATCTCGCCCGGTTCTTCATCGCGATCGAACGCCTCGGCTGTGTTCGCAAAACCTCGCGTGGCGTCCTCCGTGTTGTACAGGTCCATGCACACATCCAGCATGGCGGCATCGGCGCCGGGGATGCCGCCGCTTGACCACACCTTGAGCAAGGTGCGCGTCGCTGCGTACGAAAGCGTGGGACCGTCGGAGAGTTGCGTAACCAGCTCGGCGGCAACTCGCTCGAGCGCATCGGGTTCGGCCACGTGCGTCACAATCCCGAGGTCGCGGGCCACGCTGCCGGGAATCGCTTCACCCAGCATCGCGAAACGGGACGCGTTGCTACGCCCCACGCGCTCGGCCAGCCGCTGCAGCGCTCCCGCAATAGGGAGCATTGCCGTCGTGACCTCGACGCACCGGAACACGGCGTCGGTCGATGCCACAATGAAGTCGCAGTTCAACGCGAGTTCAAAGCCGCCGCCAAAAGCCAGACCCTGCACCACCGCCACCGTGGGGACGCGCAGCGCTTCGATGGCGCGATACGAAGTGTTGATTTCCGCGACGAAGGTGCGGAACCAGTTCAAGTCCTTTCCTGGCCATTCGCGTACTTCGCCACCGAGACTGAAGTTCGGCCCCTCCGCACGGACGACCAGTACCCGGATGTCGCTTTCGCTAGCTTCGTGAACCGCCTGCCGGAGACACTCTGCAAAGCGTGCATCGAGACGGTTGTATGGCGGATTCGCCAGAACGATATTCCCGACCTTCCCGTCGCGCTCAAAACGTATGCTTTTCATCGCCTAACCTCACTATTCAGTCAGATTCACCAAGCCTTCGTGACGCTCGGGAATGTTTCGTATTTCAGGAGTTGTCTTGATTCAACGGAATGATTGGAAGAAGCAGATGTGAAGGACGATCCGCGTCACGATAAATCTTGTGAGTCACCGTGTTGCTGCTGGTGACGTGATACGGAATGTATTCAACGTCGGTCATCGCGCCTGTTCCTGTCGGCGCATCCATGCTGCAGATCTCGATACAGATCCGATGGCCAGCCTTGAACTGGTTTGCCGTTGCGAGCACCTGGATTTCGTACTTGACAATCTCGCCCGGAGTGACCGGCGCGATCGACTCCTTCGTCAATTTATGGAACGGCTCCGCAGGCGTGGATCGGGCAGGATCCGTTGCACGGTAAGACGCCTTCAGCCAGCCGCGGGTCAGCTCGCGCTCAGGCAGTGTGTCCGGAACCGACCGTTCGCCGACGCGTGCAGTCACCACCGATACGTCCGGACCCACGTCCTTTAGTACGACAATCCAGTTGGTGTCGGTCTGGTCGATCTCGGCGTAGAGCGTCAGCGAAATGGGACCTGCCACCAGTACGTCCTGCGCGAGCGGTTCAGTCATGTAACGCAGGCGCTCGACCTTGGAGGTCTTCTTGAGTGGCATTTGCGTGAAGACATCGGGTTCCCGATGCGCGTTGCCAACTTCCGCTGCAGGACGAGGGGCGTCTGTGGAAAGCTGCTCCCAGCCTGACAGGTAGTACTTCGCCCATTGCGTCTCAGGCAAAGGCCAGTCAGTACCCGTGCGCCATTCGTTGGCGCCCATCACCCAGTAACGAACCGGCGGTTCATTCATGATGCCGGTATCGATACCCTTCAACCAGTAGTCGTACCAGCGAATAACTTCGTCGTGGTATTGATGGAATGGCCGCTCCAGATGTGCCGGGCCGGTAAAGATCAGCTTGCGCGGCTGTTTGACATTGCTGAAGTAATGCTGCGCGCCAAGCCAGTGCAATTTGTACGTGTAGGCGTAGGCACCAGAGCCGGTATAGAACGGCACCTTGATCGACTTGAAAATTTCCTCGGCTCGTTCGACCGTCCCTTCCGGTTCCCAAGGGTTCGTCATGATGTGATACATCACCCCCGTCCGCTGCCCCTTCTGCGTCAGAATGTTGTACAGGTTGATGTACATCTTGTAGTCAGGATTGCGCATGGCTGCGCGCCAGAGTTCCTCTTGCGCTTCAGGTAGCGTACCCGGCACACCGCGCGGCTCATGCACCGTGCTGAAAACGTCAAGCAAATACGGGAACGTGTGAATGACGCCACCGGGATTGAAGTCCCGAAACCCGAACATCCCGCCGTATGCACTACAGGCGTCGTACGGAAAGATTGCCTTGAGCGCGGGGTGGCCCTGCGCCGCCGCACGCCATTGTTCGCCGGCAAAACCCGAGATCCCCACCATGCCGACCTTGCCGTCGGACCACGGCTGCTGCGTGATCCATTCGATCATGTCGTAGTGGTCGGTGTTTTCCTCGCCATAGTGGCCCTCCGACTTGGCGGAGCCGCGCGGTTGCGCAATAACGTGCACATAACCATTGGCGATGAAACGGCGAGTGTCCCCGGCCTCTATGGGTCCGAACCAGAGCGGCGCATGCGCGGGCTGTGGGGGCAAGACATCCGCAATGTCCGGACCCTGAAGATCCTTATTGTGCAGCGCTGAGGCGTACAGCACCGGATACTTGCCATCCGCGTCCGGTCGATAAACGTCTACCGCAAGACGGGTTCCGTCCCGCATCGTTACGACGATGTCGCGTTCTTCAATCATGTCTCCTCCTTCGCCGGCCTGTTCGGCGTCAACAGACGGCCCTCTCAAGGCCGAAAATTTGCTTTACCCGCCGAGATGCGCCTTTGCGGTTGCTCATCGAGAGCCGCACGATCCGGCAGGTTCCGTAAATCACTATACTTCACGTTCGTAAAGTATGCAAGACGAACGACGTGCTAACAATAAAAGTTCGAATCCCAAATGAATTGCAAGCCTGGAACGACTACATGCCCGTGAGCACATGGCGCTAACGCCGTACCGTCACTGTGGGGTGTTGTTCGGCAACAGCGCGGCATCCGCCGATCCCGCACTGATGCCCGCCACATGTTCGGTCAGCATTCGCCGTTGTACGGAGAGCACTCGACCCATGACGGTCATGCAGATGCAAGCCATCAAAAGCGGTATCGACAACAACGCACATGTGAGCAGGTACGGAAAACCCGATATGACGATCAGGCCAATCAACGACGAGCCGACAATCGACCCCAGCCGTCCGACCGCAACGTTCCAGCCACCGCCGGACGCACGCAACGCAGTGGGGTAAAAGATGCCCGGAATAGTGTTGACGCAGATAAGCGGCCCTCCAACAGCGATGCCGGCCAGGAATACCACGCCCGCATGCCACGGGGTGGCTTCGGAGATACCCAAGGCAATGACAAGCAGCGCGCCTGCGCCGAACGCCACGGAGACGACCGACGCCACGTTATAGCGACGAACAAGAACCGCGAATAGAACCGCGCCGCCGAGCGCACCGAACTGGAACATTGACGACACTTGCGAGGCGTCGTGCATCGATAGCCCCAACTGCTTCAGGTGGGTCGGCATCCAGCTTCCAATGAGAAAAAACACCAGATAACCCGCAAACTCCGCAAGCCAGGTCAACACGGTGCCGAGCCGGTACTTCGCGCTCAGGAGAGCCCTGCTTCCACTTATCGATTCGGGCGCTTCTGCGATAAATAGATCCATTCCAGAGCAGTCTAGAGACGGAAATACTTTGCCAAGAACGCGTCGCGCCTCGTCACCGGACCGTCGACTGGCCACGACGTAGAGCGGTGACTCGGGCACTTGCCACGCAAACAAGGCAACGACGCCAAGCGGCAAAAGACCACTCAGTACCAGCATGCCTCGCCACCCCAATGTCCCGATCGCGAGAGATGTCACCAAACCGGCGGCTGCCGCACCGAAGAGAAATCCGCAGTAAGTCGATGCGAGCATCGCCGAGCGTGAACGGTCGGGGCTATATTCCGCGACGATCGCCGATGTAGCGGGCATCGCCGCCCCGATGCCGAGTCCGGTTATAAAGCGCAAGGCAACTAGCTGAACTATCGACTGTGCCTCGCTCGACATCACACCCGCGATTCCAAACCATGCGATTGCCACGATGCTCACTGTTCGACGACCGACACGGTCAGCCAGTGTTCCTCCAACAATTGATCCGATCAGTAAACCGGTGAGCCCAAAAGCCACCAAAGGAGAGAGCGCTGCGCTCGATAGATGCCAATGCAGGCTTATCGCAGGCGCGATAAAACTGATCACAATCGTATCGAAGCCCTCGATCGCTGTTGCCGCGAAGCAGATGAGGAACACCGTCCACTGCTTACGCCCCATCGGCATATCGTTGAAAATCTCACGCACGTCCCGCTGGGCATAACCTGTGCTATTCATCGCATTGTCCTTGACGATCGTTCACCTGATTCCGGTGTCAATCTGGGTTCATCTGCCTCTCGACACCACCTGCATCAGCCCTTCGTCAAAACCGGTGACGAATCCCGACTCGCAGCAAGCCCTGAGTTTGTCCACTGGACGGTGAAGGAATCAACGTGATTTGCGCCTGAGTCGCCGAACCCGCCGCTTTCAGCAATTCGGCCGCAAAGTAAATGTCCGTCCGCTTCGAGAGGAAATAGTTGGTGTAGAGATCGATTGCCCGATAGATTGGCGACGCGGAAGTCGCATCCACCTTGCCGTGCGTGTAGATATACGCTGCACCTGCGAACAGAAATGGCGTAATGAAGTAGCCGAGGCTGGCCTCGTAGTTGTCGAACCGCACGTTGCTGGCAAGAAAGCCCTTCTTGAATTGCGTCGACGTGTACTGGAAAGCCATGGTAGCGCCGCCGAGTTTGTACGAAGCGCCTATCCCCGCGATGGATTCGCTTTGCGCACTCTGCACGTACGGGGCATAGATAATGTTTCGCGGTGCGATGCTGTCGAATGCTGCAGCATACGGATTCTTGATGACCGTATAGGCAGCTGCAACGTACAGCGGGAAGCTGATGCCGTTGTAACTCAATCCCACCGACGTCACGCTATTCGTGGAGAATTGTCCGGGCTGCCCACCAAAGCTATAGAGCGCGCCAAATGTGAAACCCGCAACTTTGGGGCTGGCGTATTTGACCGAGTTGTTGATGCGTATGCTTCCGCCAACGTTGTCGACGTCACCGGCGTGAGCGAAGTTGACCGCCCAGTTCAAACCGGCCGCGATAGGGGAGAGCATTTCGGCGACTTCCTCGTATTGACGCCCAAGCGTGAACGTCCCATACGGGCTTGAGATTCCAACGTATGCCTGACGACCGAACAGGCGCCCATTGTTCGACAGGTTTCCGCTCGACACGTCAAAACCGTTTTCCAACGTAAAGACCGCTTTGTAACCGCCGCCCAGATCTTCGGCGCCACGCAGTCCCCACCGGGACAGTGATCCACCTCCGCTCTGAACCAACCAGGCTGAATGTCCATTCTGATTGCTCGCGTACGTCAAACCTTCATCCAGCAGACCGTACAGCGTCACAGAGCTTTGTGCATACACCACCGCTGGCGTGACACAAAACATCGCCGCGGCCAAGGACAATCTCTTCATCTCCCGTCTCCTCTGTCGTTCTGAACGCACTGTGCTGACTGGCACATCAGGGCTACTGGAAACAAGGATATGTTTAAATTTTCCGCTCGTATAGTTTAATTTGGATAGGAGTATCCCCAGGTATGCTTTGCCTGGCGAATGAAGGGAACGGGTCCTTGAATTCGCGCAAAGACGCGGAAGGGATCGAACGCGGCAGCCGATCAGATCGGCAATCGATGGGGACGTTGCGCGTTCGCGACTTTATGCAGGCGCTTTATGAAGGCGCGGACTGGCAAACGAGAAGGGATGTGTGGACTGCGCAAGACAACAACGTCTCAGAACAGGACTTTTGTAGGCCTTCCCTGAGACGAGATTGTTATCCTCAGGTCGAAACGCTTCTTCGGGGCGACTCAGAGTTTGCGATGAACTGTGCGACTCGCTCGGAAAACTCCTTCGTCGACGCGCATCGCAGGAACGCATGTTTTTCCTGTTCAAGATGGCGCTCGAGATTATCTTCGGCCGCCATCCCAACAAGCGATTTCATTTCTCTGACCGCTGCGATGGGTGTGTCGATGACTTTGCGCGCGAGCGCCAGCGTGGTGTCTTGCAGGGAAGCAGGTTCGGCAACACTCTGAACGAGGCCCAGCTGCCTCGCCTCGTCAGCAGTCAGCGAGTCACGCGTCAACAGGATCTCCAGTGCCCGCGCCGCCCCCAGTCGGCGCGCGAGATGAAACGACAGACCGCCGTCGCTGGATGTTCCCAGCTTGGCGTAGCCGACAACAAAGCGCGCCGTGTTCGACGCGACCACCAGGTCGCTTGCCATGGCTAGCGAAAAGCCCGCACCTGCTGCCGCCCCTTGAACGCTGGCGATCACAGGGATCGGCAGGCGCCGCATCGCCACAATCGCGGTGTGCAGTGCGGTAATTAGCGATTCGAGGTAGGAATCGGAACGCTGCACTCCGTCGAAGATCTGACGAAGCTCTCCGCCCGCTGAAAATATCTTGCCTGTGGCTTGAAGTATCACTGCGCGATACTTCGACGACCGCTCAACCTTGCGGAGGGCGCCCAGTAGTTCGTCGCAAAACGACTTGTCGATCGAGTTAGCGCGTGCTTCGTTCACCAGCGTAACGAAGGCAATGTCGTCACTCGATGTCAGCGTGATTTTGCTTTCCATCTGTCCTTGATCCGTGGATGACATCTGTAGTCGGATTCGGTTCTGCAGTCGGCTGGGCGGGCGAAATACTTGAACCCTGGACCAACCCGCTCATCTTTATTATACTTTACGACGTGTAAATTTAAAAGAAAATTGAGCGACAAGGAGCACCGGATCGACTGAGTACGTGGCATGCGCGATACAATTTTTGTCTGATGTTTAGGATGCTCTTTAGACTCCTGTTTTTTGCCCAGCCAACGGCATGCTTTGCTTCGCTCGGAGTTGCCGGCGCATCGGGCCGGCGGTCGTTGAAGAGTGTGTTACCGTGCCCGCCGAATCGAGTGTGCTCAGCAGGTTCAGCGCAGCGAGGCTTCGGCGATGAGTGTGTGATACCGTTGCAAAGCCTGCCTTCGTTGACAGTCATGGCCCGCCAGGCCTGCCCGGCGTCGGTCTGTCCGAAGGCGGAAGGCACCGGAGCACAGCAGCAACGCAATAACGAATTTCCCAACCGAGAAACCAAATGGCGGACAGCGCAGGTTCCAAGAACGTTGGTAACAAAAGCAGACCAACCGAACTCAAACGTGCGGAGCAGCAGCGGGCGCAGGAGACCCGGTCCGCGATCCTGAACGCGGCACTTGCCGAATTCGCCGCGAAGGGCTTTGAGGCTGCGAGTATTCGTAGCATCGCGGATCGCATCGGCTTGCAACATCCGCTCATCACCTATCACTATCGATCCAAAGATGTTCTCTGGCAGGCAGTGGCGGAGTTTGTGTTCGAGCGCATTCGCCAGGAATGGGATATCAACCTGACGGATACGCCCCCTACCCTGGCCGCGGACCGGGTAAAACTCGTGTACCGCTCGTTGTTCCGGTTCACGGTTGATTTTCCCCAGTTTCACCGCTTCATGCTGCAAGAGTTCCTCGTGTACAGCCCGCGTTTGCAGTGGCTCGCCGACACCCTGCTCAAGCCATTGATAAACTGGCTCATTCCACAGATTCGCGCGGCGCAGGATGAAAACGCCTTGCCCAAGGTCGAACCAATCCTTCTGCACTACCTCATGATCAGCCTGACATCCACGCTTTCCGGATTCGGCCCGGAAATGCTGGCGACCAGCAACGTCTCCGCGTCCGATCCGGCCGTTGTCGATGCGTATTGGCAGATGGTCGAGACACTCGTCTTCAGCAAACAGCCGCATACGCCATGCACGGACAAGGGGGCCAAGGCCGAAACACGTCCGGGCAAATCCGGCAGTCGGCCTCGCGCATCCGCGCGCGTGAAAAGCAGCTGACCCACCCCGCGCCACTGCCCGGTTACCTCCGCTCACTGGCAACGACTCGCGCATCCGCGTCACTCGTCTCGACCTCGCCGCCCCGCCGATCGGCCATCTGACGGCAGCACACCTGGCGGCAGCGCAAGGCGCGCTGCTCGACGAGGCATTGAAGGCCGACGTCGGCTTGGGACAGGTCGCGCTCGAAGAATTCCTCGCTGCAGACATCGTGCTCATCGGCTCGCCGATGTACAACCTCGGCGTGCCCTCTCAACTGAAGGCCCGTCGTGAATTTTTCTAGCGCTGTCCGTTCGAGCGCTAATGCTGTCCAATAATTCTGCTAGCGCAGGCACGAGGCATCTGAAGCAGTACGGCACGTAGCGACGCTCAGCGGGCCATGCCAGTGGCGGCTGTATGTGGCTCAACCTGCTGTCATCAAGGCGCGCGAGCGTAGCGAATCGCCGTAGTGCTGACTGCGAAATCGCCGGGAAAAATATCCATCCCGCAGTTCCCAGCACAGGCATATCTTCCGAAACGCTGAGTTCCCATAGCGTCGCAACCCTAATCTGATAACGCGTCGCAACCCTGCTTAGCCAGCTTCCGAAACCTTCTTCATAAAATGGTCCGGTGCGACCGGCCACGGGACCGCGTTACTGCGTGGTTCGGCAGACATGCTCAAGGTGGGTCATGTCGATCAATTCGTCACCGTTGCGAATCGCCAACTCCGCGGCGTTGTTCAGCATCGTCGATATTTCAACGGTTAATCCGCCGCTCGCGCTCAAGATAAACTGAACGATCTCGCGTCGCGCGAAGTCCGAAGGTTTGCGCAGCGGCAACACTCGTTCAGATGCGGCAAGCAGCCGCCGCAGGCCCTTGCTTTCGCGCCAGCGGGGAATCTCAAGTGGCGTGTAACGGCTGATCATCTAGGTATCGGTTTGCAACGCCAATACTGCATCGCGGGTTCCGGGCAGAACCATACTGATCTCACAGGTTGACTTGGATCTCTACGAACGACAGCAGGTCGGGAAACCGTAGTATTTCGATTAACCTGCCGGTTCCGAAATCAAGCCAGTCGGAATCTGGTGAGGTTTGTTCTCTCTACCCGGGCTGTCGGAGCACAAGCAATTTTTTAGTCTTCCGCGTTCGGCTAGTCCGTCGCTTGGGCCATTGGGTCTAACCGACGGGCGAGTTCGGCAGATGACACATCGCCAGGGAACATTGTGAGGCAGACACTCGTGGTCTTCCAATCGGCATCGTCCAATCGGGCCAGTACTACCTACGTCAGCTGTTCTCGATACTTGACCCCGAGCCTTCGCGAAGTACACGGAAGTTCGAGATCAGAGATCTATTCACGAGTCCTGGCTGTGCCAAAGCCAGGACGCTCGCCTTTGGATTCGCAGCAATCCAGCCGTACGCGCCACATTGTGCCTAACCGCATCCACACCGGTCCGGACAAATCCGTCATTCTCCCTTTTCTGGCCCTCGGCGCTTTTCGGGGTAGCGATACTGCCCACTATCTCCTCCGCCACCCTGTTCACGCTGCGTCGGCCAGCGTCGAGTGACGACAGTCCGCCGTGGCGCACCGGCACACGCACTGCGCCCGAACGTCTTCACTCAAGGGATGGTCCGTAGCCAGCAGATATTCAATAAACAGTTCTTCACCGGCCTCGATACGTCGCAGCGTGTGGATGAAAATGCGCCCCTGCTTGTAGCGGAATGCCCGGGAAGCCCCGGCTGGCGGAAGGCAGCCAACTCCAACTACTGCCCGGAAAGCCCTGCCAGGTTTGACTCCCACCGTTACGGATCCCGTCCTACCCATGATCCTACCCACACTTCGCGCCAAATCAACTGCAACCAACTCCGTCCGGTGTTTTGAAACAAGAATCGCCGAAGGATCGAGTATCCCCACTCGATTGTCAATCGAAGGGCTGAACCCTTGCGGAGACGGCGCTATCGCGCGCATTGAGTAATGCAATACCGTCACCCATACCGACATTGCAGGTTGGCACTCGATGGCTTTCGGCGGCCGGCTTTGGATGATCGGCGATGTACGCTCGACCAAATTGTCGACGTCACCGCCCCCAAAAAGGGTTGAGGCCGACGATACCGTCATCAGTACCGTCATGCCGCCCATTTTACAAAGCAGGAATCACGTTCATGGGTATTCACGGTTTTCCTTGGCTTCTTCAGCCTTCGCGCGATGAAAGTTTCGAGAGCGCGATTTGTCCTTCCGCCCGCTCAACGACCCAACGGATCTAACCTACTTCGAACGCCATGCCTTCCTCCCGCAGCGCGTCAGAGAGATAATTGTCCAGCAACCAAGCGGGAACGCCTCTATACACCGTAGACCTCTCCACGAATTGCGCCGCTGGCAGGTCAAACGACAGGACCAGTTCCCCTGGTTGCTTTGGCCGCGCTTCTTTAACGCACTTCCAATAGATGCGTTCAAACGCTATCCGGTCTGCCGAATCAATCGTTACCGATACAGTTTGCATATTGAGATTTGCTAAGCTCAAAAGTTAAAGGAGCGCGCAACGTGCTGAACGAGTCCTTGTCTTTCCCTCTTTCCCCGTCACGAAATTTTTGTTTACGGAGGCCTACAGGCTCGGAGGTGTTCAACGACTTTACACCTGCGTCGGAGATCCGTTAACGCCAAAGTTCACTGTTCCATCGCGCCGTCTCGTACCCGTGTTGCGAGAGTAGGTCGAACTCTTCTTCCGACAAGCGTTTTAGTGACGTAGAAATGGCTGCGGCTTCCTTCACCATTGTGGTGTCGAGCCATTTGTCCGCCAGAAGTACGGCCTGCGCAGGTCGACCTGCACCAAATTTTTTTATCTGAGCGAGGGCGCCGGCACCGATTTGTAGGTACAAGCCAGCGCGGGGATTGTTGATGAGAAAGTTCGAAAGGCTTCGAACGCGCAGAGCTCTCGTCTGGTCGAGCGCAATGTCGGCAATTCGCTTGAAGCGTGCCGGATTGAGCGGGTGGCTAATGCGTGCTCGCGAAAATGGAGCGCCGGCATCCGACACGATCAAGTGGTCAATGATTGGCGTGTCCCGGCCTTTCTTGAACCGCTGCGTGCCGCAGTCAAAAAGGGGTTCTATTCCGAGGTTGTCATAGACACCGCCATCATATAGATGAAGGCGTTTGAAGTGAGGCTTTATACCGATCGGTACTGCGTCGGGATCCCACTCTGTACTCTTTTTCCACGCAAACCGGTGCGTTTTGACCGACAACGGGCCGATACCTCCCGGGAAAGCAGCCGACACGGCCAATGCAGAAGCCAGGCTTAGTGGCCCGGCATGCGCGTAGCCAAGTTCGTAATCGCCAAATTCGCCATTCTTGAATCGAAAGCGCCGGCCGGTCTCCGCAGTCGTGCCATTGATCGACCACACCGGACCGCCTCTCATTGAACTCAAGGGTGCATTGACTCCCCAAACCGTGCGAATGGTCTGTTCCAGCACGTTAGCCCGCGATAGTGCGAATCGCCAGTTTAGCGGATTGAAGATCAGGCGAAGAGCAACACTGAGTTGCAGGGATGTGGTTGTCAGGGTGCTTTTGACCTCGTTGTAGACGCGCTCCGTATATTCTTGGGACGTTGGCCATCTATAGCCAGCACGGCACATGACAAGGCCCACGAAAAGGCTCCCTCCGGAAACCGAAGAAATATGCCTCACCCGCTCGAGCAGACTCTGTTCAGCAAGATATTTCAGGACGCCGGCGTGGAACGCAGCTGCTCGCACTCCGCCGCCAGATGCCGCAAGCCCGAGGCGAGGTGGCTTCGCGTCCTCGGTCGTCGCTGCGTCCGGTAACCCACCCATTTCTCTGTTTGATCGCTCGGACATTATCGAATTTTGGCTGGTTAGTCGTCAAACGTGGCTTGTTCGTTCAGGACGTTACTTACGGTCGACGGGTACCGGACTGGTACCGGGCTCGCAAGTTATCGCCCGACACAGTAAGCAGATCAGCTTTCTTACTCCGAAACTCTTCTTGCCATTCGACTTCTTGTGGATTGCCGATATAGGTCGTCGCTTGGTACGCAACGGTGTGATTTCGCACCGACTCCACGATGACGTCGCCTCGTTTCGTTGTGCAGAGGTCCACATTTAATGATCGAAGCATTTGGCACACAGATTCGGCTGGATGCTCATACATGTTGGAGTAGTTCGTGGTGGCAATGGCGAGCTTCGGCTTGACGGCCTGCATGAACGCCCTCGTGTTCACATCGTTTTTCGCGCCATGATGGGAAAGAATCAAGACGTCGACCTCACTGCAAAAGATTTTGCTGCTTTTCAGCAACGCCCCGATATCTACATGACCGACGTCGCCAAGACTAGCAACGTTGAACATGCCCGTTCGGAAAAGCTTGACGGTTGAATTCTCGTTCGAATTTCCTTCACGCAACTGCTTTGGATGAAAAAAGATGTCGTTGTAGCCAAGGTGGGTGCTACTGGCGAGACCGCCAATGTATGGCGGGTCGACCTTTATTAGCTTGGATTTGCGATTCTGGCGCACGCACAGGACTTGGTAGGCCTTGATTACTTTCAGACACTCGCGAGCGGTGTCCGTATGGGGCTCATAGCCAGGATATTCGATTTTCGTCGGCCGAAGTTCATCCAAAATCCACTTTAGATCGCCCAGATTGCAGTGGTCGGTATCCCAACTGGTGATGTGCAAGGTATCGATATTGTCCTTTTCGCATATAGCCATTTCATGGACCAACGACTTGTAACTGCGCTCCTCGGTTCGCCGGGCCTCAATCAGCGTGAAATGGTTGTCGGCGAAGTACGAGTAAGACGAGCCGGCTTCCCCAAGCGTGTAAGCTCGAAATCTGGTTTTCACGGGACGCAATTGGGGCCGATCTTTGGGAGACTGGACAAACGGATTAGTAGGCACGGAAAACCCCGAAGATTTTGTATATTTTTCTGCTGCAGGAAGTTTTTATGGCGATCCACGACTGATGGGTCCGAATCAACGAATTTATATAGCCCGTATCCAAAGCGCGTTATGGAGTTGTTTTGCAGCGACACCCTGAACGCGATGCTCGTGCCGTACTGGCATGTCGGACATATCGATGCGGAAGCTCACCTCATCATCCCCTGCACGACCTGTAGATCGCTTTCGCCGACTATGAGCTGCACAGCAGGCAGTCCATCGTCGGCCATGCCTAGGGCCAGATGGACAAGTTGCAAAAGATCATCCCTGCTGGGCGAGCTGGTGTGTCCCGGAGGGTGGCTGTGCCATTCGCCGATATAGCCGACGATGCCGGCGGTTCTTCTGGATGCCTCGGAGACGGTTTCCGCCAAACCTGCTATGCCACGCTCGAACGAGTCGCGATTCGATTTGCTATCAGGCGGCGCTGGCAGGCCCGCGACAACGACAACCGCGCCAATGTTGAAGTCGTAGTAGCCAAGCAGCACACCCCCGGTTTCATTGGGAAAACCTTGCGTGCGCAGTTCCCTCAATTGCTGCTCTATGCCGGCGTCGAGGAACAAATCGAAGTCGTCAAATGACATGCGGCGCTCCGCAACGGCCGGTACGTCGTGAACGTCTACCGAGCCTCGAACTGGATCGCGCTGCCACACACGGATCATTGCGCCTTCATGCACGGCCGCCACTAGGATCTGTTCGGCGAGCGTGCTAGCGTGCCCCATGATCCGCGAATACGGCATGACCATCGAAATATCCCGGCAGCTTGCGCCGCTCCAGAACGAACCGACGTCGCCAGCGAGATGAACGCGTCCCCATTCCTGTTGAATCAGGGCGCGGTAATACTGCGCTTCAAGTGTTCGAAGGCGAAGCGAACGCTGAGCATCTTCGGCGAGCAGCACTCCAGCGTCGCCGCTTGGCGTGATGAACACCGATACGTGCCTGGCGAACGCATCGACGGCGCTTGCCGCGCGGGGATACTCCAGCGTCGTTGACGCATCAATGACTAGTTGCGTGCTGGTCAGCGCGCCTTTGACTGCGCTTTGCTCGAAGTCAGTCGCATCGGCGTTCATTGGCGTTATAACCGTGGCACCATTCATGACTGCGGCGTGCAGGCCTGCCACGACATCAGACTTAGGGTCGCCAACATGCTGAGCATAGGCCACGTGCCGCGACAGGTTGTGCGGTTTAATGTGGTCCTTGTCGATGACAGTCCATCGACCCCAGCCAGCACGCCCCCACAGATTGAGCATCGCGCTGCCGAGGGAGCCTGCGCCGATCAGCACGGCGTTGGGGCCCTCTTCGTCAATACCCGACTGTCTCCTGGCCGCTTGGGCGTCGTTTCTGCTCAAAACGTCCATTGGAAACACTAGCTGCTCGCGCCACGCAATCGCCGGTTCCGCGTCGAGTACGCCCGCTGCGCTGAAATATTGCTTGTCGTAAAAGAACAAGGCGCCAGTGGCCACGCCAAGTTCAAGTCCACCCATTAGCGTCATGAAGGCGCGGTGCGTGATCCCAACCGGCTCTTCGCCGTCCGCCCGACGTATGGGGATATGGAGTAGGATGACCGTCCATTTGTCTCCGGCGGAAGCGGTCGCACCCTTGGCGCCGACCCGCGCCTGCAGCGCGGTCGACAGGACAGGCAGCAACTCCACTCCTCGTCTGGAGAGAATATCGGCCAATTGCCCCAATGTTGCCGGGTCGCGCTCCATGAAACCATGCACGATCGGCTGCAACGTCAATTCGATCGGCGTAGCCTCGCCGGCCTTGACCGGCGCATCTCTTGGAACCGCCTCAAGGAAGGAGGTGAAGCCTCCATTGGGACGGTCCGCGCCGCGGGCCAGGATGAAGCGAACGTCAGTGTTCTTGCGCAGGGCAGCTAAGTCCCACGGCAAAACCAGTTCGTACGGCGTCGCGAAGAACAGGTGTTCGACCGGCTGATCCGCCGGGTGCAGCTCACCTCTGGCGCTTTTTTCGAGCCACCATTGGATACGCCGCAAAAAGCTTTGCGGCGTCCACGTCCGCATCACCGCAGTGACCGACTCGAAATAGAGACAGAGGCTGGCCGGAACGCCAGCAATACCCTGATTCTGGTGCATCAGGACGGGAAAATCCTTACGCAGCGCCAACACGTCGACGAGCCGTTTAGGGTCGTCCGGCACACAAAGCGCCAAGCGCTCCCGATAGTGGATACCGGCACTATTCTTAGGCGGTACGCCATCACATTCGACGTCGACGACGAGGCACTCCAGCTTCGGCACATCGCCCTCGCTGTGCTGCAGAAGCCGTACGATCGTGAAATCGCGCTGTCGCGCGACAGCATCATGAAGCAGCCTGGTGCGCGGAATCGTCAACGCCGCCGCGTCCACAAGCTCAACGACATTCGCCAACTCGTAATAGTCGTCGGCCATCAGCCCGCCCGCGGTGGCGAAGACAGAATGATGGCCGGTGCCCCGATGGACGTCGAACGAATCCAGCTTACGCCGCCGCCCGTGATCTCAAAGGTGATGGGCTCGGGTTTGTTGCCGTTTGGTTCCTCCATCGTGACGAGGAACTTGCGGCCGTTGACTTCCCTCAAGTAGCGCTCATAGGTTTTGCGTGCCTGGATATGAGGCGGCTGCGTTTGCGAATACGAGCTCTTCTCGTCCGGTATCGGCTTGCTGCAACTGACGATGTAGGAATCTCTTTTACCGAGCAGTAGCAGATCCTTGACCAAGGGCTTAGGCTCTGTTTCCTTGTCGCCCTTTTCGTCGCTCAATGCCAGATAGCTGCAGTGATGGGGAATGTTGTACAGATCCCAGGCAAGCCGATCCTCATTCTTGTGATACCGGGTCGTGTTGACGATATCTTCGATTTCTTCCCATGTCGCATCACCCACTTCCAGATAGTCGTAGTCCTGCCCGTCGGCCCTAAGCCGGACGTTGAATATCAGCGAAGCCCTGTTGCGGATGATGTCGCCTTCATCGCAATGCTTGATGAAAGGCGAATGGCAGAAGAATTCTGCACCGTCCTTGGTCAGCTCGAAGCCCGGCACGATCGTTCCAGCGTCGATAAACAGATGGTCACGTGCGCTGGCTGCTTCACCCCTCTCTTTCAGCAGAGGTTCAAGCCAGTCGGCCAAAGCCTGCGGCTTCGAGAACACGAGAATGTCCTTGCCCTCTAGCAGGCGGTGCCGAGCTTCCTGGCGCAGCAAGACGAACTCTTCCATCTGGTGATCGTTGTCTGCTTCCTCCAGCAACATCGCGGCTGGGACCCAGAGTTCACGAATCTTGATGCGGCCTTCGCCATGGTATTTCTTCGCGTGCTGCAGCTCGAAGAAATCCGTGCTGCCCTGAATGTGATCTAGATCCGCATGTGTGAAAGCCACGACGTCGAAATAGTCCCGATCGGCTTTTTTGAGATCGGCCTTCAGTCGGGCTTTGAGATCGATTTCAGGCGTGCCAGGATCTTCCGCCTTTTCACGATGGCAAAAGTCGAAGAGGACGCGCCGCCCAGTCGACAGAATGATCTGCGTTGTGTCGCCATTACCGACGGGATAGAAAATTACCTGATGCTTGTCAGCCATGATTGGCCCTCTCAAAAAGGAAAGTGGCCAATCAGACCCTTTAGCACTCCGCCACAGAGAGTGCCAACACACTATATGCAGCGCTGGAATTCAGGTCAAGGTACTACATGTAGAGATATCGACAATTTTACTGTATAAATAACCAGGTCCCGTCTGGACAAGGAATCAGCAGTTTTTAGACAGCCTGGGGCGTTGTTTTAAAGCAACTATTACCGGATACTGCCACGGGGACTGGGTAGCCCCAGATGGGCTCCGAGATCTCTAACTTGGGTTTGGGTAAATCTTTGCCTTTCGGTTGAAGAAATTGAGTCCGAATGACACCATGACAGCGAGCAGCTAAAATTCGTCCTCGCCGGAGACAGCATGGGCGTATTCGGGAACCAGGAACTGGTGCTCGGCCGCGTCTCCTGTCGGATCACTGTCGTGTCGCCCCTCTCTCTCGCTACTCATACTCGCCACATCAACCGATCGATGGTGCGTGCGCTTCAGACTCGGCGGAAAATCCAATAATCAACCAGCCGGCGCCCGTGAAACCACGGCAATAGCCCAACAATACGCGTCGAGCCGCTGCGACTGCGCGTGACTGGGCGCAGTACTTCGATCTGCAAAAATCCCAATCGCGAGTCCTTGCCAGTCTACGGAGCCCCTGCTCTGTTCCAGAATGTGTTGAAGACAATCCGGAGGCCGAACCACCAGGCATAGACGACCTCAGCCGACAGACAATCGTCCGCGTCCAACAGACCATGGGCAACCTGGTTGCGCAAATTCGGACCCAGAGCATCGGTGAACAGTGCCCGAAGCTCGAATGCAAGATCAACGCCGAATATCAAGGTCATTTGCGGCAAATCTATGAGCGTCCCCATACCGTTCTCGGTCTCTACACCCTCCTTATCGAGCGTGGTGGTACGCGCCCCAGCTTCCTTCAGGTGATGCCTTACCATGTTTTCGATTTGTGGTACCAGAACATGCAGTGCGCCAACAAAATCGTGCTCTATTCCGGCAAGAAGCGCCTTGCCGAACAACCGCTCGCGTCCGATTGGCACGATGGGCGAACGGCTTGCGATTTCAGTGAAATCTCCCTCCGTGAAGCGATGCTCTACACGAAGGACATCAAGCGCGGGAAGGATGTCCGCCATCACGTGGAATCTACGTTCGAACACATATTCGTACAACATCTCGTGGCGAATGAAATCATCGTTGCCCGGGTTCGTCAGATCATCCGAGTCCAGCGCTGGGACTTTGGCAACAACTCGCCCATCGCCAGCGATCAGAATTCTGGGAATCCGATGGAGCAATGACGGTGTTCTCAGTCTTTCCAAGACGCGTTCGCGCAACCTGGTGCAATTGACGGGCGGGATAAGGTTGACGAAGGCGAGCAATGCCTGAGCTGCCGTCTTACCACGAACTGATTGCGCTGCTTTATCTATCTCTTCGTTCAGATCAATTGATTCGCCGGCCACCTGCCCCATTTCCTCCAATGCACGCTTACCGCTGCTCTGAAGCAAGGTGCGTAATTCGGCCATGCGATTATCGACGTTTAAAAACTCACGTTCATCACGCGGAATGCTGCGATAACCCTGGATAGCCTGTTCATAGAAGCCGCTCGCAGCACCATAGGATGGGTGCGGTGGCGCCAGCCGCGTGTCTGCTTCACGTACAAAAGATTCCGCTAGCCTAGCTGTCATGGCCGCGGCATTCGACGCGTCGCCGATTTTCCTGAACCAATGCGACGACGCTCGATACAGACTGCCTCCAACAGTAGCTGCAACCTGCTCCAGATCGCCGTCAAACTCGCCAGCCAGGGAGGCAAGCTTCTCGGCCACTCGCCTCTTACGGTTGTCGTCAGCTCCGATTCGTTCCAGCAATTCGGCAATGTCCCGCGCGCGAAACCAGCTTGCTTTTGAGACAGAAAGAAGTGCATCCATCAATTGCCCCTCGACCTCTTCCCTCATGCCCCTCTTCGCATTTCCAGGGCCAAGGACAAGCATGACGACTCGAGTCCAGCAAAAACGCCCATCCTTTTGCCACGCCTCGGAATCTAGGGGAATTTTCCGATACGCATCGATTGCCGATAGCGCGTGACCGACTTCGCGCGGTCGCTGCATGAGCCAGCGCAGGTCATGCAACCGAGCATTGAGCCAAGGATCCGTGGACATCTCACACATCCGACCTAGCACAGCCAGATCGTTAGCGGTGAGGTCACCGGGCTCCACTGTTTTGTAGCCAAGAGGAGCAATCGCAGACTGCGGCGTCCCGTTCAGACTGTCCACACTCAAGCGCATCGCGCATATGTCCGCCGACAGCCAAAGCACCTTCCCGGCCCCGTCGCGGCCAGCCTCAATGGCGCGATGAGCCGCCACCGAAAACGCGCGTGAGAGGGCATCGTAGCCTTGGCCTGGAACACTATCGATTACATCCGTCCAGCCGCTATCAGCGAGATGCTCTGGCGTTATGATTACATCTGCGGGAAACCGGGATAAGTTCACTGAATCTCCACATCGTCTTCGAAAATGCGTACAGTCGTATCATTTACGGGGTGGCTCCGCAGTTCTCTAAAGAGCGACGCGCAATCGCCGGGCGCGCTCTTTGAACGCGCGTTCCCCGCCCTCCAGAATCTCGCAGACCCGGCGACGGATACTCGGGTTCTCCAGACCGCCACATTCGTAGTTACGTTGGCGCAAACCACCGGTGCATGCGGCGTTTCTCGCAAAAAAGCTCATTCCGACTTCTTCACGGTCAGTCGCGGCCTGCCATCCTTCGTCGGGGTCGCCACGACGGCCGAAGTCGATAGCCGATCTATTAGCGCTTGTAGATCCTCGACAACCTCCAAGCCGCCCTCTTCCCTCGCAGCCGAGATTGCATCGGGCTTGGCGCGGACGCGCCCCGACACCAGCGCGCTCACCGCGCGAAGATGATCTGGATGCGAGGACATAAAGCCGAAGGGAATCGCTATGGCCTGGTGGGCGAGATGAAAGTGGAACATCGCGCAGACCAACAACTCTGGCACCAGCAGGAGCTCCAGGTTACCGTTCATGAGGGAAATGTCTGCGCCTAGCAGACGCGGAAACTGATCCCTGTAGACAGAAAATCGCTCCCGAGACAATCTGCGATCACCCGGCACAACCACGCGCACGCCGCCAGCCTGCGGAGACGGGCCGTTCGGTTGAGGCTCAAGTAAGCGATCCAGTTTCTGGACCAAGTCCCTGGCGCTGCGCGAACGAGCCCAGAACACTGACTGCGGCGCCCACCAAAGTGCATCCCAATGCTTCACTTCCGGAGCTGCCTTCTCGCCGTGGGCTTCCTTCGCCGCATCGTCGCCGTCGGAACCCTGCGGCGGTGGGTCAGCAGGTATCAGTTCGGCCCCGATGCGCTCCAGCAAAAGAGCCGAGTTGCGCCGAAGATGCAAGGCGCCCAGTACGGGTGTAATCCGACCATCGTCGTAACCGCACACCTTCGTGAGATGGACGTCCTGAACATATCGCCGCAGGTCGAAGCTGTCGTCCGAAACATATCGGCCCAACAACTCATCATCGAAAGTGCCGATGAAATCTCGCAAACTCTCATTGTTGCTGCGATCATGGTTGGCGAGCGCATCCGTGATTGCCTCAGAGATTTCCAGCCTACTGCCAAAGCTCTCGTCGTCGATGGCGCGCCGAACACCTACCTGACCATTCAGGTCGAGGTGAAACACGCAAGGCAGGGGGATGCTGAAGCGCTCACCAGGGTCTACCGCGCTAATCTTGTAGATCTCCGCCTTTTCCTTTGCGCAAATCTGCCGGAAGTTCTGTTGAAAGGACTGCTCGGCAAACTGGAGCGTGCGCGACTGCTTGTCCAAGTTGCGTGTGGCCAGTTCCACCTGTGAGCGGACACGCTTCAATCGGTTTGGACGCAACGCCGGGCTGAAGCTGATCAGGTCGAACACGACCTCCGCGCTCCAGTCCTGGATTTTGAAGAACCGCGGCAGATTATCGGAACTGTCCTGGAAACGAGCAAGCGCGTAGCTGGTGAGTTCGAGGTGATCTTCGCTCCATTGGATCAAGCGCTCGCCGAGCAGCGACTCAATGACCGCATCAGTTTCTTTCTTCGAAAAACCGAAGAAGTCCTGAATCTGCGCGGGTGCGAGATTCCCACAAACGTAAGCGATGCGAAGCGCGAACTCGGTGACCACAGGAAGCGCCTCTTCCGCACTGATCGCGCACGAAATCGCAAAGCTCTGCGCCGGAATGGCGAATGTGATCTCGTCGACGGCGAGTTGTTCCAGCAGCCGTCGCTCTTCGGGCGTAATCATGCCTGACCCCTCGTGATGCTTGACGCCTGCACCATCGCAAACAGGCTACCGTCCCGGTTCTGCTCAATGTGGGCAAGCACCTTGCCCATTGGCGAGTTCTGATGCCGGTCGCGCCACATTCGCGCAGCGCCGACAATCACGAGCCGATCCATCGCGCGCGAAATCGCAACGTTCACCCGTTCGCGACTGCCCAGGAAGCCTTGCTCGTACCTGCTGTTGTTGCGTGTCGTCGAGACAATGATGATCCGGTTTTCCTTGCCCTGGTAGCTGTCCACGGTGTCTATCTTAATAAGTCGTCGGTAACCGGTCGCCCAATCCTGCTCGCTTAGTAATCGAAGCAACACACGCTCCTGTTCGGCGTACATGCAAATCACCCCGATGGGCTTCTCATCCTCGGCACTGTCTTGCATCAACGCCTCGATGAAGTTGCCGCTTGTACAAATCGAGCGCAGCAGTTCGATGATCTCCCGTGCTTCGTAGGCGTTGTCGAAGCCCGGATGCTTTGGATGATCGTAGGATTCGCGCCCCGCATCGGACGTATCGATCCAGGTGACGATAGAGCGGATGCGTTCAGGTAACTGATCAAACCAAGGCTCGGGGGCGCCACGACCCGCTGCCAGCGGTACAGGATAAAAACAAGCCGACACCAGCTCGCCGATCGGCGGAGCCATTCGATATTGCGTGCGCAGCGTCGCCCCAACCTGCAGCCCATAGTCAGATTCAAAAGCACGCTCAAAGTCGCTGCGCGTCAATACTGCCCGGCCCGCCCCCGGCAGGTCTGCGACGATCTTCCGCACAACCGGCTCGGTGTAGAGCGGCGGCAATTGCCGATGATCCCCAACCAACAGAACGCGCCGCCCGGACTGGATCGCAACGGCCAGCTCGCCAGGGGTGGCACGGGCCGCCTCGTCCACGATGACCCAATCGTAACGATTGTTTGCCACCCCGAACTGGGAACGCCCTAACCCCACGCAGGTCCCGCAGACGAGCGAGCGCGTCTTAGCCAGGAATTCCTCGAAGTTCCCCCGTAGCGTTCCGAGCCGGTCCACCCACTCCTGCGCCATCGCGATCACTTGGTCTAGCCGAGCGACCGCGTCTGGCCCACGCCGACAATAGTTTTGTCTTCACACACCGGGCCACTGTCATGCGCCTGTTGGACCTGGCGATGACATTCGACCGTGAGCTTGCTGATGCCGCAATAAGTAGCCTCTACCGCAGCGCGGTCAACGGTGTCTCACGCAGCGCCCCCGGTCAACCCAGCCCCAAAGACCTGGACATGAAGCAGGAAGCGGAGACAGTACTGTCTGAGCTATCCAGGTTTTCAATTGCTTTCCGTCTTTACGATGGATTGCGCCGGCACGCCCAACAAAGCATTCAGATGAATCACGCAGTTCGAGGGGCATTCGATGACGATGAAGAAGACTAAGCTTTCGATTGCACTTCTGTACGACTACTAGCCGATTGAGGAGTATCGAATGCTTTCCCTGGGAGACGTTATCCGCGCTGCTGGCGAAGCCGTCATTGCGGCTCCCGCTGATCGCGTCGGTGCAGTACTGTCTGCGCAATTGCAGCATCTGGTTCCTGCACCGTACCGGATCGAGACCGGCGTTGTCATCGATTCCGAAGGTCGCAGGACGGAGCCGTTGTCCGCCTTAATATGCGTCGGCGGTCAACTGGTCGATTCCGATGTTGGGCCCACCGTGGTGCCAACAGAAACTGTGGCGGCCGCCATCGATGTGGCATACACCCTGGACCTCAATGGGCTGGCCACAGCATACTCCAGAGTATCCGCGGCCAAAGCTCTCAAGAAGACGGCGCCGTTCCCCGGCAATCGGACGACCGAGCCGACCCTAGGTGTGATCTTCGCCGTCGACGCCACGGTGCCCCTCGAAGATATGGCAGCGGAACTTGAACGGCTGAACGAACGCACACCCTCGGACCATTGGCCGGACACGGTGGTCATCGCGACCAAAGGTCAGCTTGGCTACATGGTGCAGTGGATTGGGGACCAGTCCGTATCCAGCTTGCTATTGCCACCTTCTCCGGGCGTATTGCACAAAACACAGCCCTCCTATTACGCGGTGCTGATGATTTCGGCAAGTGGGGCCGGGACCTTCAACCTGGCCATGCACATGCTGCTCGGCCAGCTCGCCAGATGGTCTCCCGGAAGTGTTTCCCCTGAATATTTGACCGTCCTGGATAGCGTGCCGCGCCAGGCCCTCGTATGGACCGGGTACCAGTACAACCTTGCCGGGGAACTCCGGCCGGTGCCGCGAGAGCGCTACGACGACAGGGCGCTCCCGCCAAAATGGGTTGCGTTGATCCCACCGGGCGCGAAGGACCCGCTCGCCGCCATGTGTTTTATCCCCTGGCAAGACGGCGGTGTCGTTCTCCTGCAGGGCAAGCTGCCTCTCGAGGGTATGCTGCTCTTCCTGGGTGGAATCATCGGCGACGAGGCTATCCGCAATATCCAGAAAGTGACCCGCAACGAATTGCAGATCTCCAGCGTCCTGCCAATCAGGGAGCGCCAGTACGGAATGTTGCTCCGGAATATCCAGCAGCGCGGAGGGCTGGAAGTGAGGCCAAACCAGGGCCAGTTTGTGGTCCAGAAGTTCGCTGATGAAGGGTCAAGCTCGCCTTTCATGGCACGCATTTTCTACGCGCCCATGAAGATGGCGGACGCCTTGGGCGCGGACCGGGAACCGTTCCTGACAGCGCACCAGACCTTGATGACGACGTTGATGGAAATTCGCGACACCGCCAAAGACGTTACGAAGTCCTGGAAAGACCACTTGCGAAAGATTGATGAAGGTTCAATCGTTGAGCGACAAGGCGGCCACATTCGGATCACGGAGAATGTGGACCGGGAGCTCGGCCGCCTGGTCAGCGAATTCCTGAACGGCGCGACGCGCTCTTTCAAGGACCGCATGCAGCAAACGGCGCGTGCACTCGGAATCGAAATCGGATTCCTACACCAGAAGCAGGTTAAGTTCGAGCAAGGCCTGGCCGACCTCGAAAAGACTGATCCAGCACTCGCCGACTACTTGCGCGAAGCGCGTAGGTGGGGAGACAGCCTGGTCACCACCCGAAACAACCTCGACCATGGTAATTGGAGTCTTGCACGCGCTACCGTCGTTGACGTCGGCGGTCGTGTCGTCGCGACCGAACCTGCTGTCGACGGAACGCCGGTGACGCGATGGGTCGCCGACATGACAGATCGGGTTCTTTGCTTTGTCGAAGATGTCATCACGCACGGCATCCAAAAGCGGCTGGCCCAAGGAATCACTTTGACTGAAATCCCAGTAGCTCAACGCGCGCCCGAGATGCCCCTTCGGTTCCAGAACACCATTACCGGGAGCGGCCTTCCCGCGTGGCAGATCCGCTATCACGTCAGTCGGTTCGACGAAACCTAAATGCTCGCCAGGCCGGCCGACTATCTTCGCACACGTATTTATGTCCACCCATTACCCGATGGTGGAACACCGACGCAGACCCGGATACCAGGCTGACTGGCAAGGATACGGTGGCCAACCAAAACTGCGGCCACCATTGTCTGTCACTTCTGTTGCCGTGACCAGGACAAGGCATTCTGTGGCAATAGCGCGCCAGGATCGAACACGCTCGCTTTGTATCCCGTCGTCTTCGCCAGATCCGGAAACAGAACGAGACATATGCCTGATGGGTTGCGCGCCGAGCGATACAGAATGCCCGGATAGCCGGCCTCCCTGACGAGATCGCCAATCACCCAGCTCGGGGGTTCGATCTCGTCCAGAAAAGCCATCCCCTTCCAGTTGCAATACGCTTCGGCCCAGATCGGGTTCCACGTCTCTTCAACATAACCACCGGTGAAATCGACCACGTTCTCGGCCGTCACCAGAAAGCTCGCCAGGATCGCCGGCGGCAGGAGGGCGGATTCACTCTGGTATTCGAGCAGCGCGACGTCGGCGCTGGCCGCGAGATAGCGAGCCTCAACACCCTGACGGTTGAATCGTCCCCCTCTCACGGCAGCACCCGCACCGCTTTCCGGTTGATACGCCCACTGGGGCGTGAAGGCTCTGAAAAAGGTGTCCTCAGGCCCGATGTGGGTCAGGATCATCCCGTCGAACCGCTCGCAATCGAAAGCAGATACGAAATCACCGCTTCCGTTTTGCCCGCTGACACCAGCTGCTCGCCCGTACGGTGCTGGAACTCGGGGATTGGCGTATTTTTATACCAGTACATCGCCTGAGCCTGATCCGGGTTGACCTCCATCGCCGCCGACAACACCCGCAGCGTGTCGCGCATGAACTGTTGCAGTTTCACGTTCGTGGGCGCCGCCGATACCGTGGCGCGATGGACGTGAGCGAGCTCTGCCAGGTCTTGCTGGCGCAAATGGAAGGCTGCAGCAAACCGTTCCGGCGCGATAAGCGGCCGGTCCGCAGCCTGCAAGCCGAGGGCGAATTGCTGAAAATCCAGGACAGCCGACATAGAACCTCCGTCGAGTTATTGATGATTCTACGTCGTTTTTCTGTCGGTTTCAAGCTGATGCTGCGTTCGCCAAGCTTTCCACTCAATCGATGTCCGGGCATCGGGTCTCGCCAATCCGGTCGATCTTCCGCGTTTCTGCCGTCATCGCTCCCGGTCACCCACAGCACTTGAAGTTATTCTTAGTGGTCAGTCAGCACTTGTTCGGAGTGAAGCCAATGCCGCAGCTTTACTGAATGAGACGATCGCAACATGACTAGTGGCCGCCTTTCGCTCTGACCACAGCCTCGTGCCGCTGCTTTGGCAAGGTACCAAAACGGCCGGCGATCGAAAACCTCTCGACGAGAAGGCGTTTCAAACTGCGGTATATGGCCAACTTATACCGATGCTCGCTAAGCAGCCCATAGTCGGTGCACGAGAGCCAGAAGTGTTTGACGCAAAAAAACCCGATATGCGTATCTCCTACCTGCTAGATTCAGGTGTGAAAATCGATATTCCTATCGAGATCAAATGGGCAGGTCATGCAGAGGTCTGGGATGCTACCGATAGCCAAATATTGACGAAATACATGCAAGACCCTCACGTTCGACCTGCCATTTACATAGTCGGATGGGCTAGACTCGGAATTCAGAACATCAAAATAGGCCCCAACGGGGAAAAGCCGCTGTCTGCGATCGAATTCGAACGGCAACTACAAGACGTGACAGACGCTCGATTGAGAGGCACGGGCAAGTCCATCGTCGTTCACGTTATCGATACCAGCATTCTCGACTAACTCGGCCACGCAGCGACTATGCGCCTATCTTTACGCGCCTTTTAATCTATGTCAAAAACCAATCCACTTTCCTTCCTCTCTACGTTGGTCGACAACGGTACGAAGTTCGAGCAGGTCGAAGCGATCATCGCAGCCATGTCACCCAATTTGGCAGATGACTGCAATTTTTTGAAAATCAAGATACGTAGCTTCGATGCGCTCTCCAAGTTCTACGGCACTCGTGGCCAATACTACGTATCGAAAGAAGACGATGGTTCCTTCGCACTGGCGGCAATCGTCGCAGCCGATTTCGAACGTCCGGTAGCTCGCACTTATTACACTCTTTTAGGCCTCAACGAAATTGCACTTATTGTGGCCAAACGTTCCGACGTGATCTTCGTCGAATCGCGAGACCAGTTTCGCCATTTGGTGAATGCGGCTGGCGCGGCTGACCGCATTCTCGCTTACAAAACGGAGCGTGATTCCAAAGCAGTGCGCACTGTCGAATCATTTTTACGCGGGCGTCACGACAACACGACTGTCAGTGAAAGTCATTTTTTTGATTCCAACGAGACATGCCTCATTTGCGGGACACCACAGTATCGTCTCATGACCACATCATTCGGCGACGCTCTCGGCGCTCAGGCAGTTACCTTTTATCTTTGTGAGAAGCATTATCTCGAGACGCCAAACGGATTTCTACTCGAATTTCTCGCTAGAAATTTCGGATTTTCGTTGCCGTTCAATATCTCCGAAATTGATCGTCAATCTGACCCGAAACTTCTTGAAATGGCAGCAAAGGCTCTCACCGAACTCGGTTGCAGCCAAATTGAAATCCAACCTGAGCGTCGCACATTAACCGGATTGAGGGCTAGCACAGGATTCAAGATAATTGTCCGCCTCCATCGACCAGGGAAAGACGACTACGCCTATTTGATCTTCGATCCAGATGGCAACCGGGTCGGTAAAATCGATGAAGCGAAACATCATCCCGAGTTGCCCGTAAGATGGGATCATCGCCATACTGCCCTACCTTACGACAACGGTGCTGTAGAGCCCAGCTATACCTTTGGTTTTCCGGCATTCGACAGGAAAGCGATCGAAATCGATCTCTTGAACGCCGAACGGGAATATTTTGCAAAGCATGCACAAAGCTAGCGTGCGTGTTCGAACACCCATATTGGCTACACAGTTACGGCTCCAGCTTGCCTAAATCGCCCCAATCCGGCATGAATGGCGGGTTGCCCACCTAGCCCGCTGCGGCATTCCATCAAACCGTTCGCATTGGCGTCTCCCTCCACTCACGTTCCGGGCCGGGCTTTCACGCTTCGCGTCGAGCCGCATACTGCGTCTCGCCCCTGACGGGCGTCAATCCCTGACGTAAAACCCTTCACCCCCAAAGACCTGTCGAGGTAGAGCCCGCTCACGGGCTCTACGATCGCGCTCGCCGCGCGGCATCTACCCGGTCAACCCCGAAGTCTGGCATGCACCCGGCTCCCAGTTTCCCGCCCTGACCTCGCGACCGTAGCCGATAGCGGGCAGGCATCAAGGGGCGAGGGACCGTGTTGCCCGCACCCCTCCCTCGCCTTTTTCCTTGACACCTGCCCGCTATCGGCTCCTTGAGTCGCACGGGCGCGAACCTGGGAGCCTGGCGGCAGCAAAGCCAACCCCGGGTTCCACCGGGAAGTGTCCAGCCGCAACGGCAAGACACACCCCATCGCCCGGTCAGTGCCCTCAACCCTTTGCTGTGGAGATTGCCATGCAACTCGCCTCTTCTTTCCGCCCCGGCTCCCCTGTTCTGCGTTCAAACGCGCCACTCTCCGACGATCAGATCCACCATGTCGCCCCGTCGATCTTTGCCGAAGGCAAGCACGACAGCCGCTCGAACCGTTACACCTACATTCCCACCATCGATGTCCTGCGCGGCCTGCGTAACGAAGGTTTCGAGCCATTCATGGTTTGTCAGACCCGTGTGCGCGACCAGAGCAAGCGCGAATACACGAAACACATGCTCCGGCTTCGCCACGCCGACACGATCACCGGCGACGAAGCCAATGAAATCGTCCTGCTGAACTCGCACGATGGCACCAGCAGTTACCAGATGCTCGCCGGAATACTGAGATTTGTGTGCCAGAACGGCATGGTCGCAGGCGAAAACGTCCGGGATGTCCGCGTGCCCCACAAGGGCAACATCGTGCAGAACGTCATCAACGGCGCATTCGACGTGCTTGACGGCTTCGAGCTGATCCGCGAGCAGAAGGACGGCATGCAGGCCGTGACCCTGAACCGCGACGAGCAAGCCGTCTTTGCCCGCTCCGCGCTCGCCCTGCGGTATGACCCGACCGACGCCACCGTCCCTGCGCCGATCACCGAGAACCAGTTGCTCGCCCCGCGTCGCTTCGAGGATCGCCGTGACGACCTCTGGACGGTTTTTAACCGCGTGCAGGAAAACCTCACGAAAGGCGGATTGCACGGGCGCTCGGCAAGCGGGCGGGCGATGTCCACCCGGCCCGTAACCGGCATCGACCAGAACGTGAAGCTGAACCGCGCACTGTGGATGCTTGCGGATACCATGCGCCAGATGAAGGCGTAGCCACCTCCCGGAGGGGTACTCCGACAGGCACCCCTCCATTTATTCGATCAGGAATCCTATCCGTGTCCGTTCCTGCTCGAATCCAGCGAAGTGCGACCCGGAACCTTTATTTCTATCTGGAGCCAATCATGGAAGCCCAAATCAGCACCCAAGCCGTTGAACCTACCGACGCCACGGAAATACCCCTACTCGAAAACAATTTCGGCAACGAGCAGCCGATTGTCGCGGTGCCCTGGTCGTGCCTGCGACGCTCACCACTCAATGCGCGTACGGAACCGCTCACCGGAATTCCCAGTCTTGCGGACAACATCGCCGCGAAGGGACTGTTGCAGAATCTCGTCGTGCATGAACTGCGCGGTTCGCGTGGCAAGCAGCGCAAGCTCGGCGTCTGCGCCGGTCAGCGCCGCCATGCGGCACTCGACCTGCTGCACGGAGACAAGCGCATCGGGAACGATTACCCGGTTCCTGTGCGGATCGTCAGCGAAGGGGAAGCCCTTGCCATTTCGCTGATCGAAAACAGTCACCGCGAAGGTCTCGACCCGTTCGATGTGCTGCGCTCGTTCAGGATGCTGGCCGAAGAAGGACGCAGCGTGGACTATATCGCGGCGCTCTTTTCTGCTGCGCCGATCACGGTCAGACGGCGTCTCAAACTCGCCAACGTGTCGCCCAAACTGCTCGCCCTGCTGCGCGAGGATGGAATTACCCTCGACCAGTTGGCCGCGCTCGCGCTGGCCGACGACCACGAAACTCAGGAACGCGTCTGGTTCGATGCACCGAACGACTGGCAGCGCGCGCCGCAATATCTGCGGCAGGCGATCACGCGAGCCGAAATCGATGCGAGCCGCAGCCGTCTGGTGCGCTTCGTCGGGCTCGCGGCCTACGAGGCAGCAGGCGGGTACGTGCGACGCGACCTGTTCAGCGACACCGAAAACGCCGGATTCATCGCCGACGCCGAACTGCTGCAGCGTCTCGCGGGCGAAAAGCTCGAAGCCGCTGCGGAGGCCGTCCGTGCCGAAGGGTGGAACTGGACGGAGACGCGCATCGAACGCGACGTGTTCGAACTGAACCGCTTCGGCAGACTCGATCCGCTCGAGCGCCCCTATACAGAGGACGAGCAGCGCGAAATGGATGCCCTGACCGCACGGCAGGACGAACTGGCAGAACGGTACGATGCGCTCGCGGAGGACGACGAGGATGCCTATGAGGAAGGCGAAAAGCTCGAAACCGAAATGAACGAAGTGACCGCCGCGATTCAGGCGCTGGAAATCCGCACACAGGCATGGGATGCGCAACAGATGGCCGAAGCGGGCGCGTTCGTCATCCTCGACCCGCAGGGCAACCTGATCATCGAGCGCGGACTGGTACGCCGCGAAAGCGATGACGGACATGGCGAAGGCGCAATCCCGGTTGGACAGGCCGTCGCCGCGCTCAAGGAAGCAAACCGGAAAGCCAAACCGGTCCACAGCGCGAAACTCTGCCAGCGCCTGAGCGCCCATCGCACCGCAGCCATTCACGCGGAACTGATCGCGCAGCCGTCCGTCGCTCTCGCCGCCCTGCTGTTCCGGCTCGCGCCGGTGGCTTTTCCCGAGCGGTACGGCCACGCAAGCCGGGATTGTCTTGAACTGAACGCCACCAGCAACCATGATGCCCTGCTCAAGGCGGCGGACGACTTATCCGCCAGCACCGCATGGGGCATCATCAACGCGCAGCGCCAGCAATGGCTCGCCACCCTGCCGAAGCAACTGGCCGACCTGCTGCCGTGGCTGATCGAACAGGACCCCGGCACGACATTGCTCGACCTGCTCGCCTTCTGCACCGGCACCCTATTGGATGGCGTCACCGGCACGGAGGGGCCACACGCCATCAATGCCCTGAGCAATGCGCTGCAACTCGACATGACCCGGTACTGGACGCCGACCCGCACTTCGTATCTGGATCATGTCAGCAAGGCGCGCATCGTGGACATTGCCATGCAGGCGGTTTCGCCCAAGATCGCCCTCGACCTCAGCAAGATGAAGAAGGGCGATGCCGCCGCTTCTGCCGAAATGCGACTGGCGAAATCCGCATGGCTCCCGGAAATGCTCACCGACCGGGAAGTGCCGGCCATTCGCGCCCTCGGCGTGGTGAATGACCCGGACGATGAGCACGATGCGGAGAACCCGCAGAAAGTCGAAGCGTATACGGCAGGTTCACCGGAACCTGCTTCCGCAACCGGCACCGCAGAGGCAGACGACAACCTCCCGGCATGGCCCTTCCCGACCACCGCCAGCGTGGCAACTTCGGACGCCGTGCAGCACACCGCGTGATCGTCCACTCCCCGCCTGCGCTCGCCCGTAGGCGGGGCCTATCACCTACTTGGCCTGCTCGCCCATCCAGAATGCAGCAGCGACCAACAGTACACACAGGCTGGCCGCGACGATCAATGAACGATGCAGCGTCCGAATCAAACGTCCCTCAGTTACTGCGATGCTCGCTTGCGCCCGTGTCGCCGTTTCCAGCATCGCGCGTTCGAACAGGCCGACCGCCCCGTCCATCCGCGCCCGCTGTTCCCTTGCCGCCACCGCCGCCGCACCAATGAAACGATTGCAGGTGATCCCCGCGACCCGATTGGCCAATCTATCAGCCAGCACAGCGATTGATGCTTCGTTGAGCTTTGCCAGCGCGGCCTGGTACCTCGCTTCGTGCTCCCGGGTCATGTCCTCAGCCAACTGGATCGTCGCCTTGCAACGCGCGAGCGCGTCCCGATGCTGACGCATCAGGGCGTCGGTTGCCGCTTCAGCTTCTCGACGCACTGCGTCAAAACTACCATCACCGGCTCGCCGGATACGATCCGGCATCGCCTCGTAAAGCCGTGCATAGTATTCAAGCACGGCGATCATCGACCACAGCGCATCGTTGTCCCGCAGGCTCAACGCACCGGAAACCCGCCGCATGCGCAGGAGACTGGCATCGTCGGGCAATTCACCTGTGACGTCGAGGAACAGACGGGCGAGCGCATCAGGCGACTTCGCCCGTCGATTACGCATCGGCAGCCACCCTGGCGAACATGTCGCTATATAGCGCGCGCCAGCGCAGCAGTTCCGCCCGCTCGCCGATATGCATCGTCTCCGCCGCCTTTTGGATTGACAGGCGCTGGCTGCGAAGTTCATCGGCGACCCGATCCGCGAGATCGGGAAAGTCCAGCGACTGGCCCTGCGCCTCGACAGTCTTGCGGAGTTTCGACTCCCGGTACATCGTGAACTTGTCCGGTGTGCCGAAATAACCGTTGCGCACGACATGCGTCAGTGCATGCGGGAACGTCTCGCCAAACTCGATCAACAGTTCGAGGCTGTCACGCTGCCGGTTAATGACCCATAGCACGACGAGACGCCGCGCCAACTCGGCCAGCGTATTGGCAAGCGTCCCGCCGTACTGCGCAACGCCTGTCTGACTCCGCGCCGCTGTGTTAACGACGACCGTCGCGTCCCGATGCGTATCGCAGAAATTGACAAAATCGATCCAGCCTCCCGGATCATCCAGGTCACATGACCCACACTCGATTTCGTCATGAACAGCTTTCATGACATCGGGATTGGATGTATCCGTCTCTACCAGCACGACATGGACATCCGCGCGCCGCAGATAATCGACCAGCGCCAGCGTGACGAAGCTCTTGCCGACGCCGCCCTTGCTGCCGCCGACCATATAGATAGGGTGATCTTTCGTTGTCATGTCATACCTCTACAAGTTTTCGGTATCCGGCCTGATCGGAAATCCGAGGAAGCCTTGTACCTGTGTGAGTTTCGTCTTGGTTACTCCCCCATCCCCTTTCTGCTGTGGTCCTGCTTGTGCATGGCCGTTATGTGACGGCGTCGCCTGATTGACTTTCTTTCCGCGAGGTGATGCCGTGGCGGCGTGCGTTTTGACGTGTCGCTCCACCTGGGTAGACTGGTCCTCTTTCCCAGCGCGTTGCATCGCGTATCGCAACGTGCTGGCGCTAATCATCACGCCGTCCTGCGCGATCTGCTGGACGATTTCTTCCTGCGTGTAGCCCTTCCTCTGGGCATCAATAATTTGAGGCTGCATGGATTTCGTTCCATCGCGGACATTGACGCGATGCTCATGCGCGGGCTTTTCCGGCAGTGCGTCGAGACGGCGCGCGGCTGCGTCCCATTGCGCCTGGGTAAAGCTCTTCACCACCGGCATGATTCGCTCCTGCGTACTGCTTTCATGCCATCTTGCTAAAGGGAATAATGGTCGTCAATACCCCGAAACAGACTCATCTCGGGTCGATGGAACACACTGGAATGAACGGGATTTCCCCGGAACAAGAAATTTATTTGCGCTATCGAATCCGGGCAACGTACCGGGATTTGCGCGCGGCGGACCCAGCCACATCGCCCCTCGAATCAAGCAATCAACGGTTGTGCGTTGGCAACAGGCAGCACACGAAATCCATCGCTCGCTATATTGCGCCGGACAATCGCGAACCTTGATGTGGCGTACCCACCCGACACAATTCTTGTTGCGCTGCCCGTGAAAGCCTCTATGTGCAAGTTGCGCAGGCATCGGCACCCACGCGCGGGGAATCAACACAGTATTTTATTTTTTCCGCGAGGAGTACGGTCACCCATACTCATGCGTGTTGCGCCGTGAGTCGTACCTTCGTGCGCCGATCGAACTTCTATTTGCGCGGGTAGGGATACCTGTTCACGCGATACGCCATTCTTTTCAACCAGGACGGTTCATCTTGCTGCGCGAGGTGCGCGGCCTTCCCGCTCGGACGAACATACTATCCTGCGGCGGATGTTGATTTATTTGCGCGACCAAGGTTAACCCCGCTCACGGGATTTGCGGACTGCAAATTTAAAGACATAAAAACGAGGGATGGCAGGATAGGCTTGCGCCGGTTTTGGGCACCAAGCACGATTTTGATTTGAACATACCGAAGCCTGAGAGGATGACGGGAACCATGATGTCGCTATTGCTTCGGATTTGGTGAAGCATGCCGGTCTCGCCAGCTAACGAGCCATAGCTCGCGTTGGTACGCGCAGCCTGTTCATCGTGTCGTGACTGCCGCATTGCGGATATGTTCGGAGCGAGTCGGTTAACCCATGTCGCCTCGGTCAAGATCAACCCGGCCGAGGCACGCTGGCGGTAATACTCGATAGGCAAGTCCGTCGGCACGAGTTCTGCGGGCTCTCCAACGGACTTGTGCGCGAGGTGTAAGGATGCGCAAGCTTACGAAGATGTTGCGCGTCAGGGCTGTCTGAAACACCGAAATGGTATATTCGAGCGTGCCGCTCCGGTGCGTTAGCGGAACGTTCGAGTATCTAGCCTGTGACGAACAAACGCAGAGACGATTTCTCAAAGACGACAGCGCTGCAGATTGCGAAGCGCGCGGGCTGGCTTTGCTCCCTTCCAACTTGCCGTAAGCCGACGGTTGGAGCAACCGCGGATGGCCAAGGCGAGATTAATCTCGGTACAGCGGCACATATTTGCGCCGCCGCTCCTGGCGGTCCGCGTTATGACGCTTCGATGTCAGTGGACGAGCGCAGTTCCGCGAACAATGGCATTTGGCTGTGTCGCGATCACGGCAAGGCCGTCGACTCCGACGTGAAGGAATTCACTACCGAACGTCTGCGCGAGTGGAAGAAGCTGGCAGAAGAACACTCGTGGCTACGCGTGCTTCGGAACGAAGCGCCGCCCGTGCTCGCGTCTCCGCCGCAAGACGACTCGCACACTCGACTCCGTCGTGCCGCCGAGGCTGATCTTGCGATATTTCGGAACACGGCAAAGTGGCCGCGCACATCCGTTGCGTTGACGCTGAAGATTGACGGCTACGTCAAACCCGCGACGACGATCGCGCTCGCCAGCGCTGTCAGGACGCTTGATGACCTAATCCTCGTCGCGTCGCCCGGAATGGGAAAAACAACGACGTTGTTTCAGATTGCTGATGGCGTTTTGGCCAGCGACAGCGGCATACCCGTGTTCATTCCCCTAGGCGATTGGGCGACAGAGAACATCGCGATTCTGGACTCGCTCCTGAAACGCCCGGCATTTCGCGATCTTTCAGAAGCCGATTTCCGCGCCACTGCGGCCCTGCCTGGCGTCGTGCTGTTGCTCGACGGCTGGAACGAACTGGACACCATCGCGCGCGAGCGTGCACGCGTCCAAGTCGAAGCACTTAAAGCGGAATTGCCCCAACTCGGCCTCGTCGTTTCGACACGCAAGCAAGTCCTCGACGTTCCGTTTCCCGGAAAAATTGTCGAGCTCATGTCGCTCAACGACGAACAGCAGATGGAAATCGCCACGGCGATGCGCGGCGATGCAGGCGCGAAGATCGTCGATCAAGCTTGGCGCGCTGCAGGCGTGCGCGAACTGGTCTCAATTCCGCTCTATCTCATCGCCGTACTTTCTCTACCAGACGGCGAGCCGTTTCCGACAACAAAGGAAGAAGTCTTGCGACGGTTCGTGGCGGCCCACGAGAAAGACGCGCGCCGTGCAGAGGCGTTGCGCGCCGTGACGAAGGGGTTCCAGTCGGACTATCTGGACGGTCTGGCCATCTTCGCCACCCAAGCCGTGAACACAGCCATCACAGATTACAACGCGCGTCGCTCGCTTTCCGAAACGGCAGCAATGCTCGTTATGGACGGACAAATCGCGGTCAAGCCCGAACCCGACGTCGTGCTTGAAGTCCTTGTCGACAACCACGTGCTCATGCGCGTGGGCGATACACCCGGGGTCTCATTCCAGCACCAGCAGATTCAGGAATGGTATGCCTCCCACAGGGTGGAGCGACAGATCTTGACGAACGCCTCTCTCATGGCAGGACTCGAAACGCTGAAGGCGGAAATTTTCAATTTCCCCGCATGGGAAGAAGCGATTCTCTTCGCCGTTGAACGCATGGCGCGTGGCGAAGCGCCTGAAAAGGCCGCTTGCGAAACGGCCATAGTTGCCGCTTTTGAGGTCGACCCCCTTCTTGCGGCCGAGATGATATATCGAACGACGGACGAGGTCTGGGCTCGGATCGCCTCGACGATCCGAGAGCGAGTCGAACACTGGCATGCACCGGGAAAATGCGACCGCGCATTGCGCTTCATGATGAGCTCGGGGCGCCCCGAATTCCTCGATTGCGTCTGGCCGCTCATCACGCATGAAAATGATCAGATAAGCCTTAAGGCGCTACGAAATTGCAGGCGCTTCCGTCCGTCCTTGCTTGGGCCGAACGCGGTGAAGCAGATCAAGGCTTTGCCGTCACGATCACGGTTGGTGCTCCTGGATGAAATGGCATTGCACAGCGAGATGGATGGCCTCGATCTCGCGACTGAGATTGCGAAGGATGATCCCGACCCTGAAGTGCAGGCATCAGTGGCCGAGACACTGGCGTTTCGTCGCGCGGACCGCCACGTTGCCATGCTGCTCAAAAATGCGAAAGATGCGACCTTCGACTTGGTGGTTCAAAAGAACCTCATCGATGAGGTAAGTGATGAGAGCGTAAGACAAGGGATTGCCTCCGCTCGTGAGCGGCAGGCCAAGGATTTGACGTCAGCTTACGATCGGCTGCGCAGGATCGTTTTTGCTAGCGATAGTGAAGACAGGAGTGCGGATCTCGTAGCCATCATCTGCGAAATGGAGGTCGAGAGTCGCAAGGATCGTGTAGTGCAACTCGTCTATGAAGCGCGCAATCGGTATCCCAGGGCTGTGACGGAAGGTCTGCTGGCGCGCGTGCGGACAGGCCGCACGTTGTTCTATGGCGTAGACGACATTCTCGCTTCGGCGGGGTTGAATCTCGAGGACGACACGCTGCTTGCGCTCGCACTAGCGGAAAGCAAGATTCGCGACGACCGCGCGGAAGCAGCCGCATCTGTCCTGGGTCCGCAGGCCGCGGGCCGCATGGTTGACGCACTGTCGGATGTCGCGACGCGGTTACGCCACCCAGACGGAACGTACGACAAAGGGGTGACCGACCGTTATCACCAGATTCAAGCGCGCATTGCCCACGTGCCAGGAGCGAGCCTCGTCGCTGCAATTCAAGCTCGCTCAGCGCAGGCCACCAGCGAGCAGATGGCTCGGTTGGCCGAACTGTTGTCACGTCATTCCAATGTCGAAACCGATAGCTCCAGGCCATTTAATGCGGAAGGGCTCGCGGCGATCCGTGCGCTTGCTGCAGACTGGGGCGACCGCATGTTGGTATCTGGCAGCGCGGAACGATGGCAATTGGCGAGAATCGCAACGCTCGTCAGCCACGCTCCAGACGTGAGCCTACTGCCGCTGCTGAAGCGGCTGCTGGACGAAAATCTTCGTCGCTACCGTGCCTTCAGAGAAGAGGCCGAAGCCGCAGGCTGGCGTCAGGGCGACGCCGTCAATGAGGCACGCCAGCCGATGACGCACGAGTATCAACGTGCGTTTCTCGCGATCGACGCGCCGGAAATCGCCACGCTCATGCGCGAATATCTTGCCGACCCGTACTTCGGTGAACTCGCGGCCGGGGTTCTCGCCTCGCAGTGGGAAACCGCAAACGAGCCCCCGCGCGACAAGCGATTCTTCGGCGGCGTGGACTTCAGCTGTGTGAAAGAAAAGCGTACGGCACGCACCGCCGACCCCACCGCCACGTCTCTGGAAGCAGAAGCGATTTTCACTGCCATCGGTCCGCTCATCGCGGACGACACAACCAACGACCAGAAGAAACTTGCGGCTTCGCTTGGCATCGTCGCCGTGCGCCTGCCACACGGCCAGCGCAAAACAACGATCGAAACACTTCTCGCCCTGTGCTCCCGGCGTGAACGCCCCAAACTGCTTTTGAACCTTATCCTGTCGGGCGAGCAAATCGACAGCAAGCTTGTCGTTGACGGCATCACAGAAACTTTCGAGGCCGCTAAAAAGGAACCGTGGATACTCACCCAAAGTGAGGGTTACGAGCTGCGCGAGTGGCTGCGGTTATTGCCATTCACGAATCGCTTGGCAGACGCGCTTGAGGTGGTGCGTGGAATGCCAGCTGCCCTGCGGCATCTTGGTCTTTTTGAAGAAATGGTCGGCTGTCTCGCCGAAGCCCCCTCCGAGGGGAGTGAGGAAGTCTTGTTCAGGCTCGCCGAGGAAGACCCGCGCTTTTATCAAAATTATCGATGGCGCGAAACTGCATTGAAGTTCGGCACCACATCTGCCGCACTCCGTCTCATCGACCTGACGGCGAATGGCACTTTTCACGATAAGTCGTTTGATGATTGGCGCCGGTCGAGTGAGCTCGCCGCGTTGATTGCCAAATTCCCTGAAGTCCGCAGGCACGTATATGGGCTATTGAGAAACGCCGCAATGTCGCAGCCGCTTGTGCTGCTCGCGCGGGCAGTCGCGGAAAGTCCCGATGTTGAGGGAATTTTGCTCCTGACCGACATCGAGAACAAACGGAACCAGTTGTTGTTAGGGTGGCGCTCGATAGAGAACGTCGTTACCGAACACGTTCCCGTTGAGAATTGGAGCGGCGCTTATAACGTCGTCTCGGTTCCTGTCCCCGAACTTAGAAAGAAACTGCTTGCAGAGACGAGGGACGGCGGGCCAACGGATGCTGCCGCGCGGTGCCTGAACACCATCGACACCATAAGGGACGAGCGTGGCATGTCCCTGTCCGAGCCACGCCATCCCGATCTCGCGTCCGGCAAGCCTTGGCCTATCATGGTACCGGAGCCGAACGCGACCGCTGAAGGCTAGCCCCTAGGTATCCGTCGATCCGGCAGACGGGAAGGCATATTTCAGCGAGCAGCGAGCGGCCGCTATTTGAGGGCGGACGTTCCGATGACCGCGCAAAGGCGCAAGCGAACGGCAGTTCATGGCCGGCAGTACGCATTCGCCCAGCTCGTCGGAAAGCTGCCATTGACTACTCCAATGTCAACTACGTGGAACGTCCACGGAACTGGTGTTCTCGGCCACTTTCGGACGTTCGATACAGACTCCCAGATCGTTCAAACCAGCGGGTATCTCGAAGCTTTTGGACGCGCTGCGGCTTTCTGATATTGTTTTGAGCGTGCCGCACACCACGCGGCACGGCACCTACCCTGCGGACACCGCTCCGCCAACGAGACCATGCTGTCGATAAGCACTGCCTTGCCGGCTGCCCCTCTGGCTCATTCGATGGAGTGTTGATATGGGAACCACGTTGTCTTTGCCGCATGGCGTCCGTTTCGGAAGACTAGCACTAGGCCTCGGAGTTCAAGACCTCAACCGAAGCCTCCTGTTCTACTGCGGCGTGTTGGGGTTTGACAAAGTCTTCAAGAACGGGAATCCCGTCGGGTTCGCCATCCTGAAGAAAGATAAGGCTGAACCGCATCTGTCGCAGAACAAGAACCATAAGGCATCCCTAAATAACGTAGCTCACCTCATAGTCGAAGACGCAACTGTCCTTTACGAGCATTGCACGACCCACAATGTTCGGATCATCAGGGCCTTACCCGACGCTGACTTCGGGCTCAGGTATTTCGTGCTGGCAGATCCTGATGGGAATCGCATCGATATTGGCCAGGTTCTCCCGGATCGCGGGGCGTAGCCTGATCGCTGCAGATGAACGCACGTCCGGCGGAATCTTGCGTGACCGGTACCCGTCGGCACTGCTTCTACAATAGCGTCCCAGTGTCCGTTCATTCATGGATGGACAGCCACGACATCGAAAAACGATAAGACGCTAAAAACCATGAACTCCGAAATCATCTTCACCCAAGACTACAGCTACAGCGTAACGGCAACTCACGCCACACGTGGGCAATTAGGAGATGGCAGGCTTACTTTCGGACCGGGCAAAGGCACAACCCTGCAATTCAGACTGAGCACCCTCAAGCTCACCGAACGCCAAACACTTGATGAGGTTCATGCAGTCACCGATGACGGTCAGCACTTCACCCTGTTTGACTGCCAGTTTGAACAGCTATTTCTCTCGTGCCAATACATCATTAGCACGGAGACAACCGATGCTTTCGTTCTGGCAGAAGTCGAGGTTCTTGACATATCCCCCTGGTTTTTTGAATTCCAGCGCATGCAGGGCAAGCCAGGAACAAAGATCGAATGGGTTAATACACCTCCCGAGATAAGTGCGAATCTGACGCTTGATGACAAGAACCTCACCGTCAAAGCTTACCCGCATACCAGCATCGACCAGACAGACGACGGTCATTTAATCAAGGATTCGGTCCTCTTCAGCATTGAGAGTACCACCGCCTTGAGCATAAGTAAGATGCGACGATACACGACCGACTTGCTGGCTTTGTTGAGCATCCTTCTGGGCACACCTGCATCAATTTCGAGTGTTGGCGTAAAGTCTGATAACGGCAGTTCGGGCTACGCCTTCTTTCCGTATTATGAGCCTGAAGCGGACACCGGCACTGGCACACGCAAGAAGGAGAGCCATGACTATTTCCTCAAAAAGCCCATCTTTGAAGCCAACTGGCAGGCGATAGTCCAGAACTTCTTTCCCTCTGAGTTGCGCAATCCGCTTTGGTTGCGACTATCAGGGATGAAGCGATACAACGACTTCTGGGAATACAAGGTCCTGGGCTATGTCACCCTCTGGGAAGCTTACGTCTCATCCCAAACACAAAGCCTTGGCAAGAAAACCATCGCGATACTCACGAAGGCAGGCAAGCGCTTTCACGAAAAGCTGGACAAGAATAAACTTACCCTAACCAATGAGCAGATTCAGGAGGTGAAAGATTTAGCCGACTCAGTGTTCCAGACTCGTGAATACACACTCCAGGAGAAAACTGAGATTGTCATCTCTCAGACCGACCCCGACATAGTCAAAATCATCAATCTGTCTTCGGATGCCTTTGTCAGACTCAGGAAAATTCGCGATGAGATAGCGCACGGCGACATCATCACCATACCGCCTGATGAACATCCTCTTCTATCCACTCGCATTGAGAAGCTGACCCTGCTACTCACCTACTTCGCGTTTATCGAGTTTGGTCTGAAAAAGGACGACTTTCTTGCATGTCTGCGCTCGACATGGAACAGAATGGTCAGAGGCGCCAACCTCAACGAAGCGCACCTGGATAAGGTAATGGGGACTGCGGAGTTCATCACTCTGACAAGCGAAAACCTTCTTGCACTAAAGCCACTGGCGACCGGTCAAGCGTTTCGCTGTTTCTACAGGAACGACCAAGGGAAGGTCGCCTATTCCCAAGATGATACGAAGACTTACTTCGCCAAGCTTCAGTCCAATACCTTAGGAAACAACCCGGACTACAACCAGGTATTCAACAATCACGAGAAGAAGATCAGGTACGTCTCCAACCTCAACTTTGAGGATGATCAGCACACTCTTCATTTCACCGCTGTCATTCTTTTTGAGTGATGCGATGCTAGTGCGAGTGTCCGCTTTAGAGAAAAACGACCGTCCCTTGTGGGTCGAGGCCGTGTGGAAACGCGCGGCGCAGAATTCGACATGTAACAAATCTGCTTCGGCGAGTATAGAGCCGCGATCCGCTCTCGCAAGCAATCGATCAACCAGGGATGGTTGAGCGGGCGATGTGTCGGTGTGAGTTGCTTTTCACCCTATGTTGAGAATCTGGGCGATTCACACACCGACCAGCCTCATTGCTCTCATGGTTCTCGAGAACCCCAGTATCGCCATCACGCGCTTGAGGTTGTACGCCAGCACATGCAAGCTCATCTCGGTGCTCACGTTCGGTAGTATGCGGGTCAGGAAGTGCGTGTAGCCCATCCAGTGCTTGAACGTCCCAAAGACGTGTCAACTGTCCGCCTTCGCACCATCATCGCATCCGGCGTCCTGACCAGCCTCCGTTGGGCCGCATGCAACACCGGCTCGTGTTCCCACCGGGTAATCCGCCGATAATCGCTCGGTGTGCATTGCGATTTCATTGCACAGCGAGGGCATGCGCTGCTCCAGTAGCGATGCAGTTGCATGCCATGCTCTTCACCGGTGAAGCGGTAGATCGCACGTTGCCCAGCCGGACAAAGGTATTCGTCATCCCGGGCGATATAGACGAAGTTCGCTTTGTCGAAGCGGCTATGGGCTCTTGCGCTTGACGTCGTGTTCTTCGGCAGAATGGCTGCAATGCCCGCATCCGCGCACGCCTTTATCTGCGGACCACTGTAGTACCCACGGTCAGAGATGGCTTTCAGTTTGGTCCTCCCCATCGCGTCGCGGGCGGCTTGCGCCATCGGACTGAGCTGGGCACGGTCACTGCCGGAGTTTGTTACCTCATGGGCGACGATGAGATGATGCTTGGCCTCTACGGCCACCTGAACGTTGTAGCCCACCATTCCCGAACCTCTTCCGCTCGTTGCCATGGAGCGCGCATCAGGATCAGTCAGCGAGAACTGACCATCGGGCTGCGTCTTCAGTTCGTCCTTGATCTGCTCGAGGCGACGCATTTGTCCACGCAATTGCTCGATCTTCTCTTGCAGCCGGGTTGTCCTTGCTTCCAGCTCCGGGGGCTGCGTCCGCTCAGCCGTTTCAAGCGCACTCAGGTAACGCTGGATACTCTCTTCAATCTGCTGCTGCCGCTTGTCGATCTTTCCCGTCGTGAAGTTACGGTCGCGAGTGTTGGATGCCTTGAACTTGCTCCCGTCAATGGCAACTAGTGCTTGTGAGAGCAGCTTGAGATCACGACACAGAACGACAAACCGCCGGCAGACGTTGCGAATGCCTGTGCCGTTGTCCCGCGAAAGTCGGCTATTGTCTTGAAGTCCGGTGCTAGGCGACCCGTGAGCCACATCAGCTCGACATTGCGTTGGCATTCCCGCTCCAGACGACGACTCGATTGAATCCGGTTGAGATAGCCGTAGACGTATATCTTCAACAGCACCGCCGGATGGTAGGAGGGGCGACCTGTCGTCGATGGTGTGACGCCATCGAAGCCCATCGATTCCAGTTCGAGCTCTTCGACGGAGGCCTCGATGATCCTCACCGGGTTATCCTCGGCAACGAAGTCATCCAGGCATTCGGGCAACAGTGTTACCTGCTTGCGGTCTTCGCCCTCTATGAATCGCTTCATCCGGTCACCCACGCTGAATGAGTTAGTTCAGTTTAGGCGATCAATGCGTTTCCACACAGCCTTATATGGACACCGCCCGGTTTGCCAAGTTGATCTTGTGTGATACGTGAACGAGGTATCGGCTGCGGTCTTATATGCGGCCTTTTGCAAGCCGAAGCTGCGGGCCCTGATGGAATTCGCCAGGAACGTCCTCATCTCGGCCACGTGCTTGAAGCACAAG
>Ga0310811_10000274_pt1 | contig 73079 bp, 66 predicted proteins | sample YCmetagenome_FD_207642 | JGI IMG/M metagenome (GOLD analysis project Ga0310811, IMG submission 207642) | Soil microbial communities from experimental microcosm in Duke University, North Carolina, United States - YC | ecosystem: Engineered > Artificial ecosystem > Soil microcosm > Unclassified ... | reverse complement strand
CCGATGAAGTAGTTGCCGATCTTCAGGTCGCGCTTGTAGACGGGCGCGACGAACGGCAGTTCGTCCATGTTTTCCAGAATCGGACGCGCCGGATTGTGCTCGACCGAGCCGTCGGCCTTCCGGTACGACAGCCCGAGGATCTGCTCGAACGGCTTGCCTTCGGCGATCTCCTGGCACGTGAAGTCGAATTCCTCGCGGCACACGAAGTCGATCGCGTCGCTCGCGGTCAGCGAGTTGTGCGGATCGACCGCGACCTTCGCGCCCACCAGACCCACCAGCACCGACGGACGGCGCTCTTTCAGTTCCTGCGCGAACATCGCGTCGGTCGGGAACGACGGCGTGCTCGTGTGGATGATCACGAGGTCGTAGTCGTCGGCGATCTTCAGCGTTTCTTCGACCGACAGGCCGTCGGCCGGCGCGTCGAGCACGCGGCTGCCCGGCACCATCGCCGCGGGCTGCGCGAGCCACGTCGGATACCAGAACGAGCGGATTTCCCGCTTCGCCTGATAGCGCGAGCCGGCGCCGCCGTCGAAACCGTCATACGAAGGGGCTTGCAGGAACAGCGTTTTCATCGGGTGACACTCCAGCGATTTAGTTATGTGCAGATTTATTCAGGTTAATCCGTCGGACGCTGCGATGTGCGCGGCGCATCGCAGGCCCGCTCGATCAGCGGCCGTCCGATACCTCGACGGCCTCGACAGTCGGCCGGCGCGTCGGCGAACGCGCGATGCCGCGCGGCCTCACCGGCGCGTCGTGCTCCGCGTTCGCCACCGGCACGCGCACGCCGCGCCAGACCACATGCGAACCGAACGCCGCGCTCAGCCACTGCAACGCAAGCAGCGTGTCGCGCAACGGCACGAGCGGCAGATCGCGCGCGAACTCGCGCCAGTCCGCGCTGCTGCGCGCATGCAGCGCCACACGCGCGATGATACCGCCGACCGTGCTCGCTCCCAGCAGAGCCAGCGCGCTGGCCGGCACGCTGAAAAATGCAGCAGACGCCGCGCCGTGCGGTTCGGCGAGTCGCAGCAGCAACGCGCCGAGCGCGATCCACGGCGACGTGAACGTGATCGGCAGCGACGCAAACCCGGCCGGGCTCACCGAGCGGATGGTGCGCAGCCAGCGCGTCTCGCGCAGCCACAGCGTCGCGAACGTCGGCTCGATCACATCGGTCTCGACGACGACCGGCGCGAGCACCGTCGCAAGACCGTGATCGCGCGCGTAACGGGCGAGCAGATAGTCGTCGGCGAGACAGTCCTTCAGCGCCGCGAAGCCGCCGATGCGTTCGAGCGTGGCGCGCGACAGCGCGAGCGTCGCGCCGAAGCCGAACTCGCGCGAGCCGGTCGTGTGCGCGACGCGCACCGACGGCGCGAACCACTCGTTGATGAACAGCGCGCCGACGCGCGGCCAGAAGCCGCCGATGCTGCGCGCGCGATACAGGCACGTGACGACGCCGACCGCCGGATCCGCGAGCGGCGCGGTCACGATGCGCAGATAGTCGCGCTCGACCGCGATGTCGCTGTCGGCGAGCACGATCAGGTCGTGGCGCGCGCGCGCGGCCATGTTGATCAGGTTGCTGACTTTCAGATTACTGCCGTGCACGCTCGCATCGATCACGAGTTCGATGTCGCAATGCGGATAGGCGACCTGCAACTGTCTGACGACAGCGATCGCGGGATCCTTCGCGGACGACACGCCGAACAGCAGTTGAAAACCAGGATGGCTCTGCTCGCAGAAGCTCGCGAGGTTCTCATAGAGACGCGGCTCGGCGCCGCAAAGCGGCTTGAGCACGCTGACCGGCGCATGGCCGCTCGCGCGCGCGCGACGCGCGGCCTCGCGCACGACCGACGCGGAACCGAAGCGCGGCATCGTCAGCGCGGCGAAGAAGGCGTACAGCGTGCCGATGCAACAGGCGGCAACGACGAGCCACCAGCCTGACGGCAACAGCACCGTCATGCGGGAGCCTCCGCCGTCCGCAACGCGCGTGCCGGTCCGTGCGCGAGACCCGTCGCGATCGCACCCGCAGCGCGATGCGAGTTCGTCCCGATGCGGTCCCGGACGCCGGGTTGCCGACGCACCGGTGGCCGTGCAGACATGCCGGCCTGGCAATCTATTTCACTTCGTTCCATTTACCGCCCCGATGACACCAATGTCGATTCCTGCCACCGACGAACCGCGCCGGTTGGCAACGGGCGGGTCGTCACTATCATGAATGATCCAGCGCAATCAGTTCCGGCAGGCGGGTGCGCAACAGATATTTACATCTTCGAGCCGGTGGCATACGGCTGAGCAGATCTGCAAGTTTACCGCATCGAGTCCGCGCGCGTGGGCAGGCTTCCCGTTCGTGGCCGCCATTCCCGTGACGTGCAAACGGCAGCCACGCGTCGACGTGCGCGGCGATACCCGTCAGACCCTGACGCCCGAATGGGTTATCGGGCGTCGCCAGCGCGCATGCAACGCGTTTGGCACAATGGCCGCTTCCTGTTTCCGCACGCGGCGCGCCTCGCGGCGCTTCGTTCGTCACGTCATGATTCCGTTCTCCGTCCTCGACCTGTCTCCGATCCCCGCCGGCTCGCATGCCGGCGCCGCGCTGCGCAACACGCTCGATCTCGCGCAGCACGCGGAACGCTGGAACTATCGCCGCTACTGGCTCGCCGAGCATCACAACATGACCGGCATCGCGAGCGCGGCCACGTCGGTCGCGATCGGATTCGTGGCGGGCGGCACGAAGACGATTCGCGTCGGCTCGGGCGGCATCATGTTGCCTAACCACGCGCCGCTCCTGATCGCCGAGCAATTCGGCACGCTCGAAGCGCTCTACCCCGGACGCATCGATCTCGGACTTGGCCGCGCGCCCGGCACCGATCAGACGACCGCGCGCGCGATGCGCCGCGATCTGCAGGCCAGCGCCGATGCGTTTCCGGACGACGTGGTCGAATTGCAGCGCTATTTCTCGGAACCCGTCGACGGGCAACGCGTGCGCGCGGTGCCGGGCGCCGGGTTGAACGTGCCGCTGTACATCCTCGGTTCGAGCCTCTTCGGCGCGCAGCTCGCGGCCGCGCTCGGGCTGCCGTTCGCCTTCGCGTCGCACTTCGCGCCCGACTATCTGCTGCGCGCGCTGCAGGTGTATCGCTCGCAGTTCCGGCCGTCGCCGACGCTCGCGAAGCCGCATGCGATGGTCGGCGTGAACGTGTTCGCGGCGGAAACCGACGACGACGCGCGTTATCTGTTCACGTCGCTGCAGCAGCAGTTCGTGAACCTGCGGCGCGGCACGCCGGGTCAGTTTCCGCCGCCGGTCCGGAAGATCGAGGCAGCCGATTTCGAACTGGCGGGCGTCGAGCATTCGCTCGCGTGCTCGGTGGTCGGCGATCGCGACACCGTGCGCGCGGGGCTCGAATCGGTGATCGCGCAAACGGGGGCCGACGAATTGATCGTGACCGCGCAGATCTTCGATCATGCTGCGCGTTTGCGGTCGTTCGAGATCACCGCGCAAGTGCGCGACGAGATGGTGGCGGGCTGAGCGGCGACGTTTTTGCATCTCTTATAGTCTCAAAGAACCCACTTTACGGGCCCATATCAAATAGAACCGCGAAAAACTATCGAATAGATTCCAGCATTCGGATGCCTGCGTTTATTTTGCAGTTTTAACTCAACAGGAAATTCGGATGTCGTGGGACAAAAATGACGCGGTTCGCCACCTTCAATCGCACGCCGAAGCAGCGAGTCGAGGACATTGCGCGCGTTACGTGCGCAATGCAATCGAGCGTGGCGGAATCAAACTGAAACGCACTCAGTCGGCACGCAACTATGGTCCGTCTTTATTGGATGCCGGATTCCATGACGTCACCGGCCGCGCCCCTCTAAAGGGCGATGTGATTGTCATCCAGGCTATTCCCGGCCACCCTGACGGCCACATGGCTATGTACGACGGGCAGATCTGGATTTCCGATTTCAGGCAGCGCAACGGCGTCTATCCCGGTCAGTCTTATCGTACGGCTCAACCGGCCTACAAAATGTACCGTCACGAGTAGGACGTATATGAACGGACCAAACTTTGCCCGCTTATTGTCGGCCGTTGTTATCGTCTTCGGGCTGGCTTTCTTTCAGACGGCCGCCGCGCAATCCACGGCGCAATCGTCCACGCCCGAAGCGACCGTTAAAGCGTTCTACGAATGGTTCATCAAGCGCGATGCCGAAGATCGGGGTTATCCGTTGATGGACAACGAAATACTCCGATATGTATCGAGGAAAACCGTCGATACGTTGAGAACGCAATACCGGCACAACGAGTTGCCGGGCGACGCGGAGTATTTCACCAACGTTCAGGACTTCGACGAGGCCGACTGGACCGCGCATACCGCTGTCCGCCCCGCCATCCTGCTCGATGACGTCGCGCTCGTCCCGGTCACGCTCGGATCGGCCGACAAAAAGACGAACGTCGTCTTTCTGCGCAAGATCGACGGCATCTGGAAAATCACCAAAGTCGTCGACACGCGCGACTATCAGTGACTCGGTGACGGCCAGCGGTCTGCAACACAACCTGTCTGCAAACCGCGCCTCTAGTCCCATCGAGCGAGTCACTCGCGCGCGGGCAACGCGGCGAGCCCCTTCAACAGCGCCGCGTGAAACGCGTCCGGATCCTGGATCTGCGGCGCGTGTCCGAGGCTCGGGAATTCGACCAGCGTCGCGTGCGGAATCGCGGCCGCGGCGGCCTTCGCGAGTTCCGGATAGTGGCCGAGCTTCGCGCGCACTTCAGGCGGCGCGGCGTCCTTGCCGATCGCGGTCGTGTCCTTATCGCCGATCATCAACAGCGTCGGCATCTGCAGCCGGCCGAATTCGTAGATGACCGGCTGCGTGTAGATCATGTCGTACAGCAGCGCCGAATCCCACGCGACCTGCTCCTTGCCCGGCCCGCGATACATGCCCGCGAGCATCTGCACCCACGGCTCGTACGAGTCGCGCCACTGTCCCGCGTAATACGTCGATTGCTCGTAGCGGCGGATGCTGTCCGCGCTCGTCTTCAACTCGCGCGCGTACCAGTCGTCGACCGACAGCGACGGCACGCCTTTCACCTTCCAGTCTTCGAGACCGATCGGGTCGACAAGCACCAGTTGCTCGGTCGATTGCGGATACATCAGCGCATAGCGGATCGCGAGCATGCCGCCCGTCGAGTGGCCGATGATCGTCGCGCGCTCGATGCCGAGCGAGTGCAGCAGATCATGCGTGTTGCGCGCGAGCTGCTGGAACGTGAACTGATACGCAGCCGGCTTGCTCGATTTGCAAAAGCCGATCTGGTCCGGCGCGATCACGCGAAAGCCGGCATCGGACAGACGATGGATCGTGTCCACCCAGGTCGCCGAGCAAAAGTTCTTGCCGTGCAGCAGCACCGTCGTGCGTCCGTTCGGATGCGCGGGCTGCACGTCCAGATACGCCATTTGCAACGCCTGTCCCTGCGACTTGAATTCGAACCGGTGCACCGGCAGCGGATAGTCGAAGCCCTCCAGTTCGGCGCCGTAAGCAGGACCTTCGGGGGCGACGTCGGCGGCAGCGGCGGCAACGGTGGAAAACGACAGCGTCAGCGCAAGCGTGGCGGCAGCGAACGCGTTCAGATGACGGCGACGGACAAAGAGTGGCTTCACAGGTGACAGGTCGATTGATGAGTGAAAGGAACGAACGATGCGCTCCGCACAGCATCGCCGGCGGGCGCGATTCGTGCGGTGATTCTAGCGATGATTTGCAGCATCTGCTTAAACGCGCCTGACGCGCCGAAGCCCGCATCCGTCGTACGAATACGAACGTTTTGCAGCGTGCTGCGGGCGCTAGTGCTGCGCTGCATTCGGTGCTAGAAATGGTCACACTGCGGTCGCATTGACGACACGCAGGACAGACGCGCCAATCACGGTAACGGCGTTCCCCGCTCCGCGGGAGACGCTGGCAAAACAAGGAGACACCCATGAGCACTCCGGCCAGCCTGAACGACCTGCAACGCAAGACGCTCGCGATCGTCCTCGCGGGCGGCCGCGGCACCCGCCTCGGCCCGCTCACCGACAAGCGCGTGAAGCCCGCCGTCTATTTCGGCGGCAAGTTCAGGATCATCGACTTCGCATTGTCGAACTGCCTCAATTCCGGCATCCGCCGCATCGCGGTGGTCACGCAATACAAGGCCCACTCGCTGCTGCGGCATCTGCAGCGCGGCTGGGGCTTCCTGCGCGGCGAGTTCAACGAGTTCATCGACCTGTGGCCCGCACAGCAGCGCGTCGAGGGCGCGCACTGGTATCGCGGCACGGCCGACGCCGTCTATCAGAACCTCGACATCATCCGCTCGATCGCGCCGCGCTACGTCGTCGTGCTGGCCGGCGACCACGTGTACAAGATGGACTACACGCGGATGATCGCGGACCACGAGCAAAGCGGCGCCGACTGCACGGTCGGCTGCATCGAGGTGCCGCGGCTCGAGGCGCGCGCGTTCGGCGTGATGGCCGTCGACGAGTCGCGCCGCGTGACCGGCTTCATCGAAAAGCCGGACGACCCGCCCGCGATGCCGGGCCGGCCGGACACCGCGCTCGCGAGCATGGGCATCTACGTGTTCAACACCGAATACCTGTGCCGGCTGCTCGAAGACAACCTGACGCGCACCGAAACGGACCACGACTTCGGCAAGGACATCATTCCGCGCGTCGTCACCGACGGCGTCGCGATCGCGCATCCGTTCAGCCTGTCGTGCGTGACGTCGGCGCCGCACACGGAGCCATACTGGCGCGACGTCGGCACGATCGACGCGTACTGGTCCGCGAATCTCGACCTCGCGTCGACGATTCCGTCGCTCGATCTGTACGACCGCACGTGGCCGATCTGGACGTATCAGGAGCAATTGCCGCCCGCGAAGTTCGTGCGCGACATGAACGGACTGCAAGGCTCGGGGACGAACCTGATCGTCTGCGGCGGCTGCGTGATCTCCGGTTCGCAGCTGATGCGTTCGGTGCTGTCGTCGAGCGTGATCGTGAAGTCGTTTTGCAACATTACGGAGGCAGTCTTGTTGCCGGGCGTGACGGTCGGCGCGAGTTGCCGGCTGCGCAAGGTCGTCGTCGATCGCGGCTGCGAGGTGCCCAACGGCACGGTGATCGGCGAGGACCCGGACGACGACGCAAGGCGCTTTTACCGGACCGACAGCGGCGTCGTGCTCGTCACGCGCGACGCGCTCGACCGGTTGTAGTCGCCGCACGCTTCATCACCCTGCTCGTTCTGCCAACCGACCACGGACCCGCCTGCCGATGACGATCCGCGTACTGCATGTAGCCACTGAACTGTATCCGCTGCTGAAAACCGGCGGACTTGCCGACGTGACCGGCGCCCTGCCGGCCGCGCTCGTCGAACAGGGCGCCGATGCGCGCCTCCTGCTGCCGGGCTTCCCGGCAATCGCCGAAGGACTCGAAGACCTGCGTCCGGTCGCGCGGCTCGAACGCACGTTCGGCGCACCCGACGCGCGGCTCGAACTCGGCCGCCTGCCCGGCGACGGGCTGCCGGTGTACATGATCCGCGCCGAAGCGTTCTATGCGCGCGACGGCAATCCGTACGCGGACGCGCAACAGGTGCCGTACGGCGACAACGCGGCGCGCTTCGCGCTGCTCGGCTGGGCGGCCGCGCAACTCGCGCTGCATGTGGACCCGCAGTGGTCGCCGCAGATCGTGCACGCGCACGACTGGCACGCGGGGCTCGCGCCCGCGTATGTGCGCGCGGCCGCGCGCGAAAGCAGTCACGCGGGCGGTGCGCGTCGCGCGCGGACCGTCTTCACGATCCACAACCTAGCGTACCAGGGGATCTTCCCCGCGTATCAGTTCCCGAGCCTCGGCCTGCCGCCCGATTTCTTCGACATGGACGGCATCGAGTTCTACGGACAGCTTTCGTTCCTGAAAGGCGGGCTCTATTTCGCCGACCGGATCACGACGGTCAGTCCGAACTACGCGCGCGAAATCCAGACGGTCGCGCACGGCGGCGGCCTCGAAGGTCTGCTGCGCACGCGCGCGCACGACCTGACGGGGATCCTGAACGGCGTCGACTACTCGGTATGGAACCCGGCCACCGACGCCGCGATCGCCGCGCGCTACACGCCGACCCGGCTCACCGGCAAGCTGCGCTGCAAGACCGCGCTGCAGGCGCGCTTCAAGCTCGCGCAGAAACACGACGCGCTGCTGTTCGGCGTCGTGAGCCGGCTCACCGAGCAAAAGGGCTTCGACCTGCTGCTGTCCGCGGTGCCGGAAATCGTGCAGCGCGGCGGTCAGCTGGTCGTGCTCGGCACCGGCGATGCGGCGCTCGAACAGGGCTTGTCGCGCATCGCGCACGCGCATCCGGAGTCGGTGGCGATCGAACTCGGCTTCGACGAGACGCTCGCGCACGAGATCGTCGCCGGCGCGGACGTGATGATGGTGCCGTCGCGTTTCGAGCCGTGCGGGCTCACGCAGCTTTACGCGCTCGCGTACGGCGCGTTGCCGCTCGTGCACTGCGTAGGCGGCCTCGCGGACACGGTCGTCGACGCGTCGCTCGAGAACCTCGCGGACGGCGTCGCGACCGGCTTCGTATTCGAGCGCTTCGAGCCGCGCGGGATCACCGCTGCGATCCGCCGCGCGTTCGCGCTCAACGAGCGCCATCGCGACTGGCGCGCGACGCAGCAACGCGCGATGCGCGCGAACTTCGGCTGGACCGCGTCGGCCGAGCAATACATGGCGCTCTATCGCGAACTGGTTTGAGCGCGGCGCGGCGCGCGCATTCGTCTGACCGTTTCGTCGGCACGCGGAACGCACGCGCAAGACGCGCCGACCCGATGACGCACCGCCGCATCGCCGCGCCGTCTCTCGCGATACAACCGAGCGTGCCGCGGCAATCGACTGGCGGGCCCGAATTCGGTTATCGTTGCTGCACCTGCACGTTGCGCGAGACGCGCCTCCCCCACGGCGCACGGCGGCATCGGGAACCACCATGAAAAACGTCCTCAGCATCCAGTCGCACGTCGTCTTCGGACACGCCGGCAACAGCGCGGCGGTGTTTCCGATGCGCCGGCTCGGCGTCAACGCGTGGCCGCTCAACACCGTGCAGTTCTCGAACCACACGCAGTACGGCCACTGGGCCGGCAGTGCGATCGACTCCGCGCAGCTCGTCGAGCTGGTCGAAGGCATCGGCGCGATCGGCGTGCTGCCGCGTTGCGACGCGGTGCTCTCCGGCTACCTCGGCGCGCCCGACCAGGCGCAGGCGGTCATCGACATCGTGCGCGCGGTCAAGAGCGCGAATCCGCACGCGCTGTATTTCTGCGATCCGGTGATGGGCACGGCCACCGGCTGCCGCGTCGAGCCCGGCATCCAGGAATTCCTCGTCACGCACATGCCCGAAGTCGCCGACGCGATGGCGCCGAATCACAGCGAGCTGCAGCGGCTCGTCGGCCGCAAGCTCGAAACCGTCGACGACGCGCTCGCGGCGTGCCGCGAACTGCTCAAGCGCGGCCCGAAGATCATCCTCGTGAAGCACCTGCTCGACCGCAACAGCCCGGCGGACTGCTTCAACATGATGGTCGTGAGCGAGCGCGAGGCGTGGGTCGGCCAGCGTCCGCTGTATCCGTTCGCGCGGCAGCCGGTCGGCGTCGGCGACGTGACGAGCGCCGTGTTCGTCGCGCGGATGATGCTCGGCGACTCGCTGCGCGCCGCGTTCGAGCACACGCTCGCGGCCGTCAACGCGGTCGTCAAGGCGACGTGGGACGCGGGGCGCTACGAGCTGGAGCTGATCGCCGCACAGGACCAGATCGCGCGCCCGCGCGAATGGTTCGACGCGTGGTCGCCGGATTCGGCGTAAGCGCGTCGCGGCGCGCTGCGATGTATCGCACGGGCGGCTCGAAGCTCGCGTAACCACGGCCTATAATGCGTGCCGCGCGCCGCTTTGCGAACCGCGCCCGCCTTTACCGCCCGAAGAGATTGACCGATGTCCGACCCCATCCGCAGCGAACAGGAAGAATATTTCGAGCAGCTTTGCCTTGCCGTCGACGCCGGCGACGCGCACGAACAGGAAGCGATCGAGTATTTCGAAACCCAGAGCCACGACAGCGACTTCGACGCCGCGCAGTGGCTCGACATCGCGCTCTATCACGCGCCCGAGGTCGCCCGCGGCATCATCGATCTCGTCGATCAGGAGGATCGCGAGCGCAGCGACATCGCCCAGACGATCGCGGACAACCTCGACATTTCGTACGGCGACGACGAATGCGCGCGCTTTGGCGAGACGATTCGCTTCGCGCTCGCGAACGGCGTGCCGGTCGATCTCGACGTGGTGCTCGACGGCTGCAATCGCGCGCTCGACGACCTCGACGGCTGGGCGAGCGACGACACGAAAGCGCCGCTCGCGCAACTGCGCGATACGGTGCTCGCGTTGCAGGGCGAGTACGGCGCGTAACTGCGCGCTAGCCGCGCGGCGGCCGCGCGCCGCAATCAATCCGCCCGCGGCGTCGTACGGCCTTTCGCGGCGGCGCGCACGACGATCTGAGCATGCGTGTCGCGCTCGATTCGCACCAGCGCGTCGCGCATCCGCGCGAATTCCTCCGGCGTACACATCTGCCGCCCGAAGTGCGTCGTCAGTCGCCGCGTGACCTGCAGCGTGCGCGACGCGTCATCGAACACGTAGTGCGACAGAAACATCACGTCCGGCCCATCGACGCTCGCATCGGCCGGCACGTCGGTCACGCGCACGTTCGCCGGCAGCGCGATCTGCGCGGTCTCGTCGAAGTCGCCGTCGATGCACACGAACGGCTGCGTGCGCCGCGGCTCCGCGAGCCACGCGTCGACCTGCGTGCGAATCCCGCCCGACAGGCTGCTCAACGCCGGCAGCGCCGTCGTGCCGTCGGTCCACACCAGATGATCGATCGTGCCGTGCATCGTCGTCCCGAACGGGCCCGACGTCGGCGCGACCGCATCCGTGTCGATGCGCGCGGTGCCCGACAGCCCGGTCATGCGCAAACGGTCCGCGGCGATGCGCTGCGCGCGCTGATGCGTCGCGCGCCGAAACACGTTGCGCTCCGGCTCCGCGCTCGCGCCTGCGTCGTCGACGCGGTACGCGTACGACGCATTGCCGTCGTCCCCCACCGAGATCGCGAGCCGCGCGCTGCGCGTACGCGGCTGCGCCGACGGCGTGCGGACCAGCGTCGCGTCGTCGACGAGCAGCACCGGACGATCCAGCTCCGCGCCCGGCAGATAGCCGAAGGCGATCCCGCCCGACGACGTATCCGCGAACACGCCGAGATCGGGCAGCCACGTGATCGCGTGATCGATCGCATCGCCGCCGTAGCCGGGCACCGACGGCAGCGAATACAGCGTGCCGAGGTTCAGCAGCACGGGCTCCGCGCGGATGCCCACCGCCGACAGCAGCGCGACGAACAGCGCGACGTGGTCCTTGCAGTCGCCATAGCGGTTGCGCAGGATGTCGATCGCGTGATGCGGCATCGTCTCGGTCTGCCCGAGATACAGCGCGACGTAGCGGATATTGAAGCGCATCCAGTCGTAGATGCGCCGGGCCTTGTCGCGCGGGTCCGTCACGTCCGCGGTCAGCGCGAGCGCGAGCGCGGCGATCGAAGGATCGGTCGCAGTCGGATCGGCGGCGTCGATCCGGTAGCGCTCGGCGAACGCCGCATAGTCCGGCACCGTCGATACCAGCAGATGATCGCCCCAGTTCGCGTACGCCGCGGCGCCCGGCTCGGCCGGCGCATACGGGCCGTGCCGATACTCGAACGTGTAGCGCGTGCGGCCTTCCGCCGTGACAGGCGCGAGCGCGGTGTAGCCGCGTGCGTCGATATGGAGCGGCACGTCCTGCGGCAAGTCGAAGATCAGTTGCTGATAGTCCACCGGATCGCCGGACGGCTCGACCGAGTACGAAAACCCGCCCGGACTCGACGACTTCTCGCGCCGCTTCTCGAACGTCAGATGCACGCGCGATCCGGGCTGCACGCCCGGAAAGATCACGCTGCGCAACACGCCGTCCTCGAACATCGGCGCGCCGGCCGAACGCGGCTCCTGTACGTCGCGGATCGCGTCGGGGCCGACCGGATGCTCGCGGCCGTCGGCATCGAGCGTGGCCGCGGAGAGCTGCGTGATCGACTCGATGTCCTTGTTGAACCACACGTAGCGCTGCGCGATCGCGTCGACGCCCGCCGTCGTGTTCGCGCGCAGCACGGTGTCGTCGCGCTCGTCGATCGAGCCGTCCTTCTGCACGACGAACAGATGGACGTCGCGCTCGATCGTCGCCGGCGGCGTGTCGTCGGCGGCGGGCGCCACGGTGCCGGGCTGCGCGAACGCCGGGCCGGCGAAAGCCAGCCCGAAAGCAAGATGGCGCAGCGTGGCCGACATCCGCACGCTGCGTTTCGAAGGGGTCACGGGCATGGGCCTCTTTCGTGTCCGGCGAAGCGCCGATAGCGACAGCAATGGCAACCGCACCCGTGATGGTAAGCCGGACCCCGGCGCGCTGCAGCGCGCGCCGCGCTGTGCGCGCTGTGGGCTTCTCTGCGCTATCGGGCGCGCCGGGTCAACGCCGCCGCTCGTCGATCGCGCGCAGCAGCGACACCGCGATGCCTTCCGCCGCGAGCGTCACTTCATCCAGCGACGGGAACGACGGCGCGATCCGCAGGTGACTGTCGCGCGGATCGACGCCGTACGGGAACGCCGCGCCCGCAGGCGTGAGCGCGAGCCCCGCCGCCGCCGCGAGTTCGACGGTGCGGCGCGCGCAGCCGTGCGGCGCATACAGGCTGATGAAGTAGCCGCCGCGCGGCGTGGTCCAGTGCACGTCCGGCACGCCGGCGAGCCGCGCGCGAAACACGCGGTCCACCGCGTCGAACTTCGGCTTCAGGATCGCGCGATGGCGGTCCATCAGCGCATCGAGCGTCGCGCGGTCGCGCAGCAAGTGCACGTGACGCAGTTGGTTCAGCTTGTCCGGTCCGATCGTGCGCGCCGACGCGCAACGCTGCCACCACGCGATGTTCGCCGGCGACGAAGCGAACCACGCGAGCGCGCCGCCCGCGAACGTCACCTTCGACAGCGACGCGAACACGAACGCCCGATCCGGATGCCCGGCCGCGTCGCACGCGGCGAGCACGTCTGCCGTCGCGAGCCGCTCGCCGGTCAGATGATGGAAGCGGTACGCGTCGTCCCAGAAGAGCCGGAAGTCGGGCGCGGCCGGCATCGACGCGAGCCGGCGCACGACGTCGTCCGAATAGATCGCGCCCGTCGGGTTGCTGTAGAGCGGCACGCACCAGATGCCCTTGATCGACGGATCGTCGCGCACCTGCGCCTCGACGAAGTCCATATCGGGTCCGTCGTCGCGCATCGGCACGGCGATCATCCGCACGCCGAGCGCCTCGCAGATCGCGAAGTGCCGGTCGTACCCCGGCGACGGACACAGAAACGCGATCTGCTCTTCGCCACGCCACCGCGTGCTCTGTCCGCCGTCCGACGGCACGCCGTGGAGCCGCGCGAACGCGAGCGCGTCGTGCATCAATTCGAGGCTCGAATTGCCGGCCGCGATCACCTGCGCGGCGGGCGCGCCGAGCAGTTGCGCGCCGAGTTCGCGCGCCTCGAGCAAGCCGTTCGGCAGCCCGTAGTTGCGGCAGTCGAAGCCGTCTTGCGCGAGATGACCGACGTCGGCGGCGCGCTCGATCAGCGCGGCCGACAGATCGAGTTGTTCCGGCGAGGGCTTGCCGCGCGACATGTCGAGGCGCATCCCCCGTTCGCGAAACTGTTCGTAGGTCATCGGCATCGAGGCGCTCCTGTCGTTCACGTGGATGGGCCGCCCAGTATGCAAGCCGTCCCCCATTCAGACAAACGCGTTATATTGAACTTTTCGATCAGGTTTTCTGATGGCAAAGACCCTCGACCTCGACGTGCTCGCGATGCTCGTCGCGATCGCCGACACCGGCAGCTTCGTGCGCGGCGCGGCGCTCGTGCATCGCTCGCAGTCCGCGCTCAGCATGCAGGTGCGCGCGCTCGAAGCGTCGCTCGGCAAGACGCTGTTCGTGCGCGGCCCGCGCAGCGTGAGCCCGACGCCGGACGGCCACACGCTGATCGCGTACGCGCGCCAGATGCTCGCGCTGCGCGACGAGGCGTGGGCGTCGCTCGTGCATCCGGAGGTGAAGGGACGCGTGTCGATCGGCGTGCCGGACGACTATGCGTCGTCGTTGCTGCCGCCGGTGTTGCGCAAGTTCTCCGCGAGCTGGCCGAAGGTCGAGATCCAGGTGATCGGCATGCCGAGCAGCGCGCTCGCGCCGCTCTTGAAGGACAACCGGCTCGATCTCGCGTGCGTCACGCGTCAGCGCGGCCTCGCGGGCGAATTCATCCGCTCGGAGCCGATGGTGTGGGCGGGGCCGCCGGCCGCGCCGCGCGGCCAGTCCGCCCGCGGCGCGAGCGCCGCGACGGGACGCGAGATCTGGCACGAGCGGCCGCTGCCGATCGCCCTCTTCGGCACGGGCAGCGTCGCGCGCACGAATGCGATCCGCGCGCTCGAACGCGCGAAGATCGCGTACCGCACGTCGTATGAAAGTCCGGGTCTGATGGGTCTGTGCAGCATGGTCGCCGCGGGTCTCGCGATCGCGCCGCTCGCGCGCTGCGCGGTGCCGGAGTCGTTCGTCACGCTCGGCCGCGCGCAAGGTTTGCCGGAATTGCCGTCGCTCGAAGTGGTGCTCGCGCGCAGCGCGCGGTCGAACCGCCCGCCGTGCGATTTTCTCGCCGAGCAGATTCTCGCCGAACTGCGGCTGTAGCGACGCGATGCAGCCCGCGCTACTCGTCGCCTAGCCGCGCGAGCAGCGCATGAAGTTTCGATACATGACGCAGCAGCAGCTCGCGGTGCTTCTCGATCTGTTCGAGCCGGCCCGCGAGATCGGCGCGCACGCGATCGTCGGGCTCCATCGCCGCAATGACGTCCTCGATGCGCGCGCGCAGCGCCGGCGCGTCGACCGGCGGCAGGCTCAGATAGCGTTCGAGCTTGCGCACGTCCTGCGCCGCGAGGTCGCGAAACTTGCGCGTCCCCGCGAAGCGGCGATGCGCCTCCAGGTCCGCCGTGCCGTCGTCGCGCTTCGCGACGACCGGCTGTTGTCCGAAGATCGGCTCCGGCGCGCGCAGCACCGACGTCTTGCGAACCGGGTGCGCGGTGCCGCGAAATCGCGCGCGCGGCGCTTCGTTGTCGATCGCGGCGCGCGCGTCGTCCGGCACGTCGGCGCGCTCGTGCGGCGCGTCCATCCATCCGGGCGGCAGGCCGGTCACGGATTCGACGCCGCGCACGAATTCCTCGCTGAAATCGCGCTGGCCGGACAGGATCAGCTTCAGATACGACGCGGAGAACGTCATCATCCGCGCAAGCCGCGTGGCCGCGCCGACTTCGCGGGTCAGCAGCACGAGATTCGCGCGCCATACGGGCAGCAGCTCGGTGCCGGTATCGTCCATCGCAAAGCTCCTCCCTCGTTCGTGCGACGCGCCGCGAGCGGGTTGGCCTTCTGGTACCGGCTCGCGATGCGTCGTCCAGCGACAGGGTCACGCGTGAAGGTTAGCCGGTCTGCGCGCCCGTGCGCAACTGCCGCGCCGCGCCATCCGCCACGCGCATTCGTTGCCTGACGGGAGTTCCTGCAACCTCGACCAGCAACAACGGCTTGCAACCGGCGCCGCGTGCGCGGTCTGCCGTCATCCGCGCACGCTCGTCGGGCGATCGCGCGACGATCATCCGGCGATCTCGCCTCAATCATCCGGCGATCGCGCCGCAATCATCCGGCGATCACCCGGGCGAGCGCCGCCTGCACGACCGATTCGATCAGCGGCGCCACCTGCGCGGCGCGCGCGTCGTCGTATGAATAGGGCGGCGACTCGTCCATGTACGTGCATTGCGCGAGTTCGAGCTGCACCGCGTGCACGCCCGCGTCCGGCCTGCCGTACGCGCGCGTGATGTATCCGCCCTTGAAGCGGCCGTTCGCGACCGCCGTGTAGCCGCCGTAGCCGGACACGATGGTCTGCAGTTCGTCGGCGAGACCGGGCAGCGCGCTCGCGCCGTCGGCGGTGCCGAAGTTGAAGTCCGGCAGCCGTCCTTCGAAGAAACGCGGCACCTCCGAGCGGATCGAATGCGCCTCCCACAGCAGCACGCGTCCGTGGCGCGCGGTGAGCACGCCCAGCTCGGCGACGAGCGCCTCGTGGTACGGCTGCCAGTACGTGTCGAGGCGGCGGGCCATCTCGGCCTCGTCGGGCCGATGCCCCGGCTCGTAGAGCGGCTCGCGCGCGAACGTGTCGAGCGGCAGCAGCCCCGTCGTGTCCTGCCCCGGATACAGGCTCGCGCCGTCGGACGCCCGGTTCAGGTCGATCACATAGCGCGCGCACGACGGCACGAGGATCGACGCGCCGAGCCGCGTCGCGAACGCATACAGCTTGTCGAGATGCCAGTCGCAATCGTCGACGCGGCGCGCGGCGGGCGTCATCGTCGCGGCGATGCCATCCGGAATCATCGTGCCGACGTGCGGAATCGAAATCAGCAGCGGGGCCGTGCCCTGCGAAAGCGTGAACAGCGGCACCGCCGCTGCGTCAGACGTCGTGTCCATGTCGTTATCCTGCGAATGAGTCTCGCGCGCTTCGTGGGTCGGCGCGGGTCAGTCCTTCGTTCGCAAGCATATCGCGCGCCCAACGCAGCGCGGCAACCGCGCCGCGTCGGGGAAATCCATGAGCGACAGCCGGCGCGCCGGCGCGTACCGGCCGCGCGTCGCCACGCGCGGCGCGGCCCGCAACGGGCGTTTGGTGCGACAAACGCCCGCCGGCCGATGCTGCGGCTTCGCGCCGCCTGTCGTTATAATCGGCCCCCGACGTTTCATTCCTCGACGCCTTCCGGAGATTGCTTCCGTGATACACCAGACAGCTGTTATCCATCCCACCGCGGTCATCGACGAGCGCGCGATCATCGGCGAGCGCGTGCGCATCGGGCCCTACTGCGTGATCGACGGCGACGTCGAAATCGGGGAAGGGACAGTGCTGAAGGCGCACGTCGTCGTGACCGGCCATACGCGGATCGGCGCGGACAACGTGATCTTCCCGTTCGCGACGATCGGCGAGGAAAACCAGGATCTGAAGTACGCGGGCGAGCCGACGCGCGTCGAGATCGGCGATCGCAACCGTATCCGCGAGAGCGTCACGATTCATCGCGGCACCGTGCAGGACACCGGCATCACCCGCATCGGCAGCGACAATCTTCTGATGGTCAACGCGCACATCGCGCACGACTGCGTGGTGGGCAACTACTGCATTCTCGCGAACAACGCGACGCTCGGCGGCCACGTGACGATCGACGACCACGCGATCATCGGCGGCATGTGCGCGGTGCACCAGTTCTGCACGATCGGCGCGCACGTGATGGTCGGCGGCTGCTCGGGCGTCGCGCAGGACGTGCCGCCGTTCGTGATCGCGCAGGGCAATCATGCGTCGCCGGTCGGCGTGAACACGGTCGGCCTGCAGCGCCGCGGCTTTTCGAAGGAAGGCATTCAGGCGATCCGTCAGGCGTACAAGGTGCTGTACCGCAGCGGCAACACGCTCGACGAAGCGAAGGCCGGCGTCGCGGACATCGCGCGCGAGCATCCGGAAGTGCAGCCGTTCTACGACTTCTTCGAGCGCTCCACGCGCGGGCTGATCCGCTGAAGCCGGTCCCGGCAAGCCGCCGCGCCGGCTTGCCGTTTTTTCGCTGTTGCGGATTCGTAAGGCGTACTCGCTAGAATCGCGTCGGTTTTCACTCTCTCAGCCGACGCGATTTTTCTGAAATCGCGCGATTGCCGATGCTGCTCGCGCTGAACTTCGACTGGCTAACCAACCTGCTGGCGATCCTCTTCGTCGTCGCGTGCCTTTACGATGCGCACTACGACGAATGCGGGACGCTCACGCTGTCCGCCGCCGCGATGGGACTCGTCGTGATGGCGATCGAGGCGTTCCTGAAACCCGCGTTCGACATGGCGCTGTAGACCCCGTCTTCAAGCGCTCCCCTTTGCGTCGTCGCCGTGCGCGCAGCATGCATGCTGCGGCTCGCTGCTCTCGTAACGGTCGTGATAGCGAAGCCAGTCGCGCATGTCGTTCGTTTCGTTGCGCCCTTTCGCTGTCAATTCGAGCAGCGCGTAGGTGCCGAGCAGCATTTCCACACCGCGCGCATACGCCGAGTACGTGTGATAGATCGTCCCGTCTTCGTCGCGGCAGAACGCGCTGACGCCCGGCAGCTCGTCGCTCGCGTAGTCCTGCTCGGCGTAGTCGTATTCGACCTTGCCGCGCGCCTTGTCGGCCTCGCGAAACGACACGTGAAAGTCGAAGTTGAAGTCGCTGTCGTGCGACGACACCCACGGAAAGCGCCATCCCATCCGCTTCTTGAACGCGGCGATCTTTGCGAGCGGCGCACGCGACACCGCGACGTACGACACGTCATGATGCAGCAGGTGCGGCAGCGCGCCGTCGATATGATCGGACACGAACGAGCAGCCGATGCACCCCTCTTCCCAGTCCGGCCCGAACATGAAGTGATAGACGATCAACTGGCTGCGCGTGCCGAACAGATCGGCGAGCGTGCGCCGGCCGTCCGGCGTGTCGAACGTGTAGGTCTTGTCGACCTTCACCCACGGCAGCGCCTCGCGCTTCGCGACGAGTGCGTCGCGTGCGTGCGTGAACGCCTTTTCGTCCGCGAGCAGCGCCTTGCGCGCGGCCAGCCATTCGTCCTGCGATGCGATGCGGTGCGTCTGCATGGTCAGTCCTCCGTCGATGAATCCGGTCGATACCGGATAAGAGCCACAGATGACAGCCGGCTAGCTTCGTCATCCGAACTGTTCGGCGAGCCGGTCGAGCGCGCTCGACCACCCGCCTTCGTGCGCGTCGCGCGCGGCCTCGTCGAAGAAGCGTTCGTGCGTGAGCGTGAGGTCGGTCGCCGCGCCGTCCGCGCGCAGCACGATCGTCACGAGCGACTCGCGCTCCGGCGTGCTGCGCCATGCCCACGTGAACACGAGCTTTTCGTTCTGCACGACTTCGCGGTAGACGCCGCTCACGTCGTGCTCCTCGCCGTCGGGCGCCCGCATGACGATCCGGAAACGGCCGCCGACCCGCAAGTCCGCCTCGGCGTGCGTGCAGACCGTGTCGAACGGATGCATCCACTGCATCAACTGCGCCGGCTGCGTCCACGCGGCGTAGACTTTCGCCGCGCTCGCGTTGAGCCGGCGCCGGAGGGTGAGGCTCGGGGCCTGGGTCGGGGCCTGGGTGGGGGCCATGCGGGTTCCTCCTGTTCGACGAATGCGGCGAGACGATCGAGCTGTTCGGTCCAGAAGCGCTGATAGTGGGCGAGCCATTGCATCGCGTCCTCCATCGGTCCCGGCGCGAGCCGGCACGACACGATGCGCCCCGTCTTCGTGCGCGTGACGAGGCCCGCGTCGGACAGCACGTCGAGATGCTTCATCACGGCGGGCAGCGACATCGCGAACGGCTCGGCGAGCGCGCTCACCGACAGTTCGTCGTGCAGCGCGAGCCGCGCGAGCAGCGCGCGCCGCGTCGGGTCCGAGAGTGCCGCGAACGTGCGGTCGAGGGCGTCGCCATGCTTAACCATGTGGTTAAGCATAGAAAGCATCGCGCGAATGTCAAGGCGCAAACGCCGACCCGACATGCGTGCGGCGCGCGCCGCGCGGGTTACACTCTCACGCTGTCAAATCCCCGTTTCCTTCGCGACGCCGCCCGTGAGCTGGGACGTCGCGCCAGAAAGCCCAAGGAGTTCCCGTTGATGAGAGGCGGCTTCGCGCGTTCTGCGCCGATCTCCCCGCGTGCATTGATCCTCGCGTTCGTGGTCCTGCTGTCCGGCTGCAGCCTGTTCCGCCCCGCGCCGCCCCCCGAGCAGGAAGCGCCGGCGCCCGCCAGCGAGCCGGAAGCCGCATCCGAAGCGGCCGCGAGCGAACCCGAGGTGGCCACGCCGCCCGAAGGCGCGAGCGAGTCCGAAGGCGGGGCCACCGCAAAGCCCGTGCCGAGAAGGCCGCACCGCGAACCGGTGCGGCGTGCCCCCCCCGCCCCCCCCCCCCCCCCCCCCCCCGCGCCGCCGCCCGCGCCGGCTCCCGCGCCGATCGTGTCGACGCGGCCGATCGAGCACGGCACGTTCCGCACGCTGCTCGACGCGCAGGTGCAGCGGCCCGACGGCAAGGTGGTCGGCCGCGCGATCAACCTGATCGCCGGGCCGGACGGCAAGCCCGTCGACGTCATCGTGAATCTGCAGGGCTTCATGGGCGTCGGCGACCGCAAGGCAGACTTCCCGTGGAGCACCGTGCGCGTCGACCTGCGCGCGAAAACGCCCGCGATCACGCTCGCGCTCGGCCCCGGCCAGACGACCGACAAGCCGAAGGTGACGACCAAGGGAGAACCCGGCCCCGACGACGCGACGCCGACCCGGCTGCCGATGATCGACGCGACCGTCGAGCGTCCGAACGGCTCGAAGATCGGCCGCGTGGTCGACGTGCTGCTCGACGCGAACGCCGACCCGCTCGCGATCGTGCTCGACTTGAGCGGCACGCTGCAAAGCCGCCACACGATCGCGGCGGACTGGTCCGCGCTGCGCTTCGCGCCGCGCGACAAGGAACTGCGCGCGCAGCTCGATCTGACGGACCAGCAGATCGGCGCATCGCCGCAGTACGCGAGCGACAAGCCGGTGCGCGCGGTGACGAAGCCGGCGAGCGCCGCGCCGGCCGCCGCCGCGTCGGCGGCTTCGGCGGCCACGCCCGCGCCGTCTGCGTCGACCGCTCCTGCCCGCGGTGCCCAATGACACTCCGTTCGATGGCTACCGTACGAAGCCTGCGCGCGCTCGACTGGCTGAATTTCTTCGTCGCGAACGTGCAAACCGGCTTCGGCCCGTTCATCGCGTCCTACCTCGCGTCGCACAAGTGGACCCAGGGCGAGATCGGTCTCGCGCTGTCGGTCGGCACGATCAGCGCGATGGTGAGCCAGGTGCCCGCCGGCGCCGCCGTCGATGCGATGCGCAACAAGAAAGGCGCCGCCGCGTGGGCGATCGCCGCGATCATCGTGAGCGCGATGCTGCTCGCGCTGTCGCCGACCGTCGTGCCGGTGATGGCGGCCGAGGTCGCGCACGGCTTCGCGAGCTGCATGCTGGTGCCGGCGATGGCCGCGCTGTCGCTCGCGCTCGTCGGCCGCTCGAATCTCGGCGACCGGCTCGGCCGCAACGCGCGCTGGGCATCGATCGGCAGCGCGGTGGCGGCGGGCCTGATGGGCCTGTTCGGCGAGTATTTCTCACCGCGCTCGGTGTTCTGGCTGACCGCCGCGCTCGCGCTGCCCGCGCTCGTCGCGCTCGGCATGATCGAGCAACCCGGCATCGCCGCGGCGGCGCGCGGTCCGAAGGCGGCGCCGTCGCCCGAAAAGCGCGAGACGCTGATCGAACTGCTGCGCGACAGGCGGATGCTGACGTTCGCCGCGTGCGTGGTGCTCTTCCACCTGTCGAATGCGGCGATGCTGAACCTCGCGGCCGGCGAGGTGACGGCCGGCATGGGCGACAACGTGCAGCTCGTGATTGCGGCGTGCATCATCGTTCCGCAGGCGATCGTCGCGCTGATGTCGCCGTGGGTCGGGCGCACCGCGCAGCGCTGGGGGCGGCGGCCGATCCTGATCCTCGGCTTCAGCGCGCTGCCGGTGCGCGCGCTGCTGTTCGCCGCGGTCGCGAATCCGTATTTCCTCGTGCCCGTGCAGATGCTCGACGGGCTGTCGGCCGCCGTGTTCGGCGTGATGCTGCCGCTGATCGCCGCCGACGTCGCCGGCGGCAAGGGCCGCTACAACCTGTGCATCGGGCTTTTCGGGCTCGCGGCGGGCATCGGCGCGACGCTGTCGACCGCCGTGGCGGGCTTCATCGCCGACCATCTCGGCAATACCTTCAGCTTTGTCTGCCTCGCGGCGGCCGGCGTGGCGGCAGTGCTGCTGGTGTGGTTCGCGATGCCGGAAACGCGCGAAGCGCTGGAAGAGGAAGAGCAAAGCCCCAGTACCGCCATGTGATACGCGCCGGCGCCGGCCAGCACGGAGGCGGCTGGCAAAAAAAACGCAGGCACCTGAAAAGTGCCTGCGTTTTTTCTGCCGGGAAGCTGCCGCGCGACGCGGCCGGTTCAGCCGAAGTCAGGCGGCGAGCACCTCGTCCGCGCGGCCGGCGACGATGTTGCCGAGGTGATCGAGCTTGCTCGCGAGAATCATCGCGTCCGCGTTGGCCGGCCGGTGACGGCGATTCGGGCTCGGACGGAACACCGCGTCGCCACGGCGGATCTTCTCGCCGGTCAACGCGCACACCGCGCTGCGGCGCGCGGTGCAAACCCGCCATAGCTGGTCGGAGTAGCGCCCGTAGGTCGGATCGCTCCAGCAGACGGAAATGCTCTCATGGTCATATCGGCGGATCAGCGTGATGCCCTGCGCATCCCACGACCGACTGGCCGCACGGCGCCGGTTGGCCGCTTCGGATGCGCCGCGGCTAAGCGGCATCGGCTTGCAATTGCCGCTCTTCTCCGCATCCCCCGACGGACTCCACGGCTCGGACGCGGCGGACAGGAGGTCGATCGTTTGTTGCCACACGCTGCCGGTATCTAGTGTCGTCATAATGCACCTCGTGCACGTGAAAACGATTCAAATATGCCGGTCGAATAACCGCTGTGCCACGCCCGGATTATAGCTCGTCATTTCGCAATCCCCATGAAAATTATTTAAGGTGCTAAACGATAATCGGCTAAGAAAAGGAGACAATGCAACGATTTGGCGGCTTCGACGGGCGTTAATGTCAAGTTCAACCGGCCTTTTGAAAGTTATTCCATGACGCCATGATCGACGACAAGGCAGCAATAGCAAAAATAACAATTGCAGACGTAAATCTGACCAGGCAATCATATTTAAAGGCTCAACTCATATGAGTTTTTTCCGCACCGCGACATGGCCGTCTATGTCCGTCACATGCAGTTCACAATGTTGTAAGAGAGGTTCTATATTGCGATGCACAAGACAACGACAATCGAGGTCATTGCGGGCGATGCGGCCACCTCAAATGCCGATCGCATCGTGGCATACCGTGCACCAGCACCGTCCGACGACTCCGTCGCACTCCCGTTGCCGCCTTTCAAAGCCCTCTCTTTTCGCGACAAACCGAATGATTTTGCTTCTGTTAATAAAATACGCGAAATTTGTTTAACAATTTCGCATATGGCAATTCCGTGAATCAATGCGCGCATTCGCGCACCGATTCACATGAACGGTGCAAGTCGATTCACGTCGCTGTAATCCGGCCCGTGCTTCGTCGACGGCTTCACGCTCGCAGGCGCTGTCCGGCGCGGGCCGCAATGGCCGGCGGCCCGCTCAGCCGCCCTGCCGTTCGTCGAGGAATTGCGCCGACCGGCGTCTGAGCATCGCACCGAATTCGTCGAGCCAGCCGATCGAAAGCCGCCAGCTCTGCCAGTACAGGTCGACGTCGAGGCCGCGTCCCGGCATCAGCTCGACGAGTTCGCCGCGCGCGAGATGCGACGCGATCATCCGCTCCGGACACATCCCCCAGCCGAGCCCGTTCACGCAGCCGCGCAGGAAGCCGGCGACGTGCGGAATCCAGTGCAGCGGCGCGTCGACCTGCGCGCGCGTGATGCGGCGGATGAACCGTTTCTGCAGCTGATCCTTCGGATTGAATTCGATGCACGGCGCGCGGCGCAGCGATTCGCGCGTGACGCCGTCGGCAAAATAGCGCGCGAAGAAGTCCGGCGACGCCACCGCGAGGTAATGCATGCGGCCAAGCCTCGTCGAGCGGCAGCCCTGCACCGGCTCGGCCTGCGTCGTCACGGCGCCCTGCACGCTGCCGTCGCGGATGCGCTCGGCCGTGTAGTCCTGGTCGTCGACCACGAGGTCGAGCAGAATCTCGCGCTCCACGCAGAAGTCGGCGACCGCATCGACGAACCACGTGCCGACGCTGTCGTCGTTGACCGCGACGCGCAGAATCGGGCGCGTCGCATTGCTCATCGCGGAAAGCGACGGCATGCCGCCGCCGAGTTCGGCTTCGAGCAGACGCACGCGCTCGGTGTGACGGCACAGCAGCGCGCCGGACGCGGTCGCGACGCACGGCTGTCCGCGCTTCACGAGCACCGCGCCGACGCGTTCTTCGAGCAGCTTCACGCGCTGCGATATCGCCGAAGGCGTGACGTTCAGCGCGGACGCGGCCCGGTCGAACGAACCGTGCCGCACGACGGCCGCGAGCGCGTCGAGCAGCGCGTAGTCGAGCATTAGCGTTCCTTAATCGGGTTTAAGAAAATCAGCTTCGCTTATGCGAGGCGTCGCGGCAGACTAGCGCCGTTTTCGTCGCCTGTCCAACCCGACTCCCCATGAACTGGATTGCGTTTTCCCATGGCGCCGCGCTCTGCGCGTCGCTGATCGTCACCATCGGCGCGCAGAATGCCTTCGTGCTGCGCCAGGCCATCCTGCGCTCGCACGTCACGAAGATCGTCGTGCTGTGCATGCTGTCCGACTTCGTGCTGATCGGCGCGGGCGTCGGTGGCGCGTCGGCGCTCGCCGGGCGCTTTCCGGTGTTCGTGCATCTGATGCTGTATGCGGGGCTCGCGTATCTGGCGTGGTTCGGCGCAAGCGCGCTGCGGCGCGCGGTGCGGCCCGGCCATGCGGTGCTGGACGTGGGCGGCGCGAACAACCCCGTTGCCGCGCAGCGCGCGCTGCCGGTCGTGCTGATGACGCTCGCGTTCACGTGGCTCAATCCGCACGTGTACCTCGATACGTTCCTGCTGATCGGCACCGCCGGCGCACGGGAGCCGGAGGGCTCGCGCGCGGCGTTCGCGCTCGGCGCGATGGCGGTGAGCGCCGTGTGGTTCGTGTCGCTCGGCTACGGCGCGCGCGCGCTCGCCCCGCTCTTCAAACGAGCCGGCGCGTGGCGCGTGCTCGACGGCGCAATCGGCTCGATGGTGCTGCTGCTGGCCGTCACGCAACTGCGCTAGCGCGTCTTCGTCGCTTCGTGCCACGCGGCATCGGCGTTCGACAGCACGTTCGCGGGGCCCGGCACGTCGGCCGTTTTCTCCACGAGGGCCTCCCCCAAAAACACGGGCGACGCTACGGTTGCCGGCCGGCGCGACGCCTCGCGAGCAACGCATCGACGAGTTCCGTCGACACGTAATGCGGCCCGTCGAACAGGTACACGCGATAGCCGCGATACGCGTCGAGCTGCGGTCCGAGCTCGTCGGCGGTGGCCGGGCGAAAACCCCCGCCCACCTTCGGCCGGAACGCTTCCGCGATGATCCGCACGCGCTGCGCTCCGAGCCGCGCGGCCAGCGCGTCCGCGTATTCGCGCGCGACCTGCGGGCCGCGCGCCTCGACGCCGCAGCCGTCCTGCAGCATCACGCCGACGTCGCGCGGCAGCCAGCCGGCGAGCCACGATGCGAGCGCATCGCCGCCGATGTTGCTGTTGTCGTACACGCTGATCCACAACGGACGCGGCAGCCGCGCGAGCAGCGGCGCGATCGCCGGCGCGTCGGTCCACGTCGGATCGACTTCGACCGGGAAGTACCAGCCGGTGATGTGCACGGGCGGGCGCACCGCCGCGACTTTCAGCGAGCGCTCGACGAGTTCCGCGACATTCGCGCGGGCCTTCTTCTCGTCCGAGTAGCCGGCGAGCCCGACGATCACGCCGCGCGCCCACGGCTCGTTCGCGATCCGCACCCAGTCGGGCACGCGCGGCGCGGGCACACCGGCGCCGGCGACGAACGCGACGTCGTCCACCGCGGTCCACTGCAGGAGCAGCTCGTTCACGCCGAGGCGCTGCCAGTCGCCGTGAAGGTCGAGCCGCTCGTTCGTCAGTTGCCACACGACGCCTTGGGCGAGCGCATCCGCGTGCGCGGGCGCCTGCAGCGCGCAGCCGGCGCACACGAGCGCCGACACCAGCAGCGCGGCGAACCGCACCGGCAGCGAGGCTGCCGCGCGCGGGCGGCGCCGCGATGCGCGCCCGGCGAGGCAATGCGCGATTGTCGACGTCATCCGGATCACTCCCTGTCAGTGGCGCGCGTCGCTCAGTACGACAGCACGGTGCTGAAGAACACGCCGCCGGCGCGCGAATCACCGCTGATCCGCCACCGATACTGCAGCGACACGTCCACATACGAGCGCGGCGAATCGTAAAAGCTGTCGCGAAACCAGTAGCGCGACGACACGCCGACACCGATGCCGAGCGGCACGCTGCGATCGATGCTCGAATCGTAGTCCGCGCCGACGACACCGTATGGAAACACGGTGAGCTTCGGGCTGATCCGGTCGACCCGGTACGTGCGGCCCGCCTCGACATAGCCGGTCCCGTAGGTCCATCCATGCTCGATGTAGTGGCCGATTTCCGCGTAGTCCTGCACGGTCCACCACGACGGCACGTCGAGCCGCCGCTCGGTGCCGTAGCCGCCCGAATACGCAAGACGCGGGAGCCAGTCGCCGACCGCGTGCGAGCCGATCGGCACGAGCCGCTCGAACGCGACGACCGCATTGACCGACTCGAACGGCTTCGCGCGCGCGCCGATCGCGCCGAGCGCCGTCGAGATCCCGCCCGGCTGATTGCCGCTGGTGCCGAAGTCCTGGTACATGCGTGCGTAGACCTCGAACATCCGGTCGCCGAGCGAGCCGAACGGCTGGTAGTACGCTTCGACGCCGGTCTGCCAGCTGTCGGTCGCGCCGGGCGTCGCGCCGGTCGCGACGCCCGGCTGCAGCCCCACGCCGCGATAGCTGAGCGACGCGAGAACGCCCCACGTGCGCGTGACGTCCGCGTGCGCGTTGCGCAGGTCCTGCAACTGCTGCAGCGTCGCGGGCCCGACGCCTTCGGGCGGCGACGTGCCGTAGTCGATCGCGCGCCGGAAGAGCCGCGCAGCGTCGGCGTCGCGATGCGCGTGGAACGCCGCATAGCCCGCGTCGCCCGCCGCGTGCGGCGGCAACTGGCCGGCCGCGTCGGCCTGCGCGAAATACGCGAACGCGCGGCGGCTGTCGCCCGCGCGCTGCGCGACGTAGGCCGCCTGCAGCGGCGGCAGGCCGTCGAGCAGACCCGCGTCCAGCGCGGCGCGCGCCTCGCGCGTCGCGCCCGCGGTGTCGCCGGCGGCGACGAGCGCGTCGATCAGTTCGACCCGCCGCAGCGGATCGCGCGGCGTCGCGTCGGCGGACTGGCGCGCGTACGCGAGCGCCGCGGCCTTGTCGCCGCGTTGCGCGGCCACGATCGACGCGCGCTGCGCGGCGAAGCCCGGATCGTTCGCATAGACGTCGCACGCGCTGCCGTATGCATCGATCGTGCAGTCGAAGACCGGGCGCGCGGCCGTCGCGACCCGCGCGGCCGCTGCGTCGCCCGGCTGCGCGCCGGCATGTTCGAGCGCGTCGCGCGCGGCGAAGCGCCGGCCGACGATCAACGCGTCGGTGTCGTCGCCGACGGGCGCAAGCGGCGCGAGCGCGTCGAGCGCGCGCTGAGGATAGCCGGCCGCCGTCCACACGTCCGCGACGATCGCGCGCGACACGCGCTGGTCGCGCTGCGGCGCGTCCGTCGCCTGCGCGGCGCGCGTGAAGTCCGCTTCGGCGTCGTCGAAGCGGCCTTGCGCGGCCCGCGCATAGCCACGCACCGTGTACGGCATCAACGCGGGATGCGCGCCCGCCGCGAGCGCGTCGGTGGCCGCGTGCTCGAGCCCCGGCATGTCGTGTTGCGCGGCGAGCAAGTCGAAGAGTTGCAGCCAGTAGCCGAGCCGATCCGGCGCGTAGCCGACCGCCCGCCGCGCGTCGCTGACCGCCTCCCCGAGATCGCCCGCGTCGCGCGCCGCCTGCGCGGCCACGGCCGCCTTCGGCGCGAGCTGCGCGCCCGCGAACAGGCGCCGCCGACGCAGTTCGTCGTTGTCGCCGAAACGTTGCGTCGCGTCGTTCGCGGCCTGCCACGCGGTCTGCGGCTGACCCGCCGCGCTCGCCGCATCGATCGCGAGAAGCCGCAGGCGCAGCACGTCGGGACGCAGCGCGATCGCGTCGTTGGCGTCGCGCAGCGCGCTCTCGTAGTCGTGGCGCGCGTACGCGGCGTATGCGCGTTGCGCGGCGTCGTACGCGCTGCCGGTCAGTTGATCCGGCGACGTCGGCGCCGGCCCCGCCCCGCGCGCCGCGGTGTACGGCGGCGCGGCGGCGGCTGCGATCTGCGCATCGATCTGCCGCTTGCGCGCCGCGAGCGAGGCGTCGTGCCCGAGTTCGCGCAGCGCGTCGGCGAGCGTGCGGCTCGCGTCGGCAAGACGCCGCGCGCCGGCCTGCGCGTTCGCGAGCAACAGACGCAGCGACGCCACGTCCGGCCGCTGACGGATCGCCTCGCGCGCATACCGCTCGGCGGCCGCGTAATCGCGGCGCGCGTACGCGTCGTAGCCCTGCTGCGCGACCCGGTACGCCGCGCCCGTCAACGGCAGCGGCAGCGCGGCGCCAGGCAGCGTCTGCGCGCTCGCCGGCACGCCGATGCACAGCGCCGAGCAAAGCATCGCCGTCGATGCGAGAGCGTTACGTATGGTGCTCGCGCGCAGGAACGCGCAACGTGCCGCGTTCGCCGCTGTCACCGTGTTCGCCACGTCCACCGCTGTCGCCGCCTTCGCGACGCGCGCGCCGCCTGATTGAATACGCATCCGCGTCGTCATTGCGCCGCCGTTATCTCGTGCATCCGGCGCTGCTGCTCCGCGATCGCTTCGTTCAGCGCGTCCACCGTGATCACGCCGAGCTTGACCATGTAGTCGCCGATGCGTCCGTGGTCCGCGGGCCGATAGCGCTCCAGCGCCGCTTCGAAGTCCTTGCGGCTCACCGCGCCGCGCTCGATCAGCAGATCGCCGAGTAGCGGCACCGGCTGCGGCCTCGCGGGCTGCGTTACCCGTTGCATCGCGGGCTGCGTTCCCGCCTTTTGCGGCCCCACCACCGGCACGCCGCGCAACAGACGCAACCCATCGGCAATCTCGCCTTCGCGCACGATCCGCTGCACCACCGGCATCGCGAGATGCGCGTGCAGCGCGGCGAGCACGTCGTCGCGCAGCGGGCTCGCGACGAGCAGCACCGCGTGGCCGTTGCCGTCGTCGCCGTACGGCAGCGCGCGGCTGCGCACCACCTGTTCGAGCGGCAGTTGCGACGCGTTCGCGAGGAGCCGCTTCGCATCCAGATGCTCGCGCGGCAGGTCCGCCTGGAACGCGATCGCCTCCGCAAGCGTCTCCTCGTCGAGCCAGCCGTGCGCGACGAGCACGCGGCCGATCGGCATTTCGGCCGCCTCGCGCTTGCCGAGCGCATGTTCGAGCTTCTCCTCGTCGATGGCGCGCCACGACAGCAGCAACTCGCCGAGCCGCTGCCGACGATCGGTGAAGCCATCCGACGACGGAAAGTCGTGCATCGTCTTGTCCCACACGAGCCGCTTGCCGGTCGCGAGATGCACGAGGAACATCTTCCACGCGCGCGACACCGCCATGAAATTCACGAAGTTGCCGATCACCATCCGCGGCACCGACAGCAGCCCATGCTCCCAGCCATAGAGCCGCGTGACGAAAAACACGCGCTGCACGACGCGCATCGTCATCGCGATGCCGTTCGCCCACAGCAGGAACACCACGAACCGCGAGTCGATGAACGGCGACGCGATCAGACGCTGCGTCAGCCCGATCGCATCCGCGAACGCGAACAGGATGAACTGCACGAGCAGCAGGTACGCGATGATCCCGACGAACGACGTGAAGACGCCCTTGCGGTCGCGCGCGAGCAGGTAGCGGGTCGCGAGCGGCCCGTGCCAGCCGGTCTGCTGCCAGCCCTGTAGACCGATGCCGAGCGTCCAGCGCGCGCGCTGACGATACGCGGTCCGAAACGTATTCGGGAAGAACTCGCGCACGCACAGCGGCATCGTCAGCGTGAATTCGCGCTCGGGGCCGAAGCCGAACCACGATTTGCGGCGCGTCGCGTACTGCACCGGAAAGCGCGCGAAGATCGACTGCATCCCCATGCGGCCGAGCCGTTCGCCGACGTCGTAGTCCTCGGTCAGCGTCTCGGTGTTGAACGGCTGGTTGTCGGTATCCGCGCACAGACCGAGCAGCGCGCGCCGCGAGAAGCACGTGCCGACGCCCGCCGACGGCACCGCACCCGCGAGGCTCTCGCGCACGACGAGGTCTTTCGCGTGCCATTCGGCGAATTCGTCCATGTAGGTGCCGGCGACGAGTTCATACCATTCGCGCTCCAGCGACGCGACCGGCAACTGGATCATGTCCTTGCGCGGCAGCAGGTAGTTGAAGAAGCACAGTTCGAGCGGATGCAGCACGTCCTCGCTGTCGTGCAGGATCACGCCGGCGAACTCGATGCCGGTCTCGGCTTCCATCCGGAAGATCGCCTGGATGATCCAGTTCAGACAGTCCGCCTTGCAGGTGGGACCGTCGTGCGGCACCTCCACGCGATGCAACTGCTTGTAGCGCCGGCGCATGCGCTCGACTTCGGCGATCGTCGGCGCGTCGTTCTGATACGTGCCGACGAACACGACGTAATTCGTGTAGTCGAGCACGCGCACGAGCTCGGTGACCATCTGCGCGATCACGTCGTCCTCTTTCCATGCGGGCACCATGATCGCAAGCCACTGCTGCTCGCGCGCGAACAGCTGGTCGGCGGACAACGGCCGGTAGCGACGCTCGATCGTGAAGCGGCGATACGTGAGACGCACCCAGTACCACAGGTCGATGAACAGGTCGTCGATGCCCGAAACCAGGATGATCACCGCGATCACCACCGCGACGTATTCCATCGCGTGGTAGTAGTGCGCGACGAAAAATCCGCCCCACCATCTGAGCGCGTCCAAGCTCACGGTCAGCCCTGTTTGTCGTCGGAGTTCGAATTCTGGCCTGGCGTCTGGCCTGGACCCTGGCCCGGCTTCGACAGCTCCGCTCGCGCCGCGGCCGCCGCCCGTTCGTGCCGCCGCCGCGCCGCTCCCGCGCCGACGATCAGCAACAGCAGCAGCGCGACCAGAATCGCCGGCACGCCCCACGCGGTCCAGTGCTGCGTGAACCACGCGCGCTGACGGTCGGTCGGCGGCACGCCGCCCGGATTCTGCGTGTCGAACGGCTGCAGCACGCCGCTCCCGTCGACCACCGCCACGTTGCCGCGCAGCAGTTGCAGCGTCGGCGGCAGCACCGGCGCAGCGGCGCCGACGTTGCGAAACAGCACGCCCGCCGTGCCGCCCGAGCGCACCACTTCGAGCACGCCGAGTCCCGTCAGGCCCGACAAGTCCGCGAGCGTGCGGTTTCCGCGCGCGCGGATCGTCAACCGTCCGCCATCGAAGCTCGCGGGGCCGGCCACGCTGTCGAGCGCGACGTCGGCCGCGAGAAACGCGCCCGACACTCGCGCGCTCTGCCCGCGTTGCACGACGGAGAGCGTCGCGCGCAACGGCGTCACGCCGACCGCGTTCGCAAGCCGCGCGACACGCGGCAGCGAATGGACCGGATCGTCGAGATACGCATCGGGCACCAGCACGGTCGCGCCCTGCGCATAGCGGACGATCATGCCGGTGAAGTTGTCTTCGAGACGCCCGTCGCCGAGCAGCAGATGACTGCCCGGCAGCACCGCCGCCGGATAGCCGGCCGCGCGCGACTGGCAGCCGCCCTCCGGCTGACGCTGAAACTGCACCTGCAACTGGTTCACCGCGCCGAGCGCGTAGCCGGGGATGTTCGCGGACAGACGCTGCGGCCGTCCGTCGGTCGACATCAGGCGCGAGCCGATCAGCACGCCGTTGAAGAACACCGACGCGACCTGCGCGTTGCGCGTGGGCGCGGCCGCGGCCGCAAGATCGAGCGCGACGCCGGTCGGCACCTTGCCGTTGCCCGACACCGCCGCGAGATCGAACGTCGCGTCCCACGTTGCGCTCGTCTGCACGTTGAGCGTGCGCGGCGTGCCGCCGACGAGCGACAGCGCAATGCGGTCGGTGTCGCCGCCGGCGCTCAGGTTCGGCGCATCGTCGAGTGCGTGGACGGTGAGCCGGTTCGACACCATGATCGGCGTCCACGTGCGCGACAGCGCGCCAACGCCCGCCGTGTCGCCCACCACGATCACCGGCTCGCCGCCGAGCCTTCCGACGCCGACGTGGCCGTCTTGCGCGGCTTGCGCCGTTTCAGTCGCGGCGGCGGCCTGACCGTTGCCCGCCCCCGCGAGCGGCCCCGCCGGGCCGTTGCGCCACGCATCGAACGCCGCGAGCGCATCCGGCGCCGCGCTCGCCACCTGCGCGCGCAGCGCGTCGAACGCGTCGCGAAGCCGCGCGCGCAATGCATCGTCTTCGATCAGCACGTTCGGCGAGAACACGCCCGAAGGCGCGAGCGCAACGAGCGCGCCGAGTTCGGCCGGATTCGCGATCCGGTGCTCGCCGCCGCCCGCGAGCGCCGCGAACGCGGGCACCGCCCGCAACGCGGCCGGCACCGACACGTCGCCGAGATTCACCGACTCGCCGACGGCCGGCACGACCTGCGTGACCGGCGTCGTGCCCGCGCGCATCAGCAAGGACTCGACGCGCCACGCGACGTCGTAGCCGCCCGCCGCGAGCCGCCGGCTGCCGACGGCGATTACCGGTTTCGGCGGCAGCGCGCTCCACGCGCCGCGCAGATCGTCGATCGCCGACGTGTCGAACTGGTAGACGAGCCGCGACGTCGGCGCGACGCGCCACAGATTGCCGATCGCGGTCTGGTCGGCGCACTCGTGCTCGTCGACCACCGACGACCACTGCACGCCCACGCGCACGAAGCCGGACGGACGCGGCGACCCGTCGACGCCGATGCTGATCGCGCCGTCGCCCTGCGGCTCGGTCAGCGCGCGCGCGAGCACCGGCGAGCCGTCGAGCGACAGCACGAACGTCGTGCGGCCGCCGTCGCCGCGCAGATAGCCGCCGTCGAGCTGCAGCGTCGCGTTGCTGACCGGCAGGCCGACCGGCACCGGAAAATACAGCTCCTGGCTCGCATCGGGCGCGCGCAGCAGGATCGGCTCGCGCACGCCGAGATCCATCAGCGACACCGTGCGCGAATCGACATGCCCTGCGCCGAGCTGCGCGAACGCGGCGGCGACGTCGCCCGGCGCCGCGCGTGCGACGCCCATCCACGCGAGCGCCGTCAGACCGAGGAGAATGCGGCGAAGCAGCCCCGACACGCCGCCACGCGAAGTGAGATTGGTAGTCACGTCCTTATGTCCCATGTTGTCGGCGCGCGCCGTGGCGCGCACCGCTCGCGGCGGTCGCGAAACCCGCTGGTGAATTCACGCCTTCAGTCCTCGGCGAGCGGCACCGTGCGCCCCGGATGACGGTAGCCCGGCAGCTCGCGGCTCGGGAACGGCTCGAACGGCCTGCCGGTCAGCGCGGCGACGATCCGCTCCGACGCATGGCCGTCGCCGTACGGATTCACGCGCCGCGCGAACGCGCGCCGCTCCGCTTCGTCGTCGACGAGTTGCAGCACCGACTGCACGATCGCGTCGCGATGCGCGCCGATCAGTTTCACCGTGCCCGCCGCGAGCGCCTCCGGGCGCTCGGTCACGTCGCGCATCACCAGCACCGGTTTGCCGAGCGCCGGCGCTTCTTCCTGCACCCCGCCCGAATCGGTCAGCACGATCGACGCGCGCTGCATCAGGCGCACGAATTCCGGATATTCGAGCGGATCGGTCAGGTAGACGTCTTTGAGATCACCCAGCGTGCCGAGCACGGGGCCGCGCACGTTCGGATTCAGGTGGACCGGATAGACTATCTGCATCTTGCCGGTCTGCGCGAGCATCGCGAGCGCCGCGCAAATGTTTGCAAAGCCCTCGCCGAAACTTTCGCGCCGATGGCCGGTGACGAGCAGCAGCGGACGCCCGCCGTCTTCGGGCTCGATGAAAGGAAACTGCGCGTCGATGCGCTCGCGCAGCGGCGCGTCGTGCGCGAGGCGCTCGCACATCAGGTGCAGCGCGTCGATCACCGTGTTGCCGGTGACGATCACGCGCCCGCCGAGCGATTCCGCTTCGAGATTCGCCTGCGAACTGGCCGTCGGCGCGAACAGCAGGTCGCTCACCACATCGACGATGCGCCGGTTCATCTCCTCCGGCCACGGCTCGTACAGATTGCCGGTGCGCAGCCCCGCCTCGACGTGGCCGACCGGAATGCGCCGATGAAACGCCGACATCGCGGCGACCATGCTCGTGAGCGTGTCGCCGTGCACGAGCACGCGGTCGGGTTTTTCGGCTTCGAGCACGTCGTCGATGCCGGCGAAGAGCCTCGCCGCGAGACCATTGAGCGTCTGGTTCGCGGTCATCGCGGCGAGATCGTATTCGGGCACGACGCCGAACAGATCGAGCACCTGTTGCAGCATCGTCTGATGCTGGCCTGTCACGCAGACGATCGACTGCACGTCGTCGTCGGCCGCTAGCCGCTTCACGAGCGGCACCATCTTGATCGCTTCGGGCCTGGTTCCGAATATCGACAGAATACGCACGGAAAGACCTCACGTTAATCGATTCGCCCAAGGTGCGAGGCGGCGGCCGGCACCCGTCGGACATTTTTCATCCGCCTCATTCGTGCGGACTTCAACGGGTCGTTACTTTACACGGTTCGCGTTACGCGAGAAGTCTGCGCGGTAGCGCTCACTTCGAATAGCCCTGAAATAACGACTGTGGCGTCGCGAACCAACGATGCGCTGCGCTTGCGCCGGCACGCACAAATCCGTGCCAGAATCGGCCGAAATTGCGCCATCGCACGCGAGCTTTCGATGAACGACATCGTTACCGAAGCGTTCGACGCAGCGCGAATGGTTCCCGGCTTCAGCGCGCCCGACCTGCCGCGCGAATCGCCGGACCGCGCCGCGCTCGACGCCGCCGACTACAACACGCGCCACTGGACGAGTCACGCCACCGGGCCGCTTACGCCCGGCACCGGCGAACATGCCAGCGAAACCTGCCGGATGTTTCGCGACACCTTCAACCCGTATCGCCCATCGGTGCTCGAATGGCCGGGGCTCGCGCCCGACGCGCTCGAACGGATCGTGTCGCTGCCGATCTGGGACATCGCGGTACAGACCGAAGGCAAGGCGCGGCTGCGAATGGCCGCCTATGCGGCGACGCTCGACGACCCGCCGATGCGCGACGCGATCGCGCTGAACGCGTGGGAGGAGAACCGTCACAAGGAAGTGCTGGCGCGGATGGTCGCCGCATACGGCATCGCGCTCGCGAGCGAGCCGCCCTACGCGTGGCCGAAAGACCCGGAATGGGCGTACCTGGTGACCGGCTATAGCGAGTGCATCGACAGTTTTTTTGCGTTCGGCCTCTTCGAGGTCGCGCGGCGCTCGGGCCTCTTTCCGCCCGCGCTGATCGACACGTTCGAGCCGGTGATGCAGGAAGAGTGCCGGCATATCCTGCTGTTCGCGAACTGGCTCGGCTGGCATCGCGCGCGGCTGCCGTGGCATCGGCGCATCCGCTTCGAATTGAAGGCGGCCGCGGTGTGGGTGTTTCTCGCGTGGGAGCGCATCGGCCTCGCGCGCGCGATGGACGCCGAAGGCAACGAGCATCGGCACGACAACAACTTCACGATGAACGGCGCGCAGTCGGTGTCGGACGCCGACATCGGCGTCGCCGACCTGATGCGCGTGTGCCTCGCGGAAAACGACCGGCGCTTCGCCGGCTACGATCCGAGGCTGTTGCGGCCGACCACGATGCCGTCGATCGTGCGTTTCGCGCTGCGGTTCGTGCGGAAGAAAAGTGGCGGCGCGTGAGCCGTTCGTCGTTCAGCGCGGCTGCGCCGCGCAGTCCGGATTGAATACGCGTTCGGTCGAAGGCGGATGATTCGCGAGTTTGCTCGCCGGACGACGCGGACGCGCAACGAGTTCGCCGCCGCAGTTCGGGCATCGCCCGTTCAATACGTTGTCCGCACAGTCGGCGCAGAACGTGCATTCGAACGAACAGATTCGCGCGTCCGGCGAGTCCGGCGACAAGTCCTTGTTGCAGCATTCGCAGCCTGGTCTGAGTTCGAGCATGGCGTCTCTCCTTTCGTCCGCAGTATGAAGGGTCCGCCCGAGTTCGCGAAGCCGATCGCGCACAAAAAAATAGCGCACCGCCCGAAGGCGGTGCGCCACACAACGATAGAACCCGCGCCGGCAGCACGTCCGGCGCGCGGGCGTCAGGTCATGCGATCACGGGATCAGCCACAGCGACAGCGCATAGATGGCGAGCGACACGACGAACGTGATCGCCGTGTAGCCCATCACGCGCTGGATCCGGATGCCGGCGATCGCGACCACCGGCACCGCCCAGAACGGCTGCAGCATGTTCGACACGTTCTCGGCCATTGCGACGCCCATCGCGGTGCGCGCGACCGATGCGTGCAGATCGAGCGCGGCCGGCAGCACGAACGGCCCCTGAACGGCCCAGTGACCGCCAGCGCTCGGAATCAGCAACGTGATGATCGCGGAGCTGAGGAAGCTCCACAGCGGCAGCGTCGCCGGCGTGGCGATCGCGACGAACGTCTTCGCGATCGTCGACGCGAGGCCCGTGCCGGTCATGATGCCCATGATGCCGCCGTACACCGGGTACTGCAGCAGCATCGATCCGGTCTGCCGCGCGGCGCGGCGAATCGCGTCCGCGTACGCGATCGGGCGGCCCTGCAGCACGAGGCCGATCAGCAGGAAGATCAGGATCGTCGTGTTGATGTCGAGTTCGAAGCCCTTCCCGGACCACGTCATCCCGAGATAGCCGGCGCCCAGCGCGACGATCAGCAGCGTGCCGAGCACCGAGCGCTCCGCGCGCGCGGCGAACGAAGCGGGCGCGGCGCCGCGCGCGTGCGGATCCGCGTCTGCACCGCCGCCCGCCGCTTCCGGTTCGCTGAACGACACGACGTTTTCGGGCTTCGGATGCATGCGGATGAAAATCGCGGTCATCACGACGACCACGAGCACGCTCGGCACGAACACGAACGGCGCGAAGATCGTGTCGGTGAGCGGCACGACATGGCCGGTCGCCTTCTCGACGAGATTCAGCGCGTTGCCGTGCGACGCCTGCGACAGCGCGATCGAACTCGACAGCCCGCTATTGCAGATCGACCACGCCGAGTAGCTGCCGGCGACGAGCCACGCGAAATCCACCTTCACGCGCTTCGCGATTTCGCGCGACAGCAGCGCGCCGACGATCAGCCCGAGGCCCCAGTTCAGCCACGCGGCGACGCCGACGATCGGGAACACCATCAGCGCGGCGCGGGCCGGCGTGCTCGCGCGCGTCGCCATCGCGCGCAGGCCGCGCTGCACGAGCGGCGCGTCCGCGATCGCGAAGCCGGTCGCGAGAATCAGGATCATCTGCAGCGCGAAGCCGAGGATGTTGAACGTGCCCTTGTACCAGGCGTCGAGGATCGTGGGAACGGTGGCGTGCGGGCCGAATCCCAGTGCCAGCAGGCAGACGACGAATGTGAGTCCGATCGACAGCACGAACGGGTCCGGCATCACCTGCTCGAATACGTATACGAGCCCGGCGACGACGCCGCGCCCGCCTTCGCGGCCGGCCGATGCGGACGCGAGGGTTGGTCTCTGTTCCATGATGAGTCTTCCTTCTGTTTCGACCACGGCGACGCTGCGCACGGTTCAGTCGCGGCGCTCGCCTCTTCTCCGGCTTCTTCTTTCGCGCGGATGGCCGTAGACCTATGCGCGCCGGATGTTGTAGGAGGGCGAAACATACCTGATTCCAGCGGTTCTTGCAGCAGTTCTTGCAGCCGCCGGAATCCGGTTTCTTTCAGAATTATTTCATCATCGATTCAGATTCATTTCACCGATGGCGCGCCACAAACACGGACGCCGCTCGCGATGCGGCGGCCGCGCATCCATGTGCGCGCGGCGATGACCATGAGGCCGCCTCGCCAGCGCGAGAGCGGCCGACACGAGCCGCGAGCGCGAATCGCTCCATCTACGTCGACGCATGCTACTTCCTGTCGTTATCCTGTCGTTGCCCTTTGCCGCTTCCCGGGCGCCATCGCTCGACGACGCGCGCTGACGCGGACGGCGCGAAGAACCGCATCCCCGGGTTCGTTTCGCCGCGCGCAAATGTATTACACATTGCTTGCGCCGCCGATCGGGGTTAACTCGGCCCGCGCCGCGCTTGCGGCTATCATGTGCGCTCAACGACCCGTGCGCGCCGCGCACGCCAGATGGAAAAACCCATGGCATCTCCCCAGGAAAACGTCAGCATGGCCGTGTTCTGCGACTTCGAGAACGTCGCGCTCGGCGTGCGCGACGCGAAGATCGACCGCTTCGACATTCGCCCCGTGCTGGAGCGGCTGCTGCTGAAGGGCAGCATCGTCGTGAAGAAGGCGTATTGCGACTGGGACCGCTATAAGGCGTTCAAGGCGTCGATGCACGAGGCGAGCTTCGAGCTGATCGAGATTCCTCACGTGCGGCAGTCCGGCAAGAATTCGGCGGACATTCGCCTCGTCGTCGATGCACTCGACCTGTGCTACACGAAATCGCACGTCGATACGTTTGTGATCGTCAGCGGCGACTCGGACTTCTCGCCGCTCGTGTCGAAGCTGCGCGAGAACGCGAAGAAAGTGATCGGTGTCGGCGTGAAGAACTCGACGTCGGACCTGCTGGTCGCGAACTGCGACGAATTCATCTTCTACGACGACCTCGTGCGCGAGATCGCGCGCGCGTCCGCGAAACGCGAGAGCGGCGCAAATGAAAAACGCGACGCGGGCGCGACGGCCGACGAGCGGCAGCCCAAGCCCGACTCGGAAGATCGCAAGTCGAAAGCGATCGCGTTCGCGGTCGAGACGCTCGACGCGCTCGTGCAGGAGCGCGGCGAGAGCGGCAAGATCTGGGCGTCGGTGCTCAAGAGCGCGATCAAGCGTCGACGGCCGGACTTCAACGAAACGCGTTACGGGTTCCGCGCATTCGGCAATCTGCTCGAAGAGGCGCAGGCGCGCGGGCTGCTCGAAGTCGGGCGCGACGAGAAATCGGGCGCCTTCGTGTCGCGGACCACGCCGGCCGCGGGCAAGCCTGCGGAAGCCGCTGCCGCTTCCGCCGACGAAAACCACGCGCCGCACGCGGACGAAACGCGCGGGCGGCGCGGCAAGGGCCGTCGCGATGCACGCGAAGGCGCGGCCAGGGGCAAGCGCGCGCCGGAACCGGTGGTCGAGCAAGTCGCGCACGAAGCGCACGAAACGCACGCGATCGCGGCGGACACCGGGCAACCCGACGCGCACGGCGAGGTTTTCTCCGGGCACGGCACTCCGCGTGCGCCGGGCGAGCCGTCCACGGTCGCCGAGCAGATCGGTGAAGTCTTCGAAGTCGCCGAGGCGGCAACGCCTGCGGAACAACGAGCGGCCGACGAAGCGCCGACGCCGCCACGCAGCGCCGCGCGTCGCGCGCGCCAGACGACCGCGAAGAAGGCGGCGAAGAAGGCCGTCGCGCGCGATGCCGAAGCTCCGGTGGCCGGCCAACCCGCTGTCGAGATCGAAGCCGCGCCTGCGGCCGACGCACCGGCAAAAAAGAAAAGCCGCAAGAAGAGCGCACCGCGTGCGCAGACGAAGGCCGCGGCCGACGACCAAAGCTGAACGGTTTTCGGCGAGTGGCGGCAGGCCGCGCGCTGCCGCTAGTCGCTCGCGAACGGATCGCGCGGCGGCTTCTTTGGCGGCGCGGCCGCATCGTGTTCGTCGTCCCGCGCGGGCGCTTCGCCAAACGGATTCACGCGTTCGCGCCGCATCGTTTCGCCGAACGGATTCGTCCCCGCGCGTTCACGTGAAGCGCCGCCGAACGGATCGTGCGTCGCGCGGGTTCCGCCAGGCGGCGTGACGGCGGGCTCGTCGGCGCTATCCGCGAGGTTGTATTCGGCTCGCACCCGCGCGAGCACGTCCGCGATCGCCGCTTCGAATCCCGCCGCATTGCCGAAGTGCTTCATCGTCCAGTTGCAACCGCTCGCGTCGGGCGACTGCATTTGCGGGCGCGGGACGACGATCGACACGCCGTCGTCCACGACCTCCTGCAACCGCTGGATGCGGCGGCTCACTTCCTGCTGCAGCCGCGACGCGTTCAACGTCTTTCTCGCCATCGATTGTCCTTGTGCTTCAGGCGACCGTGTCGGCCAGCCACACCACCGTCAGCGACCGCACGCCCTGCGCGCCCTGAATCAGCACGCCCTCGATGTCGGCCGTCGCCGAAGGCCCGGTGACGAGTGCCGCGTAACGCGCATAGCGAAAGTCGTCGCGCCGGTACGCATGCTGCAGCCCGGCGACGATCTGCGCCGGATCGAGCAGCACGACCAGATGCTGAACCAGATAGCCGAGCGAGTTCACACGATACTCGCGTTCGCTGAGCCACACGGAGCCGGTCTCCGCGACGCCGAAACGCGCGCGCACGACGCCCACGTCGACGTCTTCGAGCGATGCCGGCGGCGTATCGGCTTCGATCGCGCGCGTGCCCTGCACTTCCGGCGCGGCGGACGCGATCGTTGCGCCCGCACCGAAGCGCTCGCGAATCATCGCAAGCACGTCATCGGCCGAAGCCGCGTCGCGGCAGGTGCCGCCGAGCACCGCGAGCGCGGCGGTAAACCGTTCGCGCAGGTCGCCGGCCGGCGCGTCGAACAGCGGCACGTCAGGCAGCGCCTGCGCCGCCGGCTGCGCGGCGCGCACTTTCGCGAGGAACGCATCACGATTCGCCACGGCCGCCTCCGTTGTTCTTCTTGCCGCGATTCTTTTCATACCACGCATGGAACGTCATCTTCGGCGCATGCGGCAGATCGCGCTGCCGTCCCCAGATGTTCAGCGGGTTATACAACATGAAGTTCGGCAGACGCCGCAGCGCGCCATCGAGCGACGCGACCGCGCCGCGATAGAGCGAAGGATTCCCGAGCAGTTTGCCGGCCATCTTCAGCACTTCCTGCTTGACGAACGGCACCTCCTGACGCGCGGCGATCACCTCGCGCCACTTGTAGATCTGCTCGTGAATGTTGATCTTCACCGGACACACGTTCGTGCAACTGCCGTTCAGCGTCGACGCGAACGGCAACGCGCTAAAGCGCTTCAAATCGAACGCCGGATTGATGATCGCACCGATCGGCCCCGCATACGTGCTGCCATACGACAGCCCGCCGCTGCGCCGGTAGACCGGACACGTGTTCATGCACGCGCCGCAGCGGATGCACTTCAGCGAATACCAGAAGTCGGGCATCGCGAGCCGGTCCGAGCGGCCGTTGTCGACGAGCACGAAATGCATTTCCGCGCCAGCACGCGGCGCGCGAAAATGCGACGTGTATTGCGTGATCGGCGAGCCGAGCGCGCTGCGCGACAGCATCCGGATAAACACGCCGAGGTCGGACACGCGCGGAATCAGCTTCTCGATGCCCATCGACACGATATGCAGCGGCGGCACGTTCGCCGACAGATCCGCGTTGCCTTCGTTCGTGCAGACGACGACCGTGCCCGTCTCCGCCACCGCGAAGTTGCAGCCGGTCATCCCCGCGGTCCTGTCGCGCACGAACCACGGCCGCGTGTTCATCCGCTGGCTTTCGGCCAGATAGTGAATGTCGTTGTTCTTCGGATCGGTGCCGATCGTGCGCCCGAAAACGACCGCCACGTCGTCGCGCAGCTTGTGCACGGCCGGCACGACGATATGGCTCGGCGGCTCTTCATCGAGTTGCTGGATGCGCTCGCCGAGGTCCGTCTCCATCACCGCGATTCCGCGCGACTGCAGGTAATCGCGCAGTTCGCACTCGTCGGTCAGCATCGACTTGCTCTTCACGAGCGAGGTCATCCCCCGTTCGTTCAGGATTCGATAGACCGTCTCGTTGTGCTCCTGCGCGTCACTCGCCCAGTGCACCTGCACGCCGTTCGCTTCTGCCGCGCGCGAAAACTGGTCGAGATAATCCGCGAGATGCGACAGCGTATGCGCCTTGATGTCCGATGCGAGCGAGCGCAACGTCTCCCACTCGGGGATCGCGTGGGCCTGCGCGTCGCGTTTCGTGCGCAGGTCCCAGAGTCGCTTGTCGTGGAATGCCAGATGGTCCGGATGCGCGATGAACGCGCCTGCCGCCTTCGCGTGATCGAGACGTTTCATTCGCGGGCTCCGTTCAGTACCTGCGCGATGTGAATGAAGCGCACGTCCGCTTTCATCCGCTCGGCACAGCCGGCCTGATGCATCAGACACGACATGTCGCCCGACACGATGTACTGCGCGCCTGCGCCGACGTGGTCGAGCACCTTGTCCTGCCCCATCCTCACGGACACGGCTTCCTCCGTCACCGCGAACGTGCCGCCGAATCCGCAGCATTCGTCGGGGCGCGTCAGCGTGACGAACTCGATGCCCTTCACGCGTTTGAGCAGTTCGAGCGGCTTCGAAAAAGGCGCGGACGCGATCTCCGACACCGACGCCTCGTTCAGATGCCGCAACGCGCTGCAACTGTTATGCAGGCCGACGCGATACGGAAATTCGGCCCACGGAAACTCGCGTGCGCCGAGCACGTCATGAAGGAATTCGACGAGTTCATACGAATTGCGGCGCACCTGCTTTACTTCATCGGTCTGCCCGATCGCGTTCAGGTGGTCGCGCACGTGATTGATGCAACTCGCGGACGGCCCGACGATATAGTCGTAGCCCGCGAACGCGCGCACGAATACGCGCTCGGCGCCGGCGGCCTCCGCCTGCGCGCCGCTGTTGGCCATCGGCTGGCCGCAGCATGTCTGGTCCTGCGGATAGTCGACTTCGCAGCCGAAGCGCTCGAGCAATTCGAGCGTCGCGATGCCGACCTCGGGATAGAACGCATCGATGAAGCACGGGACAAACAGGGCGACCTTCATGTCGTGTCGTTCCCACGGGAGGTGGAGTGTTCGCGATTCTACTGCCGACGCGAACGCGCTTCCATCGGGTCGATCCCGCTTCGCCGCGCGTTGGCGTTCAAGCGCCGTCCGCATTGTTATCACGAATGGAACGATGAAGCCCATTTGCAGGCGATGATCGCGAACGCGAACTCCTTCATGATGAGCGCCATTCCCGAACCACCACGAAGGAGCCCAGCATGAACACGCAAAACGTAAGCCCTGTCGCCATCGTCACCGGCGCGTCGCGCGGCATCGGCGCGGCCATTGCAGAACGTCTCGCGAAAGACGGCTTTGCAGTCGCCGTCAACTATGCATCGAGTGCCGGCCCGGCCGACGCGCTCGTCGCGAAGATCGTCACCGACGGCGGCCGCGCGGTCGCGGTGCGCGCCGACATCTCGAAGCCCGCCGACGTGCGCGGTCTGTTCGATACGACCATCGCCGAATTCGGCAAGCCGAGCGTGCTCGTGAACAACGCGGGCATCATGAAGAACGCGACGATCGCGGAATTCGCGGACTCCGTCTACGACGAAACATTCGACATCAACGTGCGCGGCACGCTGAACACGATGCGCGAAGCCGCCGCGAAACTCGCGGACGGCGGCCGCGTGATCAACTTCTCGACGACGGCGCTCGCGCTGAATCTGCCGGCATACGGGATCTACAACGCGAGCAAGGCCGCCGTCGAAGCGTTGACTCGCGTGTTCGCGAAGGAAATGCGCGGACGCCGCATTACGGTCAACGCCGTGGCGCCGGGGCCGGTCGCCACCGAACTGTTCCTGCACGGCAAGACCGACGAACAGATCCGCCAGTTTGCGAGCATGCCGCCGCTGCAGCGCCTTGGCGAGCCCGCCGACATCGCGGGCGTCGTGTCGTTCCTCGCCGGTCCCGACGGCGGCTGGGTCAACGGCCAGACGCTGCGCGCGAACGGCGGTCTCGCCTGACGCGATGCCCGCCGCGGGTGCCGCGAAGAGCGGCGGCACCCGCGGCGGCACCGGTTTTGAAGGCCCGCGGCGCGATGCTACACTCGGCTGCCTGAATCGACCGTTGCTGCCCTCGCCTTCGGCGAGCCTTCAATCCGATCACGACCATGTACCTGTCCATCCTCGCCGTCGGCATCGGCGGCGCGCTCGGGTCGCTGCTGCGCTGGGTGCTCGGCCTGCGCATGAACGGCCTCTTTCCGGACCTGCCGCTCGGCACGCTCGCGTCGAATGTGATCGCCGGCTACATCATCGGCGTGGCCATCGCGTTCTTCGCGCGAATGCCGTCGCTGTCGCCCGACTGGCGCCTCTTCGTGATCACCGGACTGATGGGCGGCCTGTCGACGTTCTCGACGTTCTCCGCGGAAGTCGTCTCCCACTTGCAGCACGGCCGGCTCGGTTGGGCCGCCGGTGAAATCGCGATCCATGTGTGCGCATCGATCGCGATGACGATCCTCGGCTTCGCAACGGTCGCGCTGTTGATGCGCTGAAAACGAAGACGGGGCGCCGCGCGCCCCGTCCTTTTCGACCCTCAGCTTCGCGACATCACGCCAGCGCCGGCCGCACATAGCCGCCCGGCAAACCGTTCTTCGACAGCACCCACTGCCACAGCTGGATGTCGCGTGCGCGGAACGCCCCCGCGCACGACATCAGGTAGTAGCGCCACATCCGGTGGAAGCGCTCGCCCATCGACTCCGCAAAACGCGGCCACGCCGCCTCGAAATTCGCGTGCCACGCCATCAGCGTGCGGTCGTAGTCCGCGCCGAAGTTGTGCAGGTCTTCGGTGACGAACAGACCGCCCGACGCATCCGCGATCTGCCCGATGGTCGGCAGCTCGCCGTTCGGGAAGATGTATTTGTCGATCCACGGATCGGGCGTCGTGTTGCGGCGGTTCTTGCCGATCGTGTGCAGCAGAAAGAGGCCGTCGTCCGCGAGACAGCGGTGCGCGACTTCCATATAAGCGCGATAGTTTTTCGGGCCGACGTGCTCGAACATCCCGACGCTCGCAATGCGATCGAAGCGCTCGTCGAGATCGCGATAGTCCTGCAGACGGAACTCGACCGGCAGCCCCTTGCAACGCGCGGCGCCATGTTCCGCCTGCTCCTTCGAGATCGTCACGCCGACGCAACTGACGCCATAGCGCTCGGCCGCGAACTGCATCAGGCTGCCCCAGCCGCAGCCGATGTCGAGCAGACGCATGCCCGGCTTCAGGCCGAGCTTCCGGCAGATCATGTCGAGCTTGTGCTCCTGCGCTTCGTCGAGCGTCGTCGCGCCGCCCGACCAGTAGCCGCACGTGTACGTCATCCGCCGATCGAGCATCGCCTCGTAGAACGCATTGCCGATGTCGTAGTGTTGCTCGCCGACCTTCCATGCGCGACGCGCCGTTTGCCGGTTCATCAGGCGAGCGCGCAGCGCGTGGAATACGAGCCGCGCGGGGTCGATCTGCTCGTCGAGATGCGCACGCAGCACGCGCGTGAAGAACTCGTCGAGCCGGTCGCATTCCCACTGGCCATCCATGTAGGCCTCGCCGAGGCCGAGATTGCCGGCTGCGAGCACGCGTTCTGGCACGCGGTCGTCGAGTATGCGAATGTCCCACGCTCGCGTGCCGCCGACCTTGATGTCGGCTTTTTCGAGCAGTGACGCGATGAGTCGCGCTGCGGAAGATAAGCCCGCAGTTTCACTACGGACAGGTTGTGAACTCTCCAGATCTGTCGTTGCCATAGGTGCTCCGTACCGTTGCTAACGCCTTCGTGCATCCTTGAAAACGCTATGATGCACCGGGCAAAAAAAGCGTGCAGCGGACCGCTCAGCGCCTTCCCAGTGCGTAATAATTGAAGGCTCGAGACCGCTGCTCCACGCCTGCCGGGGCAGCAACCGCAAACGCGCACGAGGAGACACGATGGCGTACGACAGCAACAACATCTTTGCGCGCATCCTGCGTGGCGAAGCTCCCTGCATCCGGATCTGCGAGTCGGAAACGACGCTCGCGATCATGGACGCGATGCCCCAGGCCGACGGCCACGTCCTCGTGCTGCCGAAAGAGCCCGCGGTCGAAATCGACGAACTGTCCGCGCAAGCCGGCGCGGACTGTATCGGTACGGTTCAGCGTGTCGCGTCGGCCGTCCGCCGCGCACTCGCGCCGGACGGCCTGCTGATCGCGCAGTTCAACGGCGCGGCCGCCGGGCAAACGGTGCCGCACGTGCATTTCCACGTGATTCCGCGCTGGGCCGGACGCGAACTGCGTCTGCACGCACGCGAGATGGCGCCGCGCGAGACGCTCGAAGCGCTCGCGCAAAAGATCCGGCACGCGCTGTAGCCAGCGGCGGTCGTCAAACCCCTCGCGCCGCCACCTAATTCACCGCACACACGCCGCCTGCGTCCGGCGTGCCCGACGGATGGCTCGGCGTCGCGATCTTGATCCTGGCGAGCGCAGGCGTGGACTCTTCCGGAAATTTCTTCCCGCTGGCCGGGAAGCAGTTCGACGCCAGCAGATACGCAATGACGTTTGCGTACTGCTCGTCGGACAGCGAAGCCGGGTCGTTGAACGGCATGTTCTGCGTGACGATCGTCTGCAGCATGCCCATCGTCCAGCCGTTGTGTTCGGCCGTGCTCAGGAAGTCCTTGCCCGCGAGAGACGGAGCCGCGAGGCCCTGAAGCTTGTCGCCGTGGCAGCTCGCGCAGTGCTGCGTATAAACGTCGTGGCCCTGCTTCGCCTGATCTTCAGTGAACGGCGCGGCATTGCCGCCGGATCCGGATTGCGCCAGCGCGACGGAAGCAGCGCTCGCCATCGTCAATGTCAGGGCGGCTCGAACAATCGAGTGCATGGTGGTTCGGTCCTGTTGAATTGGAATGCAATGAATTGCGAGTGAGCAGATAGCGTGCCGCGTGCCGTGCCCGCGCGTCACCGCTGTACGCTCAATGCTGCTCTTCGCATTGCTGCTTCACGAGCGGCGCCGCCGCCGTATAAATGACGAGCAGATCGCCGGCTACCCGGATGTTTTCTCCGCCGGATAGCGGCACAACCTGCTCGCGGCCTTGACTGAGCGGCACGGCGCGATACGCGAGATACCCGCCGTGAACGCCGTAGCCCGCCTCGTGCGGCAGCCTGCAACCATCGAGCGATTTCGCGCCCGGCGGCACGGCAAGCTCCGTGTTGGTCGCGGCGCCCGTCACGCCGCCGAGCACGCCGATGTCGCCCGGCCGCCCCTGCGCCACTTCGAGGTTCTCGAGCGCGAGCGACATCGCCTCGGTGTAGTCGTCGAGGCTGCGCACGCTGCCCGCATCCTGCAGATGACCAACGGCCGCGCGCAGATTGGCGAGCACCCCTTCCATCACGGGCTCCCACGGCCGCTCTTCCTGACGGTCGAGCAGATGCTCGATGCGGCCCATCGCGCCGCCCGTGCTGTTGCCCTCGAGTTCGGCGCCGCCCGTGCCCTGCAAAATGACGAGCACGCGCTTCGCGGACGCCTTGTACTGATCGGGGCCGCTCCACGGCGCGCCAGACGCGCGCGTGATCTCGGCAATGGCTGAGCGGATGTCGGAAAGGGTATCGACGGTTGCCGTGTAATCGCTGGCGCGCGTAGTGACCGCGCCAGCGGCTGAAGCGGCGAGCGCGACCGACAGCATCGCGCCCGCGCCAGCGAGCCTGAGTACGTACCGGCTCAACGTCATTTCGAAACGGCGAACATCGTCAGCATCGTGCCTTGATTGTCCTTCGGCATTTCAGGAACCTGCTGGTTGCCGGCCGGACCCGATGCGACCGCGACGTATTCCGTGCCCTCGTTCATGAACGCAACCGGCGGCGCGATGATCGGCGAGCCCGTGCCGTACTTCCACAGTTCCTTGCCGTTGTTCGCGTCGTACGCGACGAAGTCGCCGTTGAGCTTGCCGCTGAACACGAGGCCCGTCGACGTCGCCAATGCGCCGGCTGCCATCGGCAGACTGTCGGGGCTACGCCACGCGAACACGCCCGTGTCGATGTCGATCGCGTTCATCTGTCCGGTGTTCGGCCCGACGAACTTCGGGAATGAACCGCCGAGATAGAACTGCCCCGCGATGTACGTGACATCCTTCGTCGCATGCCAGATCCCGCACTCGTTCACGCTCGGCACGTAGATCATGTTCGTCTTCGGGTTGTACGAGCCGCCGTTGAACTCGATGCCGCCGTTCGTGTTCGGACACGCGACGTTACCCTTCTTGTCGAGCGCCGGTTGGGTATCCTGACCATATTGCATGCTGACGACGAGGTGATTGACCACGTCGCCCGTCTTCGCGTTCAGCAGCCAGAAGTTGCCGGCCTTGTCGCCGTCGGCGACGAGCGGCATCGTCTCGCCACGCACCTTGCCCTGGAACAGGATCGGCGGCATCACCGGGTCCCAGTCGTGCGTATCGTTCGCGATGAACTGGTGGTACCAGACGAGCTTCGGCTTCGCGCCCGAGATGTTCAGTGCCACCAGCGAATCGCTATACAGGTTCTTGCCCTTGCGTGCAGGGCCGTTGAAGTCCGGCTGCGGATTACCCGCGTTCGCGTACAGGATGCCGGTTTGCGTGTCGATCGCCATCTGCGTCCACGCCGCCGCGCCGCCGCGCTTCCAGCTGTCGCCGCTCCACGTGTTGTGGCCGGGTTCGCCCGGTCCCGGCACCGTGTTCCAGCGCCACAGCTGCTTGCCGGTCTGCGGATCGTAAGCGCCGATATTGCCGATGCCGCCCCAGTCGCCGTTCGACACGCCGAGGATCAGCACCGTCTTGCCGGTCGTCGGATTGCGATACGGAATCGGCGCCATCGTGAAGAACGAATTCGCCGTATCGTCGACGGCCAACACGTCGAACACCTTGTTGCCGGTTTGCGCATCGAGCGCGATCAGGTGCCCGTCGAGCGTACCGACATAGACCTTCCCGTCGAGCAGCGCAACACCGCGATTCGCGGCAAATGAAATGACGTGCGGGTTATTGGTGAATTCCCACTTCACCTTTCCCGTCTTCACGTCGAGCGCATACACGTGATCGTGCGCGGACGTGATAAACGCGATGCCGTTCCAGATCAGCGGCGCCGCTTCGATCGGTCCGTTATCGGACACCTTGAACGTCCACACGGGTTTCAGCTGCCCGACATTGTCGGGCGATATGCCGGTCAAATCGACGTAACGATCGTTGTTGTAATTCTTGGCCGTGAGGATCCAGTTCGACGAATCCTGAGCGGTCTTGGTGAAGTCCTCGATCGTCGGCGTGCTCGCCGTGGACTGCGCGGCAGCGGGCGTCAGTTCCGCCATGCCGAGCGACAAGGTCGCCGTCAGGATGCCGGCGGCCAGCAACTGCGATGCGAGACGGGTTACGCAAATGTTTTTCTTCACAGTCGTCCCTTTCTGTTGGTCTGGATTGCGGTTATCAATCGACAACATGAGACAGCCGAAACGGCAATGAACCTGTGATGAGCGAAGCGGTTCGAATGGGGCTTGCCGTTCTTCAAGTGAGACGAAAAGCAGATTGCTTATGGGTCCCGAAGCAGGTTGTCGGTGGATCGACAGTGCGAGAAGCGCGGCGCGGCGATCTGATATGGAACCCAGCACTTAATATACTAATGTCACCTTTAAATTTGCCTTCAATGCGCGCGAGTGTTAACCCTGCTTTACGGATCATACAAATGGGAGCACTCGCGCGATTCGGGAGGCGGGTTTTCGTTGTGGCGAACACGTCGTCGTTACCGCAACCGCGTTCACCGAAAGCAATTTGTATGAATAACGCGCTCATGCGGAGCGTGCATATCAGTTAATTAACCGGCAAACCGATGGTTAGCGCGCATGTGTCGATCGCCTATGTGCGGTAGCCAACAAGTGCGATTGACTCCCTGTTAGAAAGCAACCATATTTTGATCAAAGCGGCGGTGCCCGGCACGACCCTGCTGCTCTCCTGCGCATGCAGGTCGTGAGTTCCGCGAATCTAGACGATCGCTTCAACGACGATCCTGAGCATGCCGAAATGGCATCGCCATAACGGTGGGTCAATAGAATGTCCGCTCAGATGACTCCTGACCAGAGTTTTCCTGCGCCGTGCAAGCGTTGCGGCGTGGTGCTCGACCAGTACGTCGATTTCTGCCCTAACTGCGGTGTGCATCGTCCACTCGACACGCTCGCGCGCACGCGTCCCAAACCTGCATTGAGAGCCCTCGGCCCCACGGCGGCGGCGCCGCCAGTGCCGTCGGCCGCCAGGTTATCAGCCGTCGCCGAATCAGCATCAGCATCCGCATCCAGTCGCCCGCGCGTGGACCCTGACTACGCGCCACCGCCGCCGATCCGATATCGGTCGCCGTTCTGGCGCACGGAGCGCTGGATGTTCATCAAGGGCTTCTTGCTTGCGTTGTTCTTTCTCGCGATCGCATATGCCGCCTATGTGGTGTTCAGTGAAAACCGCAAGCGCGAGAACACCATCGACGAACAGACCGCGCAGTTGGTGGGCGATCCGGAATCGAGCGATTCCGCCCAGCAGCAGACGACCTCGAAGGCTTCGACTGCTGACGCGGGACTGCAATCCGCAGCGCCGACGCCCACCGCGCTCGCGCGATCCAACGACGTGCCGGATATCCCACGCGCGGCGCGTACGACTCCTTTGGATCCCGAATCGTTTGACGCCAAAGCCGCTGACGAAGCCGCCATGGCGCGCAGCGCCGACAACACGGTAGACGCGCGCCAGTTCCAGTCGGACGCCGCAGCGAGCACACAACGGCGCGACAGCGCATTGCAGATCGCCGAACGGTGCGCAGACCTGGGCGCCTGGGCCTGCGTGCGGCAACAGGCATCGGAGGCGCTTGCGATGGATCCGTCCAACGCGCGCGCGCAGTCGCTGATGGAGCAGGCGATTTTGTCATCGGCGTGGAAGCCGCTTCGTTCGACGGCCGCGCCTCGTTTGCCGACGGCGCCTCGTTCGCCGAGTAGCGCGGCGCAATACAGCGCGGCGCAAACGGGCGCGGCGGCGCCGCTACCGCGCGGAATGACCAGCGTTCCGCTGCCGTCGTCGCGGGACTGGGACGCGCCGATACCGCCCGCACCGAAGAACTGGGACGCATCGGCATCGCCACCGCCGTTGCCCTCGCGTGTGCCGAGGCCCACACATGTAGCCAATGCGGCGATCGCACCGGCAGATGCACCGGTGATTACACCGATGAGCGCACCGGCAAACACGCCAGTCACACCACCGGTTTCCGGAAGTCCCGCGAATGTGGAAAGCCAGAATGCGGACGTCACGACGACCGCCACGATTCAATCCGGCACAGTGAGCCCCGCCAGTACGGCCAGCAACGACAACGGTGCCGATGCACAGATACGCGCGATCCTCCAGTCGGGGTGGAAAAACGCCAAGCCATCCAGCGACGCACATTGATACGGGTTCCATAGCATATCGGGTCTGCTGCACATCGTATCCAGAGTTTTTTGGGGGGGAGAGATCATGCTGAAGACGACCTTCTCAGGGCTGGTGTCATTCATCGCCCTGCTTTTCGTGACGCTGGCCCATGCGGGCGACGTGGATGTGCACTACAAGATCGTGACCGGACAGGAACGCGGCACGTACATCCAGATTGGCCGGGACCTGTCGAAATGGGTTGCACAGCCGGCCGGCATCGACCTTGAAGTGGTTCCGTCAAAAGGCTCGGCGGAAAACGTGCAGCGCATGCGTTTCGAACCCGGCGTGAAGCTGGCGCTCGTTCAGTCGGACGTCTACCAGGCCTATGTCGATATGGCCAACGCCGGCAACGAAGACGCCGGCAGGACGATTCGACCGCTGCGGCTCATCATGCCGCTCTACGACGAGGAGATTTACTTTGTCGTCCGAAGCGACTCGCCGATGAAGACGATCAACGAGATCAAGGACAAGGTGATCAGCGTCGGCCCGATCGGCAGCGGCACCGCGCAATCGGCCACGACGCTCTACCGCTTGATGTTCGACCAGCCGATTCCCGAGCAGAACGCGCAGCACCTGAGCAACGAAGACGCGCTTGCCGCGCTGATCGTGAAGAAGATCGACGTCGCGATCATCGTCGCCGGGCAGCCGGCGACGCTCTTCACCGACATGAACCCCGATCTGCTGCAGCAGATCCGCTTTCTGCGTCTCGATCCGACGGCCCCGGAGACGGTGCGCGCGAGGCAGACCTACTTTCCCGCGACGATCCACGCAGCGAGCTACCCGAACTGGCTGAAAGACGACGTGCCGACGTGGACGGTGAAGGCGTTTCTTGTCACCTATGACTACAACATGCGCGATACGGTAGGCGCGCTGAACCGGTTTGCCGATTCACTGTGCGAGAACTTCGACAATCTGCAGGAACACGGCCACCCGAAGTGGAAGCAGGTGAAGCTCGAACTACCCAGTCTCGGCAGGGGTTGGCAATACTATCCGCCGATCCAGCGACGCCTGAAGGCCTGCCTCGCACATCGCGCCGCAATGCAGGCGGCGCGAGATTCGGATTCGCCGCAAAGCACCGCCACCACGCAGAGAAACGATGGACGGCCATGCTCGGATCAGGAGCGGTTGCTGTTGCTTTGCGGGAAGAATTGATGGGGGCCGAGGTCGATGCAGCGGTGTACGGTGCGTGCGTTTTGCGGAACGCACGCACGTTGCTCGCGCATTTATAAGCGATCTGCCGCGCCGGCGCCGGACGTCAGCGCGAAGAAGTTCAGCGCGGGCCGCCTTACAGGTGCCTTGTACCTCATCGACAAGATAGCTGTTCTTCGGAAAGGCACGTCGACCGCCGCTCGTTGCCAATACAGCCTGGCATGACGATAACTGGTATCCAGTGCCCGGGCCTGGTTTGCTCAATCGATCATCGCTTTGCGCTCAGCACTGAGTGCGTCCGTCTGCTTCTCTTCGTCATCGTGCTGGTTCCCTTGTCGGCAATTGTCGTCGGTTCAGGCTCCGAGCATTCCACTTATCCGACTGCCCGAATTTGCGCGGCCACCTCCGAGCGGCAACCACAGCGCGACAGGAACATCAGGACGATGGGCAAATCAATCGTCGGCAGAAATCTATACGCCGTGGTAGCCTGACCACTTTTCGTTAAGGATGAGTCTATGAATATCGGTCAAACCGCGAGCAGCGTAGCCATGCAGGTCATGCAGCAACCCTCGTCTTCGGCCAACGGGGCGGCCGCTTCCTCACAGCGAGGTGCGCTTGCGCTCGTCGAAGCGGCAGCCGCCACCGCGCCGCAGGTTAGCTCGAACGGTATGGTTGGCAGCATCATTAATACCGTCGCCTGATCGGACATCGGCCAGAATGGAAAAGACAGGGATAAGTAATAAACCCTGACCCGCATCCATGCAGCCTGCCAGGAGCGCTCTTCTGAGAGCGCGTTCTGCCGTTCATGCGCCGGTCGACGAGTCAAAGTTGAGACGACCCATCCAACGGACATTTTGTTGTTTGGCGGGTTCTTTGGCGGGTAAAAATAAAAAACGGGCCTTTCGGCCCGTTTTTCATTGCATTCTGGCGGAGAGAGGGGGATTCGAACCCCCGATAGGCTATTAACCTATACACGCTTTCCAGGCGTGCGACTTAAACCGCTCATCCATCTCTCCGGCGGGACGCGCATTATAGCAGACTGCGTCGCGCAGGACCAAACCCCGTCACGGATGCCGGATGTAGTCGACGAGCGCGAGCGTATACCGATCCGGCTTGCGGTCCAGCAGGCTCGCGACCACCGCCGCGATAAACCCGGCCGGCACGCCGAACACGCCCGAACTGATCGGCTCGATCCCGAACCACCGGCGCCCTTCGAAGCCCGTCAGCTGCGTGAAGAACGGATACGTCGCCACGATGTAGTACACGCACACCGCGAGCCCCGCGATCATGCCGGCGACGGCGCCGACGCGCGTCGTGCGTTTCCAGAACACGCCGAGCACGAGCACCGGAAAGAGGCTCGACGCCGCCAGCGAAAACGCCGCGCCGACCAGAAACAGAATGTTCCCCGCATTCAGCGACGCAACCCACGACGCGAACAGCGCGACGCCGAGCAGCAGGATCTTCGAGATCGTCACGCGCCGCTGGCTCGACGCCTTCGGATCGACCATGTGGTAGTACACGTCGTGCGACAGCACATTCGAGATCGTCAGCAGCAGGCCGTCCGCCGTCGACAGCGCCGCCGCCAGCGCCCCCGACGCAATGAGCCCCGACATCACGTACGGCAGTCCCGCGATCTCCGGCGCCGCGAGCACGACGATGTCGGGCTGCATCTGGATGTCGCTCCAGTGCACGACGCCGTCGCCGCGCATGTCCGCCACGCTGATCAGATTCGGCTCGATGCGTCGCCACTGCATCACCCAATGCGGCAGGTCGTCGAACGACTGGCCGACGAGATGCGCGAGGATCTCGTACTTCATCAGCACGGCGAGCACGGGCACGGTCAGATAGAACAGCGCGACGAAGAACAGCGTCCACCCGACCGAGCGGCGCGCCGACGCGACCGACGTCGTCGTGTTGTAGCGCGTCAGGATGTGCGGCAGGCTCGCCGTGCCGAGCGACAGACACAGCAGCAGCGACAGGAAATTGCGCATGTGCAGGCGCCGCGCGCCGGCGTCGGCCGCATCGGCGGGAAACGGTTCGTGCATCGGCACCGGCGTCGCGGCACGGTCGAGCAGATCGTCGCGCTGCTGGGTCCACGCGATGCGCGCGGCCTCGACGTCGCGCGGAAACGACGCAAGCCGGCGCTCGATCGAATCGATATCGCGCAACGGTCCGTTACGGCGCCGCAGGTCGGCGAGCGCGGCGACGAGCTGCGCCTTGTCGTCGGCGTACGACTGCGGCAGCGTGTCGAGCTTCGTCTGCCACAGCGCGGCGCTGCGCCGATATTCGTCGCGCACGTCGCGCTCGTCCGGGGCGTCGCGCACCGCTTTCTCGAGCGTCTCCACGCGCTGCATCTGGTGGCCGTAACTGAACTGCGGCAGCCAGCCGATCCCCTCGCGATGCGCGATCAGCGACACGGGTATCAGCATCGCGGCGATCAGGATGATGTACTGCGCGACCTGGGTCCACGTGACGGCCCGCATGCCGCCGAGAAACGAACACACGAGAATGCCGGCGAGCCCGCAGAAGATGCCGATCGCGAAGTCCACGCCGATGAAGCGCATCGCGATCAGTCCGACGCCCTGGATCTGCGCGACGAGATACACGAACGAACAGATGATCGTCGCGAGCACCGCGAGCGCGCGCACGAGGTTGCTCGAAAAGCGCGTGCCGAGAAAGTCGGCGATCGTATAGCGCGCGAGCTTGCGCACGTACGGCGCGAGCAGGAACGCGACGAGGCAGTAGCCGCCGGTCCATCCCATCAGATACGCGAGCCCGTCGTAGCCGCTCGCGTACAGCGAGCCGGCGAGACCGATGAACGATGCGGCGGACAACCAGTCGGCGGCGGTCGCCATGCCGTTGAAGACCGACGGCACGCGGCGTCCGGCGACGTAGTACTCGACGAGATCGGACGTGCGCGACAGCAGGCCGATCACCGCGTACACGGCGATCGGCACGAACAGGAACACATAGCCGATCCACATGCCGGGACCGGTCTTCAATTCGATGCGCCACATCACGAACACGAACGCGAGAAAGCCGAGCGTGTACAGCGCGTACGAGCGGATCAGCCGATGCGCGAGCCTCATTGCTGGCGCGCCTGGCGGAGAATCTGGTCGGCGTCGAACGCGGCCTGCAATGCGCGGTCCGCGCGCTGCATCAGCACGATATAGACCACGACGAGCACGACATACACGACGATCGCGCCCTGCGCGCCGATATAGAACGGCAGCGTGAAGCCCGCGAAACGCACGTCGCCGAGCCAGTGCGAAAGAAGCGGCATCACGAACGACACGACGAAGCCGATCGTCATCAGGATCGCGATCAGCACGAGGTTGAAGCGCCAGTAGCGGCGGTGCGCGAGCGCCATCGCGTCGCTCACCGGCGGCGGCTCGGGCAATGGGTCAGGCGTGAGGGGATGGTGTGGCGCGGCCATGCGCCTCTATAGCAAATACGCGCATGGCCGGCAATCAGGAGGACTGCGGGTAGCACTGCAAGCCACAGCAGTGCGCGCCCCGCGAGTGCTTGCGCCGCGCAGCGTCGAGCCGCGCGGCGCGCGTGGTTACAGCGACTCGCCGAGCTGATCGAGAATCGCCGGGTTTTCGAGCGTGGACACGTCCTGCGTGATCGCCTCGCCCTTCGCGAGCGAGCGCAACAGGCGGCGCATGATCTTGCCGGAGCGCGTCTTCGGCAGGTTCTCGCCGAAGCGGATGTCCTTCGGCTTCGCGATCGGCCCGATCTCCTTGCCGACCCACGCGCGCAGGTCGTTCGCGAGCTTCACCGCGTCTTCGCCGACCGGCCGCGCGCTCTTCAGCACGACGAACGCGACGACGGCCTCGCCGGTCGTATCGTCCGGACGGCCAACCACCGCGGCCTCGGCGACGAGCGGATTCGCGACCAGCGCCGACTCGATCTCCATCGTGCCGAGGCGGTGACCCGACACGTTCAGCACGTCGTCGATGCGGCCCATGATCGTGAAGTAGCCGGTCTCCTTGTCGCGCACGCTGCCGTCGCCCGCGAGATACAGCTTGCCGCCGAGCTCCTCGGGGAAATAGCCCGCGCGATAGCGGTCCGGATTGCCCCACACGGTCCGGATCATCGCGGGCCACGGCCGCTTCACGACGAGAATGCCGCCCTGCCCGTTCGGCACGTCGTGACCGGTTTCGTCGACGATCGCAGCCATGATGCCCGGCAGCGGCAGCGTGCACGAGCCCGGCACGAGCGGCGTCGCGCCCGGCAGCGGCGTGATCATGTGGCCGCCGGTTTCGGTCTGCCACCACGTATCGACGATCGGGCAGCGCGAGCCGCCGACGTTCTCGTGGTACCACACCCACGCTTCCGGATTGATCGGCTCGCCGACGGTGCCGATGATCCGCAGCGACGACAGGTCATAGCTCTTCGGATGCACCTTCGGGTCGGCGTCGGCCGCCTTGATCAGCGAGCGGATCGCGGTCGGCGCGGTATAGAACAGCGTGACCTTGTGCTTCGCGATCATGTCCCAGAACCGGCCGGCGTTCGGATACGTCGGCACGCCTTCGAACACGACCTGGGTTGCGCCGAGCGCGAGCGGCCCGTACGTGATGTAGCTGTGGCCGGTGATCCAGCCGATGTCGGCGGTGCACCAGAACACGTCGGACGGCTTCCAGTCGAACGTCCACTTCATCGTCTGCGCGGCCCACAGCAGATAGCCGCCGGTGCTGTGCTGCACGCCCTTCGGCTTGCCGGTCGAGCCGGACGTGTACAGGATGAAGAGCGGATGCTCGGCGCCGACCCATTCGGGCGCGCAACTCGTTGATTCGGCTTCGGACGCTTCGTGCATCCACACGTCGCGGCCTTCGCTCCAGCCGACCTTGCCGCCGGTGCGCCGATACACGAACGTGGTGTGGACCGCGTCGCAGCCGCCCATCGCGAGCGCTTCGTCGGCGATGCTCTTGAGCGGCAGCGCCTTGCCGCCGCGCATCTGCTCGTCGGCGGTCACGAGCGCGACCGCGCCGACGTCGACGATCCGCTCGTGCAGCGACTTCGACGAGAAGCCGCCGAACACGACCGAGTGCGTCGCGCCGATGCGCGCGCACGCCTGCATCGCGACGATCCCTTCGATCGACATCGGCATGTAGATCACGACGCGGTCGCCCGTCTTCACGCCGCGTTTTTTCAGCGCGTTCGCGAAGCGCGACACGCGCGCGAGCAAATCTTCATAGGTAACCTGGGTGACGGTGCCGTCGTCGGCTTCGAAGATCACCGCGACGCGCGCGCCGTTGCCCGCTTCGACGTGGCGATCGAGGCTGTTGTACGACGCGTTTAGTTGGCCGTCTTCGAACCACGTGTAAAACGGTGCGTTCGATTCGTCGAGCACCTTGGTGAACGGCTTTTGCCAGGTCAACGTTTCGCGTGCGAGCCGCGCCCAGAAGCCCTCGTAATCGCGCTCCGCTTCGGCGACGAGCGCCCTGTACGCATCCATGCCGGATACCGTGGCCCCCGCCACCACCTCGGCGGACGGATTGAACACGCGACGTTCCTGAAGAACCGATTCAATGGCAGACATCGACAACCCCTTGGTGAAGATGAAACGTAAAAGCTGCGGGACGCGCCCCTTGCTGGGGCCCGCCGTCTCCGGTGCCGCCGTGGCCCGGCGACACTTCTGATCTGAATTGTTGCTTGTTGCGCCGCCGCTGTGCCGCCTGCAGCGCGGTGCCGCGCGGGTGCCGCAACGCAGCATGCGCGGGGACCTTACGCGTCCGTTGGGTTCGTCCCTGCGATCAACCTTAAGCGTGCGAACTTACCTGGCACTTACGCGTGAGCGAATTCGTCAAGCGCTGACAGGTCCGCAACCAGCCAATTAGAATGCTAACTGAACATCGCGCCCGGATTCCAGCTTGAACCGTTACTCCCTGTTTCTCATTGCGTCGATGCTGCTCGTCGGCAGCAACGTCGGCATCGGCAAGTCGATCGTCGCATTTATTCCCGTTCCGCTGTTTGCACTAGTCCGTTTCCTGATCGCGCTCGCGGTGTTGTGGCCGCTCTTGCGTCCGTCGAAGATGCGACGCGTGACCCGCGGCGAATGGATCAATCTGTTCCTGCAGGCCCTCTTCGGGACATTCGGGTTTACGCTGCTGATGCTCGGCGGCGTGCATCGCACGAGCGCGGTCGCGGCCGGCGTGATCACCAGCACGATTCCGGCCGTCGTCGCGCTGTTCTCGTGGCTCTTCCTGCGCGAGCGGCCCGATACGCGCTCGCTCGCGTCGATCGCACTCGCGATCGCGGGCATCGCCGTGATCAATCTCGCGCACGCCGACAACGCGGGCGCGCCCGAAAGCTCGCTCACCGGCAACCTGATGGTGCTCGGCGCCGTCTGCTGCGAATCGCTGTACGTGATCCTGTCGCGCCGTCTCACGCAGACGCTCGCGCCGATCGACATCTGTGCGTATACGCATTTGTTCGGCCTGCTGCTGATGCTGCCGGTCGGGCTGCCCGCCGCACTGTCGTTCGATTATTCGACCGTGCCGGGCGGCATCTGGGGACTGTCGCTGTGGTACGGGCTCGCCGCGAGCGTGTTCTCGTTCTGGCTGTGGATGAAGGGCATCCGGCACGTGCCCGGCAGTGTCGCCGGGGTGTTCACCGCGGTGCTGCCGATCGCGGCCGCGCTGTACGGCATCGTGTTCCTCGGCGAACGGCCGACGCCCGCACACGGCGTCGCGCTCGCGTGCGTGATGGCCGGCGTCGCGCTCGCGAGCCTGCGCACGAACCGCGTGCCGCCGGTCGCGTCCTAGCCGCGTCATGCAACGTTCCGCCCTGGAGGATGCGCCTGCGCCCCCTGCGGGCGTCGCGGCGGACCCCGCCGCCGACGCGGTACAATAGCGCGCCCCGGCCGGTGGCGACGCACGCCACGACGCGTGATCGCCGCCCGTCAGCCGGGTCAGCGCCGGGAAGCCGGCACGACGCGCGCGCCTCGCGCCGCCAGGCGTCGTGATGCGCTGCCCGCCCCAGTCACAGTAATTGCCTATGTCCGCTGCACGCCCACCCTCCTTCGGCAGGCCTCGCCGCCGGATGCGTCCGCTGCCCGCGATCATCGCCATGAGCCGCCGGCTACCGGTGCCGCTCCATCCGGGACTCATCGCAGACGTTCGCGTCGCGACCGGGCATCGCTTCGGACCGGGCGTCCACGCACAGCAACAGCATCACGCGGCAGGGGAACCCTCCCGCCACGTTGTTCGTTTCCGCGCCCGCGACGGCGGTAATCGCCCCGATCGACCGCCTTATCTCGCCTGTGCATCCCGAGCATTACCCCGACCTCGCCGCGAGACACCCCGCGCCGCCCACGCCGGTCGCACGAAGCGTGAGCGGCAACGAGGCCAGATAACCACGATCCCGTCCCACTGAAGCACAACCATGACCGTCATCAAACAGGAAGACCTGATCCAGAGCATTGCGGATTCGCTGCAATACATCAGCTACTACCACCCGCTCGACTACATCCAGGCCCTCGGCCGCGCGTACGAGCTCGAACAGAGCCCGGCCGCGAAGGACGCGATCGCGCAGATCCTGACGAACAGCCGCATGTGCGCCGAAGGCAAGCGTCCGATCTGCCAGGACACCGGCATCGTCACGGTATTCGTGAAGGTCGGCATGGACGTGCGGTGGGACGGCGCGACGATGGGCGTCACCGACATGATCAACGAAGGCGTGCGCCGCGGTTACACGCATCCGGACAACGTGCTGCGCGCGTCGATCGTGTCGCCGCCCGAAGGCGCGCGCAAGAACACGAAGGACAACACGCCGGCCGTGATCCACTACGAGATCGTGCCGGGCGACAAGATCGACGTGCAGGTCGCCGCGAAGGGCGGCGGCTCGGAGAACAAGTCGAAGTTCGCGATGCTGAACCCGTCGGACTCGATCGTCGACTGGATTCTGAAGACCGTGCCGACGATGGGCGCGGGCTGGTGCCCGCCGGGCATGCTCGGCATCGGCATCGGCGGCACCGCTGAAAAGGCGATGCTGATGGCGAAGGAATCGCTGATGGACCCGATCGACATCCAGGAGATCATCGCGCGCGGCCCGAAGGACTGGATCGAAGAACTGCGCGTCGAACTGCACGAGAAGGTCAATGCGCTCGGTATCGGCGCGCAGGGTCTCGGCGGCCTCGCGACCGTGCTCGACGTGAAGATCATGGCCGCGCCGACGCACGCGGCGTCGAAGCCGATCGCGATCATCCCGAACTGCGCGGCGACGCGCCACGCGCACTTCGTGCTCGACGGCTCGGGTCCGGCGAAACTCGAAGCGCCGTCGCTCGACGCGTGGCCGAAGGTCCACTGGGAGCCGAACACCGAGACCAGCAAGCGCGTCGATCTGAACACGCTGACGCCGCAAGAAGTCGCGTCGTGGAAGCCGGGCCAGACGCTGTTGCTGTCGGGCAAGATGCTGACCGGTCGCGACGCCGCGCACAAGCGCATCGCCGACATGCTCGCGAAGGGCGAGAAGCTGCCGGTGGACTTCACGAACCGCGTGATCTACTACGTCGGGCCGGTCGATCCGGTGCGCGACGAGATCGTCGGTCCGGCGGGCCCGACCACGTCGACGCGGATGGACAAGTTCACCGAGACGATGCTCGCGCAGACGGGCCTCATCTCGATGATCGGCAAGGCCGAGCGCGGCCCGGTCGCGATCGAGTCGATCAAGAAGCACAAGGCCGCGTACCTGATGGCGGTCGGCGGCGCGGCGTACCTCGTGTCGAAGGCGATTCGCGGCGCGAAGGTGCTCGCGTTCGAAGACCTCGGGATGGAAGCGATCTACGAGTTCGACGTGACCGACATGCCGGTGACGGTGGCGGTCGATTCGAACGGTACGTCGGTGCACCAGACGGGTCCGAAGGAGTGGCAGGCGAAGATCGGCAAGATTCCGGTCGCCACGGCCTGACGATGCGCATCGCGACGCGGCACCGAGCGGCGTCGCGGCAGCCGGGGCTTCGGTCCCGGCTGTGTTTCGCGTGCCGGCGCGCGCCGCGAGCGGGGTCGCAGCCGTTCGGCCAGTCTTGGCTTTTGCGGATCCAGCGCTTATTGTTGGTAACCATGCTCTCCGCCCCCCAAAGGAAAAGACCATGAAAGGCGACAAGAAGGTCCTCGAATATCTGAATGCGCAACTGAAGAACGAACTCACCGCGATCAATCAGTATTTCCTGCACGCGCGCCTTTACAAGCATTGGGGCCTCGAGCGGCTCGGCAAGCACGAGTACGATGAGTCGATCGGCGAAATGAAGCATGCCGACTGGCTGATCGAGCGGATCTTCATGCTCGACGGGCTGCCGAATCTGCAGGATCTGCACAAGCTGCTGATCGGCGAGGAAACGAAGGAAATCCTCGAATGCGACCTGAAGCTCGAACAGGGCTCGCAGGCCACCTGCAAGGAAGCGATCGCGTATTGCGAATCGGTCCGCGATTTCGTTTCGCGCGAAATCTTCGAGAAGATCCTCGACGACACCGAAGAACATATCGACTGGCTCGAAACGCAGCTCGAACTGATCGACAAGGTCGGCATCCAGAACTACCAGCAATCGGGCATGGGCCCGGTGGATGAGTAAGCAGACCCATCGTCCGGAAACCGCTCTGAACTTGCACCCCGTGACCCGTTCCCTTTCCGATGCGCCGGTCGGCATCTTCGATTCCGGCCTCGGCGGCCTGTCCGTACTGCGCGCGGTGCGCGCGCAACTGCCTGCCGAAAATCTGATCTACGTGGCCGATTCGCGCTACGCGCCGTACGGCGACCGCGACGACGACTTCATCGCGGACCGCGCACTCGCGATCGGCGAGTGGCTGCAGGCGCGGGGGGCGAAGGCGCTGGTGATCGCGTGCAATACGGCCACCGCGCAATCGATCGCGCTCGTGCGCGAGCGGTTGTCGATTCCGCTCGTCGGCGTCGAACCGGGCATCAAGCCCGCCGCGCTCGGATCGCGCTCGCGCATCGCCGGCGTGCTCGCGACGCAGAGCACGTTGCGCAGCGCCCGCTTCCAGGCGCTGCTGGAACGCCATGCAGCCGGCTGCCGCGTGCTCTGCCAGCCGGGCCACGGGCTCGTGCCGGCAATCGAGCGCGGCGATGTCGGCTCGCCCGAACTGCTTGCGCTGCTGCGCGGCTACCTGCAGCCGATGCTCGATGCCGGCGCGGACACGCTGGTGCTCGGCTGCACGCACTACCCGTTCCTCGATGCGGCAATCCGCTCGATCGTCGGCGACCGGATGACGTTGATCGATACCGGCGTCGCGGTCGCGCGGCAGTTGCAGCGCGTGCTGGACGAGCGCCAGCTTCGCGCGAACCCGGCACCGAACCACGCTGCCGGCACGCTGCGCTTCTGCACGACCGGCGACAGCGCGCAATTGCGCTCGCTGTCGGCCGCGCTGCTGCAGGTCGACGCGCCGGTCGAAGCCGTCGAGATTCCGTCGCGCCGAACCGCCAGCGTCGACGTCGACGCGGTGTAGGCCCTTCGCCGGCTCGTCATCGCCCGCCTTTTTAGGCGGTCGGACCCATTCCGCTTACGCCGAAGACCTCGCTAACCACGCGGTTTTATTAAAAAATTGCGTTTGGGGGTTGCCAACGGCCGCGTAGGTAATGATAATGATTCGCATTGGCAACCACTATCTCGGTGCATCATGATTGTCTGCGTTTGCAAGGCCGTGTCCGACCGGACGATTCGGGCCTCCATCGACGACGGCATCGACTCGTTCGACGAATTGCAATTCGAACTCGGCGTAGCCACCTGCTGCGGCCGGTGTGAAGAGTCGGTGCGCGAGGTGATGGCGAACAGCGGCGTCTGCGCGAGCCGTTGCGGCGTCGCGCAGCCCGCGACCACCGCCGAAGCGCCGGTCGTGTTCTACGAATTGCAGGCCGCCTGAGCACTGTTTTCAGCGGCGGCTCCCTGCGAGCCGCGCGCCTGTCGCTTTACCCTTTCCCGCAGCCAGCCGGTTTCGCGACCCGCCAGCCACCGATCGTTCCCTCTTCAGGAGGTCGACATGGAACTGCTGACCGGATTCGTGATGACGCTGTGCATCTCCTTGCTCATCTTTCGCCCATGACGCGGCCACACTCGACGCGTCGCTGTGTCCGCCCGTCTTTCGCGCCGCCCCCAGGCTAACATGCAGGCTTCCCATGCTTTTACCGGCGGGCAGCCGGTTTCCGTCGTCCCGATGAATCGCCGCGTCGTCACTGCCGCCACCGTCGTCGTGGCGCTGCATGCCTCGCTGATTGCAGTCATGCTGTCGAACCACGATGTGGCCACGCCGGTCGCCATCGAATCGCACACGATCACCGCCGAGCTGCTGCAGCCCGAGCCCCTCGCCGCGCCCGCCGCATTGCAGTCGATGCCGACGCCCGCACCGCCGAAACCGGCCGCGCAGATCGTGCGCGAAAAGCCGAAGGCTCAACCAAAGCCGAGAGTCACGCCGACTCCGCTGCCGCTCGCGCAGGCGCCGTCCCAGCATCAGATCGATACGCCCGCGCCCGCATCCCCCGCGCCGTCCGCGCCCGCCGCGCCGGCGGCCGCTTCTCCGGCGCCGCCCGCGCCCGGCACATCTGCTGCGCCCGCGGCCGCAGCGCCGGGCAAACCGACGATCACGTTGAGCGCGCCGAAGAACGTGTCGCATCTCGACTGCCAGATTGCGCACCCGGACTACCCGAAGCTGTCGATGCGCCGCGGCGAAACCGGCACCGCTTACGTGCGGTTCGTGGTCGGCGTCTCGGGCCAGATCGAGAACGTCGAGCTGAAGAAGAGCAGCGGCTACAGTCGCCTCGACGACGCCGCGCTCGCCGCGATGCACGACAGCTCGTGCAAGCCGTATCTGGAAAACGGCGAGCCGGTGCGCGCCGCGTATACCCAACCGTTCGCGTTCAATCTGCAGGACTAGGCAAGGACCGGTCAATCGAAACGACCGGTTTCATCGATCGAAAAAAAGGAATGGCAATGCAGAACTACGGTATCGCCCACGTGTGGGCGCAAGGGGATTTCGTCACGCGCGGCATTGCGCTCGCGCTGTTGATCATGTCAGTGCTGTCGTGGTGCGTGATCGTCGTGAAGGGCTGGAACGTCGTGCGTCTGAACCGCCTGACGAAAAACGCCGAACGCGCGTTCTGGCATTCGGACGATTTCGCGGACGGCGTGAAGAAACTCGGCAGCGGCACGCGCGAAGACAACCCGTTCCTCGCGCTCGCGCTGTCGGGCGAGGAAGCGGCCGATCATCATCAGCAGACCGAGCCGCAACTGCACGACAGGATGGACGTATCCGACTGGATCACGCGCTGCCTGAAGGACGCGATGGACGAAGCCGTCGCGAAGATGCAAGGCGGCCTCGCGGTGCTCGCGTCGATCGGCAGCACCGCGCCGTTCGTCGGGCTGTTCGGCACCGTGTGGGGCATCTATCACGCGCTGCTGACGATCGGCGCGACCGGTCAGACGTCGATCGACGCCGTCGCCGGCCCGGTCGGCGAATCGCTGATCATGACCGCCTTCGGTCTTTTCGTCGCGATTCCGGCGGTGCTCGGCTACAACGCGCTCACGCGCGCGAACAAGGCGATCGTCACGAAGCTGAACCGTTTTGCGCACGGCCTGCATGCGTTCTTCGTGACCGGCGCGCGGCTGTCGTCGTCGCGCGGCAAGCTGCGCGTCGCGGCGCGCGCGCAGTAACGCAGGAGGCGATCGATGGCAATGAGCCCCTTCGCAGGCGACGAAGACGACGGCCTGATGAACGAAATCAACATGACGCCGCTCGTCGACGTGATGTTGGTTCTCCTGATCGTTTTCATGGTGACGATCCCGGTGATCCATCATGCGGTGAAGATCGATCTGCCGCATGCGAGCAGCCAGAAGGAGGAGTCGAAGCCGGCGCACGTCGACGTCACGATCGCCGCGGACGGCACCGTGATGTGGGACGGCAATCCGGTCGACGACGACGCGTTGCGAGCGAAGATCGCGGCCGCCGCGCAGGCCCGTCCGCAACCGGAACTCCGCTTGAACGCCGACCGCAAGGTCGCCTATGAAAAAGTCGCGCAGGTGATGTCGGCGGCGCAAGGCGGCGGCATCTCGAAGATCGGTTTCGTGACCGACCCGGCGCATCGCTGATTTCACTCCGCGCGCGACGAACGCTCGTCGGCGCGCACAAAGTAAAAGGCCTCCATCGTCAGATGAAGGCCTTTTTTCGTGCGCACTCGGCGCATTCGGGCGGCGGTGCCGCGTGCCGTCGGCCGGCTCGCGTCAACGCATGCGACATGCCGTGGTCGACACGGACTGCGCGTTCAGCCCTGAAGGCTCGCTATGATAGCGGCCATCAATTCCCGCACGAGCCTGACGCTCGACGAGAGGGATTTCAATATAGACCGCGAGCCTGGCACGTTCAAGCGCCGGCCCATTGAAAGTAGCGATTGCTGCCCACGTTTAAATGCAAAAAAGCATGACGTGATGCTGCGCCGGAGGTCTGCTATCGACCGGCGCTGCGGGGGCTACGCGGCGTGTTTATCGCGACGGACCGCGGCGATCGCGGCGCCGTTCGCGCCGGCCTCACCGACGTCGCCCGGCTGCGCGCGCGCGGCAAGGGCGGCCCGCACGTCTTCCTGCAACGGACACTCGTCCTGCACATGCGTATCCGCGTGCAGCACTTCGACGAGGAAATCGACGAACGCGCGCACCGCGGGCACCATCCCCTGGCGCGACAGAAACACCGCATAGAGTTGCGGCGACGGCAGCGTCCAGCCCGGCATCACCGGCGACATCCGGCCCGAGCGCAACGGCACGCCGTACATCATCTCGGGCAGCACCGCGATGCCGAGACCCGCGAGCACCGCTTCGCGGATCGTCGTCAGATCGGCCGTCACGAGGCGCGGCTGATGCTCGTGCAGGTGACGCGTGCCGTCGGGCGCGATCAGCTGGAACATGTGGCGGCCGTCGCTCGTCGGCGTGTCGAGCGTGTCGAAGCGCTTCAGCTCGCCCGGCGTGAGCGGCGGCGCGTTCTGTGCGAGCAGGCTCGGCGCGCCCACCAGCATCTGCTCGGTGCGCCACAGCGGCCGCACGACGATGTTTGCATTCTCCGGGGGTTCCGAACGCACGCGCAGCGCGACGTCGACCGAATCCTCGAACAGGTCGATCACGCGGTTCGTCACGCGCATCACGACGCGCACTTCCGGAAAACGCTGCATGAATTCGGGAATGCGTTGCGCGAGGATCGTCTGCGACAGCGTGACCGGCACGCTGACCCGCACCGTCCCGCGCGGCGACGAACGCAGCGACTGCACGACGTTCACCGCGGACTGCGCCTCGGCAAGCATCGCCTGACAATGCTGATAGAACAGTTCGCCCGCTTCGGTCAGCGCGAGCTTGCGCGTCGAACGCTGAAGCAGGCGCACGCCGAGCGACGCCTCCAGTTCGCTGACCCGCCTCGACAGACGCGACTTCGAAATCCCGAGCACGCGCTCTGCCGCGGAGAATCCGCCGTGCTCGATGACCTGCGAGAAATACATCAGGTCGTTCAGGTTGTGTGAATCGATCTTCATGTCATCGTTCCATCAGCGGGATAATCCATTGCGCCGTCCCCATCGAACGCGCCAGATCGGCTCCCTATAATAGCTGTTCTGTTTTGCCAATCAGCGCAATCCCTTTTTTTCGACGGTGAAATCCATGGCTACCACCCGCTCCATCGAACGCGTTTTTCCGTCCGTGCGGACCACCGAGGGCGGCGGCTTCATCGTCCATCGGCCGTTTCCGACCCGCATGCTGATGGACTTCGATCCATTTCTGCTGCTCGACGAAATGGGACCGGTCGACTACGCGCCCGGCGCCGCGAAAGGCGCGCCCGATCACCCGCATCGCGGCTTCGAGACGGTCACCTACATGCTCGACGGACGTTTCGGCCACAAGGACTCGGCCGGCCATTCGGGCACGCTCGGGCCCGGCGACGTGCAGTGGATGACGGCCGGCGCCGGCGTGATCCACAGCGAGATGCCGGACCCGGAATTCACGCGCACCGGCGGGCGCATCCACGGGTTGCAGCTGTGGGTGAACCTGCCGCGACGCGACAAGATGATCGCGCCGCGCTACCAGGAGGTGCCGAGCGAGCACATTCCGGTCGGCCGCACCGAGGACGGCAGCGTGTCGGTCAGGGTGATCGCCGGCGAGGCGCTCGGCGTGAAGGCCGCGATCGACACGCGCACGCCGATCCTCTATCAGCACTTCACGCTCGCGCCCGGCGCGCGCATCGAGCAGCCGGTGCCCGCCGACTATCGCGTGTTCGCGTACGGCCTGTCGGGCACCGGGTTGTACGGGGCGCCACGCGAGCCGTTCGCCGCGCAGCACATGGTCGTGTTCGGCAACGACGGCGACACCGTCACGCTCGCGGCCGCCGACGAGCCGCTCGACGTGCTGCTGATCGGCGGCGTTCCGCTGAACGAGCCGGTGGTGCGCTACGGTCCGTTCGTGATGAACACCGAGCAGGAAATCCGCGACGCCGTGCTCGACTACCAGTCGGGCCGGATGGGCCAGATCTCGCACTGAGCGCCGCAAGCGCGCGATCGGGACAAGCGGCCGGGAAGCCGCGGATCGGGGTTTCCACGCGCCGCGGCCTCGCCCGATTCGCGCCGGTTTCCGTCACAATAGGGGTTCGTGCCGCGCGGCTCTCGCGCGGCGAACCTGTCCGTCCCCCGTTCCCCCGTTTTCAAGCCCGCGAGGCATGCATGGCCGACACCGTAGTCACCGCGCAGATCGATTCGACCGATTATCTCGTTCGGTTCGACGACGGCACCCACCAGTGGATCGCCGACGAACCGGCATCGCTCGGCGGCGGCGACCTCGGCCCGCCGCCGTTTTCGCTGCTGCTGTCGAGCCTCGGTGCGTGCACGTCGATCACGCTGCGGATGTACGCGCAACGCAAGGGCTGGCCGCTCGGACGCGTACGCGTGAAGCTGTCGCTCGACACGGGCCCCGAAGGCCCGACGATCGATCGCCAGATCGTGCTCGAAGGCGAGCTGACGAACGAGCAGCGCGAACGGCTGCTGCAGATCGCGAATGCGTGTCCGGTGCACAAGCTGCTGACGGGGTCGATCACGATCCGCTCGGGGCTCGCCGCCGCGTGAGTCTCGGCACGGTGCTTGCGCCCGCGTCGGGCGGACGGACATTTCAACAGGAAGCCGTCGACTTGAATTTCGAACATCTCATCCAGATCAACGACCCGCTGAATCCGCTCGTCGAATCGATGACGCGCGATCAGTTGTGGGAGGGCCTCGTGCTGCGCGCGGAGCAGCCGCAACTGTTCGTGCTCGGTCTCGACAGCTGCACGATCCTGTCGCGCACCGACAGCACGATGGAGCGCGAACTGCACTACGGCCACGCGACGGTGCGCGACCGCGTCACGCTGACGTTGAACGAGAGCGTGCGCTACGACATCCTCGCGACCGAGGCGCACGTCGGCGGATCGCTGACGATGACGATCGAGCAGCCCGACAACCTGCAGCTGTTCCTGCGCTTCGAATACCGGACGACGCTGCCGACCGCCGACAACGAGGACGCGAGGCAGACGTCGGAGATCGTCAAGTCCGCGTATCGCGAGTCCGACATCGACACCGTGCGGCTGATCCGCCAGTACGTGCTCGGCCTGAATAACCCGGACGCGCTGCACTGATTCCCGCAAGGCGCGCGTCCGTCCGCGCGCCGATTCCGCGGCTTCCGCACTCCCCGGCTATCGACCTTTCGTTTCGATGAATTTGTCAATCTTGTAAATGGGAACGATTATCATTTAAAATCGCCTCATCCCATCGACGAATCAGTGACCTCATGCGCGACCCGAACCGCTCTTCCACGCTGTCGATGCGCCGGCCGTCCGGTTCCACATCGACCGCCCCGACGGCGCAGCCGGCATCGGCAACCCCAGCCGCGGCGACGCAAGCGCCCGCCGCCGACGACCGGTCGCTGCGCAGCGACGCGCTGCTGCAGGGCCGCAGCCACGTGAACATCGTGCATAACGGCGAAACGTATCAATTGCGGGCCACCCGGCTCGGCAAGCTGATCCTGACGAAGTAGACGTACCGGGTATTGTGGGGACCACCTCCGCCAAGGGGGGTGTTCGGCATTAGCCAGTCACGGCGGCGTGCACGCGAGACTAGACCCCTTCGTGCAAACACTTTGAGCTTGCCGCCGCAGCCAGCCATGCCGTCTTTTGTTCCTGCCGATGTGTCGAAGAAAGAAAGGCCGCCGGAATGTCGAATCCCGGCGGCCTTCTCTTTTTGCCTCTGTCGCGCTGCTTGTTATGCAGGACTGTCAGCCGAGCCCGAGCGCCGCGATTGCCGCGCGCGCGATCACCGCATCGTGCTCCGGACTCATGGGGTTCTCCTTTCGCCGGACTCGACCGGATTCGATCGGACCTGGCGGCGGCCGCCCGTCAGTGCGCCCAGCCCCAGAACATCAGCCACCACGCGCTGTCGACCACGGCGAGCGCGGCGAAAAAGCCCGTCATCGCGAGTGCGCGCCGCCAGAGGCGCGCACTGTACCGGCCCGTCACGCGCCATGCAAGCCACGCGCTCCATGCATTCGAAATCGCGAGAATCGCGACGCGCACGCTCGACGCCCAGTCGAGCGGCACGTGCTCCGCGCGCAACAGCGACAGCGTGGTCGCCGACAATCCGAGGAACACGCCCGCGCCGGCGAGCGGAATCAGCGCCTGCGCGAAGTGGTGCAGACGGCGCCACTCGAAGCGTCCGACACACGCGGCCGCGGCCGACAGGATCGCGAGCAGCACGGTGCCGTACACGAGACCGGTCGCGCCGATATAGCCGACGATCATCGTGCCGTCGAGCCAGGAGAACACGTCGTTCTGTTGCGGGTAATGCGTGAGCAGGAACCACGGCGCGTTCGTGTCGAGCGGCCACGTGATGTCGCGGTCGATCAGCCAGCCGGCAATCGCCTGCTTGATGCCGACGAACCACGGCGAGCCCGTCCAGTGGAACGCGCCGATCGCGATGCCCAACAGGCCGTACAGGATCAGCGCGGTGTCCCAGCCGCTCGCCTGCGCGTCGCCGAGATCGGCCACTTCTTCGGACGGCGAGCGCCACGTGAGCGCGATCGCGTCGCGATGGCCGCTGCAGCGTCCGCACATGTGGCACGCGGCGGCGCCTTTCATGTTGCGCAACGGCACGAGCGGCGCGCAGTTCACCGGAATCACGCGATGCCCGCCGTGCTCGCCGGACTTGTACGAGCGTCGCCACGCGTCTTCGTCGACCTTGTAGTGGAACGGCGCGAGGCGCGCGAGCAGCGAGAACACCCCGTTCACCGGGCACAGATAGCGGCACCACACGCGTTTCTCGCGGCCGTACAGAAAGCCGATGATCATCGCGCCCACCGTCGATCCGCCGAGCACCAGCAGCACCGCCTTCGGGTATTGATAGACGCTGACCATCTGCCCGTAGATCGTCGTCAGCCCGAACGCGACGAACGGCCAGCCGCCCCAGCGCATCCAGTGCGGAATCGCGCGGCCGCGTCCGTGCTTGCTCGCGAATTCGGTCAGTGCGCCTTCGGGACACAGCACGCCGCACCACACGCGTCCGAGCAGCACCATCGACAACAGCACGAACGGCCACCAGATGCCCCAGAAGACGAACTGCGCGGCGAGCGTCAGGTTGTTCCACAGATGCGCGGTGTCGCCCGGCAGCGGCATCGCCGCCGGCACGAGAATCAGGAACGCGTAGACGGCGACGACGATCCACTGCACGCCGCGAATCACCGCGCCGTGACGCTGCATCCACTGGCCGGCGGCGGCCAGTCTGCCCGAGAGGATCGCCGGCGCGGCCTGCACACAACTCATGACGCGGTCCGCCCCGCGGTCGCCATCGGGCGACGGTTCACGTGGCGTGCGAGCAGCCACACGACGATCCAGTACGCCGCATACGCGAGCACGTTCATCAGCGCCGGATGCGCGCGATAGCCGGTGAGCGTCGCGACCATCGAGCCGAACGTGCTGGAATCGTCGAGCAGCGCCGACGAGTTCCACAACTGGTCGACGATCGTCGGCAGCACTTCCTTGTCGATCAGCTTGTCGACGCCCGTCTGAAAGAGGCCCGCGCCGAGGAACAGCAGCATGATCTCGGTGACGCGGAAGAAATGCCGCCAAGAGAACACCTTGCCGCCGAGCTGCAGCACGTAGAACGTCAGGAACGCGAGCCCGAGGCCGAGCACGACCGCCGCGACCTGGCTGCCGCCGACGTGGCCCGTCTGGCCGAAACCGAGGCCGTACAGAAAGATCACCGTCTCGCTGCCTTCCCGCGCAATGGCCAGCGCGACGAGCAGCGTGACGCCCCACCAGTTCGCGCGCCGCGTGCTTTGCGCGAGCGACTCTTCCATCTCGCGCTTCAGCGTGCGGCCGTGCTGCTTCATCCACAGCACCATCTGCACGATCAGCACGCACGCGACCAGCACCATCGCGGTCTGGAAATAGTCGAGCGCGTCGCCGGACAGCACCTCGGTAAAGCCCACCAGCACCGCGCCGAGCAGCACCGCCGCGAGCACGCCGAGCCCGACGCCGGCCCACAGATACGGCAAGCCGCGCCGCGCGGCCGCGTCGCCGTTCTTCAGCCACGCGTACAGAATGCCGACGACCAGCAACGCCTCGACGCTTTCGCGCCACACGATGAACAACACCTGACCCATTGATGCCCTCCTGCCGTCGCGCGCGTTACTTCGCGACGATCACGCCCTGTGCCTGCTGATGAAAATCGTCGAAGAACTTGTATTCGCCCGGCTGCTGCGGCGCGATCACGACGAACGACTGCGCACCCGGCGCGAGCACCGTTTCCTTGCGCAGCTGCACGCTCTCGAACTCCGCCGCGCCCTTGCCGGTGTTGCGCACTTCGATCTTGAAACGCTTGCCGGCCGGCACCTCGATGCGCGCGGGATTCAGCTTGCCGTCGGCCATTTCGAGCTGGAACGTCGGCAGATCCGCGGCGCGCGCGAGCGGCGCGAGCCCGAAGAGGGCCGCGCAAAGCGTGAATGCCGCGATCCGGTTCGTGCTCATCGTGCTCATCATCAATACCCGCCCTTCTTGCCGATGCCCGCGAACGGGAAGTCGTATTCGAGCGTGATCGGCTTGAACCACGGGCCGACGCCGGTTTCCTTGTCGACGTGGCGGCCGAACGCCATGTGGCCGGATTGCATCGGCGCCTCGACGATCAGCTTCAGGTGGTACTTGCCCGGGCCGGCCAGCTTCACGTTGTCGCCGTAGTGCGGACCGTCGTTCGCGACCATCGGCATCAGGTCGCCCTTTTGCACATAGCTCGAACCCGGCTTCGTCAGCTCGTAGCGCACCTGCAGGTACGGCATCCAGTCGCCTTCGGCGAAACCGGTCGGGTTGTTCTTCACTGCGTGGATGTCGGATTCGAGGTGGATGTCCGAGTCCGACGCCTTGCGCATCATCCCTTCCGGATCCATCGTGATCGGCTGCAGATACACGGCGCCGATTTCCATGCCGCCCTGGATCTGCTGCTTGCCGATCGGATACTCGGCGGCCGTCGCCGCGAACGCCGCACTCGCGGCCGCCGCCGCAACCGCCCCACGCAAAAGGAAGTGAACCCGCATTCGAAATTCCTCGTTCTTATGGACAGACGAGAACCGCAAAACACCCGTCGCATCAGCCCTTAAACGCTAATGCGAACAATTCTCATATGCGAGTCAGTGTATCACGTTACGGTTCCGCGACAAGCGCGAACGTGTGGAAAGCCTTG